>Ga0118677_10001748_pt1 | contig 45277 bp, 46 predicted proteins | sample AliMusrvi5mmetaG_FD_86154 | JGI IMG/M metagenome (GOLD analysis project Ga0118677, IMG submission 86154) | reverse complement strand
CCGTCTGCGGTCGGGCTCCGCCCGCCCTCCGTCGGAGATGGACAAAAACCAAACCCAAAGGTAACATCAACCCAAGCTTCGGACTAACACATGCACTGGCTCAATCAAAGTGGTCTGGTCAGCCTCTTTTGTTTGCGGACCGCTCTACGTGTTGTAGGTACATCGCCTCAACCTTCGCTCTTGCCCACGGAGTTCGACGAAGGAATTGCAGACTGGATTTGATACTAGGATTGAAATTGAAACACCGAACATTGATACAGAGGCCTAATTCTTTCCAACCGTAATGGTAGACCAGCTGCTTCAGAATCGCTTCCAACGTCATACCATGCAGTGGATCTTTCGAAGGTTGCTGTAACATGGGGCTCGTTATCGATGGTGATTCCTAGGAATGAAACATCACGGGGACGATGACAATTCCAACTCGCGCAGTTCAGGACCGACTAAGTGCCCCACTCGTGAGCCTGTTCGATAAATCACCACGCCAAACCCCAGCACCACCAGAGTGAGGATGAAAAATGCCCGCCGATGATGTGACTCAAAGCGCTCTAATCGTCGTGCATACGCTAGTAACCCCAAGAGAGCGGCGAGAATGATTACCGCATCCACACTCACGCGCTGCCAATAACTCCCACCTAAATGCAGCCACATCCCAAATTCATCAAACGTCAGTGCCAGGGCCGCTCCATAGATTACAGCCGCGACTTCTACTGCTCGTCTATCGGGTCGGATAAATAGGGCATATCCTGCAACGGCGGAGAGTAAGAAAATGCCATAATTCAAGTGATGCACATGCGTCCCCTTGAGAAAACAATACATATTCGGAATGTGGTGGGACATAATGAACAGCACCACTGACCGTGACAAAATGAAAGTCACGAGAAAGCCGAAGAAGGTTCGCCGAGCCAAACGATCCGTGGTTTCCTTGGGGGCTGGATTCATGCGGGTAGACTGCCAGACAAGAGGACAGTTTTCAATCCCAACGGTTGCGACTTCCCAAGCGAAAGGGGTTCGAGTAATCTGCTGGCACCGTAACTACGAGTATGAAATATTTTTCTATCTATCACAATCCGAACTGCAGTAAGAGCCGTGCGGCACTGGCCTGGTTGCAAGCGCAGGGAATCGAGCCACAGGTAATCAACTACCTGCAAGAGCCGCTATCCGTGCAAGCCATCGAGGCCCTACTGACCAAACTCGGCTTAGGTGTGCGAGAAATCCTCCGCGATACCGAAGAAGAATTTATCACCTTACAACTGGCTGATCCCCAAAAGACAAAAGCCGAGCTCATCACCGCCATTGTTACTCATCCAATTCTACTTCAACGACCGATTGTGGCGGCTGGCAACCGCGCAGTGATTGCCCGACCGACGGAGAAAATCGCAACGCTGTTGGAAATCTAGGGCATCAGTGCATTGAGTGGAGTGGAGAGGCTGGCGGAACTCTTGAATGTTTCCGAGAACGAATTATGGTCAATCCATGAAACCAACTATCGCCATCATTGGGGCTTCAGCAGATCGAACTAAGTACAGTAATAAATCGCTACTGGCCCACCAACGGGCTGGGTATGAGATTTACCCGATCAATCCCAAGGAAGAAGTCATTGATGGTCTGAAATGTTATCCATCCATCCTCGATGTGCCAGTGGCCTTGAATCGTATTAGCTTATATGTTCCATCAGCGATCGGCGTGAAACTGCTGGCGGATATCGCAAAGAAGGGTTGTCAAGAATTGTGGGTCAATCCTGGAGCCGAAAGTCCCGAGTTAATGGCGCAAGCCAGTCAACTTGGGCTCAACGTCATTTTCGCTTGTTCCTACCTTGATGCTGCGACAAAGAACTAATTCAGTGCTTACTTCTTTTTGACCGTGGCATACTTCGCGGTAATCGCTTGCTGCTTTTGCTGGGACGCTTTGTCGTTCTTGGCTTGTTTCTGACCTTCGTGCTTACTATTCGCTTTTGGTGATCGGTCGCCCATAATCGGATTGCCTTGGTTGCTGCGGTTAATCGGCCTGCGGAATCTTGGTTTCCCCGCAGCAATTGTTACCATACAGCACTGGGACCAAGACGCAAAGACTGGATTCGACCCTCCTCAACAAAAAGCGGACTTGCGCTCTTTATAACCTAACTTCATTCAGACGTTGAGACCGTCGTCCAGTTAAGAACGAGGGATCTGCGAGCGAGAAAACAAGTCGAGAGTCGAGGCGGAACTGCAACTGCACTGACTTCGACTACTCGATTCTGCAACTTCAACTCTGCCCTCGACTCTCTACCTCAACGTAAGCCTGCTTGTCGGATTTGCAACCGATATTCAGATTTATTTGAAGGTTTCTAACTTCAGTTGGCATTCTTCTTTTCATCTTAAACCACAAATCCCATGTCGCCACACTCCGATATTGCGACCTTTTCACACCATAGCGATTCCAAGGTTCTGACCTGCCCCATATAAACGAGTCCAGTGGCGATGATAGGAGATATTGGCTACTGTACGAAACCGAAAGGGGCAGAAACATGGCAAAGCAGCATTACAAGCCGGAGCAGATCATCAACAAGCTTCGGGAAGCAGAAGTGGAACTTGGGCGTGGGCTATCCGTGCCCTTAGTTTGCAAACAACTGGGCATTACCGACAGCACATATTATCGTTGGCGTCAGTAATATGGCGGCATGCGTTTGGATCAAGCGCGGCGGCTGAAGCTGCTGGAGTAGGAGAATACACGGCTCAAGAAGTTGGTGGCCGACTTGTCGTTGGATAACGCGATCCTGAAGGAAGCCAGCCGGGGAAACTCCTAAGCCCGACCAAGCGGCGGCAAACGGTGGAGCGAGTCCGTGCGATCCTCGGCCGGGAGCAGGTCTCGGAGGAACGTCGGGCGTGCCAAGTGTTGGGACAACCACGCGCCACACAGCGGCGGCAACACGTCGTGCCGAGGGATTAACCGCGTCTCGTAGAACGGATGATTGAATTGGCGACGCGCTACGGGCGGTATGGCTATCGCCGGATCACCATCTTGCTGCAACGAGATGGCTGGCGGGTGAATCACAAGCGAGTGGAACGGCTCTGGCGTCAGGAGGGCTTAAAAGTGCCGCAGAAACAACCGAAGCGGGGGCGGTTATGGTTGAATGACGGATCGTGTGTGCGGTTGCGGCCCGCGTATCCGGATCATGTCTGGAGTTATGACTTCGTCCACGCTTGCACACGGGACGGGCGTGCGCTCCGTTTGTTAACAGTACTGGATGAATTCACACGGGAGTGTTTAGCGATTGTTGTGGCGCGGCGCTTGGCGAGTACCGATGTCCTAGAGTGCCTGACCCGGTTGTTTGTGCAACGAGCGGTTCCGCAGCATTTGCGATCCGACAACGGTTCGGAGTTTCGCGCCACCGAGGTACAGGAGTGGTTACAGCGGCTGGAAGTGCAGCCACTCTATATTGAGCCGGGCAGTCCCTGGGAGAATGGCTACATCGAATCCTTCAACGGGAAGCTGCGGGATGAACTCTTGAATGGCGAGATCTTCGATACGCTGTTGGAAGCGCAAGTCCTGATTGAACGTTGGCGGCGAGAATATAATCGCTTTCGCCCGCATAGCCGCTTGGGGTATCAACCACCCGCACCCGAAACCTTTCAACCTTGGTCGCTGGGTTCCGGGGCTCCGCCCCTCCACCCATCAACCAAGGTTGAATTCCAAGAAAAAGTCGCATAAGATGTGATATCAACTATGGGGGCAGGTCAGTTCGTAGGTACAATTTCCCCATATTTGTAGTCTCCTTAATCTAGGTGGGTTGGTCGATTTAGCCTCCTTGGTGCTAAATCGATTACTGGTGGCATAAGATAAGGAATTTCAGTTTGTAGTCAAGAATATCTACAGCGTAGTTCATGAAATGGATTGCCAGTCCTGATTGCCAACCGGACGGCCAAGCACTACTATTGACGCATGAAAACCGTCCTTTTCATTTGCACTGCCAACTTCTATCGCAGTCGGTTTTGCGAGTATTGGTTCAATCATTTAGCCCAACAGCAACACCTCGACTGGACGGCCACTTCACGGGCGGTCATGAGCGAATTGGGCGGTGGTAACTTGGGGCCAATCTCACCACATGCACTTCGCGGGCTGCTCGCTCGCGGCGTTCCATTTCCAGAAACATTTCGAGATCCAATGCAATTGACAGAGCCAGACCTGCGGTCGACTCAACACATCATTGCCCTGGATGAAGAGGAGCATCGGCCGTTCATGGAGTTGCGATTTGCGGCTTGGGCTAACAAAGTGACCTATTGGCATGTTGGCGATCTGCACCTGAAAACAATGGAAGAAGCCTTGGCGCTAGCTGATCGGAATGTCAGAGAATTAATTCAGCAGCTTGCCGCGTAGCGGTCATCATGCCCCAATCTCTTCAAGGTCAACTTCTACTGGATGGCGGCAAACTAACCGGGGCAGAATTTCACCGCGCCGTTGTCCTAATTTGTCAGCATGATTCCGAAGGGGCCTTTGGGCTGGTGCTGAATCGGGCCAGTGAGCACACTGTCGAAGACTCCATCGTGGCGACTCTACCGCCTATGGTACTCGATTTACCGCTATTTCTCGGCGGCCCCGTCCAACCGCAGGGGGTGAACTTCCTCCTTCAGGAATCAGTAGATGCCACGCCAACGGATTCGCATATTCTGCCGGGACTTCGCCTCGTGCATGATTTGGATGAACTGGTCGAACCTAAGGGAGGATTCGCGGCGTTGCGCCAGATTAAATTCTTTGCGGGCTACGCCGGTTGGTCACCGGGGCAGCTCGATAATGAAATGAAAATGAAGGCTTGGCTCACTCATCCAGCAACAATGGACCTGGTGTTTCATCCTGCGCCGTCAGAATTATGGCGGATGATTCTAAAAACCAAAGGCTCCGAGTATCAACTACTGGCGGAAATGCCAGATAACCTCTCGCACAATTGAACTGTCAGATTACCGCAATGAAGTTCCCCGCTTAATCGCCCCCGGTGGGGTGGTAACGGTGACGGGGCGGATTACAATTCTTTGCTGATAAATTCGTTGCTTCGTCTGAGCCAAAACAGCGGACTTGGCGGACTGACGGGCTAATGTTCTCGGCTTCTGCTGCAAAAATGATACTCTTGCAAGTATGAATCAAACCAGTCGGGCACCGGAGCAAGACAAGTTTTTCCTCAGAGTTCGTGGCAAGGCGATAGGCATCAGCAAAATATCTGTTTCCGAACTTACGATCGCAGCGGAGGGTATGGAAGTCGCAAATCCCTCAAGTCATCTCTTGGCGGCGATTAAGGCTGAACTAGAACGTCGGCAGGTTCTGCTCGGCACCACAACCACGCCGTAAATTAGCAAAACTCAGTTGTGAAAATAAAAAAAGAGAGAGCCGAGGAACTGTCTCTCATTCTCGCTGCTTCCCCAAGTTTTCTCGGGGCTTCTTCCGCCCTAGTGGGCGTTGCTGCTGAGAGGTTGTTCGGCTCTCCACCGCAACATAGGCTCATTTGACGGAATAGCAACCGATAGTTGGGGGGCGGGATACTGGGCTAGTCGTAGCAGTTTGACATTATCAAATGCAATGCGATGTTAGAGTGTTGAAGTAGACGGCGGTGGGGTGTATAAAAAATTGGAGTAATAGCATGACAAAAAAAGTTGAGTTGCCCACCGAAGAAGAAATCCGAGTGAAAGCCTACCAAATTTACCTCGCTCGGGGTTGTAAGCCTAGTCACCCTACCGACGATTGGTTGCAGGCAGAATATGAACTAATTCATTTGCCACTCCATAAACTTGCAGAACTCGATGCTGTCGTTGTCCAAAAGAAAATCCCGCAATATCACAAGTTGTTTATTTTGACCCGTGCCGCTCTGAATTTACGCTGGCATCCAGTTTGGAGTTCAACTCGTTGGTGTCGTTACCGTGTTCATCTTTCTTGTACAACTGTTGGGTGCCAACCTGTGGAATCGTTAATTCATCACCTTTAATACCTTTCGCTTGGAGGTAGTGTTTCACTTTTTCGAGGTCCGCACTCAAGCGTTTATAGCCCCGAGCTAGATCTGTATCCCGCACATCAAAGCTGGCATTCCAAACCACATAATCACTGGTAATCGATTGGTTGGCCGAGCCGGTCACAGTAATAACTTCGTGCGTGGCTTTCTGAAACTTTAAGAATGCCGACGACAGGATGATGCTTGATCCGATGGTGGCGACGGCAATGCACAACCCGAGAATGATGACCTGCGGATTGCGTAAGAACCGAAAACTATCCATGACTGCCTCCTTGATATTGTGAGGTGCAAGCCCGGGAAGAGAAGACAACTTGCCTCGACTTCTTACGGCTCAAAACGCTGGTGAGAGATTCATCAGCGGCACAACCTCCTTGTGAATCTCCGTGTACCACTGAGTGAGGAAGGTGTCAACACGTTGCGGGGAAAACTGTCAGATTGTCGATGCGTGACGACAAAAACGAGGAATTAAAATCTACAATTAGCGAGATTCTTTTACCTAGCAACCTAAAGTCGAGCCAGTTTTTGAGTGGTCGCTGGTGGCTAGAATTAATACTATTGAGAACAGATAACACACACAATTTGAATTGTTGTTGTTATGACTTTTGGTTATGAAAATTAACTTGAGAATCAGAATTTTACAAAAACCATTGATTTCATTGGGGTTTTAAGGGTGGTACCGTCGGAGGGACTTGAACCCACACGCCCTTGCGGGCACTGGATTTTGAGTCCAGCGCGTCTGCCAGTTCCGCCACGACGGCACTGCGAGGAAGTTAGCAGCCGCCGAAACGCTTGGCAAGTAGCTTGTGGACAAAGCCAAAACCTTAAGGCAACATTCGCCGGAACATCTTGGATGTGTCGGTGTTAGAATTGGCGGCGGTAAACGGCATGGCCAAATTGCATATTTTGTCGGGTGCCCAAGAAGGGCGCGTCATTGATCTCGACGTGGAGCGCATCACCGTCGGTCGCGCTCCGAACAACACGCTGCTTTTCACTGAAGGCTTGGTCTCAACTTATCACGCCGTATTTATCCGTGAATGTCTTGGCTACCGGTTGCGCGACCTCAACTCCACCAATCAAACCCGCGTCAATGGCCGTCCGATTACCGAACTTCCACTCCACAACGGCGACCGGTTACAATTTGGTTTAGTCGAAATCCGTTATGAATCAGTTGGCCCGGCTGCGTCGGAACATGTCGAATCCACTCCGGTATCGCCGGTCACTCGCTCGCAAACGCCTCACTGGATTGGCGTCGGCATTCTGATGTTGGCCGTGATCGTTGTGGCCATTTGGTTCCGGCCGGAGCCACCGGTCACCACCCATTCAATTCCACCACCGGCGCGACCACTGACACCAATGCCAGTCGAGGAACCGGTCATGGTCATAAAAGCTGAACCGGAAAAACCACCGGAGCCGGTGCCGATGATGATGGAACCTGAAGTGAAAACAGTGACCACCGTCCCGGAGACCAATCTGCCAGTCGCGCCAGTGGTTGTAGTCGCACCGGTTAAACCGTCGCCGCCCAAAGTTATCATTCAAACACCGGTGCCAACGCCGGAACCACCGGCCGCACCGGGCGCACCGCTCACCATTTTTGAAAGCCAAACTCCTTTGCTGGCCGGCACGCCAATTGACACTCTGGTATTGAACCGTCTGAAACAGTTAGGAATTACGCCGGCCAACATTTGCTCGGATGCGGTATTTTGCCGGCGCGTGTTTCTGGATGTGATTGGCACGGTGCCGACGGCGCAGGAAGTGACTGATTTTCTCGATGACAAGAGTCCGGTGAAGCGTGCCCAGCTGATTGACAAATTACTGGAGCGCGATGAGTTCGTGGATTATTGGGCGATGAAGTGGTGCGATTTGCTCCGCGTCAAAGCCGAATTCCCGGTCAATCTCTGGCCGAATGCCGTGCAATCTTACCACCACTGGATTCACACCTGCATCAAAGATAATCTGCCGTACGACCAGTTTGTCCGCCAGCTCCTCACCGCGAACGGCAGCAATTTCCGCGCGCCACCGGTCAACTTCTACCGGGCCATGCAAAATCGTGACCCGGCCGGCATCGCGCAAACGGTGGCGTTGACGTTCATGGGAGTTCGCTTTGAGCAGTGGCCGACGGATCACCGCGATGGCATGGCCGCATTTTTCTCGCAAGTCGGCTACAAAACCACGGCGGAATGGAAAGAGGAAATCGTCTACTACGATCCCGGCAAGGCGACAAATAATCTCTGGCAAGCTGCGACTTTTCCGGACGATAAGCCGGTAAAATGGATCGCTGACCGCGATCCGCGTGCGATGTTTGCGAGCTGGTTGATTTCGTCGCGCAATCCATGGTTCACCAAAAATATCGTCAACCGCGTCTGGTCGTGGCTCCTCGGGCGCGGCATCATTCACGAGCCGGACGATATTCGCCCGGACAATCCGCCGAGCAATCCGGAACTGCTCGCCTATCTCCAGCGCGAACTGTTTGTCCACCGGTACGATTTGAAATATCTGTACCGGCTGATTCTGAACTCGCAGACTTATCAACTCTCCGCCATTCCGAAATCGAACAAGCCGGAGGCCGAAGCTAACTTCGCATTTTATCCGTTGCGCCGGATGGAGGCGGAAGTTTTGATTGATGCGCTGAATCAAATTACCGGGACGACGGAAAAATATTCCAGCCCAATTCCAGAACCATTCACGTTCATCCCGGAAGACCAGCGGGCAATTGCACTCGCTGACGCCAGCGTGACGAGTTCATTCCTAGAAATGTTTGGCCGGTCACCGCGCGCGACTGGGTTGGAATCCGAGCGTAACAACCGGCCGACCGCCGCGCAATGGTTGCACTTGCTCAACTCCAGTCATATCCAACAAAAAATCCAGCGCAGTCAAAATTTACAGGTGCTGGCGCGCGCCAAAACCAGTCCGCGCGACGTCGTGAATAATTTTTACCTCACGATTTTGTCCCGGTATCCGACCGATGACGAAATCAAAACTGCGCTCAGCTATTCGCGTTCCGGCACAATTGCGGAAGGCGCGACGGCAGTGGATTTGGCGTGGGCGCTATTTAATAACGAGGAATTTTTGTACCGGCATTGACGCCGGTCGGAAAGCGAGGAATGTTATGAACATGTTAACTCGTCGCGAAGTGATTCACCGTGCGCTGTTCGGCGCAGCCGGGTTGTGGCTTGCCAACAAGTTGCCGACGCGCGTTTTCGCCGAGCTCGCCGCGGCACCGGCCAAAGCGAAAGCCGTAATTCAAATCTGGCTCTGGGGCGGCCCGCCACACCTCGATACATTTGACCCGAAATTTGAAGCCGGTACTGATTACGCTGGACCGCTGCGGGCGATTGAGACGAATGTTCCCGGCGTCAGAATTTGCGAACTCTTACCGGAGTTGGCGAAGCAGGCGGATAAATATTCCATTATCCGCAGCATGACTCACGGCAATAACGGCCACGAAACCGCCGCATACATGGTGCAAACCGGGCGCGCCGCCGGTGAGAAAGAAGTTTTCCCGTCGGCGGGCGCCGTCGTGTCGTTGTTCAAAGGTTACGAAGCCGGTTACACCGGTTTGATTCCGCCATACATCGTCGTCACCGAACCGCAAGGCCGGTTCGATGAATCCGGTTTCATCGGCGCACGCTACAAACCCTTCGCCACTGGTGGCGATCCAGCACAACCGGTATTTGCGGTCGAAGGTGTAGTCGCGCCCGGCGTCACCGTGGAACGGCAACGCGCTCGCCGCGATTTGCTGCACAGTCTCAACACACTCGAACATACTTTGCCGGGTAATTCGCGCCTGACGGCGGCGGTCAAGTGCGAACACGAAGCGTACGATTTGATTCTCGGCGATGCCGGCAAGGTGTTCGATTTGACGCAAGAAAAAGATGCCATCCGCGACCGGTATGGCCGGAATAAATTCGGCCAATCCTGTCTCGCGGCACGCCGATTGGTCGAGCGCGGTGTGCCCTATGTCACCATCAACTACAACGGTTGGGACACGCATACGGATAATTTCCCAAAAATGCGCCGCCTACTACCAGAGCTCGACAAAGGCTTGGCATCACTACTTCAAGATTTATCGGATCACGGCTTACTCGATAGCACCATCGTTTGGTGCTGTGGTGAATTTGGGCGCACACCGAAAGTCGATTGGAATTCACCATGGAACGGTGGTCGCGGACATCATGGTCAATGCTTCAGCGCCGTTGTCGCCGGTGGCGGTTTTCAAGGCGGCCAGATCGTCGGCACCTCCGATGCCAAAGGCGAGCAAGTGAAAGACCGGCCAGTTTATCCGGCGGACCTCATCGGTAGCATGTACACCTTGCTTGGCATCGACGGCACAGCGAAACTCCCGCACCCACAAGGTTTAGAAGTTCACGCCTTACCCACCCTCGCCGACAACGTAAAGATGGCCGGCCTTCTTAAAGAGATTATGTGACGAGACGATTTTCGTTTTTCAAAGAGTCTAAAGCGTCTCGAAGTTTGTAGTTATACTGCGCCAGCAAAGCAGCGGCTTGCTTTTCTGAAATCTCACCCAACCGGGCAAGCGTCCGGATTGCGCGTTGCATAATTTTTGCATTAAACAAAGGATCAAGGTCGAGCAGCTCACCTTGTTGCGCTTTGCCGAGAATAACCATCGCAGTCGCAGAGAGGATATTGAGAGCCTTTTTAGTGGCCGTACCGGCCTTCATGCGAGTGGAGCCGCCAAGCAACTCAGGTCCACTGGCAAGCCGAATGAAATGATCGGCAATGTGCGGCACATCCAGAAGATCGGCTTCGTGAATGAAAATAGTCTTCGCACCTTTCGTGCGTGCGAAAGCAAGCGCTGAACGAACAAAGAAGGCGGTCCCACTCGCGGAAACTCCGATTACAAGGTCCTGTGGTGTCAGCGTCAGCAAGAGCAGATCCGGTGTGGACGGATAGTCTTCTTCATGCTCAGATTCAATCGATAATGCAGAGTCCGCAATCCCACCCGCAATCACGGCGACAAATCGGTCCGGTGACAGGCCAAATGTACAGGGGATTTCGACTGCATCCATCGCTCCCACCCGCCCGCTGGTTCCCGCACCAACGTAAATAATTCGTCCGCCATTTTTGATGGCTTCACTAACCATTTCTGCCCCACGCGCCAGCGCGGAAGCGCTATTGCAAAACTGCTCGGCGGCAGTTTTTTCAGCATTCGCCAAAATTTGAACAATCGCTTCTGCAGAAAGAGTATCCATCGCTGCTTGTGGATGTGTGGTTTCCGTGGATAGAAGATTAAAGTTTCCCAGAAAGCGGACTGATTCGGCCGCGGAATTCCCGATGGCTAGCGCGAGAGCACCGCGCAAAATAGTCCGGTTCCCCTCGGCAGCTGCGATAATCTCCGGCACTACATTACCGGGTAGGATATGGGTTGGAATTTCTTTTTTGAGAACGCCAATAAGATCAAGTCCTGCAGTTCGTGCGGCATCAATGGCACCGCCACCGAGCACAATGAAATCCAGATGGAAAAAATTCGCAGCACTCGCCACCACACTCGTAAGAGCCTGAAAATACTCTTGCTGATTCGTTGCATGAGATTTAAAGACCCCATTTTCAGAGGCACGCACAGCGCTGACCCAATGGTTGTAATCTCCTAAGCTAGTTTCGATATCGCCGAAATGCAGGAGTCTCCGGTTTGGTTTCCATAACCGCCCCTGCCGGACCACCGAAAATCCCAATCCAGTTCCGAGCACAAGGCCACCCACATTTTTGTCGAACGGTAAACCACCGGAGTCTGCGAATCCTAAAAGAAATGCCTCGGCATCGTTGATGAGCGTCACGGGACATCCCAAAATCGGAGTCAACTTTTCAACCCATGGAGTTGAGCCCATTACCCCCAAATGTTGACCGGCACAAATATAGCGATTCCCCGCTGGATTGACTTCACCGGCAGTGGCCGCCACTACCGCGCTAATTGGAGCGCCTCCAGATAATTCATGGCAAATATCAGCCAGTCTCGCAGCAAACTCTTTACCGGTGACAACCGTGTGCAACGGATTTGGCCAACGCCGAATCTCTCCGACTTCACCAGTAACTGCGCCCTGAGGGCTAATCGCCGCACCTTTAACCCAAGTTCCACCGAGGTCTAAGGCAATCACGACGGGGTTGTTTTTTGTGGCTACATCCGTGTTGGATTTCATTTGTTTATAACCGGCACTTATTACTGAGATTGTATTAGTTGAAATCCGAATCTTCAACAAGGAAATTGCCTTGTCGCCCACATTGCAGAAATCGAGAAACCAGTGTACAACTTCGGTGTTAGTTCCGATTAAATCTATGAACTGGTGGCCAACAAGTTACCGGTACCTCGCGGCGATGTTGACCGCCGGGCTGACCATTTTACCAGTCGTACAAGCGCAGCAACGCCCACCGCACATCGGTTACGTCTATCCCGCCGGTGGCCGGCAAGGAACCACCTTTGAAGTTACCATCGGCGGCCAGTATCTCAACAATGCCACCAATGTGTTTGTCTCCGGTGGCGGAGCCAGCATCACGATTGTCGAGCAAGAACAGCAATTGACACCCAAAGAGCAGCAAAACTTACGGGAGCAACTGAAAAAACTTCAAGAAATGCGCAAAGCGGGCACGATTCTTTCCGACGATGACCGGAAACTGATGGCGGCCATCAAAAAGAAACTCGACCGGTTTGGCCGAAAACTCGCCAATCCATCGCTCGGTGAATTCGTCACTCTGCAAGTCACGCTCACCCCAAACGCAGCGGTCGGCGACCGCGAAATCCGTCTCGGCACCGAGCGCGGACTTTCCAATCCGCTCCGGTTCTGCGTCGGTCAGCTACCGGAATTCACCAAAGAAGATTGGAAAAGCGTTCCGCAATCGCGAGAAAATATGGAGCCGCGAATCAATGCCGCACCGGCGCCGGTGAACATCCAATTACCGGCCACGCTCAACGGCCAAATTCCACCCGGCGGCGTGGACCGGTATCGCTTCACGGCATTGCGCGGCCAAAAAATCATCGTCGCCGCGAGCGCCCGGCAATTAATTCCGTATCTGGCCGACGCCGTGCCGGGTTGGTTTCAGGTGACGATGGCGCTCTACGATGAGGCCGGCCACGAACTCGATTACGCCGACCACTACCGGTTTCAACCCGACCCGGTTCTATACTGCGAAATTCCCAAAAGTAGTGAATACACCATCGAGATTCGCGATTCGCTGTACCGGGGGCGCGAAGATTTTGTCTACCGGCTCACCGCCGGCGAGATGCCGTTCATCACCGATATTTTTCCACTCGGTTGCTCCACCGGTCAAACCACCACCGTCACATTGCGCGGTGGCAATTTGCCGATTACGCGACTGACGTTTGACGCGAAAGATAAACCGCCCGGCATTTATCCGGTCATGGTGCGCACCGGTGAATGGATTTCCAATGTGCTGCCGTTTGCCGTGGACGATTTACCGGAATGTTCCGAACAGGAAAAAATCGACAAACCGGAAACCGCTCAGCGCGTGCAACTGCCAGTCATCGTCAACGGTCACATTGATCATCCCGGTGCCGGGCGCGTATTTCGCTTTGACGGCCATACCGGTCAATCCATCGTCGCCGAAGTCCGCGCGCGCCGGTTGGGTTCGCCGCTGGATTCGGTTTTGAAACTCACCGACGCCACCGGCAAGCAACTCGCGTTTAACGATGACTTTGAAGATAAAGCGTTCGGTTTAGAAACCCACCACGCAGATTCGTATCTCACCGCGACGTTACCGGCGGATGGAACGTATTATATTTACCTCGGCGACGCGCAACACAAAGGCGGACCCGACTTTGCCTACCGGTTGCGCATCAGCGAACCGCGTCCAGATTTTGAATTGCGCGCCGTGCCCGGCAGCATCACCGCTCGTCCCGGTGGTAACACGCCGGTCACCATCTATGCCTTGCGCCGCGACGGTTGCACCAATGCCATCACCATCGCGCTCACCAATGCCCCGGCTGGTTTCATGCTAGGCGATACCAGCGCAATCACCACCCAAGAACAAGTCCGATTCGTCCTCCGCGTTCCGGCCACTGCGCTACCGGAACCTATCGCGCTACACTTCACCGGCCGCGCCGTCATTCAAGACCGGACAGTCGTCCACACCGCCGTCCCAGCGGAAGATATGATGCAAGCGTTTCTCTACCGGCATCTCGTCCCAGTGAAAGAAATGCAAGTTGCCGTCATGGCGCCGCCTCAACCACGTCCCACGCCGAAAATTATCAGCAATACACCCATTGAAATTCCACCCGGTGGCACCGGTCTCGTCCGCTTCAAATTCCCCGCCAACACGCCCGCCGGAAAAATTCAATTCGAGTTGAACGAAGCGCCGCAAGGCATCACGCTCCAAAGTTTTGCGCCCGGCGTGGATTGCATGGAACTCGTCCTGCGAAGCGATGCCACAAAAGTTATCGCCGGTCAAAAAGGTCGCGTCACCGTTTTCGCGTGGGTTGAGAAAACACCATCGCCAACCAAACAACTCATCCCCATCGAGTTCGTCCCGCCGATTCCGATTGAGATTTCGCCGCCGTAATCCGGCCGGCATCCAGTTCGATTTCGAAAAGTAAATCGTCACGGCAAATAACATTCTCCGTCGTCACCACCGGTAAGTCAGTCAAGCCATTCGCCGACTGGTACTCGTGAAACTGCCGCGCCAGCGCCGCTTCGCGAACATACGCAATCGCCCGAGTCGTGTCGCTCCAACTCAAGCCGCGTGATTCCAAAATCGCAGCCACCACTCGCATCGTCAGCGCAATTTGTCCGACCCCATCGCCGACATGAACCGTTTCGCCGCCCGGCGCGATGCTCGCCGTACCGGAAATCCAAAGCCGGGAATGATCCGGCGTTTTCAATTCCACTGCGCGGCTGAACGAACTCCCATACTGCAACGCTGGACACTGCAACGGCGACGGCACCGCCGTCAGTTGACCGCCCGTCACCGCATACGCGCCGGCAACTAGCGCCGTGCCATCGATATTCGCGCCGCCGATCCCGGTGCTCGCCGGCACTAAACCGTCGAACACGCTTCGCTTCCGGAAAAATTCGTCACGCACCCGGTTAAACTCGCCGTACCACGCCAAAATATTATTGAGGTAAAACCATGTCCGCGCCACATTCGCAAACGTCATCCCCGCATCGCGCAACGCCGCTTCCAGCAGTTCAAATGTCGCTCGCGCCTGACCCGCCGGTGATTCGCTCATCGTCGCCGGCCGCAAACCACCCAACCGGCAATGCCGGACTGCGCCGTCAGCAAACACACTGCCCACCACACGGCCAGAAAAAGTTAAACGCTCCACCGGTACACCTTGAACCGCGTGCAAATGCACACCCGTCAATGTTGGATTTCCACGCAACCAAGTCACCGGCCAATCGCTTTTTGCACTACCGGTGATGCCAAATAAATCCTCGGCCACAATTACTCCACCGGCATCGTGAACATACCGGTGACATTTTTCGCGAGCATTGGCCGGTGCCGTGACGAACCATTCTTCCAGATGTGGGTGCTGGAGTTTGACGATTTTTAGCCCAGTGACAGCTTTCATAAGATTTGTGAACACCGCTTCTCTTACGCTACCAACACTGCACACGTCCGGAAGTTTCTCAGTTTTTCTCCGGCGCAAAACAGTTACAAAATTTGTGGAAACGACTTTTCCGAATCCACGCCCAAGTCTTGAATCGCCTGAGCAACCACCTGCCGGTCAATCTGACCACGTTGAGCGAGCGCGTGCAGTGTGGCAATCACGGTGCATTCGGCGTCCACTTCAAAAAACCGCCGCAGCGCCTTGCGCGTATCGCTCCGACCATAACCGTCGGTGCCGAGTGTGGTCAAACCGCCGGGCACCCACGGCGCGATTTGGTCCGGCACCATTTTCATATTGTCGCTCACGGCGATAAACGGACCGGTCTCACCGGCAAGTGTGGTTTCGAGATACGATTGCCGGGGCGATTCCGTCGGGTGCAGCCGGTTCCAGCGCTGACAATTGAGCGCCTCGGTACGAAGTTGTTTGTAATTGGTCGCACTCCAGACATCGGCGGAAACGTCGTACCGGTCCGCGAGAATTTCCTGTGCTCGCAACGCTTCGCGGATAATTGTCCCGCTGCCAAAAATTTGTGCGCGATGTTTTTTATCGTCAGCACCGGACCGAAATTTATAAAGTCCCTTGAGAATCCCGGACTCACAACCCACCGGCATCGCCGGCATTGCAAAGTTTTCGTTGTGCACTCCGAGAAAATAGAAAAGGTCTTCGCCGTCCCGGTACATTCGTCGCAAACCATCGGCGATGATGACAGCGATTTCGTAACCGAACGCCGGCTCGTAGGCGAGCAACGTCGGAATCGTACTGGCGAGCAGCAGACTGTGACCGTCCTGATGTTGCAAACCTTCGCCGTTGAGCGTGGTACGACCGTACGTTGCGCCGAGTAGGAAACCTTTTGCCTTGATGTCACCAGCCAACCACATCTGATCGCCAACACGCTGGAAGCCGAACATCGAATAATAAATGTAAAACGGAATCATCGGCTGGCCGTGCGTGGCGTATGCCGTTGCCGCCGCGAGCCACGAAGCAATGCCACCGGCTTCGGTGATCCCTTCTTCCAAAATCTGACCTTGCTTGTCTTCTCGATAATAGAGCAATGACGCCCGGTCCACCGGCTCGTAGAGCTGGCCTTTTTGCGAATAGATACCGACATCACGGAACAGCGCATCCAAGCCAAACGTCCGCGCTTCATCCGGGATAATCGGGACGATGCGTTTGCCAATTTCTTTGTGCCGGAGTAGACCGGCGAGCAACCGGACAAATGCCATCGTCGTCGAAACTTCCATCGCCCCGGAGCCTTTGGTCAATTCGCCAAAATAATCGAGCGCCGGCACTTCCAACTTCGCTGCGCGGACTTCGCGCTTCGGCAGGAAACCGCCGAGCGTTTTGCGCCGTTCGAGTAGGTATTTAATTTCGGGGCTGTCGTCTGTCGGACGGTAATACGGCATGTCAGCAATTTCTTCATCACTAATCGGCACACCGAAACGCTGCCGGAACTCGCGGAGTTCTTTTTCATTCAGCTTCTTCTGCTGATGCGTGATGTTGCGGCCTTCGCCGGCTTCGCCGAGACCATAACCTTTGACCGTCTTCGCTAAAATTACCGTCGGCTGGCCTTTATGTTCGACGGCGGCTTTGAACGCGGCATAAACTTTTTTCGGATCGTGACCGCCACGACCGAGCCGGTGAATTTGCTCGTCAGTGAGATGGTTGACCATCTCGGCTAGCTCTGGATATTTGCCAAAAAATTGCCGGCGCGTGTAGCTGCCGGGCTCGACGGAATATTTTTGGTAATCGCCGTCGACCGCTTCTTCCATTCGTTGAACGAGCCGGCCAGTCTGATCCTGCGTCAGCAACGCATCCCAATCCGAACCCCAAATGACTTTGATGACATTCCAGCCGGCACCGGCAAAAGCGGCTTCGAGTTCTTGAATAATTTTTCCGTTACCGCGCACCGGTCCGTCGAGACGTTGGAGATTGCAATTAACAACCCAGCAAAGATTGTCGAGCCCTTCGCGAGCCGCGAGTGTGATTGCGCCGAGAGTTTCCGGCTCGTCGCTTTCGCCATCGCCGACGAACGCCCAGACGCGCGGCTCCGGGCCGGTAATGAATCCGCGTGCTTTGAGGTACCGGTTAAACCGCGCTTGATAAATGGATAGAATCGGCCCCAATCCCATTGACACCGTCGGAAATTGCCAGAACTCCGGCATCAAATACGGATGCGGATACGACGACAATCCACCACCGTCGGCCAACTCTTGCCGGAAATTTTGCAACTGTTTCTCTGACAGCCGGCCTTCGAGAAATGCCCGCGAATAAATACCGGGCGCGGCATGACCTTGAAAATAGACGAGGTCCGCTGGCCGGTCGCCATCGCCGCCGCGAAAAAAATGATTAAACCCAACTTCGTAGAGCGTCGCCGCCGACGCATACGTCGAAATGTGGCCGCCGACGTTCGTGGTGGAGTTCGCTTTCACCACCATCGCCATCGCGTTCCAACGGATAAAACTTTTGATGCGCCGCTCCAGTTCGCGATCGCCCGGATACGGCGGCTCGGCGGTAGACGGGATGGTGTTGACGTAGGGTGTATTGGCGGATTTACGGTTTGGATTCATGAGCAATGCGTCGGAAATGATAACCGATTCTCGCCAAAACACAAACACCGGCTATACTTTAGGTGTGCAATTTCTCGACCTCACATTGCCAACGCCGGCGGAGAATCTCGCTTGCGATGAAGTGCTGCTCGACCTCGCCGAAGCCGGTCACGCCGGCGAAATCCTGCGTGTCTGGCAACCACCGGAGCATTTTCTCGTCCTCGGCTACTCCAACAAAATTCGCACTGAAGCCAATCTCGACCAAGCCCGGCACGACGGCGTCTCGGTCTTGCGGCGTTGCACCGGTGGCGGTTCGGTTTTGCAAGGACCGGGTTGCCTGAATTACTCGCTGATTTTGCGGATACCGGAGACCGGTCCCCTCGCCCACATCCGCTCGACCAACGAATTCATCATGGAAAAACACCGGCAACTTCTTACACCGGTGGTGGGCAATGGAATCGGAACGGTTTGCGTCCAAGGCCACAGCGATTTGACGCTGGGCGACTTGAAATTTTCCGGCAACGCTCAACGTCGCCGGCGGCAGCATTTGCTTTTCCACGGTAGTTTTCTGCTGAACCTTGATGTGGAGCGCGTTGAACGCCTGCTGCCATTGCCGTCGCGCGAGCCGACGTACCGGCACCATCGGCCGCACAAAGATTTTCTGGTGAATCTCGGAGTAGCCGGCGCAAAAATCCAAATCGCGCTCCGGCACGGCTGGCAAGCCGATGAATTGCTTCGCGAGTTACCGGTGGCGAAAATTACCGCGCTCGCCACGAATCAATATCTGGCGCACGATTGGATTTTTAAGTTTTAGACGACACACGGTTGTCACTTGCGCGGAGAGCAAAGTTTCAGTATTAGTGGCAAGGTCAATTCAAAATCAGGAGTTTATCTATGAAACGTTTATTGAGTATCGCAATGTTGATTGGCGTGAGTTGGAGCGTGTGCCAAGCGGACGAGACCGGCACGCCGAAAATCGTGTTCGATAAAATGGTGTACAACTTCGGCAGCACCGCGATGGTGCAGCAAGTCGCCGGAACTTTTGTGATTTCGAACGCCGGTAACGCGCAGTTGACGCTAGGCAAACCGGCCACGTCGTGCGGTTGTACCATTGCCGCGCTCACGGTGGATAAACTGGCCCCCGGCGAAAAGACGGATCTCGGATTCACGATGAATGTCAGCATTCCGCGCGGCATCATCGAAAAACAAATTACCATTCCCTCCAATGACCCCAGCAACCAAGCTTCGCGGCTGACAATCCGAGTCGAAATCGTCCCGGCGTTTGAATACAACCCGCAAGCGCTGGATGTCGGCCACCTCCGCCTCGGCACGACCACCAACCTCACCATTCAAATCAAACGCACCGACGGCAAACCCATCGGCATTAAAACGGTGGACGCCAATGCCGCGCACATCCATCCGACAATTGAGAAATCCGAAGGCGGCACCAATGCGCTGACCGTTCGCGTGGAAATCGTCGCGGACGGCGTCGCGCGCCGGTTCAATAACACGGTGAATATCCACGGCGAAGACGCCAGCCGGCCGCTGTTGATTATTCCGGTGAGCGGCCAAATCGTCGGCGATGTTTTCCTCACACCGCAGCAGCTCGTTTGGGGAATTCCCGATCCAGAAAATTGGCCCGGCCCGCAAGGCGCCGCCAGCACCACGCGCCGCGTCATCGTCAGCTCCAGTGTACCGGACCAGAAACTTGAAATCACCAATCTCTCGTCCACCGTGGCCGATCTCAAAGTCACTCTCAATCCGAGTGCCGATGGCAAATTTGAAATCGTTGCCGTGCTCGATAAAGTGCCGAAGGAATCCATCGCCGGCACCGTCCGGTTCGAGACGAATTTCAAAAAACAACCGGTGGTCGAAATTCCATTCACCATCAATGTTCTGCGTCGCAACTAACCGCCGGCATGGCGCATAACCTTCAGCGGGCGCTCGTGATTGCCTGCGCCGGGGCGGTGCTGGGATTGGCCGCTAATTTAATTTCGCCACGCCGCATTCCCTACATCGCCGCGCCGAAAGTGGCGCCGCAACCGACGGATTTCATTTCGCTCGCCGACGCCAAACAACTCTGGCAAACCGGCGCGACATTTTTCCTCGACGCCCGCGCAACGGCCGATTATGCCGCCGGTCACATTGCCGGCGCGTACAACCTACCGGCGGAAGAATTCGACGCCCGCTATCCGCAAATCGCCACCATTCTCGCGCCCGACACCGCCATCGTGACTTACTGCGACGGTTTGCAATGCGATTTGAGCCATCACCTCACCGCGCGCCTCCGGCAACTCCATTACCAAAATGTCCGCGTCCTGCAAAACGGCTGGACTGTTTGGCATCAAGCTGGCTTCACCACCACGACCGGTGACAAGCCATGAAAACTTTCCACTTTATTCTCCGGTTCATTGTCGGCGGCGTCTTTGTGGTGGCCGGCGTGTTGAAGATTTGGAATCCAGCCAGCTTTGCCGGCGACATTGCGAATTACCGATTGCTGACGGAGACGCTCGTCAATCTCGTCGCCATTACCTTGCCGTGGGTGGAAGTGCTCGCCGGCAGTTTACTCATCGCCGGAATCTGGAAACGACCTAGCGCACTACTGATTACCGTGCTGATGGTGATTTTTCTGGCCGGCATCGGTCAAGCGATTTACCGACACCTCGACATTCGCTGCGGTTGTTTCAGCACACTCGAAGCCCGCAAAGTTGGCCTGACCGCACTCGCAGAAGATTTCGCACTACTGATTGCCGCCGGTTGGCTAACATTTTGGTATAAGGAATAAACTATGAATCGCAAAATCGCTTCCACCACCGCCGCACCGAAAGCTGTCGGCCCGTACTCACAAGCTGTCTGGGCTGGTGACTTCCTCTTTTGCGCCGGTCAAATTCCGCTCGACCCCACCACCGGTAATCTCGTCGCCGGTGGCGTCGTCGAACAAACCGTGCGCGTCCTAGAAAACATTCGCGGCGTGCTGGAATCGCAAGACCTCGATTTCGCCCACGTCATCAAAACCACCGTTTTTCTAGCGGACATGAATCACTTTGTGGCAATGAACGAAGTCTACGCGAAATTCTTTACCGGTGATTTCCCCGCGCGTTCCACCGTCCAAGTCGCCCGCCTCCCGAAAGACGCGCTCGTCGAAATTGAAGTTGTCGCGGCCCGGTAAAAACATGAGCGACATCACTCCTAATCCTGAAATGCGGATCGCCCTCTTCCAGCGCAAAGAAATCCGCCGCACTATCCACAACAACGAATGGTGGTTTGTCATCACAGATGTTGTCACCGCGTTAACCGACTCCGTTGATCCGTCGCAGTATCTCAAACGAATACGCCAGCGTGATCCGCAGTTGAATGAGATTTTCAAAGGGGGGGTACAAATTGTACCCCCCCTTGGTCTCGAATTTGACACAACGGGCGGCAGGCAGTTGCTTCAATGCTGGAATACTGAAGGTTTCTTTCGTCTGATCCAATCCATTCCCAGCCCCAAAGCTGAGCCGTTCAAACGCTGGCTCGCCCGCGTCGGCTACGAGCGGATTCAGGAAATCGAAGACCCAGAACTCGCCACCAAACGCATCCACGCCATCTACAAAGCCAAAGGCTACTCCGACGACTGGATCGAGAAACGGCTCCGCTCCATCGCCATCCGCGACGAACTCACCGACGAATGGAAAAAGCGCGGCGTCAAAGAACAGCGCGACTACGCCATCCTCACCGCTGAAATCTCCCAAGCCACCTTCGGCCTCACGCCCAGCCAATATGCCGAGTTCAAGCGCCTCAAACGCGAGAATCTCCGCGACCACATGACCGATCTCGAACTCATCTTCTCCATGCTCGGTGAAGCCGCCACCACCGAAATCACCCGCACCCGCGATGCGCAAGGTTTCCCGGAAAGCAGACAAGCCGCCCACGCCGGCGGCACCGTTGCCGGCAATGCCCGGCGCGAACTCGAAAAGAAAAGTGGCCGCAAAGTCGTCACCAGCGACAACTACCTCGCCCTGACGCAACGCGAAAAACGCCAGCCGCTAAAAGCAAAAACCGGCAAAGCGTGAGGAAATAGCAGAACAGAGCTTGTGCTTCCCTTCGACAGCCATTGCGCGCCGTATTCCAAATACCTGTGCCTTTTATGGATTGCAGAACTTACAGGGGCGATAGTTCGCTGAGATCGCCTCTGTTCGATTCGTAAAAAAGGTACGGTGGCCATCGGCGGGAAGATACGGACAGTTTGAAGTGTGAAATATCCGACTTGTGGGATTTCCAATAAAGGTGATGGCAGCCGCCTGTTCATGAGGCGACGGCTGTGCAACCTCAATCGAGGATTGTGGAGCAGGCTTCATCGGCGAACAGGCAGTCAGAATAAAAATTCCCACAAAGACTGACATCAATTTCAATTGCATATTTCTCCTTATCTGTGTCATTGCGTTCAAACTGTTGAGCAACAGTAGACCGGTGCGTTGCATGGCGCGCAGGATAGGCCGATGCAGATTAACGGTCAAGCGTGCGACGAGAATCTATAAGCGTTGAACAGTCAGACCGCCGTCCACCAGCACCACTTGACCGGTGGAGTATAGGAAATCACCACGCGCCAACGACGCCACCGCTCTGCCGACATCTTCCGGTAATCCCCACCGTGCTTGGAGCGCGAGACCACCGGCGAGAAGTTTGTCGTATTTTTCAGTCACAACGGATGTCATGTCGGTCTTGATGACGCCGGGGCGAACTTCATACACCGGGATGTTAAATTCGCCGAGTCGAGCGGCCCAGAGTTGCGTAGCCATCGCGACGCCGGCTTTGGAGATGCAATAATCGCCCCGGTTCACCGAAGCGACGCTCGCGGAAATCGAGGAGACGTTGATGATGCAACCGGATTTCTGGGCGATCATCCACTTCGCGACGGCTTGCGTGAGAAAATATGGACCTTGGAGATTGGTGCGAATGAGTTCCGCAAAACTTTCTTCCGTGGCGTCGAGAATATCGGCACGCACTTTCGGCGCGATGCCGGCATTATTGACGAGCACATCCAGACGGCCAAACCGCTGCCGGAGCGCGGCGAGCATTTTGGCGCGCGCGCCGGCATCGCTGACATCGCATTGGTAGTAAAAAAATTCTTTGATATCGCACGTCGGGCGCACACCGCAAATCGCGACTTCAAAACCGTCCTTCAACAACGCTTGCGCGATGCCGAGGCCGATCCCGCGACTGCCACCGGTGACGAGTGCGACGCGTTTCATTGTTTTCCCATGGTGAGTTTGACTTGTTTCACCTGTGCGGCTTCCGGTTTCTGTTTGTAGTAATCGTCCAGCGGATAGCAGCCGCTAATCATGCCGTTGCGCGGCGCGGTGGTGCAATCGCTGAATGTCCGGCAAATCAATTTCCGTTCCAGATCACCTTTCTCAATCGCATCCACAATGATGCGCGGATAGCTGAGGACGACACGCCCGATGCCGATGCTATCGACGTGACCGCGCCGGAGATAATATTGCGCAACGTGCGGCAAGTATTCTTGCAAATAAGTGTAGGCGGTGCCGACGAGAATGAGTTTCGGCGCGTGTCGCTTGAGTTCTTTGACGACATTGATTTGCCGGGCACAACCGACGAGCGGGTCTTCCGGCGGTTGATAACCGTCGCTCGGCGGATAGGCTGCCGGCCGCGAGACGTGCGGATTGTAATACGGGCTGCCGGCGGAGATGTTCACCAACGTGATGCCGAGTTGCTCGCAGATTTTCAGAAATTGAATCGGCTCGGTCAAATCGTAGGCAACCGGATTCTGCGGGTTCACACCGAAACCGTACCGGTACGGCAAACAGTGCGAATAATCTTCCGGAATGCCCGGACCGAGTTTACCAGGTTGACTCAAGACTGGATCCGGTTTGTACGGCACAAAATCAAAAATACTGACGCGCACGCCGATGCCGAGACCGGGAACATTCGCGCGAATACCGGCGGTGATGTCGCGGAGAATGCGCGTCCGGTTTTCGAGCGAACCACCGAACAAACCGGGCCGAGTGTGCGCTCCAAGAAATTCGTGAAGCAAATAACCGTGACAATGTTTGATGTCCACGAAATCCGCGCCGCACTCCTTCGCGATTTTCGCGGCGGCAATGTACGAGTCAATCAGTCGCTTGATTTCGTCATCCGTCCAAACTTGCGCATCGCTGGTGATATTGAATTTTTTGTCGAGAATCGGGTGCCGGTAGGCGACGCGCGGTTCCAGTCTTTTCTTATCCGTCGGCCGACAAAACCGACCGGAATGCGTGAGCTGAAAACCGATAATCAAATCGTCGGTCTTACCGGGATGCGCTTGAATCAAAGTCTCGCGCAAACCGGCAATCTCGCGCTGGTTGGTTTCGTTGATGATGAGTTGATTTGGATTCGCCCGGCCTTCAGGACAAACCGCCATCGCTTCGCCGCCCCAAATCAATTTCGCGCCGCTTTCGCCGAACCGTTGCCAGCGCCGGCGCATCGGTTCCGTCGCACCGCCGGTCGTCGTGCCGTCCCAACCTTCCATCGGATGCACGCACCAACTATTGCCGATGGTGCGGCCTTCCCACTTTAACGGCTTGGTCAACGGCGACGCGCTACCGGTAACAATGCTGTCTTCGCATTGCAAATCGATTCCGAGTTTGCCGCAGTAGTCACGGAATGCTTGCGGCGTTTTCAAACTCGGAATGCGGGTGATTTGAATGAAGCTCATGAGAAAAATGTGTAGTACGGTTTGTTCTTCGCAATTCGCTGGACGTAGAGCGCAACTTCTCGGGCGTGGTAGTCGCCCCACATTGAAGATTCGCCGCACGGAATTTTCCGGCCCGCCGGAATGTAATCCCAACCATTGGGCCGGTGATAAATGCTGTGGAGAATTAATCCCTGATGTTTCGCACCGGTGCTCAGATACGGTTCACCGAGCAACGTGTCGAGCACGGTCAAGCCGGCTTGCCAATATTTTTTGTTTTTCAGATACCGGCCCAACCGGAGCAAACCTTGCGCGCCGATAGCAGCCGCGGAACTATCCACCGGCTCGAAATCATTGAATGGTTCTGCAGGCCGGTCGAGGTAATCGCCGAGTTTGTGCAACAGCGGCGCACCGGTATCCCAATATGGAATTCCATCGGTCGGCGTATTCGCGATGTAAAAATCGCAAGTCGCTTGAGCGGCTTTGAGCAAGACCGGAACGATTTCTTTATCACCAATCGCCTGCATAAATTCTAATTGCTCCGCAAAACCGAGCATCGCCCACGCCAGACCGCGCGTCCAAGTGCTGAACGGCGAATACCCTTGCTGCGAATTCGGACAACGGAAATTTCCGTCGTTCACATTGAAAATCACTTCGTGTGTTGTCCGACCGCGAATGTCGTACGCATCCCGACTTTCGCCATAGTAGACGGAATACTTCGCGGTCGTGACGGCATGCTGTTTCAATCGTTCCAACAGCGAAATCCGCCGGTCATTTTCTTCCATCAACACATGACCGAGCTTGTGCGCGACCGCCAGCGACCGGAGCGACCGAATCGTGTCGATGAACAGCGAGTGCGGTCCGTTGAAAGAATAGAGATAGCCACCATTTTGAGTCGGCGTCCACCGGCGCGCTTGCACTGCGCCACTCAGTTTCAGCGCTAGCTCGTAAAAATTGCGTTCCCATTCCGTCGTGGCGAACCGCCGGAGGTTGCCATAGGTCGAAACGTTGTTAAAACCGTGATCGTGAACACCGAAGTGACTGACGTGCGGTGCCATTTTCGCCACGGTGTTGTGCCGACCAATTTCGAGAAATCGTTTCTCACCGGTGGCGTCGAACTGCAAAATTGCCGCGCCATACTGAAATCCTTGCGTCCACTCCGTCCAACCGCGCGCCGTGTACTTGCCGCGCACGGTGAAGACCGGTGAGCCTTTTTTCTCGTCGTAATGCGCATCGAGATCGTGAATTTTCTGGGCAGAAAGTTCCCAGAGCCGGTGAATTTTCGGCAACAGTCGAGCAGGCGTAATCGAAAAATTAATCTTCATGCTGGCGAATTCGTGTTCAGTTTCTTAGCATAGCGGTCAGGAGTTTGACAATCTATGAATCAAATACTGCAAAAACGCATCGTTCCCGTCGCCGTCATCGACAAACTTGAAGATGCCGTGCCGTTAGCCAACGCTCTGCTTGCAGCCGGTCTCGACATCATCGAAGTCACCTTTCGCACCGCCGCCGCTGCCGATTGCGTTCGCGCAATTACGCAGGCGCACCCCGGAATGCTGGTAGGCGCCGGTACGCTGCTGGAAATTTCTCAGGTAAAACAAGCGCGCGCCGCCGGTGCAAAATTCGGCGTGGCTCCCGGCTTGAACGACGTGGTGGTTCGCGCCTCGCTCGATGCCGGGATGCCGTTCGTGCCGGGCGTGGCGACGGCCAGCGAAGTCGAACGCGGCCTCGAACTCGGCTGCAAACTCCAGAAGCTGTTCCCGGCGGATGTACTCGGCGGCGTGAAGTTGCTGAAGGCGCTCGCCGGACCGTACGGACATACCGGCGTGAAATTCATCCCGCTCGGTGGCGTCAACGCCCAAAACATGGCCGAGTATCTCGCCTTGCCAATTGTCGCCGCGATTGGCGGCTCGTGGATTGTGGACAAGAAATTGATTGCCGAAAAAAACTGGACGAAAATCACCGCATTGACTAAAGAAGCCTTAACCACCGCAAAATTATGATCAAACCGAACGACATCATTCTCTTTCAAGGCGACTCAATTACCGATGCGGGTCGGAACCGGGACGTCACCGAATCTAATATCGGCTTGGGCCAAGGTTATGCGTTATTCATCGCCGCACAGTTATGCGCAGAACAGCCCAAAGCCGGTCTACAATTTTTAAACCGTGGAATCTCCGGCAACCGGATTGTCGATCTCTATGCTCGCATCAAGAGCGACACGATTAATCTCAAGCCCAACGTTCTTTCCGTGCTCATCGGCGTGAATGATACGTGGCACGAATTTGGTGGCCGGCAAAATGGCGTGGCGGTTCCGAAATATGAACGCTTATTCCGGGACTTTCTCACCGAGGTGCGCGCTGCACTACCGGACATAAAATTAGTTTTGTGTGAACCATTCGTCTTGCCGTGCGGCGTCGTCACGCCGGAATGGATTACCGAGATGGATCAACGTCGTGCTGTTGTGAAAAAATTAGCCGGAGAATTTCACACAAAGTTTGTGCCGTTCCAAACCATGTTCAATGAGGCTGGTAAACAAGCGCCACCGGAATACTGGGCGACAGACGGAGTCCATCCGACCGCCGCCGGTCATATGCGGATGGCTCAAACATGGATCAAGGAGGTTGAAGGCAAATGAGTTTTCCAAAGAATTTCGTTTGGGGCGTCGCCGCGGCGTCTTATCAAATCGAAGGTGCCGTCAAAGCTGATGGCCGTGGCGATTCAGTTTGGGACATGCTCTGCCGGAAGCCAGGCGCGATTTGGAGCGAGCAATCTGGTGCGGAAGCGTGCAATCACTACCGGCATTACAAGCAAGACGTGGCGTTGATGAAATCGCTGGGCGTCAATGCATACCGGCTTTCCATTGCGTGGCCACGCGTGATTCCGGACGGTACCGGTAAGGTCAACGCGAAAGGTTTAGCGTTTTACGATAAGCTCATTGACGAATTACTCGCCGCCGGTATCCAACCGTACGTGACGCTGTTCCACTGGGATTATCCACTGGCGTTATATCACCGGGGTGGTTGGCTAAACCGTGATTCGGCGGATTGGTTTGCCGATTACACGAAAGTTGTCGTCGATAAATTTTCCGACCGGGTAAAACATTGGATGACTTTGAATGAACCGGTCTGCTTCACCGACCTCGGTCATCATACCGGCGCTCATGCGCCCGGCGACAAGCTGGCGTGGGCCGAAGTTCTCCGCGCGGCACACAACGTACTCCGCGCTCACGGCCAAGCCGTTCAAGTCATTCGAGCGCGCGCCAAGGCGAAACCGGTTGTCGGTTGGGCACCCTGCGGACGGACATGCATTCCGGCGACCGATAAACCGGCCGATATCAAAGCCGCCCGGCAAGCGATGTTCCAACTCACCGAGCGCAACCTTTGGTTACATAGCTGGTGGAGTGATCCAATTTTCTTCGGACATTATCCTGCCGATGGCTTGAAAGTTTTCGGAGCAGATGCGCCACGAGTTGAACCCGGCGACATGCGCACAATCCAGCAACCGCTCGACTTCTTTGGCGTGAATATTTACGGCGGCGACACGATTCGCGCCGGCAAAAACGGTCAACCGGAAGTCGTATCACCGGCCACCGGTCATGGTCTGACGGGTATGGATTGGCAAGTGACACCAGCGGCGTTGTATTGGGGACCACGGTTCTTGCAAGAACGCTACAAACGGCCGATTTATATCACCGAAAACGGCATGAGTGGCATGGACTGGATTGCTCTCGATGGGCAAGTTCACGACCCGCAACGAATTGATTTTTTGCATCGCTATCTGCTTGAATTAAAGCGCGCCGTTACCGATGGCATCGACATCCGCGGCTACTTCCAATGGTCAGTAATGGACAATTTCGAGTGGGCGTATGGCTACAAGCAACGCTTCGGCTTGGTGTACATCGACTACCCGACCCAGCGCCGGATTCCTAAAGATAGCTTTCACTGGTACCGGCGCGTGATTGAGTCCAACGGCGCAAGTTTGTAATCATTGCTGTTTACGCCGGATGATTTCGGCGATGGCGAGATTGCGGCGCGCTTCGACGTAGTCCGGTTTAATTTTCAGCGCGATTTGGTATTGTTCAATCGCCTCAGTTATCTGACCGCGATCCACTAGAACGAGACCGAGGTTGTTATGCGCGACTGCGTAATCCGGTTTGATTCGCAACGCCATTTGGTATTCCGCCATCGCTTCCGCCTCCTGACCGCACCTCAGCAAAATAACGCCGAGATTATTGTGCGCTTCGGCGTAGTCGGGTTTGATTCGCAACGCCGCGTGGTATTCCGCCATCGCTTCCGCCTCCTGACCGTGCTCCATCAGCGCGATTCCGAGGTTATTGTGCGCCAGCCAAGACTCGTGATTCCTCTCAATTGTCGTCCGGTAAAGCGGTTCGCTATCGGCATACATCCGGCTTTGTTGCCAACTCAACCCCGCCAGCACAGCCACCAACGCCACACCGCTAATCTGTCCCATCAATTTCCGTCTCAGCAGCAAGGTCGCACCGGCCGAGAATAGCGTGATGATTCCCAAGCTCGCCAAATATTGGAAATGATCCGCCACAAATGAATACCGGAAGAAATTCAAATTCAAAAAGCCCAACAATGGAAACAAGGTGATGACAAAAAAAAGAATTCCCGCCACCGGTCCCCGACTCCACCGACGTAGTCGCCACACCAGCGCCAACAGTATTCCGACTGCCACCGGAAACAGATATTGCCACCCCGCGCCCGAACTGATTTGCCAGCGCGGATAAATAAGCATCAGATTGACCGGCCAGATGAGTTTCCCGAGGTAAAACCAAATCGCTCGCCCCGCAATCAGCCCGCGCTCAACCAGTGTGAGATTCGCCAGCTCGCTCACGGCTCCTGCCAGATTGCGCTCCACCCAAATCGTCAACAGCCCGGCAATGGCGCTGCAAAGGAAAAATGGAATCAATGGTAGTAAATCTTTTTTCAAAGACAACCGGCCGCGTTGCCACCAAAGAATTACCGGCAGCACCGCCGGTAGCATTACGGCGGTGGTTTTGCTGAGCAGCGCCAACCCGAACAATCCGAAAGCGCAAAAATACCACGTCAGTTTCCGCGTTTGATCGAACCGGAGGTACACAAAGATGGCGCTCAAAAAGAACACTCCGGAGAGCGTGTTTTTTAATTCTGAAATCCACGCCACCGACTCCACGTTGACCGGGTGCAACGCAAAAATAGCCGCCGCGAGATAAGCACCGGGCACTTTTAAGCGGCGCAGGATGAGCAACACCAAAATCGCCGCCGCCGAATGCAGCGCGAGATTGACCAGATGATACCCCAGCGGGGCGTCACCCCAGAGCCGGTGTTGAAACCAAAACAGACTGTCCAACAGCGGATAGTAGCGGTCAAAAGTCCCAATCTCAAACCAGATGCGATGCAGTCCGTGCAACGAGCGGAGTTCCGGACGCGTGACGTGTTGGTTATCGTCAAAAAGATATCCGCCGTGCCAAGCCGGTTGATAGACCAGAAACACCGCCGCCACTAAGCCGACCAGAAAGAGCCAACTCTTCCATCCAAAAGCTCTGGTGGGAGTTTCCTTCGCAGCATTTCCACAGCCACGCATCATGCCAATCAGCTTACCGGATTTCGAGGGAGAGGCGAGCCTGAAATCCACCTGGCCCAAGTCCAATCTTGTCGAACACACCCCGCATATCGTATCAATAACTCATGTACAAAATTTTTACCGATGCGCAGATTTCTAAACGCGCCTATGAAATCTACCTCAAGCACGGAGGCGAGGCCGCCGACAATTGGTTCCACGCCCGCAACCAACTGGAGCGCGAAGCGGAAATCGCCGAAGCCCAAGAAGCCGACGCAAAGGCCGAAGCCGAACGCCAACGCCACCGTCGCGAAACCCTCTGGCCGGAAAAGAAATAAGTCCGGCGGAGTTGAGTCAGACACGATGTCACCCCGGCAACCTATCATGAATGAAAAACTAAAACTTCTCGAACCACTCACCATTGGAAACTTACGGCTCGCCAACCGAATTTTTATGGCGCCGCTCACGCGTTGCCGCGCCAGCGCTGGCCGTGTGCCGAATGCTCTGATGGCGGAGTATTACCGGCAACGTGCTTCGGCCGGACTCATCCTCAGCGAAGCCACGGCGGTCTCGCCGATGGGCGTCGGTTATCCGAACACGCCCGGCATCTGGTCGCCGGAGCAAATTCAAGGCTGGAAACTCATTACCACCGCGCTCCACGCTGCCGGTGGGAAAATCTTTCTGCAACTCTGGCATGTCGGCCGTATTTCCGATCCGTATTACCTCGATGGCGCGTTGCCGGTCGCACCCAGCGCCATCGCGGCCAAAGGCCATGTCAGCCTGATGCGACCGATAAAATCCTTCGTCACTCCGCGTGCGCTGGCGACCAACGAGATTCCCGGCATCATCGAAGCCTACCGGCAAGGCGCGGCCAACGCGCTCGCTGCTGGCTTTGACGGCGTGGAAATTCACGGAGCGAACGGCTACCTACTCGATCAATTTCTCCAAGACAGCACCAACCACCGCACCGACGAGTACGGCGGCTCACTGAAAAACCGCGCCCGGCTCATGCTCGCCGTCACTGATGCCGTGATTTCCGTCTGGGGCGCCAGTCGCGTCGCGATGCATCTCGCACCGCGCGGCGACGCCCACGACATGGGCGACTCCAATCCCGCCGCCACGTTCGGCTACGTCGCCCGCGAACTTGGCCGGCGCAAGATCGCGTTCATCTGCGCACGAGAATCAGTCGGCACCAATCATCTGGGACCGGAGTTAAAGAAACAATTTGGCGGCCTCTACGTGGCCAACGAAAATCACACCCGCGACAGCGCGGAAAAGATTTTACAAACCGGTGATGCGGATGCCGTCGCCTTCGGAAAACTCTTCATCGCCAATCCCGATCTCCCAGAAAGATTCGCCCACAACTCTCCGCTGAACACGCCGGACCAGCAGACATTCTACGGCAACAGCCCACAAGGCTATACCGATTATCCAGCCTTGCCGGATTGAGAACAGCGGATTAGTCAGAGGTTCCGGTAAACTTCCCGGCGGCGGCTGACCGGCTTCGCGTCGGACGCGGATCGCCTCCCGTCCGATACACCAATCGAAGAAGGCCTTGACCGGATCAGTGATCTCAAGTCCCGCTAAGGAATCTTGGTAAGGATTGTTCATAGCTCGTCGGGGCACATTGTCGGCGACATTTCACTCCCGGCAACCTCTTCGGCGCCGAATCCGACGTGTCCGCCAACGCTTCGGCGAAGGAGGGTTACCCAGCTTTGCTGGATTGATTCGACTGCGCCATACGGATGCTGGGCTTTTCAATCAACCGGTAAAACCAATAAGCAGTTACGAACGCGAAGGGAACGGATAGTAAAGCGCACCACCCCATTAGTCTGTTGCTCAGCCAACCGTACTTCACTCCGAGCTTGAGAGAATTCCAAGCAACATCAATAACAGGAACATGTATCAAATACAGGCTGTATGAAAACAACCCAACTCCCCCGAGGATCCTCACTACACGCGCCCAGACGGACGAGTAATAACTAGTGCTTGATGAGCCGGTGATTGCAATGATGAGCACGCCGAAAAAACCTATACTCAGGCAGAGATCCCGCAACGGCCAAAGCCATGTGCTAAATGTTGTCACGATTCCGAGCGCCAATCCTCCCGCCGCCACTAGAACCTTCGTCACGTGTGACGGATGGGTTGTTGAGCAAGCCACCAGTTCCGCAGCATACATTCCCAGATACCACTCGAAGTACCGGCCCAGAAAGAAAAAGGGGATTGAATGCAGCCAATGAAAATCACGAACCCAACCCGTATAAAGCAGTTCGCATCCAAGTAAAATTACTAGCATCACCGTCTTGCCTGAGCGTCGCATGGCCCATAGAAGAAGTGGGTAGAACAAGTAGAATTGCACCTCGTAGACCAATGTCCAGTAAACTCCATTAAAACCTAGGGAAGATGGAAATATCTGCTGGAGAAATAGGGCGTTGATGGCAGCATCTTTCAGGGCAAACACATGTCCCCAGTTCATTGTTTGTGCCCGCGTAATCGCCAACAACAACGGGAAGATCCCCAGCGCCAAAGAAGAGAATACTAGACTGGCGAAGTAAGGAGGGTATAGACGCCAGAACCGTCGCCAGACAAAATCCCGCAACGACAAACCATCCATGCCGGTACGTGCATTGTTTCTTGCCTGCGGCCAATGGATGCAAAATCCGCTCACAACAAAGAACAGTGTCACACCTGCGTAGCCATATTGTAGCGGGAACGACAGCCAGAAAGTCCAGCCCCCCCCCGGCAGATCCAATGCGCGAGACTGTGTGGATAGATTGGGATAAAAGTGATTCCAGAGGTGGTACAACACAACTGCCGCCGCTGCGAAGCCCCGTAACGCATCGATTGAGTTAAAGCGCGATGTTGTTGGTTTGACCGCACCCTGAGTAGTAACGGAGTCAACTTGTGAAACCTGCATGCGCTAGTTTCCCTTCTTCTCAAGCTTCGTCCAAGTGTCTCTCAGTGTAATCGTCCGGTTGAAGACGAGCTTACCGGGCTGGCTGTCGAGGTCGAGGGCGAAGTAGGCGAGGCGCTCGAATTGGTACCGGAGTTCGGGCTTTGCGTCTTTCAGGCTCGGTTGATTGTGTTCGCTCCCGCTCCCGCAACCCTTCGGGTCGCCTTCGGCGCTCGTGTCGCAGCTACCCTCGCTGCTCCGCTTGCACTTGGCGGTGACGACTTCCGCCTTCGCTAACGCTACGGCGGGGAGATCGGTGACGTTAGCGGGCCGGAACAAGTCGTACATGGCCCTTTTCTCCAAACACGAGGGGTAAACCGAGTTTGGCGTTCTCCGCGCGAAGCCGACGGGCTGTGCGACGGAATGCGCGGCGAGCCGGGGCGATGAAATCGTCTTTCTTGTGGCGTCCGTTAGGCTTCTTCATGACACGTTCAGTATAGCCTTGAGTTGGTTGTTTGAGCAAGTTTGGGATTCGGCGAGGAGGCGCGGCGGACTGGTCTGGTTATCCCAGACGGCCCACCGGTCAGCCAGCGGCGCATAGTGATCGGTCAAGTGCTGCAAACTGCGTCCAAAGCGACGCCGAATGTCAGCTTCTGGAACGTCGTGACCGCCTTTCTTCACGCGTTCGCGCACACGAGCGATGGCAATGGCGGGCGTGGGCAACCAGAGGTAGTGCAGATAAAGACTGAACCCGTGCCGTTTGGCTTGTTTCAGCAGGCGGATATACGTTGTGCCGCTGAGTGTGCTTTCAAAAGCAAAGGTCTTGTGACGGGTAACAAAAGTTTGGAATTCGGCGAGCAACAGCCGCCCAGCCTTGATGGCAGCAGTTCTGGCGTCCAGCGGCGATAAGCCTTGCGCAATCAAGTCAGCGTTCAGGAAATTCAGACATTGCCCCTCATAAGGAAGGAACGACCTGGCGAATGTGGTCTTGCCCGCGCCGTTGCAGCCGGCAATCAAGTAGATGATGGGGCGTGAGTCTGACAAATCAACCTTTCCGTGCTTCTTTTGCCCACGTGTCTTTTAGGGTAATGGTCCGATTCAGGACGAGCTTACCGGGTGCGCTATCGTAGTCTGGAGTGAAATAGCCCAATCGCTCGAATTGGATGGCGTTGCGCGTGGTGAGATCGGCGCAAGCCGGTTCGAGCTTGCCAGTCACAACCTCCAGCGAGTGCGGGTTGATGTTCTTCTTGAAATCGCCGTCGGCGTCGGGTTCGGCGGCGGTGAAGAGACGGTCGTAGAGACGGCATTCGGCGTCGAGCGCGTGCTTGGCGGAAACCCAGTGGATTGTGCCTTTGATTTTGCGGGCTGAGGTTGCGCCTCCAGACTTGCTGTCGAGGTCGGCGGTGCAGCGGAGTTCGACGATCTTGCCGGCAGCATCCTTGATGACTTCGTCGCATTTGATGATATAGCCGTATTTCAAGCGGACTTCGCCGCCGGGTTTCAGGCGGAAGAATTTTGGCGGCGGGACTTCGGCAAAATCATCCTGCTCGATATACAGTTCACGGCTGAACGGAACCTTCCGCTTGCCGGCGGTCTCGTCTTCGGGATTGTTGACGGCGTCGAGTTCCTCGAAGTGGTTCTCCGGTAAGTTGGTGATGACCACTTTCAATGGACGGAGGACGGCGAGGCGGCGCAGGGCGCGTTTGTTCAGGTCTTCCCGGATGGCGTGCTCGAAGACGGCGATGTCGGTGACGCTGTTGAATTTGGTGACGCCGATGTTGTAGGCGAACTGGCGGACGGCACTGGCGGGGACACCGCGGCGACGTAGCCCACTAATGGTCGGCAGGCGCGGGTCATCCCAGCCGGTCACGACCTTGTCGTTGACGAGCTGGATGAGCTTGCGCTTGGAGACGATGGTGTACGTGGGGATGAGCTTGGCGAATTCGTATTGGTGGGGCAGGGGACGCGGGAGGTTAAGGTTCGCCAGAATCCAGTCGTAGAGCGGTCGGTGGACTTCGAACTCCAGCGTGCAGATGCTGTGGGTGATGCCTTCGATGTAGTCGCTGAGGCAATGGGCGAAATCGTAGAGCGGATAGATGCACCACTTGGCGCCGGTATGGTGGTGTTCGGCGTGGCGAATCCGGTAGATCAACGGGTCGCGCAACCAGACATTCGGCGAGGTCATGTCGATCTTTGCGCGCACCGTGCGCGCGCCGTCGAGGAATTCGCCGTCTTTCATCCGCGCAAACAGATCAAGGCTCTCGGCAATGGGGCGGTCCCGGAACTTGCTCGGTTCGCCGGCCCGGTCGGGCGCGCCGCGCATGTAGTCCACTTCCTCGGGCGTGTGATCGCAGACGAAGGCTTTGCCGTTCTTGATGAGCTGGACGGCGTATTCGTAAAGCGCATCGAAGTAATCCGAGGCGTAGAACGGTTCGGTCTTGCCGGTGGTTGCGGCTGGTAAGTAAAAGTCGCCGGCTTTGTTCTCCGGCGTTTTGCCGGCTGGCTTGAGGCCGAGCCGGTCATCCGCCCAACCGGCAATGAGCCAGTTCACATCGGCGGTGATGGAGTCCACGTACTCGACCTCTTCCTTGGTCGGGTTGGTGTCATCGAAGCGGAGGTTGCACTGGCCACCGAACTCGCGGGCGATGCCGAAGTTCAGGCAAATAGATTTGGCGTGGCCGATGTGGAGATAGCCGTTCGGCTCCGGCGGGAAACGGGTGACCGGCGACTTGTACTTGCCGGTTTCAAGGTCGGCCTTGACGATATCGCGGATAAAATCGGATGGTGTGACGGCTGGTATTTCGTTGGACATAGCGTTCCTAGAGAATCGTATTTCCCCACAAAAGGCAAGAGCGTCAGAGCCTGCCGGCCCTGACGCTCACGCAATCGTTGGGATCGCCGGTTAGGCCAAGTCTTTGAGTTGTTTCTCGCGGGCCGGCAAGTCGGAGAACCGGTTCGGGTCGGCCATGTTGGTGTCGATCCGGTGCTTGCGCGTGGCGTAGTTGCCGCGCTCGTCGGTCAAAATCTGCCACGGATCAGTCGCATCCTGCTTGGCGGTGGCAATCTTCTCGGTCAACTCGGCGTTGACCATGCTGGCGTGCGAGCCGAACTCGCTCGGAAATACCGGGCCTTTGTTCTTGCCGTCTTTCTTATCGTCTTTTGCTTTGGGGCGCGCATTGGTCACGCCGGCTTTTGGTGCAGTTGCCATAATTGAAACTCCTGATTGTTCTGTTTAAGGGCCGCGACTCTACCCGCCAGCCCGCCAAACGTCAAGCCCGGCTGAATCCTGAATGCGACCTCAAAGGCGCTGCATCGTTAACCCGCCGTCCACCATCACCACTTGGCCGGTCGAGTAGGGGAAGTCACCACGGGCCAGCGCCGCGACGGCCTTGCCGACATCTTCCGGCAAGCCCCAGCGCGCTTGAATGGCGAGGCCGTTGGCGAACAGCTTGTCATATTTCTCAGTCACGACGGAGGTCATGTCGGTCTTGATCACGCCGGGACGGACTTCATAGACGGGGATATCAAACTCGCCAAGCCGTGCGGCCCAGAGCTGTGTGGCCATTGCGATCCCGGCTTTCGAGATGCAGTAATCGCCACGGTTCACGCTCGCAACGGTTGCGGAGATGGAGGAGACATTGACAATGCCGCCACGCCAGCCGGCATCAGCCTGCTTCTGTTCGATCATCCACCGCGCCGCCGCTTGGGTAAGGAAGTACGGCCCTTGCAGGTTGGTATGGACGAGTTGCTCGAAACTTTCTTCCGTCGCGTCGAGAATATCCGCGCGCACTTTCGGCGCGATGCCGGCGTTGTTGACCAGCACGTGCAGCTTGCCGAACCGTTGCCGGATCGCGTCGAGCATCTTCGCCCGAGCCTGCCGGTCGCTTACGTCACATTGGACGTAGAAGAATTCCTTCAAGTCGCAGACCGGTCGAACTCCGCAGATGGCGACTTCGAAACCGTCTTTCAGCAACGCTTGCGCAACACCCAAACCGATGCCGCGTGAACCGCCGGTAACCAACGCAACACGTTTCATCTAGGCTTTTAACTCCGGAACGTTAATCCATTTGCGTTTCTTTGAAGATTCGAGAGCTTTCTCGGCGAGTTGGACGCCTTTCGCGCCTTCAAGCAGACTCCAGCGGAATGGCTCGTTCTTCACGATATGCCGGAGGAACATCTCCCACTGAATTTTAAACGCGTTGTCGTAGCTCTGCTGGTGCGGAACTTTCTGCCACGAATCGTAGAAGTTAATTGGCTGATCGATGTCGGGATTCCAGACCGGTCGCGGCGTCGCGCCGTACGGCTGCACCCAGCAATCGCGTAAGCCGGCCACGGCGCTGCCCTTTGTGCCGTCCACCTGCAGCACAAACAAATCATCCCTGCGCACGCGCACGCACCAGCTTGAATTGATGTGGGCGATGATGCCGCCGGCCAACTCGAATGTCGTGTAGGCGCTGTCGTCGGCGGTAGCCTTGTATGTCTTGCCGTCTTCGTCCCAGCGTTTGCCAATGTGCGTCGCATCGAGGCAGGAAACCGATTGCACTTCGCCAAAAAGATTATCGAGCACGTACCGGTAATGGCACAGCATGTCGATGATCATGCCGCCGCCGGCTTCCTTCCGGTAATTCCACGACGGCCGTTGGGGTGGAATCTGGTCGCCTTCAAACACCCAGTAACCGAACTCGCCCCGGACCGAGAGAATCTTGCCGAAGAAGCCGGTATCCCGCAGTACTTTCAGCTTGAGCATGCCCGGCAACCAGAGTTTGTCCTGCACGACGCCGTTTTTCACGCCGGCTTTTTTCGCGAGCCGGTAAAGTTCCAAGGCTCCGGCCGTGGTGGTCGCAGTCGGCTTTTCGCAATAGATATGCTTGCCGGCAGCGATGGCCTGTTTCACGGCCGCCGAGCGCCGGTCGGTCGTCTGCGCATCGAAGTAAATGACGTTGGCTTTGTCGGCGAGCGTCTCGGCGAGATTGGTCGTCCAGCGTTTCACACCGGCTTGCGCGGCGAGTTTTTCGAGTTTGATCGGATTGCGCCCGACCAGAATCGGATCCGGCATGATGAACTCGGTCTCGCTGATTTTGACGCCGCCTTGTTTGATGATCGCGGCAATCGAACGCAGGAGATGTTGATTCGTCCCCATGCGGCCGGTGACGCCGTTCATGATGATGCCGAGTTTATGGATGATGGGTTGGTTCATTATGGTTTCTCCGTGCATTGCGGTTGCGCGCCGGCCGGTAAGGGCGGCGCTTCGACGCCGGCTTTTGGTAACGTGCCGGCGAGTTCTTGTTTCCAGTGCGCCACGTCGCCGGCGGGACCGTAAATGTAGATCATCCGCAGCGGCGTGGTGCCGACGTTGGTAAGTTGGTGGAAGATGCCCGACGGAATGTACGCGGACTGGCCGCTCGTCAGGATTTGGCGTTCGTTGCCGAGGCACATTTCGCCGGTGCCCTCGACGATGAAATAAACTTCTTCCTGTTCCTGGTTGTGCCACGGCACTTGGCCGCCCTTGGGATCGAGCGTGACGTTACCGACTGAGAAATTCTTGGCCTGAATCGGCGAAGCGCCACCGACGATGTTTTGCGTGCGGCGCCGCGCGGGATACCGGCGGCCTTCGGTTTTGTTGAGGTCAGAGATGATCATATTAGCTCCAGAATGTTAGGTATGGTTTGTTTTCGGCGATGCGTTGAACGTAGAGCGCGACTTCGCGGGCATGGTAATCGCCCCACATCGAGGATTCGCCGCACGGGATCTTCTTGCCGGCCGGGATGTAATCCCAGCCATTTGGCCGATGATAAACACTGTGCAGGATCAGGCCTTGGTGTTTGGCGCTCGTGCTCAGGTATGGCTCGTCGAGCAATGTGTCGAGCACGGTCAAGCCTGCTTGCCAGTAACGTTTGTCATTCAGATACCGGCCAAGTCGGAGCAAGCCTTGCGCACCGATGGCGGCGGCGGAACTGTCAACCGGCTCGAAATTATTGAACGGATCAGCGGGCCGGTTGAGGTAATTGCCGAGTTTGTGCAGTTGCGGCGCGCCGGTATCCCAATAGGGGATGCCGTCGGTTGGCGTGTTTGCGATGTAGAAATCGCAGGTCGCCTGCGCGGCTTTCAGGAAGACTTTCGTGACTTCCTTATCACCAATCGCCTTGAGGAACTCCAGTTGTTCCGCAAACCCACACATTGCCCACGCCAAGCCGCGCGTCCAGGTGCTGAACGGCGAATAACCTTGCTGCGAGTTCGGACACCGGTAATTCCCGTCGTTGATATTGAAAATCGCCTCGTGCGTCACGCGTCCGCGCACGTCGTAGGCATCCCGGCCTTCGCCGTAGAAGACCGAATACCGGGCCGTCGCAAGACAGTGCTGTTTCATCCGGTCGAGCAGCGAAACTTGCCGATCGTTTTCTTCCATGCCGACGTGACCGAGCTTGTGTGCCAACACCAACGCGCGGCACGACCGGATCGTGTCCACGAACAGCGAGTGCGGACCGTTGAACGAATAGATGTAGCCGCCATTGGCAATCTTCGTCCAACGTCGCGCCTGCGTTGCGCCGGAAACCTTCAGTGCCAGCTCGTAGAAATTCTTCTCCCATTCATTTGCCGGTAACCGGCCTTCGTTCAACAGGCGGAGCAGGTTGCCGTAGGTCGAGACGTTGTTGAACCCGTGGTCGTGCACACCGAAATGGCTGACGTGCGGCGCCATCTTGGCGACCGTGTTGCGCCGGCCAATCTCCAGCATGTCGGTCGCGCCCGTCGCGTCGAATTGTAAAATTGCCGCGCCGTACTGGAACCCTTGCGTCCATTCCGTCCACCCGCGCGTCGTGTATTTGCCGCGGACGGTAAAGACCGGCGAACCTTTGGCGGCGGGATAATGCCGTTCGATGTGTTGAATCTTCTGGCCGGACAACTCCCAGAACCGCGTCAGCTTGCGGGACAGGTCAGCGAGTTTGAGTTTGGAATCAATCTTCATGAGTGTCCGTGCATGGTATGAATCGTTTCCGCCGGCGACAAGCCCGAATTACATTTATTGACTGGTTGGCGGCGATGCGGTTAAGTTTTGGCGTTGCGCAAAATCAGCGCCGATTAAAACCAAACACCCAAAATTATTATGAACCAGATCCTACAAAAACGAGTTGTTCCTGTTGCCGTCATTGACAAACTAGAAGATGCCGTACCGTTGGCCAACGCCCTGCTTGCGGCCGGGTTGGATGTCATCGAAGTTACTTTTCGTACCGCCGCCGCGCCGGATGCGATCCGTGCCATCACGCAGGCGCACCCCGGCATGTTGGTCGGGGCCGGCACATTGCTCGAAATCTCCCAAGTCAAACAAGCGCGCGCCGCTGGCGCCAAGTTCGGCGTCGCCCCCGGGTTGAATGAGACCACCGTCAAAGCCTCGCTCGAAATGGGCATGCCGTTCGTTCCCGGCGTTGCCACGGCCAGCGATGTCGAGCGCGGCCTCGCGCTTGGCTGCAAGATTCAGAAACTATTCCCGGCCGATGTGCTCGGTGGCGTAAAATTGTTGAAGGCCTTTGCCGGCCCGTATGGCCATACCGGCGTGAAGTTCATCCCGCTCGGCGGCATCAATGCCCAAAACATGGCCGACTACTTTGCCTTGCCCATCGTTGCCGCGATTGGCGGGTCGTGGATTGTGGACAAGAAACTCATCGCCGAGAAAAAGTGGGCCGACATCACCGCGTTAACCAAAGCCGCACTCGCGATTGCGCAGGCCGCCAAAGTCTGAAAAGGATAATTTATTATGGGCATTAGTCTAGGGTTGGTTGGGTTGGGATCGTTCGGCAGTTGTTTTGCCGATTTGTTCAAGAGCCATCCGCTGGTGAGCCGCGTCGCGCTCTGCGACCGCGAACCGGACCGGATCAAACAATTCGCCGACAAACCGGAATGGAAGGACAAGTTCAATCCGCGCGACTCCTACGATTCGCTGGAAGCGATCTGTAAGAGCGATGTGGATGCCTTGGTCATAATCACCCAGCCGTGGCTCCACGCGCCGCAGTGCATCAAGGCCCTGGAAGCCGGCAAGCACGTGTACAGCGCCGTGCCGATCATCTCCATCCCGGACGACGAAGAGATCTTGATGTGGTGTGACAAACTCGTGAACACCTGTCGCAAGACCGGCCTCTCCTACATGCTTGGCGAAACCACCTTCTACCGGCCGCAAACCATGTTTTGCCGGCGCAAGGCGGCGGCAGGCGCGTTCGGCAACTTCATCTATGCCGAGGGCGAATACTTCCATGACGTGGACAGCCATGAATGCAACCTGCGCGACGTCGAGAAATCGCGCGCGACCGGCAAGGCCGGGCAGGAAGGCAAAGCCATCGCGGAAGCTTACCGGGCCAAGGGCATCCTCAGCGGCCCGATGCATTACCCGACCCATTCCACGAGCGGCCCGGTCTGCGTGATGAAAGCCCACGCGCTCAAGGCCACCGGCTATGGCTACCGGAACCAGAACAACGATCCATTCTTCAAGGGCATGGCGTACAGCAACGAGACCGCGCTCTTCCAAATGAGTAACGGCGCCACCGTCCGCATCTGCGAGTTCCGCGAAGTCGCCGGCTATCCCGGCCTTGATAGCGAAACGTTCCGCGTGCTGGGCACCAGCGGGATGTTCTGCGAAGATCAATGGAAAGAGAACCATCGCACCGCACCATTCACCGCCAAGCCATTAACGACTCAGAAGCTGACCACCGCCGACATGCGCGACCCGCTGCCCCCGGAAGTTTACGCCGAGTTCAAGAAATGCAGCCTGGAATCCGATGTGTACGGCGGCCACGGCGGTTCCCACGCGTATCTGGTGCACGAGTTTGTCAGCGCCATCGCGGAACGCCGGCAACCGGCGATCAACATCTGGGAAGCGGCCCGCTACATGGCCATGGGCGTCATGGCGCACAAGTCTGCGTTGCAAGACGGCAAAACGCTCGACGTCCCCGACTGGGGCGACGCGCCGAAGTAACCGCGCGGGTCGTTTACGGCGAGGGAATATTCCCAGCGGGGAAGTTGTGCCGGGAAACCCCGACCAATTTATGGCCGACGCGCCGGTTAGCGCGGAATGGATTTGCTGACAATCCCAATCGCTTGCCGGTGTTTTTGCCGGTAGGCTCGAATCGTCGGGAGCCACGGTGCTTGCAGAAACCCGAACAACCGTTCCGGGGCGATGTTCGACCGACAATACTGCACTGTGTTCGGAAAGCTCGCGTCGGTCGACCAATTGCTGCCGGTTGGGATTTGGTCGTAGCCGTGCTCTTCCAAATCATGATAGGCCGCGACGTACCGTGACGTTTTCTGAAACAACGCGTCGTAGTACCAATTGCTCTGCACCACCGACCGGGGCATCTTGCGCAGGAACTCTGCGCGGTGAGCCCAGATGTAATCCGACCAGATCCACGCCCGCACATTGTGGCGTTCGACTTGTTGCTGGAGGAAGTAGAAATCTTTCCACCACAGGTCGCCCTGGCGCACCACGATATACTGGTAATACTGTTGGTGGTGGGCGGTCTCCTCATCCATTCCGAGATGGAAAAACCGGGGCCGATCAAACAAGCCGGTCACTTCCGCGATCAAGTCGCGGCAAACCGCGTAGTAAACATCCGTGGACACACAGCGCGAATACCGCCCAAGCCACGTATCATGACCGGCGGAGAAATTGAGCTTCGGAATCGGCTCCAATCCCATTTGGCGGAGCCGAGCCAACTCGCGGCGCAATCGCAACGGCGTCCAGGCCCCCCGCACGGCAATCTCCGGGTGACTCGCGTAGCGCACGCCGTCGCCGAGGTCGAGCACCACCATATTCATGCCGGCGGCAACCATGCGCTCCAGCAGATCGGTCCAGACGGCATCATCAAACCGCAGATCGGGCCGGGCGCGCCGCAGATTTAACACCCGGCGAGTTTCGGCGGGCGTTTTGGCTGGCGGGCGTGTTTCCGCCTCCTCCCACATGTTGAAACTCAAATGCAGCAGGTTCGCCCAGATCATGATCTCTCCAGTAAACCGCGACGGCTAAAGATGCGCAAAGTCACGGCAAAATTGTAAACCTGCCGCCAATCACAGACAAGCCGTTTCGCCGCCCGCCTCAACCCCGCCGGAAAACTTGCCTTATGGGATGGACGACGCCCCAACGCGCTTGTGTTTTCGTCCGAGTGTGTCTAGATTTACAAGGGAATGGTTTTGCAAACTAACAATCAGGATCAGATTAAGCGCAGCATTCAGTCGGATCACGAAATTATCGCCAACGCCGTGGTGAACTTTCATCTACTATTCGACCGGACGCGGACGCCGGAAGCTGACCGCGAGCTGGCCACCGTTCAACACCTGTTCCAGGCGAAGATCACGCAACATTTTACCGACGAAGACCAGGCCTTGTTCCCGGCCTTGCTAGTGAAGCACCCGGACCCAAAGACAGCCAAGGTCGTTGCCGAACTGATTCAGGAACACGCCGACCTGTTGGAGGAATTGCGCAAAGCCAACGCGCGGATTGACCAGCGCGAACTGAAGAGCATGACCGGCGAAGTCTGGGTGCTGATGCTGCACTTCTTCAACCAACTGCAAAACCACATGGACAAGGAAGACGAACTCCTCGCCGGGTTCAAGTAAGCACCGTCCGCGTCCGCCGGCCCGGTGTTACTTCCGGGAAGCCAACCAATCCGCAAGGGCGGCAAATCCCAGCGTGAAGGAAGTGGCCAGGATATACAGCGGCGTCTGTTCGGCGCGGAGGAGCGATATCACGGTCAGCACCAAGCCGAGAATGCCTAACGACATGAGCGCCCGGTACGGGAGCGCGTGTGTGCGCAGCCGATAAAACGGAATGCCCACAATGACGAGGCCAACCAACGGCACCAACAATCGCAGCAACATGTCTCTACTCATCACCGAGTCTCCTTAATTCCGACGCTCTGATTTTCCTGTGGCCCGAAAAACTGTGTCGCGGACCACGCATTGGCTGGAGCCTAGCGGGACAACGCGCCTTCGACAACCCTTCGCTCGGTTCAGGGCTTCACCAGCATGCCAAGCAAAGAAAAAGCCGGTCACCTTGGTGATCCGTCACTCTTTAAGGGTGCGTTCGTCGTCATTGCACCGTTTGATGTACTCCGTGACGGACATGGTCGCCTGCTCTTTGACTTCATCCACCCGATTGTTCAGTTCCGTAAATACCGCGACCAATATCGCGGGGTCACAGTCGGCGCGCAGCCAAACTTGATCTTGGGCGGCTAGATCATTAACAAGGGCGACCAAATTGTTGCGAGTCGCATTCAGAATACCCCACTTCTGACTGAATGCCGGGAGAAATTTGGTAGCGATGTCTTGCCAAACCGCCTGGATTCGGGCCACTTTGGCGGTTGCCTGATCCAGCGCCGCCTGATCACGTGTGTCACCAGTCTTCGCGTTTTCAGTCTCAAATCGTCTGTTCGCGGCAGCACCGCTATCTTGCCACTGTTTCTGGATGGAACCCAAAGCTGTGTTCATTCCATTGTGCTCGGCGTCGAAAAGATCCGCCAACGCCGGCAGCTTGCTTAACACTTGCGTGCGCAGCTTCCGGATCGACTCAACTTTCTGATCCTTGCTGGCCTTTGCATCCTGCGCCAACAGCGCGCCATTGGTCACCCACATTGCACACACCGTCATTAATAGTATTATTTTGCGCATCGCGATCTCCTGCTGTTCTGGTTGAGGTTAGCTGTCATTTCCCACAGGCCTGATACACGGAATAATCGTGTACGGGCGCAGTATAGAACGGCCGCGACCGGTGCCGCAACAATATATGCAGCGGGTTTGCGGAGATGCTTCGACAGGGAGATCCTTCGACTGCGCTCAGGATGACAAATTAAAAACGTGTCACCCCGAGTTTGTCGAGGGGTCTGCCGTTAAGGTATCGGCGTGCCCAACAAACTCGCGAGGGCAGCGGCCATGCGGTTGACGGCTTCGTTGAGACTCGCCGGCGAATTTGCCCACTTGGTGGGATCGTTGGGCGAGAAGGCCGTGATGGACGCGGGGTCAATCCAGCCGGGAAACAAACCGGTGCCATTCTGCCAACCGGGCACGACTGCGAGAAGTT
>Ga0118677_10001746_pt1 | contig 45296 bp, 50 predicted proteins | sample AliMusrvi5mmetaG_FD_86154 | JGI IMG/M metagenome (GOLD analysis project Ga0118677, IMG submission 86154) | reverse complement strand
TGTCAGGCTCTCCTGGACGGGCTTTTACCCGCAGAGTTCCTACAAAAGGTTTTCAACTCACTTCATTGTTCGTTGTCCTCCCTTTCCAAGCTTCTTGGCACAAGCACGATGTTATCTTGATATTCCCGGGCCGTTCTGGATGGGAATGCGGCTAGAGCGTGGACCGAGTTGCAGTGTTTCTGAGAACGAGAAATCCTTGACACGATGCCGGAACGCACTAAGCTGGGTACCATGCAGATCACATTTCAGCGACATTGGCTTGAGGATGGTTGTGTTTCGCCCGGTGACATTGGAGAACACTGATGAGAGCACTGATCCGAGTGGAGTTAGCAGGGCTTTCTCCCGACTTTCCGCAACGGAGTGAAGAAGAATACGACAAGAACGTCAAAAACCTTTTCGCACAGATGGGATTCGATGCCAGGCCAATGGAGCCTGGGCCAGACGGTTGCTCGGAGGAAATCGAGTATCTTTTTGAGGGCGTTCCGAAACGAATCAAAGATGAGGAGATGAAACACATCGTAATGCTCGGCTACACAAGCGAAGGCCAAGCGAAATTCTGCGTCTGTTCGATCAATCGGGAGACGCTCCACGTTCGCATTCGTGACGACTTGTTTGACAAGCTAAAGCGAGCTTGTTCGGAACTGTGTGCGCGCGTCTGGCAGCTCAATAGCTCATTGCCTCGCAAGGGATGGTTCAAGAGACGAGCATTGAGCGTCAGTGCGAAGGTACGATCTTCGATAGAAGTGATGGAACCAGGGCATGGCCATGCCACGATTCTCGGACATATTGTACAGCACCCTGTGAGGGTTCTATTCAGAACCTATCCAGGCGAGGTACTGATCGCGTCCACCACCCTGTTGTTGTTCTGTGTTCTCTTCTGGTTGACGCCAGACTTGGCAGCACCAATCGCGGCATTCCTTTCCCACTTCCGGCAGTTCAGTGCTGAGTACGTTCAGGGGGCTCTGGAGCGCATCCATTCGGCACTTCTGGTAACGTCGTTTGTGACTTTCATAGACCTCTTCATCAAATTTAGGGAGTTCAGGCGGGTCAGACCAATCATGTGGAATGCAGGAATTGAGCCCAGTAAACCAGGAACGAGATGAACTGAACTAAGTGCAAATTCTACACGAGCGTTTCGTTCTCGTACCGATCAAACAGGCGATCCGGTCGCTGCCTGGATTCTCTGGGGCGTCGGGGAATCACTTCTCGCAGAAACAATCCATCCGCAAGCCCGACCACGAGTTCGACCTCCCGAACATGGGCGTGGATCCCAGCCTGTCCCGCGAGGATCTCGACAGGCTCTTCTAACCGTGCCGCCAAGACCAGCACGACGGGCAGGGAAGAGCCGGGCAGGACTATCGCCGCGCAAGTACATATCGCCGCGCAAGTACCTTGACCTGAGAATGGATTGGGGCGAAAATCGTAGCCGGAAACTGCTGACCAACCCACACCAACCCGCCATCGATTACCATGACCAACCCGAACCACGACCCCCCCATCGCCGCCGTTGAGAGCACGCCGAAGGGCAGGCAGCGTGCCGCCGACCGCTTGAACATCCCGTCCTCCGTCGTCCAGGCTTCTGGCTTCACGCCGGGCGACAATGCGTTCGTGACGGACGAAGACCCTTCGGTGCCGTCCTGAAGCCCTGTCTGGTGTTGCTCAAGGAATAGCCGCCCAAGTGCTTGTCTGACTACGCCGTAGCGAAGGGTTGCCGCATTCGGGTCACCCCAGCGACCCCGAAGAAGTGCGGGCTGGAAGGCGAGAAGTTTGAGATCGAAGGCAGCGACGGCAAGATCGTCGTCAGACCGCGTGGGGAAGGCATCTCGCCCCGACCCTGATGCCACTTGCCGGGACGGGGTGGTCACGGGGGCCGGATATTCCGAAAAGGCGAGTGAGTGGGGCTGCACCTGGCGTCTTGGCGGCGGTTCCAGCAGTCTCGAAGCAGGTATTGCTCCATCGCCAAGACAAAGGCAGCACGATGCAACGCTGGTTCTGGAACCCAAATCTCGGTTGATCTGGCACCTCCGAAGCTGACGGGGAATCGCGCCGAAGTCCTTTCGTCGACTTCTGATAGGTGAAGACTCGCGCCGACCGAACATGAGGCCGGACTTTCTTGGGGCCGTGGCGCGGTCCCTTCACGGCGGCATCTTACCCAATCAAGGTGCCACGATGCTACCTTGATGTTTTCGGGAAGACGCTATTCCACGAATGCCGTGCCTGGGGACCGAATCGGCTACTTGAGCCGGATTGGGTCAAAGGCTCCGCAGTCCGCTTCGTCATCGACATGGGTAGTCCGCGATCTCGTCGTCAACTCAAGGATGTACTGGTCCAGTCAGATGGGGAAACGGCGTATCGCGTGGCAAGCCTTGGGGATTCTGGAGCAAGTCGCTACAGCAAACGACATGACGGATCTTCTGGCTCCTGCCAGGCAGGGTTCGTTGAGCGAGGACGACATCTTCGACAGTTGACACTACCACGGGAAGGCTGTAAAGTAAAAGTTGTCCGAAGTCGTCGTAGCGCCATCACGATTCAATGCGATAAGACCAGGTTCGGTGATTGGCACGGTCGAGGTTCACCAGCACGTTGGTAGGTGCAGTTGCATAAGCGTGATTCGCAAGTATAAGAGCCATTCTGGAGGCGTGTAGATGTTACCGCTTAGCGACGTAGACTGGGGCCCAACAGACGCTGCTGAGCCCGACAGCAACTTTTTGAATAAGTTCGTCGAGCCGAAGCAGATTCGCTTGCTGCTACACCAGGATTATTGGATCATCACGGGTGAGAAAGGTTCTGGCAAGACCGCACTTCGCAAGGCTCTTTGTGAGAAGTACAGTGACAACTTCTCCGGCATTGTCACCCTCGATTTCGATGCACTGGAATACTCGTCGATTCTCTGCAATCTCAACAATCTTGCACAGATCACTAGCCTCCCTCGCCTCAGCCTCCTTACGAACTACTGGCAGTACGTTCTTATTGTTGAGGGAATGAAGGACTTCGTCCGTCGCAACCGTGGCATCACCGATGCCAGCTACGCCCTCATCCACAACTACCTTACCAAGAATGGGCTGATTGAGGGATCGCACTTGCGGCTCTTCCTATCACTAATTGCAAAATGCTGGACATTCGTCGATAGTTATACCAAACCTGACAAGTACCACGGCGCACAAGACTTACCCGTTCTTCCTTCTAATCTCGCTCCCGCAGTGGTTGAACAAGTGCGAGATTACCCTATCTTTCATGGCGAATTCATCGAAACGACAAAGACATTTAGCAAGGCGCTGCGACAGACAAATGAAACCATCCTGGTTGTACTCGACGGATTTGACAGATTTGAGAACATTAACAACATCAAGCCCGAGGTAAATCTTGTTTTTGAGAGTCTTATCGAAGCAGTATACTGCCTTTCGATCAATGCAGCTCTCCATGATGTGTTGAAGGTTAAGGCGTTGATCCCACATGATCGCTTCCTGAGCATCAACCTCCGCGATACTGACAAATTCGATAACAAACAGAAATCAATTAAGTGGAGTTATGGCAGTCTTCAAGAATTCTTGAGTAGGCGTGCCGCTCTTCACCCAAGGCTTTCGCACCAGTCCGGCTTCGACAAGCTCTGGGAAGAAGTTATGCCGCGTGAATTACAGAACCCGTATTACAAAATCAAGGAGAAATCTTACGACTACCTGCTCCGCCACACAATGTATCGTCCCCGCCAGCTTCAGGTTCATCTCCGGAAGTTATCTGGTCTCTACCACGGGCAGATTATCGAGCCGAATATGATTCCGAAGGCCGTGCGTGAATCGTGCCGCAAGCTGGTGAGTTTCTATGTGCAGGAATACTTTATCGACCATCCCAAGCTAGAGAAGTTCATCGGACGGTTTCGAAATAAGGTCAACATCATGTTCTATCAGGAATTCCGAGCAATTGTCGCGGACGCTTTGCAAATGTTCGACGCTAAGGAATGGACTGTTGAGGGAAAGATCGATGCCTTATATGAAATGGGCTTCTTCGGCATCATTCAACCAATCAAGGATCACCAAAGAAGCATGGACGATGAGTACGAGTACCTGCCTCCTCGAAAGGCGGGTGTGGAACCGTACAGGACGCTCTTCTATTACAAGAATCCTCGGGCAAAGATTATTAATCAGTTGCATGACCAAGACTTGATCGCCATTCACCCTATGTTTTTTGACATGGCGGACATGACTCCCCATCCGGACATGATTGTGGGATGACATGATCTAACTTCAGAGTCCTCGCCAGCGTTCGCAAGTGATCCTCGCCGGTCTCGTGGACGACCTCGGGACATTCGTAGCTCAGTTCGTCGACGATGCTATTGCGGTGGTTACCGTTGATGGGTTCAATGAATTCTTCGTTGTCGCCAAGGAATGAAATCGGGTGCCGCGGGTGACAACCAATGGCTCTGGTACGGCGGCAGCTTTTCTCTGACGTCAAGAAACGACGAACCCCGCCGATGAAGCGAGGTTCGCGATCGTTGTCAGAACAACAGGACGACCTACGAGGAACGGCTGAGCCGCTCCTCAATGCAAGTGAGTCGGTGGATCTTGCACGATTTGCCCTCCATCTCGGGTATCAGAGGAAGTTCTGTGAACCGTCGAATGAAGCATATCACAGTAGCCGTGTCCCCGTGAAGAAAAGAGCACATATTGTGGGTGGAATTCCGAAGTGTCGGCCACCTGTGCGGGTTCCGAAGACCATGCCGACGGGAGCCTTGACCCGCTTGGAATCGGTCTTAGGCTGCGCTTTCTTTTCGGTTTCTTCCCATTTGACTGTCTTCAGCAACACGCTCGCCGGGTGGTAGAACTCGATCTCGCTCTTGCCCGCCAGCATGACCGGCTCTAGGCCCTCGCACCGATATCTTTGACCGGACTACCGAGCCGGTCGCTCCGAGTTCCTTGAAGGTTTGTACCAGTAGTTGCTAAAGCAAATCCGGAGTCCTCCGTACGAAGTGAGTTGCCCGGCCCCCCGCTCTGCTACAGCATCGCGGCCCGTAACAGTTCCAGGGACAGCTTCCCTGGTAGTGCGGACTGTGCCAAACTAGAGGGGATGTACGGAAGCAGCAGCTTGCGTGCGGTTTGGTCTGGATGGGCCGGGGACCGTCACCCCGTGATCCCCGTCGTTCGGTATCTCCACTTCTTGATCTTGGAACAAGCGTGCCGTGAAGCTGGGTGCTTCTCGACAAGATTCAGGGCACCGAGAAGCCGACTTCCCGGCAAACATGGGCATCCTCGCCCCACCGAGTGTAAGATCGTACGACATGAAGAAAGCCCACCCTCGCAGTCAGGTGCGAGGTGGGCCATCTCATTGAAGCCAGTCGGAACGCATTGCTCGATGCACGGCGATCAGGACAAAATGGCGTCCGTTCCCGTCACCGACACTGCTTCCGCCAGCTCCCTGAACTTCTTCACGCCGCCCGACTCCTTAATGACCTCCTGCACCTCAAGCACGCGCTGGTAGCCGCCCTGACCTGCTCCATGGTGAAGGCCATTCTTCGCACATTTATTCACGACTGCATGTACAATTATTGCCCGCGGGATCGGCGGAACAATCATCAAGACAACGCCAAAGTCTCCAGTCCGTGACACGGGTTCCGGATATGCCGAAGAATCGGGCAGGTGGGGCTGCACATAGCGTCTTGGCGGCGGTTCTGAAATCAAGGTAGCACGATGCGACTGTGATTCGGGAACCTGATCGCCAGCTTCTTTCCAGCCGGGCAGGCATCTCCAACGCTGCCGCAGCATCGCGCCGAAGTCGTTTCGTGGAATTCCGATATCGAGTATCCGGCGTGCTTCAGCCTCCTAATGATGGTTTGCAAGGGAGTTCGGCTCTGATATACTCTCAGCCTTGGTTGTGATTTCTTCGTTGACCAATTCAGAGAAGTTGAAAGGGAGTACATTATGGAAGGCGTGTTTAAGGGATGGACGCCCGGCAGAGGTTTCGGCTTCATCGCTCCCAGTGACGGTACGGATGATGTTTTTGTGCATGAGAGCGCTGTGGATAGTCCGCATCTTTTCAAGGCGGGCGTGCGAATAACCTTCGACGTGCAGCCGGGGAAGCGGGGCCCGAATGCGGTTAATGTCAACCTCCTCGCGGGAAGCCCTGCAAAACGCCGCCGCGGGTGCGTACAGTTCTGGAACGATCGTGGTTTCGGCTTCATTGCTCCGGAAGATGGCGAAGCAGACATCTTTGTCCACGCCACCGCGCTGCCTGTGGCCGAGCAGGGTTACCTCTGCGAAGGCGACATAGTCGAGTTCTGCGAACTGACTGGCAAAGAGGGAGTGGTAGCTGGCGACATTACGGTTGTTGGCTGGCAGAAACCCCGGGACCATTTGGCGGCCTTCGCGGACATGGGTCCGGCGGGCTGGCTGCTGGATCTCGGTGGCAAAGATGGGCTGGCCGAGCCGGAGCCCTGGGAATACAAGCACACTACCTCGCGGGAGCCATTCCCGATCCTACGCGGCTACATCCGCCATACCTTTCAGCGGCTGGAGGAAATGGATGGGGGTATCGGCGTATCTGGCGATAAGAAGAACGCGGCTTTCAACACGGGGTTGGTCACACCGAACCAAGAAGAAATCTACGCGTTTTTCTGTTGCAATCCGCGTCCGGGCCGTCAGCCCTGGCGACTTCAAGCGTTTAAGAAGGCGAGCGACTGGGATCTGATCGAGCAGTTCGGTTCGTCAGCTCCACCGCTGGCGAACTACTTCGACGACCCGTCGGTCTTGCTCTACGACAAACGTTGTGAGCTTTACGTCAACATCGATCACGTGATGGAACAGATCGAACGGTTCCCGGCGCACCTTCAGAAGAACCCATACGTCGCGCGGCAGCTCTTGATTAGCGCCGAGGCGACAACAAAGAAGCGAGTCTACCGCAACTATAAGGCTGCGGTGCCCCAGTTCTACCGCGACAAAGGGGGGGCCGGCGACGTCCAGCTCCTGCTCCCGATCTGCTTCGAGGATCCCGCCCGCGCCGACCTTGCACTTGTCGTGGCCAAAACAGAGGCGGGCAATGCCTACCGCGGCTCAACGGTCCTAACGCTCGATATGGCGTATAACAACGCTAGACTTCTCGCACGTCCTGATAACGAATGGCTGCAACCGTAAGTCGGGATTGGCACGATTTCATTTGGAGAAAACGTCCTCATCTGTGGCGAGCTTGCTCGCGTGCCGACCTCGCTGAATACGTGTTCCGCGTCCCACTGCTCGAACATCGGCGGTTCGCTCACCTGAAGGCTCCTGTTAGGGTGGGGACAGGCTTTGCCGCTCTGTTGGTTGGCGTGATGCTGTACCCCGATTCAAGTGCGACGCTCAGTGAAATCGGCACAACTTGGCTCGGCTTGGCCGTTGCGTCCGGATATGCCTATTTCGGCCTGAACCCGACGCGGACTTAGGCAGCCTCTTTCTTCTCGGTTTCTTCCAAACTGACCGTTTTCAGCAACACGCCCACCTGGTCGTAGAAGTCGATTTTGTCCCTGCCTGCCGGCAAGACCGCCTGGAAACCGCCGCACCGGAACCTCTGGCCGACGAACCGGCGGTCGTGCAATAGGAGTGTGCGGGCCACCGAGCCTGTCGCCCCCAATTCCCTGAAGGTTCGTGCCAGCAGTTCCGCCGTTGCGCCCGCATCCATGATGCCGCCCTTGGAGATATATAACGAATCGGCATCGGCGGCGATTTGCGAGAACATCAAGGGATGCCCACGCCACATCCGGCAAGACTCGCCCATCTTGCCAGCCGGGAAGGCGGTCCCTGACGGGTTGAAGGTCGTACAGTATGACGAAAGCCCACCCCGCAACCAAGTGCGGGATGGGCCTTCCCCTCGAAGTCAGTCGGAACGCATTGCTCGTTGCACGGTCTTCAGGACAGAATGGAGTCCGTCGCCGCCACCGACATCGCTTCCGCCAACTCTTTGAACTTCCTCGCGCCGCCCAGTTCCTTGACGACCTCCAGTACTTCAAGCATCCACTGGAGCCCGCCCTGACCTGCTCCAGCGTGAAGGCGTCACCATTCTTCGCGGATTTATCCTCGACTGAATGAACAATTATTGCCCGCAGGATCGACGAAACAATCCGCGAGGCAACGCCAAGGCCCGCCGTAAATAACAAAATGGGGGCCGGATATGCAGGAAAAGAGGGTGGGTGGGGCTGCGCCCGGCATCTTGGCGGCGGTTCTGAAATCAAGGTAGCACGATGCGACTTTGGTTGGTGGACCCAAAACTCGGTTCGTTCCAGCGCGGTAGGCGCTTTCCCGCGGCCTCGCGCCGAAGTCCTTTCGTGGCCATCTTCGCTTGGACGCGTCGGTGGGGGCGACCGACGCGCCTTGGCAACTGGCGTTTGGATACCGTTCGGCGGCAAGAATCCTCGACATCCATTTACGGACTCACTGTGGTCTGCTACACTGAGGGCGCTGGAGTTCGTGATACACGACAAGTTAGACTCCATGGGAGCTGTTCAAGATAGAAGCGCGGTTGCACTAACGCTGCCGTTTGGAGGTATCACGACTGGATACGTACAGAGCGGAGAACGCTGTCAGTCAAGAGAGACGAAAAGGAGGACTTCCCAATGCCCGACTCGACTACCCTAATCGACCGTTCGCTGGTAGCCATTCTTGACATTGAAGGATGGTCAAAGGAAGCACCCCAGGAACAGGCCGAGCTTGTTGCTACCTTCGTTCAAAAGCTCGGAGGCTTTCTTGAGTCCCTTCGGGTCCTCGAGCCCGATGCGTTTTCAACTGGCGATGGAGCAATCGTTTCTATTGGCAGGAAGCACAGAGTTGACCCTGAGGCCACAAAGCTTTTCCTGACGGAATTGCTGGGGTTTACACGCTCCCTTCTTGGCGACGGTCTCATCGTCCGCGTCGCTGTCAACACGGGGCAACGAGACCTCACAGTTCCCATCCCTACTGATAGCCCTCTTCGGGGAGACATTGTTCAAGTTGGAGACACAATAAACATAGCGGCCCGTATACTGACTTTCTGTGAGCCCCGCGAAGTCATGGTGTCGGAAGCTACGGTGTCATGGCTCCGTCTGTGCGGCCACCAGAACTTGTTCCCTTTTCGGCGAAACGACCCCCTTGTGACGAAGCATGAGGTATCGCTGCTTACTTACTCGTACGATCCGCCCGAGCCCGCACGCGGGGAAGATGCTCTCTTCTACTCCCCCCGTTCCCCATCTCATGAATACAAGCGTTTTTCTGGATTCCCGTCAATCAAGCCCGATACGCTTCGGTCCTTCATGCCCAGCGGCCTCCACAGGGAGCTGAGCAGAGTTGTGGCCAACGCGTATGATTCCATGAGGGCAGTGAATGACACGCGAACATTCTTGTCATGGCGTAATGTACTGAAGGTGCTCGTTCAACTCAATTACGATCCAACGGATGAGCTTCTAGTGCTCTCACGGAATGAACGGCCCAACGGCTTTTGGACGCAAGAACGACGAGAGGAGTATCTTGCGTATCTGCAATCCAATGCAGCGCGAAATGGAGGCTACATCAATCAGACGAGGGTCATCGTTCACCGCCCGATTCCCAATTTGCCGACCAAGGACGACCTAATGCCAGCATCCGCACTGCATGAAGAAATGATGGCTCTTCACAAGACCAACTCATATTATGCGGTGGCGTCGACGGTCTTGCTCGCCAACTACGATCGCCTGTCTGAACTCGCGTTTGGATTTACTCTGTCGACGAAACATCGATTTGTCGTCGTCCCCGTTCCTTCTCCCGAAGAACTCGAAGCAGATGTCATCGCGCCGAAGAATCTGCGATATCTCCTCCGCTCGTATGCAGAGTACAGTCCATCTGATGGTCCATTCCGAGCAGTGGTATCGGCCGACGAGCAGTTCGTCTCCGAGTTAGAGCATGAGATGCGAGATCTTATCGCAAATCATGCTGATAGGCTCAAGTAGGCGTGAAGAAGTGGCGCATTATCGATAGCCTACGCTGCAGACAACTAACAAGATTCGCCTAACCGTGGTCGCCGCGGTTACTCCGCCAGATGGAGGAAGCGGACCGACAGATTCCGAACATTCGCTCAGAACAGGTCCAGGGCAATTCGTCCCGCCCGAACAGCGACGTCGAGTGGGCCGGGGGTTGCAGATTACTCGTCGCTGCAAAGGTGGTGGGTGCCATGTGTGAACTCCTGGGTCTCGTGTTCAATCAGTTGGTGCGGCCCTCATTGTCGTTCCGCGGCTTCCAGCACCGTGGTGCCGACAACCCGAACGGCTGGGGCCTCGCCGCGTTCCCGGACGAATCCGCCCAGGTTTTCAAGGAGCCGCTTCATGCCGCGAAGAGCGAACTGGCGACGTTCCTATGCGACTACCAGCAACTCGTGAGCAAGATCTTCATCGGGCATGTGCGTCACGGAACCGTGGGCGGTCAGACCCTGGCCAACACCCACCCTTTTTGTCATGAGTTCCGTGGTCGCCACTTCGTTTTCGCGCACAACGGCACGTTGAAAGCCGATGGTTTACGAAGCGGCTTGGACGGGCGCTGTGCCCCTGTCGGCAAGACCGACTCGGAACTTGCAATGTGCGTCCTGCTGGCCTGGATGGCGCGGGAGAATGTCGCGTTTACGTCGTTCGCCAAGATCGAGAGCCAACTGCGGCAGTGGAATCATCTCGGGACGATGAACGTCCTGTTCTCCGAAGGGGACCACTTCTTCGCGTACCACGACGGCAACGGGCACAAGGGGCTTTCGTTCGTACGCCGCGAGGCACCGTTCACCCACATCACCCTCAAGGACGAGGACTGGGAAGTAGATCTGGCCAAGGAAAATAATCCCGAGCAACGCGGTTACGTGATTGCCACGAACCCTCTCACCGACGAGAATTGGATTCAATTTGAAATGGGCTCCTTACTAGTCTTCAAGGACGGCGAACTGATCTATCCGAGCCAAGAAGAACATGCTGCCCAGGAAGCGGTGCCGGGATCGTAGATACCTCCATGCCTCTCCCATCGTTCCGCACGTGGCTTGAACAGTGCCCTGACGAAGTTCCTGCCGCCGACGATCTAGCATTCCTCATCGCCCAGTCCCCGGCAGGCATCTCCCGCGACGACCTTGCCAAGGCAGTCCGCCTCCCACCCCAGACATTGGAAGACCTCCTGCGGGCTCTTTTGACGACGGGGCAGGTCGTAGCGGTGAAGGTCAATGGGCAGTTGCTTTATCGGGCGGCGGGGTAAAGGGCGTGGCTTTTGGGATGGTCGTTTGGTCGGGACGCCATGTAGGCGGAATCGGCAGGCAACGCGAGAACGCTTCCTAGCCTTGAAGGTCTGCCACGAAAGGCATATATTGACTCCCGATCTGAGGCCCTGGAGACCAAGCCGTGAGTGACGAGAGCAAGCGACGCCGGAAAGAACGGCTCAAGCGCGAGCGTGAAAGGGACAAGCTGCAACAGCAGAGGAAAGCGGCCAAAGGAAAAACACCGCAAACCATCGCGGTGGAAGTGTCGTTGTCCGACAGGGTTGCCGCACGTTTCACGAGGGACCAGCTCGATTACTTCGTAAAGCGGAGCTTGCTAAAGGTAGGAAACGAGCCCGAGCCGGTGGGCGGCGGACTGTTTCTCTATCGAACCGTGTATGGCGAGATTGCGCTGACATACGCAAAGGGCGAAAATCGCATACACGTCTGCTACAAGGACGAAGTGCCACCGGACGTATTGGACGAGTACCCAGGTCTTGAGTCCAAGTACCATCTGACCGAGGAGGAGTGAAAGCGTCAGAACCAGGCATTGTGGGAAGCGACGGGAGGCAACCTAGACCCTGCTGCGATCCCCAGACCCGACCATGCTCCCCTCGCCGGGCTCGCATACGTCACGGATGACGGGGGCCTTGTTCCGCTGCGCCGCCCAGCGCCTGCGGACGACGACCGGTTCTACCAGGAGATCGGAGTATGGTATCGAGCCTCGGAATCTCGCCCGGAGCGGTTTCGGGTCGCCACTATCGCCTACTGGCTCGACGCCAAGGTTGCCGCTACGAACGACGACACGCCCTACGATTACAAGTATCAGCCGGTCATTTCCACCACCGACGACATCATGGCATGCGCCGACCTTCTTGACGAGGCCGAAAACCTCTTCCGTCAGAATGTGCCACTTGTGCGTCCGCAGGCCGTGTTCGTTTGCGTCTGGCTGGGCGAGGACAGCCTGGACGACGTTCGCCGTCTGTTTGGAAAGTGCCTTGCAAGGGTCCATGCGATCGTGGTGGGCAAGGAAACCGACTGCCCGAAATACAAGGACATGGCGTTCGTCATTGAGGCGTCCGACAGCCTCACGGCTGGCGAAAAGTTCGAGGTGTCCAAGCTCGGCGGCAGTCGGAGTTGAAGCTGCGCGATCAAAACGACGATTTTCCGCTATCCGTCCTACGACACGCCCGAGGAAACCATGGACGGCGGCAAGTCCTTCCCTCACAATGAAGGTCTGGTGCGACGGTGTGCCGTGCTGGTCGACGGGCGGATACCGGGGTGGCGATGGCGGTAAAGATCGCCTGGGTTGCCTGGGGGAGTGGCTATCGATAGGCCGTGAGGCAATCGCTGAATTAGATTGAGGAAGGGATGCGACAGGTGAATGGTTCAAGCCACAAGTTTGTTGCGATGGTGGCAATGGCGTGCCTTGACGATGCCGAACGCCACATCCTTTATCCCCGCTGGGGTGGTGTCGAGGCCGGGGCAACACTATCCGACGAGTTCCGAATCATGTGGGAACCCGCCAGCGCAACGTCGAAAGACAAGGAACTCGTCCACCGTTGTTTCGTCGATAGCGATGACCCGAAGGATCATGGCTGTGTAACAAGAGCCATGGATCATTCGGAAGGCAGTATCTCATTCATCCGGTCCTACCTGAATGGCGAATTAGAGGGAAGCTATAATGAAGTGGAGTTTCTTGAAAATCTGGGCATGTTTATGGGCGTGCTGAGCCACCATGTTGCCGACCTCTGCACTCCGGTACACGTAGGCTCCAAGATGGACTTTCGAAGGGCTGGGGTTTGCTCCAGGAAGGCATTTCACAGTAAAGTGGAACAGGACATCGACAGGCTGATGCGTCGATGCACGCTACAGATGCTTCCCTCGGAACTGGTTGAACTATCTCGGACGCATTATTGGGGCATTGCCGAAATGACTTACCGTTCCGGGTTCCTTCAATTGGAATCCATCTACCAACGAAGAGACACCGATGCCCTGGCGGATCTAGTGTCGCTCACGATTAGCAGGGCGATCACGCACACACGGGATCTCTGGCACACAATTTTCGAGCAAGGCAATATGCTCGGTCGGACTTGGTCCATGCAGCCATTGCTATGACGGAAATGGCTTCCCAAGACGCAACGGCCAATATTGCCGAAGCCTAGCAGAGCACTTATGTCGAATACGTCGGACACCCCCGATTCAAGGCGCAAGGCGATCCAAGAGGTTGCCTCAATCATCGAGAATTGGCCGCTTGCTGCCGCAGCCTGTCGGTCTATACGCTCGGGGCTCGCCATGCCCTTCGTCCACCTCGACGGCGGTGACACGGTCGAGGACGTGTTCAAGGCGTCACTGAATGCGGCGATTCGAGACATCGACAGCCATCCCCGAGGCGAGTTATTCCGACGGCTGATCGAGTTCGGTCCCCATGATCCCGACGACTCACAAGCGTTGACGAGCGACGGCAAGACCGTCCTTTCCGATCCCGAGTGCTGTGAGTGCGTCGAGTTCATCTTCTCGCACATGGTCAATCGCTTCAAGGGCGAGTTGGCCGAACTGCTCGCCATCGAACCATGCGTCGAAGTCGTGCAGCGTCTCCTGGCCGCAGGCCACCTGCCTTCGGGCATCCAGGTTTACTGGGGCGGGGTGATCCAGGAACGCTTTTTCCGGCGGAGCGAACGACGGGACAACGGAGGGCGATGGAGTCAGTTCGTAAAAGGGGCTGACGGGCTGTTCGTCGAGCACACGACGGCAAGCGTTCTCAGGGCCCACGGCGTTGTGGAAGTCAAGTCGATGGCCCTACCGGACAGCAGGCTCTTGCGGCAGATCGACAAGCACATTTCACGACTACGTGGCGGAGTGAAGCTGGGGGATCGGGAATGGCCTGCCGACAAGGTGGACTTCTCCGTGGGCGCCCGTATCATGGTCAGGCCGTCGAAATGGAAGGTAAGCCGAGAATGGCATTGGGAGGCAACTGAGTCAGGACGAGCGATGGTTTTTCCCGAGAATCCCGATCCTCCCGTATCCACGCAAGTCGTGCAGGTATCTCCAGGGTTGTGGGCAATCACGCTCGATTGGTCGGAAGAGGCTTTGGAAGAGGCAGCCTATAACATGACCTTTGGGTACATGGGAGACGTTGGCCAACACGTCTATTCGAAGACCCCGCTCCCGAACTCCTGGCAGAAAATGACGGCGGAAGAAGGAGGGCGGAATTCGGTCAAGATGATGCTGTACTACATGATGCTGCGACGCCTGTCGGAGCGGCACGACCGGCTCGCCACCAGGCTCTACAACGTCTACTGTTTCGGTTACCCGCTGGGCGTGGACAGCCGGGAGATGTTGTGGCCGGAAGACTTCCACGATGCCGACCCGGTCAATTGAGCAGCTCCTAGCGCAACGAAAACAAACCCTCCCCTGGCAAGCGCCAGAGGAGGGTTAAAGGTAGAGGCATGACTCTCACTTCTCTTTGATCGGGTTTAGGCAGCGACTTTCTTGTCGGTTTCTTCCAGCCTGACCGTCTTCAGCAATTCGCCCGACTGGTCGTAGAACTCGATTTCGTCCTTGCCCGCCAGCAAAACCGCCTGGAAGTCGCCGCATCGGAACTTTTGCCCGAAGAAGTAACGGTCCTTGAGCAAAACGCTGCGCACTACTGAGCCGGTTGCCCCCAACTCCGCGAAGGTTCTCGAAAGGATTTGATGGGTCGAATTTGGCGTTGCGCTAGTGTCCATGATGCCGCCCTTGGAGATAGATAACGAATCGGCATCGGCGGCGATTTGCGAGAACATCAAGGGATGCCCACGCCATATCCGGTAAATATCGCCCATCTTGCCACTTGGGAATGCGTCCAGGACGAGTTGAAATCCACGGTTCTCGGAAGCGATGCCAGGAACCATACATACTTCATGTCCCTCCCCTCCTTCTACGAGTGGCTCGGTAACCGCGCCCAGGAAGTCCCTGACACGGGAAGGCTTGCACTCGTTATCGCCCAGTCTGGTGGCATGACCCGCGAAGGTCTTGCCAAGGTCGTCCGCTTACCGCCCGAAACCCTCGACGATCTCCTGCGGGCCCTGGTCGCGGCGGGACAGGTTGTCATGTTGAAGGTCGGCGGGGAGATGGTTTACAGGGCGGCGGGGTGAAGGACGGACACGCAGACATCTGCGCTTGCGGGATGCGTGACCTTTCCGAGCGGAGGCATCGCCCTTGCCCAGGCTGATGGCTCGCGTTCTACTCCTTGCACGATTGCCGTTTGCGAGGAGTTGCGTTCCATTCCTCTGTCAGCCATGGCAACTGGTCAGATTGACCAGTTGCTGCCACTTTCTCGCGCGACACTTTTGGCACTCCGAGGAATCAAGTCACCTTCCAGTCGGACGACGAAACGCCAAAAAGTTCGCAGCCCAGTCCGATGAAGATAATATGGCCACAGCCCCTCAAGAGCCCCGGATGCCGTTCGGCAAACACCGGGGTAAGCCCGTCTCCGAAGTATTCCGCCAAGACCGCTCATACCTCGCCTGGTTCTGCGATGCAGTGGACGGCAACGAGGTGTTCAAGCAGGCGATCCGCGCCCTCCCCGGCTTCTCCGAGGCATCCGGGAAGTACTTCGCAAAGAAACAGTCCGTCCCCAAGCCCGACCAAGAGTTCGACCTCCCGAACATGGGTGTGGATCCAAGTCTCTCCAGGGAGGATCTCGATAGGCTTTGGTGGGAGATTCTGCACCCGCCGGTGGAGGAGTAAGCGGTTGGGGCAGGTAATCCCGTCGTCCAGCGGCTCGGAAAACGTCCTGAATGATCGGCTTTTCGCCGACGACTTGCCAGGGATATGGTTCGACTGGATGAACGGCCAGATGTTGCGGAATTTGCGCCCTGCTTGAAGCAAGAGCCTCTCTTCCGATCGAACTCGGCCTTATTCCCGCTTGTACGACGACGGATTCTGGTCCACCTGCTTGAAGAAGTAGTCGAGATCGTATGAGGCCGCCTTTTTCGCCTCCTGACGAAACTTCTTCGCCCGCTCGGTCATGCCGCGCTGGAGGTAAAATGCATAGATATCACGCGGCTCTGACGAAGAGTAGTTGCCTACTTTCTCCATGGCGTCGAGACAGCGGTCGAACTTGCCGGAACGGACATCATCGCCCGGCTGGGCCTGGAGATATCGGAAGAGGATCTCCCATGCGGTGAATGCCGGTATCTGTCCGCCCCAGAAGTTCCTTGGTTCGGGCTTCTCCTCGACCGCCTTCGCCAAGGCATCGAGGTAGCCCGCGGGCTTCTCGCGGGCGAGGGCAATGAGGAAGAGCGGGTTGAACTCCTCGTTTCCGAGATTCGCCCGGAAGATCGCGGCAATGGCCTCGTTCTTCGGCGAGAACGACAGCAGGCTCATCGCCGCTGCTTGGCGAACGTTAAACTCCTTGTCCACCAGGAGTTTCGCCAGAACCTCAGCCATCTCGGCTTGTTGCGCGAAACCGGCTGCGCGGGCCACGCACTCGCGGACTTCCGGGACCGCGTCCCCGGCCAGAACGGTCAGATGCCTGCACGTCTCCGGACCAGGGAAGTCCGCCAGCAGCAAGGTGGCTGATGCCCGGACGGCTGGGATGGGGTCGAGCAGCCATCGCTCGATAGGCTCTTGGAGCGACGGCTCGCGCACCAGTCCCAGTGCCCGGATCGCCATCGCCCGCGTTTCGTCCGGCGCCTTGCCATCGGCCAGCGCGACGAGGTCCTGCCGGTACAGTTCCCCGCCGACGTTCCTCGTCTTCGGATCCATCTTGCCGATGCCGGGCGCCGCGGCGCTGCCCACGGTAGCCAGCCAAAAAAGCGTCCGCTCGTCGGACATGTACGGGTTGTGCGTTCCGACCAGACCGATGACCGCTTGGGCGACCTTGGATTTGCGGTTCGCCATTAGCCCCCGCACCGCTGCCAGAACATCCTTGCGGTCAAAATCCGACAGACAGTCGAATCTTCCCTGGACACCACTCATCCGGTCGATCTGGCCGATGGCGTAGACGACGTCGTTCGCGTCCTTGCTGGCGAGCATCGTGGTCAGCTCGTTCCATAGGACCTCCTTGACCGTCTTCCCCGTTATGGGCTTGTCGTCGCCGCAAAGCAGGACGCCCTGGTCCTCCTTGTCCGTGTGATACGCCCAGAGCTGGCGGAAGATGCCAGCGGGATCGCCCTTCTTGGCGAATACCACGCAGGTCCTGCCGGGCTCAAAGTGGTAGTACTGCGGCTGGAACATGCGCCCTCGCGGCTGGGGATCCTCGTCGTAGTGCCGGAACAGCAACTTGTCGCCCGGACTATTGCCCTTGATAACGGAGACGACCTTGAACTGCGTCTCCTTGGCAACGAAATCTGCGTACGGCTGGAACCACTTGTCCTGCACCGGCTCACTGGAGATGGCCGTGCCCTTGAAGACAATGTCTGCTTCCGCGGTCAGCTTCTCCAAGCTCGCTGGCGGACCTACCGGATATCCCCGCGAGGTCGCCACGCACGCCAATAGCCAAGCCAGGTTCAACACGACAGGAAGCAATCGCCGACACATTTCCAACTCCTCTCGTCAAGGAAAGACGCAGTGGGGTGAGGCACCGCAATCCTCAGTATACCGGGTGTATTGCGCCCGTCAAAACACCTTCTATTCCTGCGACGGCCTTTCCGCCGCTGGTTGTCGTGCATCTTGCACGCGTGTATTGCCGTGGTGCGGGATGCACCCCCGAGTCGGGTTTTCACCGATGATGTGCTACCGAGTCCTTACGACTTGACGACCAGCTTCGTGCGGCGCGGTATACTGACTCCATGCGAGTCCCTCCCAACCTGCTGTCGCCCACGACGTTGCGGACCGTCGTCCAGGAATTCGTCACTCGCGACGGCACGGACGATTCTTCGGTCGAGCGCCGCGTCGAAACCGTGATGCGCCAGCTCGATGCCGGCATTGTCGAGCTGTATTTCGACGACGAGACCGAGACCTGCAACATCGTGCCCACTGGCGATGCCGATGAGTAATAACCGCGTTCACTGCTTAATATCGGAGATGTTGGGGCTTGCCATGCTCAGTCATCCCTGCGCGAGCCTGGAACGTTTCCTCGTTTTTCGTCGCCTGGCGGAACCATTTCGACCGCGCGAGAATCGCGTCCAGGCTGCCTGGAAGACCTCGGTGAGGTGTCGCAGCGTGTTAAGCACGGGCGTGGCCCCGTCTGTGTTTTCGCATTACAGGTCTCTAACCCCACATCGCAATTCCAGTCGCAGTCTTGCCCGGGGCTACGCACCCGCTTTGCTCGAAAGATCGGCACTGGACGCACTATTAAGAGGCAGCCTGCCACGGATCTGCGCAGTGTCTCCTCCGTTAATAAGACTCGGGCAGCACAGCAGACGAATGTCTTCCGCCGCTTTCACGGTCCTGCCGGGACGAGAGGGATGCCCAACTCCAGCAAGGCTACAAGTCAACGCTGCCGTATCCGACTCGGACATATCAGCAATTCGGTCTTGGTGCGCGACAGACGGTTGCCCGTGTCCTTGTCCTTGATAGCCGTAATGCTGTAGTTCACGTCCAGAGGCTCGACGTTCGCCCACTCGTAGAGCTGCCGGACCTCTTGGCAATCATCATACGACAAGACCCAGGCATGCTCCGTGTCCCTCAAGGCGTTTGCCAAGCGTGCGTGGTCCTCGCCCGTGAAACCGTGCTGATAGAGGTCGTTGCCCTTGATGTAGTACGGCGGGTCAAGGTACAGCAGCCCGCGACAGCGGGTGTCCTCGATCACCTCGGCGAAGTCGAGGTTGGTGCAGCAGTTGCCGCGGACTTTGATGCCCGCGAAGAGGTCGTGGAGCTTGTCTACTTTCTGGCAGACGCAGTCGGGCGACCAGCGGCAGTCTATCTTGTACCGAGACTTCTGCCCGGCGCCGCCCAACGGGCCGCCGGACTTGGTTCCCAGACCGGAATACGACGTCTGGTGGATGGCGAGCTTCTGGAAGCCCAAGTCGACGATCCTCGCGGGTTCCGTCGGCATCGCGGAGACCGTCGTCAGCTCGTGCCGCAGTTCGTAGAACGCCTCGACGGAGGGCTGGAACCCGCGGACCCGTTCCTTGAACTTGTCAGGGTGCCGGATGACAGCGGTCCAGAGACAGGCGATCCCAATATCCTTGTCGTTGATCCAGAGCCTGGTCATGTCCCTGGTGTCCGAAAGAAGCTTCAGCCCGATGCCGCCGCCGCCGAAGAACGGCTCGCGGTATTCGAGGCCGTCGTGTCCTGCCTGTTCTGCCAGCCGCATGGCGATCTGGTCGCGGAGCTTGGACTTCCCTCCGGGGTACCTGACAAGACCCAATCCTCCCATGTTCCTCCTTAGCTGGCGATTCCGTCGAGCTAAGGGAGTGTCGTCAGTCCACAAAATAGCGTTGCGTGGGCTGCGTCTTCGAGAACGCCTCGGAAAGCGTGAAGAGAAGGGCATTTGCCGGCAGTTCCCGCTAGTCGGCAGGGGAAGTCAAGGTCGGCATGATCCTGCACACTGCCGTCCGGAAGTACTTCCGCCGCCAACTCCTTGCAAAATGACCGTTTGCAACCAGTTGGTCACACTCCAGGAAGGCGCTTTCGATCTTGCTCTCCATCAGTTTGACCACTTGGCTCTGCTTTCGGCGGAGGCGCAGAGGTCTGCGTCTTCCTTGACCGCCTTTTTCTGTGGCTGGTTCAGTTCCAGCACCGGGGACACGAACCGCCGGCCCTCCAAGACGAACTCGCGGTCAGCCATCGAGACGGAGTGCTGATCGAGACACGGCAACTTCAGTCGTCTTCTCACTTGCGGGCTGCGTACTCGCATTGCCCAAAAGATCGGTGCCTGATGCACTATTAACAGGCACTCGCGCAGTATCTCCCCGGTTAATAAACCTCAGGCAGCCATTTTCCAGTTGGAGGGCAAAATAATTGCCTCAATCAGCTCGTCCATGCGCCTCCTTTCTGCCGCTTGCATGGTCGTGACCCCTGCCAGGACAAGAGGAACGCCTCGTTCCCAGCACTCCAGAGGGTCGTCGGCAAAACACGTTTCCGTAAAGTCTTGCCCTCCCTCCCCCTCTTTGTAAAGGGAAGAAACAGTCTCCGTGTCAAAGGAAGAAGCTATCGACCAGAACTTCTCCGACGGACTCCACTTCGCCGCCCTTTCGCCGATGACGTAGGTCGGGTCGTGCATGTCCACCAGACCTGCGCCGTTGAGGAAGCGGCGCACCCAAGCGAACCGCTTCGCATTGAATGACCGACTTATGACTCCTCGCTGGTGGAGACAGTCCCACAGCCCCTTCGTCCTTGCCCAAGGCAAGGTTCCATCGCTGTTCATCTTCTTTCCAATGAACTCCAACATGGCGCAGGTTATGCCCACATCCTCGCTCGTGACCACCAGGCGATTATAAACTCCCTTGCCGACATGGATTGGCGAAGGCAGCAGTCGCTTGCCGACCTCCAGCCAGCGGTTCAGACGCACAGGATCAACACCCGTGGCGGGAACACTTCCCGCCTTCCGCATCTTCTGCACCTTGGGCATGACTTCCTTCGCCTTCACCGGATTCGCCTTGACCAATGCCAGGAGCTGGTGGGCAGTGTACTTGGGACTTGCCCGCAGCTCGCCGAACCTCTCCCACTCCCTCGGCAGCTTGGCGAGAAGACCAGCCGTGTGGTCGGGCATGCCGTCCTTCCAAGAGACCGTGGCGCAGGTGCCTTTGATCTCCACATCGTCAAGTACAACACCCGTCTCGGCGAGGACGCACCTGAGCCAGGCGCCCAGATCCTTGAGGACGGCGTTGTAGTCCGAGTCCTGCCAGTCGGTCTTGTCGATTATTAAGAAGATGTGGGCGCCATTGCCGTTGGTGCTGACTTCGACGTAGGAGTTGCGGAAGTACTTCTCCTTCAGGTGGTCGGCGAACTCCATCGCGTCCTTCAGCTCGCCGACCTGGTGGGCGTCGATGTCGATCATCAAGAGCGTCAGGCAGGAGGTCTCGCCTTTCCGGTACCTGCGCCCGGTGAAGTAGGCGGTCTCCGGCTTGACGACGGTCTCGCCGTTGATGTGGAACTCCCTGGGTACGCCGTCGAAATGGCGGATGATGAACTTCTGGCTGAGGCGGTCGAGCCAGATGCGGGAGGACGGTCGTTTTTCCGGTTCCCAGTAATCGCCCAGCATCTCCTGGAGACCGGGAAGTGGTACGCTCTTCTTCCACCTGCCCTTGGCGATGACCGCCTCGAAACGCTCGTTGCAGTTGGCGTGGACGGGGCGTAGCTCGTCGGCGCCTGACGGCAGGACTCTTATGCCCCAGTCCTCGCCGATGAGGCTTTGGAGCCACTTGGCTTCCTGGCGTTTTTCCTTCTGGCGTTGGGAGTTCTTAATCATAAATACAAACAAAGTCGCAGGCAAAGTGTCGCATGGGGTGCGGACAGACCAGAGCCTGCGGCTGTTGTTTGATTCGGTATTCTGGCCCTGCCCGCACCCCTCTTTGTAATGTAGTAGATCCAGTCCGAATAATTCAACGATCAACGCGGGTTAATAATGATTATCAACGGATTTATTGGCGAGCGATGGGATCTGAGCCATCGGGTTCTCGTTATTAACTCCGGTTTGATTGAGCAATGCCACAATGACCATCGCCCAGAGTCCGTTGGCCCATGCAATCACCTCTCCCTCAGGATTCAAGATCTCGTGACCGACAGATCCTGATCGCCGGGCCATATAGATGCCTGGACCGGAGTGGGTGACGAGTTCGGAGAGGCTCGCGCTGCGGAATCGTTTGCGGTTCTGGTTGTTCATGAGGCTCCTCTTTAGGCGCTGGGCTGCGTCTCGGGCTTGGCCAAAGGGGCCACGTCCACCAACAACCCGCAATCGTCGTAGATGAACCGGGGGGTGCCGGTGATCCGCTTCGCCTTGGCGTGTATTGCCTTCTTGGATTCCTCGTGGTTCTCGTTCCACCGGTCCGCCTCGGTCATGCCTTTTGTGACCAAGAGGATCGAGTAGAAGTTGGCGTGCGCTTTCTGCTGCAGTTCGTTCCGCTCTTGCAGGAGCGCCCCAGCCATGTTACAGACTTCCGCCTCGTGGTTCGTCGCCAGTTTCCGGGCGAGATCCTCGATAATGCTGCACTCGCATTCGTACTTCTTGGCGAGTTCGTCCAAGGATGTGCCGTCGATCCACTCCTGGTAGATCTTCTCCAACAGTTCTAGGTCTTGCTTCTCGTTCTGGTTCTGCATCGGTTTCCTCTCTAATGGTGGGTGTCTACGTACTCGCCCCAAGTCCCTTCGTGGCCGCACTCGGGGCAGCGGGCAAAGGAACTGTCGTCCCACATGGCGATATCAGCATCGTCGCTGTAGGCGGTTCCGTCCCCGGTCGCGGTGATCCAGGTCGCCCCGACGACGTCCATCACCTCGTTCTGTCCGCATTCAGGGCAGCGGACTCCCTCTATCCCTTGTTGGCTCATTACCCATCCTCCTTACTTCTCTGAAAAGAATAATCTTTGGGAGATAGTATCCGCTCCGACCCCGTCACTCGCTCTCCCATGTTTGTGCGCCAGAATCCTTGACAGGATCCCGTTCAGGCATCGTGTTCACCATGCGCCGCGCCGGTTCGGTCGGCTGCCACCAGCGTTCCCGCTTTCGCCGACATCCCACTTCGTTCCCCAATGGATGCGGTTCCAGTGGTGCCAAGCGTTGTCGGCGTCCAGCCTTTCCAGCACACCGGGGAACAGCCAGGATCGTTTCATCTCTTGCCGAAGTTCCGCCAGATCCTGTTGGCTGAAGGGGTCGGGGGTCGATAGTATCCTATTGAAGACTCCCTTGTCGTCGGCGTCCTTCCATAGCTGCGCCAATCTCCTGCGCTCCTCTGCGGGACCACTCACTCTCAAACGGTTATCACACCAGTTAGGCATGATCGGTCTCCGTGGCGCGCATCCTCTTCAGGTCGCCGAAGAAGTCGCGCTCCGATACCCTGCTTGGTATCGGAGTGGGCTCGGATTCCTGCGGGGCAGTGTTCGCCTGGATTTGGTCGTCGTGCTTGCTTCCATCGCCTGCGCCTTGCTCACGTCTTCGGTAGCTTCTCATGTCGAACCAAATCTCTCCCTGCTCGGAATCGTGGGCGATGGAAGCACTGTTGGTGAGGATGCCGTTGAAAAACTCGAAGAGGGATTGTGCCCCGAGGCGAACCGCTGCCTTGCGTATCGCCTCGTTGAACCCACCGTAACTCTGTTCGTCGGGCAGATCACTTGAGGCGAAGTCCGCCCACTCGACTACGTCGTGCGCCAGGGGTTTGCCGTCTCGATCGTAGACCGAGATCGTGGCAATGGTTGCCGAAAAGAAGTCACCCGGCAGCGTGCCGGTGACCACGTGGCAGCACGCCACGGGGTAACGGATTTCGCACACGATTTCGTCCCACCAGTCTATGCACGCTTCAGGCAAGCGTCCGGCTTCCTTGGCGATCTGGAAGGCTCTCTGAGCCCAGCCGGTGTTGATGCCGCCGACCCCGAGCCTGCCGACATGCTGCGCCAGGGCGTCCACGCAAGCGGAGACCTGTTCGGTCGGCGCAGCGGCCTCGACCAGGCGAGTGATGACTGCGCGGAAGTCGTTCCGCAACTCGGGTAGATTGGACTGCTCTTCATTCTTGTTCTTGCCGTTTGACATGATCTTTCCCTTTCGTTGTTGGATGTCCCTTGACCTGTAGGCTATGGCCATATCCCGCCGTCATCCCGCACCAGCCACTGTCGCTGCGGCTGCTTCCAGAACCGGATCTTGGGTTGCCACCTTTCGGCGCGAAACGTCTTCTTCGCGGCCTCGAACACCCGCATGATCGCGTCCGGGACTCTACTGTTCTCACTCATGATCGTTTCTCCCTCTTGGTTTCCCGCTTTCCTGAATGGGCAACCGGAGACTCTCGCTCCGCAGCTCTTGCTGCTGTTCGTGGCTTGGGAACTGCTCGACCTGATAGCGCTTCGGATACAAGTCGACCGGCGTCATGAGGTGACCGACAACCCGCTGGGCCGTCTCCCAACGCACCAGGAATGCCTGCGCCGGATCCAAGGTGTTCTGGAAACCATGCTCCGTGAAATGTATCAGCTCCGTCCGCGGCAACATGGCCGGGACCCCCTCCGACCAGACGCAGTAGCTCGATGGCTCGCCGGTCTCCGGATCCTGCATTACCGAGAAGTTGGTGACGTACACGCCGTAGCCCTCCCGCAGGTGGACCGTCTCCATCACGTCCCGCTGCCAGCCGTAGTCTCGCGACAACGAGCGCAGCTTCAGCTTGCGGAGGGTCGGGGCCGCAGGATGGTCGGCGGAAGGTCGAAAGGGGGCCCACCTGCCGTCGGCGAATCGCGTCGGGATGCCTGACCAGAAGAACCTCTCGCTCCGCGACCATGCCGTCTCGGCCATCGCCGTCAGTGTTTCGGTATCGTCCGCCCCCGCGATGAGAAGGACGTTCCGGCACGGAAGCATGACGGCTGGGCCGCCTTTCAGGCGAAGTCCGTCGAACACCTCCGGCACCAGCACGCGCGACGGGCCGTAGTGGTCCTCGCTGGCGACGGACCAGTACCCGCCACGATGCTGCCCGAACTTGGTCGGCTGGATAAGTTCCCGCAGGTTTCGGATCGCGGCGTCGAACGCTTCGAGGAAACTGGCTCCCCATTTCCGCAGCATCTCATCGTCGATATGCACCGTCACCTCGGGGAAGTCGTAGACGAGCCCGATGGCGTGGTAGCGGTCCAGGTGGAGGTGCGGCATCCCGGGGTTGAGCCACTCGAAGAACGCCCTTTCCCGCACGATGGGCAGGATGTCCGTCCGCGCGTCCTCGAACGATTCCGGTATCGGACGATCGTTGATGAACCATGCGCGGGTGAACTGCCGGATCACCTCTTCGCGCCGATCCGCCGGGGCGTGGCAGTACAGGTCGTAGGCATTCCCGAGCGATATGTGGCCCCTGGCTCCCGCGAGCGTGTAGGCAGATCGGTCGTACCTGATCTCGCCCGTTTCGCCGGCCGCCCGGAGCGACTGCATCATCTGCCGGGCGAACCGGTCCTTGTCGGAGGGCTTTCGAGGTTTCTTTGATCGACTCATGTTCGGTTTCCTTTTCTGGGCTCAGGAGATTGGCTTGACGGGGGCAGGGTAGCGGCTGCCAGTCATGGGGCTGTTCGCCATTCGCAGGCTACGCCGGGTATTCTGACGTGGATCCGAAATCGTGTCCGACTGGGCGCGCACTTGAAATGACGACAATGCCTCGATTCTTCGGGAGTTCTGACCGGAAAAAATTTTCCTGCGCGCACTTGGGCTGTTTCCTCGTCGCAGCAACATGAAGGGGCCTCGGAACTCCCCAATGCCCATACACATGGTTCAACTCCTTGCAAACGAGCTTCCTGCAAGGAGTTGAGTGTCATCGCCGAAGTCGCCGAACGCCGCATCGTCGTGCAACTGATCGTAAACGCGCCTCTTGATCGCTTCCCACCGCTGCCGGGCGTGCAGCATCATCGCCGGATCGATGTCACAGGCTACGCACCGGCGGCGCTTGTTGAAGCACGCCTCCAGGGTCGTGAACGTGCCCGCCACGGGGTCCACGATGAGGTCGCCCTCCTCCGAGAACATCTCCAGCAGCCGTTCCACCAGCCCCAGCGGCTGTTCCCAGTAGTCGCGGGTCTTCTCCGCCGGGAAGGCGGGTAGCATATCCTCGATCTTGCGAGGGCTCTTCCATGTCCCCTTCCCGAACAAGATGACCGGCTTCCAGCAAACCTCGATGCCGAGGTGGTTGACGCTCCTCATGCCGTCGGCCTCGTAGGGATGGTTGAACATGGCCAGGTACTTCAGGTGCTGCTTGTCCATCTCGCGAAACAGGGCGTCCAGGTGGTCCTTGCCGTAGTAGATCGCCGCCAGACCGTTCGGTTTCAGCATCCGCGCCGCGAAGGCGGCAAAGTCGGGAAGCTGGGGAAGCCAGTCTCCTACGTAGGGAGGATCGCAGGGCAACAGGTCCACCGAGCCGGGCACCACGTGGCCCATTTGCTCCAGGTCCTGGAAGCGGCAGTTGACCGCGCGGAGGTGCTCGCAGGGTACGAAGCACGAGTTGTCGGCCGGATCGGGCGGGGTGTACTCCACGGTCTTCTTCCGCTTCCGCATGGCGTATGCCTTCTCCACGGGCAGCTGTTCGCAGTCGTTTCGCTGGGTGAACGTCTCCTTGATCGCCATGGCCTTGGTGGCGCGGGTCCGTTCGATTCCCATCCTGGAGAGCTTCTTTTCCCAATCGCCATGCCTGCACAGCTCCTTCATTCGCCTCAGCGCCGCGCCCAGGTCCCAGTAGAGGCCGGTGATGAACACGCCCGCCTCGTTGATCCGCTGGTTGCGGTCGTCGGCGAGCCGCTCGACGGTTGGCAGGTCCAGGCTGCTGATGTCCCCGGCTTCAAAAGGTTCGTCCCGCATCTTTTCCCCACTCATGGTCTACCCCTTTCCGCTGCCGTCGTTGTGGCCCGGATCCACCTGGTTCTGCCGCGCCCACTCGGCGAACGTGAGCCCTGCCAGCCGGGCCTGCCCCTTAGAGACATTGACCTTGTCTGGATCACAGCCGATGAACTTGCGACCGAGATTCTTACCGGCAAGTGCCATGGTGAAGCTGCCGCCGCACGTATCGACGACGAGATCGCCGGGTTGCGAGAAGTACTTCACGAACATCTCTGCCTCCTCCAAAGGCTGCTGCATCGGATGCCACTCCTTCTCCTGGGAGTTCACTCGGAAAACGTCGGGCCACATACCCCGCTTCTGCCACGGCCCCTTAGAGAAGATTACAACGGGCTTTGATTGGCTCATGACCTGCCGCTCGTGGACCAAGGTGCCCTTGCCCTCCCAGATGGACGTTCCTTTCCAACCCCATTCAAGGTGTTCTTCAAGTCGCTTCATGACCTGATTCAGGAACAAGGTGCCGGACAAAGTAACGAACAGCCCGCCCGGAACCAGTATCCGGCTGGCGAGTTCCGCCAGTTCAGACACCTGCGGGAGAAACTGCCCGTCGTAGAGGATGTCGGTGATGATGGCATTTGCCGAGGCCGGAGTAATCCGCGCCTTCTCTTCCAGCTCCTGGAAGCGGCAGCAGTAGAGGCGGATGACATCGTCGGGGGACGGCTCGACGATCTGTCCCTGCCATTTCTGCTTGCTCGTGTGCGCACGAGCCCGACGCCCCGCCGTCGTTATGTCCAGGATCTTTCCCTCGCACGAGGGCGGCAGGTCCTTGATGACCTTCCGGGCTTCCTCGGCCTCCTTGGCCGTGTTGGCAAGGATCTGTCGGTACTTGGCGGGGCGGAACTTCCCGTCCCGCCCGAGCCGGTTGGGCAACTGGTCAATCTGACCAGTTGCTTCCAGACGCTTCCGCTCGGCGGCGACCGTGTTCTTGGAGACCCCGATCACGTCGCCGAGGTGGCGATCGTTGATGCCAGGATCCACTTCCAGGTACAGGGCGATGAGTTCCCGCTTCTGCTGGCAGGTCAGGTGCCGCCGGCTGACGTTGAGCTTGATGGCAAGCAGGATCTTCTCGGCTTCGGACGCGAACTCTTGGATCACCTTCGGGCAGTCGATGCCCAGATCCTTGCAGGCCCGTTCCCGGTGCTCCCCGTCGATGACGTTCCCGTCCGCGTCGACAATACTTGGCACCACGGTCTTATGGCGGCGTATCGACTCCTTCAGTTCTTCGTACTCCAGGTCGGACAACGGGGGTAGCAGTCCCTTCAGTTTCCACGGCGTGTCCGAAGAGCGACCATCGTCGTCGGCCCGGGGCGAGTTAATGCCTTGCCCCGGTTCTTTTGGTTCTCCGTTGCCGCCGATTTGTCCTGGGTTGTTTCGATCTGGTTCCATGTTCCTTCTCCTTTTCTGAAATCCAACTCCTTGCAAAATACGTTTTTGCAATCAGTTGTTTGGTTTTTCCTGTGCAGGGGCCATGCCCAGAGTCGGAAGGCTCCAGTAGACCTTGTGCTCCTGCCCTTTTCCTTCCCGATGCGTTATCAAGCCCAGGTTCCGCTTGGCCTCGTCGAGCGTGCGTTTGCTGCAAATGCCACGAGCCTGTTCGACCAGCGAGTTGACCTCCTTGGGGCCGTCCGTTAGCTTGTCCATGAGGAACTGCTCGGCGGCATCCAGCGTCGGGCTTCCCTTCTGCTTGCGTTCCAGGTCTTCAATGGTCAGATTGGTTTCCCCGCGCCATTCCAGACGACACGTCGCGCCTTCCTGCACGACCTCGAACATGAGCGAGGGCGAGAGCGGGCCGAGGTTGCACTTGTCATGGACCAGCACCCGCAGATTGGGGTCGTCGGGGTGCTTGAAAATTTTCATCTGGCTGCGGGCCATGGCCGTGATGGCGACACTGCCGCCACCACGAAGAAGAGAGTGACGGCCGGGGCTCTTGACGAAATGCCGCAAGAGCACTACCGCGATGTCGGTTCGCTCGGCCAACTCCCGAAGCGGACGCAGGGCCCGCCGCACCTGCTGGTTGCCCAGGACGTTACAGTTGACAAAGTCGTCGAGGGCATCGACGACGAGCAACTTCACGCCGAGCGTCCGGATCGCCTTCTCGATTTCCCACAGGTCGTCAGGGATGCTAACGTTCTCTAGGACGGCAACCCGATCGCGGTCGGCACCCGCTGCGTTCAACCGTGCAACGATCGTCTTTTCGATGGAATCCTCCCCGACGAGGAACAGCACGCCGCATTGCGGCGGTCGATTCGCCTCTTCGTGAACGCGGGGCATTTGCTTCCCTTGCGTTAGCCAAGCCGCGATGGCGATCATGAGCAGCGATTTGTTCGTGCCGGGATGTCCCTCGCAGATGGTCAATTCCCCGCGCGGGATGTAGCCGGGCCATAGCCACTCCGTAGGTTTCACCTTGACATCCGACAGCAGCCGTAGCCCCTTGATGTTTGCCGTCGCCGGTGTTCGGGTTTGCTGGCCGTCGCCGTTCGTGTCTGAGGACGAGGCCGTTTTGATTCCGGGCTGTGGATCATCGTGAGCGTCCTCGCCCCTGTTTTCGATCTCGGGCTCCGAACGTCCTTCCCACGCCTCCTTCACCGTCATGCCAGCGACGGTATCCTGACGCTCGTAGCTTCCCCTGATCGTCATTGCGTGTTCCAGCCGAATCGGGTCGTACCCGAGGTTCTCCATGTAGTCCATAAACTTTCCTGCCGTTACCCGTTTCCTTCTGCGGAGGTCGCGTAAGCGTTGTCCGAACAGCCAGTGCGCATCGGCACTGTCCGTTTGGAGCGACTTCAAATACTGGTCGTATGCGACCTGCTCCAGCGCTTCAGCAGTCGGGACGCGACCCCTGCCGTTATGTCCATTTCTTTCGCTCATCTTTTCGATCACCGTCTTCCTGGTCAAAAGAGACATCGTACACGCCGACTCGGAACCACCTTCATCGCGGCTCATCTCGTCGTGGCCGATCGGGTTCTTTCATGTAGTCGCCCTGAAAATCTGCTTGCTGGCGAACGCGGATATTCTGACGTGATTACAAAACCTTGACTAAAAGGCGCGCACTTGGAGAACCGAAAAGACGCTGATTCTCCGAGAGTCTCAGCACAAATAAATTCTTACGCGCGCACTTGGGCAGGCTTCCTGCAATCGGCTTCATCGCTTTGAGCCCTCCAACGCCACTGACGCTCCTGCGCTCAGTGGCCGACATGCCTCTTGCCGGTCGGCCAGTGCGGACCGGATGCTGGTCAACGACTGGGCCATCTTGTCCGCCGCCCCGTAAAACTCGTTGCGGTCGCTCTCGCCCCAGTCGCCCGCCTGCACGTCAGGCACAAACCGCGAGAAAAGGTCGGCGAGGATCAGAAGCTGTTGCTTGGCGAGCTGGTCTCGCTGGCGGATAAGGGCCTTCAGCGAGCCTTCAAGCGACACCCCCTCGACGGCAATCTCTTGCGGGGAGTCCGGGGATGCCGGTCCCGCTGACCCTGTTGTGCCGGCCGTCACCGGCAAATCGACAGCATAATCTTCCGGAACCACTTCCGCGGCCTGGGACGCCGCCAACTCCTCGGCGCACCCGCCGGGTGCCGCGACGCTCGTAAGATCCAGACCTTCGTCGTTATCACCCGTGGGCTCCGGCTTCTTCTTCAGCCGTCGCAGGTACTTCAGCACCGCGTCGATGCTCGTGAAATGCGCAGTGCTCTGCGATTCCACGATCGCTTTCCAGTCGCGGGCCACCTGCATGTAGACCTGGGCGCTGCGATTCGACATGCCGCAGTTCTCGCAAAGCCACGGCAACCATCGGGTCTTGCATCGCCGGCAAAGGCTCTTCGCCTCCAAAAGGAGCCGTCCTGCTCGCCGGACCCTGGGGAGGATGTTTCGCGTCGTGATCAGCAGCAGCCTTCTCGTCCGCCTCTTGATGTGGCGGACCATCGGCGCGATCTCAGCCAGGCGTGCTGCGGCGGTATCCAACGAGCACCAGGCACGGTCGTTCGCCCTCGTATCGCGCGAGTACTGGAAGTCCGGCATGGGGTCTTCGGACTCTCGCGTCCGCAGGTGTTTCAGGATCGCCGTCCCCACGGCCTTTCCGAGGGCCACCGGCACCGCGTTGCCCAGTTGGCGGTACTGGCTCTCGATGTTGCCGTACACTGCAAAGTTGTCCGGGAACCCCTGGATCCTCTTGTACTCCTCCACGCTCAAGGGACGCAGCTCTTCCGGATGGCAGAGGTCGGTAGCCGGCATGTTGGGCCGCGTGACCAGCGTCGGCGACGGCTTGTCCCAGGCCAGCCGGCGAAAGAACCCGGTTTTTCCGCCCTCCGCCTCGCGGGTAGCCTCGCTCAGGGCGGCCTTTTGGTCCGCGTCGGACATGTCGCGCCAGTCCTGCCCGGCCCTGAGCTTCCGGAAGAACTCCAGCCGTCGATCCGGGAACTGCAAGTAATTGTGGTCCACCGCGGCCATGTCGCCGATTACATCCCGGAGCGTCCTACACGGGGGCAGGGAGTCGGCCGGGCGGTCGGAATGGGTTGGCGCCAGGTAAGGCACCCGACCGTCGCGACTGGCGATGATGATGAGTCGCTCGCGCCGTTGCGGGGCGCCGAAGCACGTGGAGTCGTAGGTGTTGAACGAGACCACGTAGCCCGCGCGCTTGAGCATCGCGAGGACCTTCGCCAGTACGGCCCCGTCCTTGAAGTACACTAGCCCCTTCACATTTTCGATTACGACATACCGGGGATGGAGTGCTGTCGCCAATTCGACGAACGTCAGGATCAGCTGCCCACGGGGATCGTCCAGCCCGCGTCGTTTCCCGGCGGGGCTGAACGACTGACAAGGTGATCCGCCGGCAACAAGCGTGATGTCAATATCGCCGATGCCCGTCGCTTCGCGTATCTGGGCTGCGTTGTAGTCCCGGATGTCGCCGATCAGCGGGACCTCAGGCCAGTTCCTGGAAATCGTCTCTCTCGCATCCGGGTTCGTTTCGCAGGCCAGCCGCACCGTGATCCCAGCCTGCTTGAGCCCCAGGTCGAGGCCGCCCGCCCCCGTGAAGAGGCTGATTGCGATTAGCGGATCAGGTGGAGCCTGCTGATCCTCCACGCCGACCAGATTTGCCGCGAGATCGTTCCACGGTGCCTCAGGAACGGCCGCGGGAACCACTTCCTTGCGTCCGTTGTCGCCTGCACGGCTCACCGATCGCCCTTCAGGTCGTGCCTCGTTGACAAGGAGCGGCCTTTGTCCCTCGTGCGATTCGGCGCCAAGTGCGAAGTGTTCGGCGATGGAGGAGGCGAGGGCGGCGGCCAACGGCGGCGGGACGGCATTCGCCACCTGGACGGCCTTGACGGTGCGCGGCCCCACGAACACGTAGTCATCCGGGAACCCCTGGAGCCGTGCGGCTTCCCTGACCGTCAGACCCCTTGCCACCTTGGGGTGAACGCATCGTGCCGCGCTCGGCGTCCCGAAGTTCCGGGTCACGGTCATGGCAGGCCGGTCCCACCACAGCCTGCAATAGGTGTTTTTGAAGCCCTTGACCTCCTTCAGCCACTCAGGCGCGTCTGGCAAGTCCCTCGCCTTCCCGCCATCGGGCACCAGTTCCAACAGCGCGACTAGGTCGTCACGATGATCCGCGGCATGGTGATCAGTGAGCCGGCATGTCATTTCCCTCATGCCCGCCTGGTACTCGTTCCGCGGCTCGTCGGCGTACTGGTCGCTTCTCTCGCCGGCCCGGATCAGGGGCAAATCGCTGAGCGCGTCGGCGACTGTCAAACGCAGCCGCAAGGCTTCGGAGTCACCGTGGGTGGGACGCGGGAAAACAAACGGCGCCGACAGCTTTGTCCCGACGACGAGCACCCGTTTCCGGCGTTGCGGCACTCCGTAGTCGGCGGCGTCGAGCACGGCGTGGCTTACCCGATAGTCCAGCGACGCAAACAGCTCGCAGATGGCCGGAAAGAGCCTTCTTTCGTCCATGGACAGCAGGCCCGACACGTTCTCGAAAACGAACGCGCTTGGCCTGAATTCGCTGAGGACACGGGCGTACTCGCGGAACAACTGTCCCCTGGGGTCGTCGGGGTTTCTCAATCCGCTTGTCGAGTAAGCCTGGCAAGCCGGGCCACCGATCAATATGTCCACTGACTCCAGTCCTAAATCTCGCCGCACCTCGTCGATCGAGAATTCCTTGATGTCCTTCCGGTACACCCGCGTCTGGGGATGATTCGAGCGGTACGCCTCGGCGGCGAACTCGTCGATCTCGTTGGCGGCCAGGACCGCGAACCTGCTGTCGCCGGCGAAGCCACAGCTCAGACCGCCGATGCCGGCGAAGACGTCGACGACCGTCAGGCGGTGCGTCCCGCCGCGGTGTAGCAGTACGGGCGCCGGTCCCTGCGGAGTCTGACCGCGGGCGACGCTGCCAAATTGCACCTCCACCTCGGACAATAGTGCCTGTCGATTGACTTCCGATTCCATGTCGCTCCCTTTCCTGGTTGCCCAGCTTGCGGGAGCGGATTGTGGCGGATTTGAAAAAAGCTTTCCGAGAAGCGCGCACTAGCGAAACGAAAAGAGCCCCGATTTCTCGGGGCTCTTGGATAAGAAGATCTTTCTTGGCGCGCACTTAGTCAAGTCGCTAGCCCGGGCAATGATGATTGCGGTGAGGGCAGTATCGAACCATCACACACCGGTCCGGACACTTCATCCCCTTGCACTCCAGGCCATCGCCTTGGCCACGCTTCCGTCGGCGCGCACGACAGAAGTCGCCTTCGCGAATCAAGCGGCGGTTCTTGACCAGCCGGCCGTCGGAGGTCAGCGACCTGCCGATCCGTATCTCGTGGCAGGCATCGATCCATCCCCGCCATTCTCCTTGCGACATCATGGCGATTGCCTGGGCCTGCCGGTCGGTCAGCCAGTCGGCACGGTCGTCGTCGGCAACCACCAACTCCACCCGCCGCCCGGCGTAGGCCGCAGCCTCGGCCCCGAAAGCAAGCCGCCGGCAACCGTGTCCGTCTCGGCACTGGACAATGAGCGGCTCCCACGGCAGCCTCGGCGCGTCCATTGGCACCCACACGGCACGGCCTTCGCGGATCTCCTGGAAGCCGTGCTCGAATATCGCGTGGAGGTCATGCAGCCATTGGACCGTTGCCTTCCAGCCGCGGCCGCGCACAGCGGCGTACAAAGTCGTCGGCGGGCCAGTGGGGACGAAGGTGAGGCCGTTAGCTTGGATATTCCGGCCGCAGGCGAAGGCGACGACGTGATCGGCCAGCGAGACTCCGTCGGCATGCAGCAAGCCAGCCAGCGTGCTGGTGACGAGCCATTCCCGCTCCCGATCGTTGCGCTCCGTGTCCTGATGCGCACCGATAACGCACTGGCAGAGGTCGTCGCACTCGACGGGGCGGAGGCCGCCGGGGAAGTCGTACTCGTATCGCCACGCACAAGCGTCGAGACACAATTGGACGTTGGTCCGGTGCGGCTGTCCAATCGGTGCCGCTATTTCGTAGGGCTCATATCCAGCCCACTGCATGTAGCGACAAAGGCGTTCATCGTGTGTTGCATCACGGTCCCACGCCAGCTCTCTGGCCAAACGAAACCCGGTGAGGATCTGCTGTATTGCCTCTGCCCGAAAGATATGCCCATCGACCCTCAAATCCCGGCAGGTGGGCCCGTCGTAGAATCGGACTATTGCGGTGTCCATGGTTCACCTCACTCCGTTCGTTTGCTCGTAGCGCCCGAACCACCAATCTTCTTGGAACTCGGCACTAGGCGCTATCGTGACAAGGTACTTCAGCACATCGTTGTTGTTGTTCCACATCATTTCTGTTCACTCTTCTTGCCATTGATGTCCGGATCCTCGCACAACTTGCCCCAGCCGGCGCACACGGCGGCCAAGAACTCCTGCCAGTCGGGCAGGTCACGAGACAGCGTACTGCCGCTCATCAGCCGACAGGCAAGCAAGACCTTTTCGAGGTCCGCATCCCGCCACTTGTCGCCCATGTGTCGTTGAACACGAACGGCAAAACTCAAATCGTAAGCCATCGTCAAACTCCTTCTGTTGAGAAAACCCAATTCCAAAAAACCACTGCTTGCCTACACCCCTTCGGAGGTGAAGGTATTTCAACTGGTATAGCGGGTGGGGCAAACTCCCGAACCGCTCGCTGCCGCACGAGTTGCACTTGGTCGCCGTACCAGCACCGCTTGAAAGCGGCTCCGAATAACACTGATATCTTCATGATTTCACCTCGGGTTCGTCGTGATAATGGATTGGTGAGCCGTTACATGAACCACTTGCCAGCCTTCGGCGCAATGGTCGCAATCGCCTCTTGTGTGTTCATTGCTTCTTTCCTTTGCGTTGCTGTTGAATGTTCATCCTGCCTATCTTCTGATACATCTCTTCGAGTGCTGCAACAAACTCCGGATGTCTCTTCACTTCGGGATCAGCCAACAACTTGATGCAATCCATGATGCTGATACCGCCGCCGTTTCCATACCGCTTGATGATCCGCTGTGAAGTTGTCTCCATCCTGTCGTAAATCCCTTGCGTCAGCTTCATTTGTTCTCCTTCGCTGCAAAATACTTTCTGAGTCCTGCCATAACCGTCAAGGCGACGGCGAAGCCCCTCAAACCTCGTCCAAGGCGGTCGGACAGCACTGCTGCCCGGCCGCTTTGGGCGACCCTGCGCGCATAGCATCAGCGCAAATGCGAGCGGGGATGAATACAGCCATCGGACACGGCTCTTTGACGTGGACAACGCTTCCCAAGCATGGGAAGTGCAAGAATGTCGCCGGAGCCAGCCTCATGCTAGCCCCTGGATCAACCTTGCACAACATTATAGTTCTGCCCTCGACCACTGTAAACCACAAGTGATACATCTTGGTCACCTCGGTCTCTGCGTGCCTTCGATAGTCCCCGTCTATCATTCTGCCACTTCCGATTTCATGGAATCCCGTGCGGCAGGAACAGCCGTCCCGAGCTGCCGCAAGCAAAACGTTCATGTGCCACCTCAGTGTGTGCATTTGGTTTTCTTTTCTTTTCCACAGCACCGTCACTCGCTCGTTTCATACGAATGATACCCCGATCCCAAGAATCAGCCACGTCCAAGAATGGGAACAGCAAAGCCAGACGACTCAGACGCGACGCAGTTTGGCCAACGCGGTAGCACCAATAGGATCGGGGATGGAGTTACCGATGAGCGCCACCACTAAGAAGGCGCGATGGCTACGGAAAATTTGGTTTACACCTTATCCTTGGAGGTCTATAATGTCGCAGTGAACAATTCTTTTCGGCAGCCGCTGGAGTTTGCTGGGAGTTGTACACAGTTAGAGTTGCGTCCACGTAAGAAAGGGACTGCCAGATGCCGAAACTCGCCCAAGGATCTATGGTGCCTTACCACAACATGTTCTCGTTCTCGACGGCAAGACCGCTTCGCCATAGAGAACTAAGGTTGGACGAGGCCGCAGAATACGGCGCGAGCCTAGTTACGGCATACTCGTCCCTCCGGCACAGATCGCCTGAACGTAGCGGCCCGACGGAAGACGCGGGCGGTTATTTCGAGTCCGATGCTCTATTGTGGATTCAGAGGGTGATGTCGGAATTGCGGCGGGTACATGAGAGAATCGACGGGGTCTGCACCTACACATCCCAACTCCAGGAATCGGTCCTCTGGCTCGTGGAACATCCGATGCTTAGGCTGCCGCCGCAGTCTCCCCCTGCCAAACACACGCTACATGTCTTGGTAGAAGGGCACTGTGCCATTCTGGACGGACGGCAATATCCTCTCAGTGAGGGGCAGACGCTGTTGCTCCAGACGCTGCTGGAAAACGAAGGGCATTTTGTCAAAAGCACTGAGATTGCACAGGCACACCAGACGATTAGCGCCAAAGAGATTGCGAAGCGAATTGTCCCGGGATTGCCTAAGCCGATTCGCAATCTCATTCACGCACAGCGCGGGCTTGGGTTCTGCCTCAGGCTCTCCTAACGGGAACAGCACTTCCGGCGTTTGTCCTTTGCTGTTCCATCGCCAGATCCTTATCATTCAACAGTGGTTGGCTAAACGGGCACACCATGGTGCCTTGTCGTCGGCAATCATGTGGCCGAACAGCGACAGGCAGAACAACAAGATGGCCGGGCCGAAACGCGCGCCGGCTGACCTGAAGGAGAAGAAAGGCATGAAACCCGAGTGGATTCCTGAGAACCCGGAGGAGTACTACTGGGACGAGTGGCAGGGATGGGCGAATTTCCTTGGCGTCATCACAGGGCAGGATCTCTTGCTGATATTGAAGGACGGCGAGGACACCGCCGAGTTCTATGCCCGTCCCAATGGCGAAGTAGACATCTTCTTCGCCAACGACGGACTACGAGAGGTCGTAGCCAACGACCGACAGGCCGTGGTCGATGACTTCACCGGGTGGGCCGTGGCGAAGTGCCACAACGGATGGTTCCAGGTAGGCAGCGTCGTGGGCTGAGGGAGCGTGGAGTGGCCACGGAGGTGGCGCGTGCTCATGCCCGCTGAAAACGACACTGATCACGAGGAATGTGACTGCTATGTGTGCCGAAATGAACAATGCCGCAAGTATCGTCGTTGCCCGGATTTCGGTGCTGGCGAATCAAGACGCCGAATTCCGGTCGGCTTTGGCCGACATTTTGAATGGCTTGCTGGGCGTCAAGCAAGTTCCTGAAGACGACCGGGCCATGGCTGAGGAGGTGTCCCCGCCGATCGAAATCGACGAGCGGCAACAGACTGAGCCGGACGGTGAAACTGATGTCGTACCTGTCGAGCAGCCTGCCGCGATACCCCAAGTCGGCACGACGGCGATCCGACGACTTCCGAGAAAACCTAATCAGCCAGATCTCTCCGGACTTGAGGTTCGGTATCGGCTCAAGGCGGAGGGAGCCCGCTGGGCGGCAGAACGCCAACGGTGCATTAACCAAGGACTACCCGTCCGCACGGCAATCGTACCTCGTGACGAAGAGCTGATTGCAAAGGCAAAACAACTCAACTGTTTCTTGTGGGCGAACGGCCCAAACGCCCCCCGGCTCGATAACCTTGATCTGTTCAACGTACTCGCGGAGTGCTTTGAAGCGGCGGCCGATGCCGTGAAGCTCCTTCGAGACTATGCGGTCCAGGTGGAGGACGGGGACTTGTTCAAGCAGTGCCTGGAATTGGCGGCTGAAGCACAATCGGCCCTGCGGTCAGCGGTCATGGCGGTTGGCGGGCGAAACGATGAGGATCAGGTGTCGCTCTACGATTGGCTGAGAACGACGGCAACAGAATACGAAACCTTCGTAAAGCGTTATATGTGTGCCGATGACCTGGCAGACCCCTACAGCGGGGCCGACATTCAAAGCCGCATTCAGGCCATCCGCGAAGCGTGCCAGAAAGTTCTCGACCGCCAAAAACTACGAACAGATCAAGTGAAGCGGGTTCGTTACCATGCGAAGCTCGTGGACGCCGGTGGCGGCACGGACCACGACTGGCAGACCATTGTTAGGGTCGTCGATGAGGCGGTCAGGGACGGCATGCCGCCAAGCAACAGGGAAATCCGCGAGGCTCTGTTGCCGATCATCGACTCGTTGTCCGTCTCGGATGAATTCCCGCCATCCTTTCATCTGGTACTGCGGGAAGCAAAGAAGTATCAGGCTGAGCAGAATACACAACTACCCTGCATGAATGACGTGGAACCGACAGCCGATGTTCAGGCCGTGCGCAAGTTCTTGGAAGGCACGACGCTCGTCATCATCGGGGGCGACTCCCGCGACCATTCCCAGCAATCCATCAAGGACGTCTTCACCCTGAAGGAGGTTCTCTGGTTGCCCTCGCGGGAGCACCAGTCGGTCGAGCGGTTCAAGCCGTACATCAAGCGCGACGACGTGAAGGTCGTTGTACTGCTGATTCGTTGGGCCAGCCACTCCTACGGCGACCTGAAGCCGGTCTGCGACCTGCACGGGAAGCTGTTCGTGCGGGTGCCGGGTGGCTACAGCCCAAACCAGATTGCCAACAATATCATCGCGCAGTGCGGCGGCCCGCTCGGCCAGGACATGAAGGCGCGTTGCAACACAAGCGAGGCATGAGCAAGCAAATGCAATCGCAGTTCCGCCGCTGAAATGTCGAGGGCGGGACACTCGTTTAGGATGCGGCGACTGAGTGCGCCGACCACCTTAACAGAAACAGAAACAGAAAGGACTGAACATGCTATCGGACTTGTTAAGCGAGACGGTCGATGACATCCGTTATTACCAGCGTGAGATGCCGGAGTGCTACGACGACCTCCGTGAGTGGATCGACTCGGTAGTACGGGAAATGGAAGCCCTGCGAGGATACCTGGACATGCCTCCCCCCGTTGCCGACCATATCAGGGCAGTGCGGAACTTCCTCAGCAGCCCGGAAGACGAATGCAGCAAGTGGTCGGCAAAGTTCTGGCCGAAAGTGCCGCGGCAAAAGGGCCCCACCGAGCCTGCCCATGAAGCCAACGACGGAACAAATCAACCTGGAAGTACTTCTGGGCCTGACCAAGAGAACGTCGAAGGTGACCGATGAGAAACCATGTTTACGGTTTGACCGGCGGCGGCATTCGCCCGTCGCCAGAGTTCGCTAAGAAGGGGCTCGCTCAGTTTGCCGTGAACATCGGCCTGCGGTGCGGCCACGACTGCACCTATTGTTCCAGCAGGGCGATGCTCCGTTGCCACAAGGCATTCGGCGAACTTGGCAAGAAGGCGTTCGCCACTGGCTATTCGATCGTTGACCCTGGTATCGCCGACAAGGTTGCCGTGGATGCCAGAAGGTTGTGCCGGCGTGGCATCGTCCAGCTCTGCACGACGGTCGATGCCTGGGCGCCGGAGGCCCAAGATCTGCGGCTCGGGCGTCGATGCCTTGAAGTGATCCTGGCCGAACCCGGCTGGATGGTGCGAATCCTCACGAAGAACGCCGCCATCGCCGACGACTTCGACCTGATCCAACGGCACAAGGATCGGGTGCTGGTGGGGCTCAGCTTGACCGGCACCCCCGACGCGGACGGCGTGTTGCGGGTCATCGAACCCCATGCCTCGCCGATCATCGAGCGGATGGCGGCATTGGAGAAGGCGCACAAGCTGGGGCTGCGAACCTACGGGATGCTGTGCCCCCTGCTGCCCGGCATCGCCGACGCACCAGAGCAAATCGACGACTTGGTGCGGTTCGTCAAGGACTGTGGCGCCGAGGAGGTGTTCTCTGAGGCAGTCAACGCCCGTGGCAACAGCCTGACTCTGACTGAGGAAGTGCTTCGGGAGAACGGATTCATGGCCGAAGCCGAGGCGGTCGCAACGATCCGCAAGCGGAAGGCGTGGTCGTTCTACGCGACCGGCCTTGTCCAGAATGTCCAGGCCGCCATGCGGAAACACATGACTGTCGAGGTGCTGCGGATACTGTTCTATCCCTCCGGACTGACCGCGCAGGATCGTAGGACGATCCAGCAAGACGACGCGGGCGTGGTGTGGCTGTAAGGGCTTCAAAGTTTTCGGATACCGAATTGGAACAGAAAGGCGACCAGACTCCTTGCGAGAATGTCCTCAGAATGGCTGAAAACCAAGCAGCAATGAAACTCCTCCGCGTGGAAGACGTAGCCGAGATTCTCTCCTGTTCAACTAAGGCGGTGTACAGCCTCAAAGACAGAGGAGTACTGCCGTTCTGCAAGATCGGCGGAATGATACGCTTCCGCGCCGAGGACGTTACGGAGCTGATTTCTTCTTCTTTGACTTCACGGGACCAACAGAAGGCTCGGCCTTCTTCTCTTCCGCGGCTCCGTTCTCTGTGATCTTCTGGACCTGTTCTCGCAAGAATGCAGGATTCTGCGCCAAGTGGCTGTAGTGTTTTTCTAGCATCCTCGCGTTCTGATGTCCCATCAGTTCCCGAACGGTCTCCGTCGAAAGTCCGGCTTCCAGTGCCTTCGTGGTTCGCGTGTGTCGGAAGAGGTAGACGCAGAACTTCTCTCCCAGCTTTTCCTTCAATCGCCTGAATCGGCAGTTTGTTGCTGATGCGGTCCACGGCTTGCCGCAACGGTTCCGAAAGATCGGTCCTTCAGGATTCTTCTCCATGAGCCGCTTCGTAATCTCCAAGGCCAGTTCCGAGAGGTAGACCACGCGGGGCTTCCGCTTTCCCTTCGCCTGAGACACGGGGAATATCCAACGGGCGTTTGAAAGATCAATGTGCGCCGCCGTCACCTTACGGATCTCCTGGGGACGTGCCCCCGTCTCCCAGACGGTCTCAAGGTATTCCTGAAACTCAACATCCTTGACCTCGGAAAGAATCTTCTTGTAATCCACAGGAGAAATTATTCGTTCCCGCCGTCCCCCTTCGGGCTTTTGCATGAAGGCAATGGGATTTCGGGAGATAAGGCCATTTCTCAAAGCCCAATTGAATGCCCGCTGGACCGATACGATTGCACCCCTCTTAGTGGAGTCGGACCATCCCTCTTTTCCGTCGATCCATTCCTGGACGTGATGTGGTTTCAGTTCACGGAATCCGAGGTTGGGAAATGTCTCTTGAAAGGACGTGAGGAAGTCCTTATACCAGCGAGTGGTCTGCTCCGAACGGTTCGCCTTACAGAAGAGAACGAACCGGACGAATAATTCTTCCAGAGATCCGATATTCACCTTGGGAGCTGGATCAGCCTTGAGAGTATGGAACTTCAACTCGGCTTCTTTCTTATCAGGTCCCAGCCGATGACGAACGCCGTCAATCTCGATGTACCATTCCTTCCGCTTTTTCCAGTACCAGATTTTCTGTGGGCGTGGCATTTTTTCCTCCGGAAACCTATCACATTACCTATCCATTATCGGTTTCTTTCGGGAAATAGCAAGATGTCGATTTTCATGGCATTCAAAAGGTCGCAGGTTCGATCCCTGTATCCTCCACTCCACAACCCCTTGTAAATCAAGGGGTTGTGTCGTTTCCTGGGAGTAGCTAGATAGCGGGGTATAGCGTCGGGGCTACCACGGGGCTACCGGCGGAAAGAAATCAGCCCGATTTTCCCCACCGATTGCCTAGCCTTTTCTTCGGCCGCAAAAACTTGGAAGACCGCCGAGATCAGGTGACGACCAGCATCACCACAACCATCGTTCCCCCGTGGACCGCCATTTCTCGGTCAGGTGGACGTCGACCAGCAGCAGGTCCACCGTCAGGCCCACCAGGGCAGCGACCGGCACGTCGGCAGGCAGTGACTGGAGCATCGCCGAAAACGCAGGCAGCGATCAGGACGACCCGGAACACGTCCAGCGGCGGGCACGTCGGGGAGAAAGGTGGCCGGTTGGACTCCAGACAGCAACGGCCACTATCCACCATTCATCTCCGCGGGCGATTTTCTGCTGGAAGCGGCAAGAGCCAGATTCTCGTCCTCTGCGGGCACGCCCACAGTGGCGTGCTTCCGGTGGCGGAGAATCTGCGTGTCGTGACCGGCCGGCTGAGAGTCGGTCTTCTTGAGCCGGACGAATGCCTGCATCGCGTTGCAGACGACCTCCTGGACCATTTCGGCCCTGAGTTCGGGCCTGAGTTGCCTGAAGGCTACTCGGGCGTGGGTGACGATCTGCGGCAAGAGGGCCAGGAACTGGCGATTCCAACGACGACGGACAGCGGGCGAGGGGATGCACAGACCATTGGGGTGACCTCTGGGATTCAGGCCATCCCGTTCTGGCCGGAATGGCCCTGGGGATGGGGTGAGAAACGGTGCCGTCGGTCGATGCGCTGCCCAAGTACCGGTGAAGGCCGGCTTGGATCGCAGATGCACGCCCGTCAGACGGCAAAACGGGTGACAAGTTATGATGCCATGGAAATGACAGTTGTTAACCCGAATGGGTTGTCTCGCGTTGGTTGGCCTTGCAGTTGATGGCCAACCTGCGCGACCAGCGGCCCCTCGCTTTCCTATTTCGACGTCTCCTCTCTCTGTGGCGTCGTGGAGGCGATGCTGGTTCGGTTCGTGCGGATTATGCGCCGCAGCTTCGCGGAAAAAGGCGTGCATATCGAGGCACAGTCAGGGCGGGAACGCGATCTCTATCGGTCACAGGACGCCTCGGCGGGCGTTGGTGGCGGTTGGATCGGCTACATGCAATAATTCGATCGCAACAAGGCGAATAGACTTGAGGGTGATATTATGGCCAACGTGAACTCGAGACGAGCCACCTATTTCGACATCGTTTGCCAGTGTCCTTACAAGGTGGCCCCGGCTGCCCTCCTCGGGCCGGTCCTGGCGGTTGCGATCTGCCTGTCGATTAGCGGAATCACGGCGACAAGGGCGCGCGGTGGTGAGGCACGCAGCGTTGCCGACAAGGGCATCATTAAATCACCTCCGCAGTCAACAATTCTAGAGCTTCACTCGCACGTCTGGAAATGGGGCCACTTCGCAGGCTTTCGAGTCGGCACGATCCGAGAAGTTCAAGCCCGCCCCGGCGACGACATCGGCAAGCAAATTTGGGATGTGCGCGACAGCACTGAGGCACCTTTTCGTTTGATCGAAATTGTTGACGAAGACCATGTAAAGGTTCGCATACCGGCTTCGCTTGCGATTAAAAAGGAGACTTCGGACCTCAACAGCAATCGCGAAGCAGTGCTTGCACGAGGCCAAGCGCTGGCCGCGCGCACGCGCTCCTGTGATGCGGGTGCGACCTACACGTTACGGTTCAGTGATCTCAACAGCGTACCGTCCGTCGTTCCCGACAGCGCGGATGTCATCGCAGCACTCAATGCGAGGGCGGAAATCGTCCTGGACGATCGAGGCAGTGTTCAAATTGTTGGTCCGCCGCGCGGTTTAATGGCTTACGAGCGCCAAAATAACGAGAAGGTGGAACGTTGGAAGAACCTTGACGCAACGTTCTGGAATAGTCTCGCTGCGCTGAAGAACCTGCGTTTCCTCGAATTGTGCGGTTCAAGCGCGACGGATGACGATCTGCGCTGTCTTGATAATCTCACGCGCCTTGCGGCCTTGGACCTCTGTGGAACAGACATTGCCGGCGAAGGACTTAGACACGCCGCCGGCTTAAAGCGGCTCGAATCGCTTTCTATCGGAGGCACAAGAGTCGGCGACGATAGCATTGGCTTCCTTATGCACCTCCCGCGTCTGCGTGACATCCGCTGGGGCGGCTCCGAGATTACGTCCGTCGGACTTTGGCGATTGGCAAATGCAATTCCGCATCTGCAAATCTCCGATGATACGCGTGGCTGGGGTCGGCTCAGCCGAGCCAACCGCATCTTGGGACCTTTTGAACTGCGAAAGGAGGCCGAAGCAGAGAAGAGCCAATTGCTGCAACTGCTTGTGCTCGGTTGCTCGGTGACGGAGAGAGACGATAAAGGCAATTGCTCGGCCACGGTTCCTGTCCCCCGCAACCGTATGTCTATCGATACCAGTTGCACTAATGCGCAAATTCAGGAAGCGCTTAGATTGTTGCCGTCGTATGGCAACGTCGTGTCGCTTAGATTCCTCAACGAATACTATCAGGCGAACGCGCCTTGGCTGGAAGGGCAAACGATGGCTGTCTTATCGCAACTTCGGTGTCTAAAGGAACTTGACCTGCAACGCTGTGGCCTAACAGAGTCGGCCTGGCTCGAAGTTGGGCGGCTGAAGCAACTGCACGAAATTAAGATCGACCGTGCCACAATTTCGCACGACATGGAGCGCCATTTGCGAATGGCGCTGCCGGACTGCCGCATTGTTGGCCTTGCCGACCATGAAGCGCGACCGCCCGCGAGAAGCCTGTCGCCGAAAGCGCTTGAGCGGCAACTGCGGCTACGCTTTCCAGGAAAGACCGATTACGAGATTGTCCGCCAGTTGCGAGATTGTGTAACGGTTGATGACGGCAAGGCGCACGAGAATGCCGATTGGCTTGCAACACGGGTGCGAGCGGGTCACAAGCAATGGGAAGCCGTTCAGTGGGTGGAAGCACACGAAGGCTTTGTTCGGTATGACTATCAGCTCACTGCGGGTTTCGATTTCCTTCCAGAATCGCGATTTCCAATTGCGACTCCGCTGCGAGAACTGCTGGGCGATGACTTCTTCCGCGCTGTCGTCGCCCTTAAAGCCGGCCTTCCGCCAGCAGGCACAGTGGCCAGAGATCTCAACGATGAGACGTGGCTTCCATGTCTTTGTAACCTCCCGCACCTGCGGTATTTGCATATTATCAACTTGCGCAACGAACGGAACCTAAGCTTCCTTTTGAACCTTCAAAAGCTGGAGGTGCTGCGATTGGACGAGTCCGAACTCACGCGCGAAGGGCTAGAAAAGCTGAAAGACCTTCCGAACCTTCGCAGCCTGCGAATCTCGGCTGCTAAGTCGCCTGACCTCACCGCCCTGGGAATCGAGTCGTTGAAGGATTGGCCAAAACTGAAGCATCTCACCATCGACGGTACGCAAGCCAACGCGTGCGGAATCGAGAGACTGAGCGCAATGCGTCAACTTGGGCGCCTCGATATTGTTGGCGATGCCGACACAAAGCTCCTCGAACTCAAGAAGACGCTGCCGAACTGCAAAGTCAACACCCGGGGGCTTACGGTCGACCGGCTTCGACCTAATCGCTAAGAGGACACCTTCCCTGATGATCGCCGTATATCGCATACGCAACAAACGATCGGACGAGATGGTGGGGCAGTCGACCATACGTCGATGTTGGTGCCCGCGCCGGACAGCGTCGCGCGTAACGGTTCACGCGCCGGGGTACGAATTTTGTAAAACTGATCTGGTCACGGAAGGCGGTTTTTGCGACATATAGGC
>Ga0118677_10001745_pt1 | contig 45335 bp, 33 predicted proteins | sample AliMusrvi5mmetaG_FD_86154 | JGI IMG/M metagenome (GOLD analysis project Ga0118677, IMG submission 86154) | reverse complement strand
TTACTCTTGACGGCTCTGCATCGTCTGATCCGGATAACAATGTAATCACCTATTTATGGACTGCACCTGCTGGAATCACCCTAAGTTCGAATACGGCAGTCATGCCAACATTTACTGCTCCAGAAGTGATGACTAATACCAATTATACAATTTCACTGGTTGTAAACGATGGCACTTTAAATTCAACATCCGATCAGGTTGTTGTTACCGTAAAACAGGTCAACAAAGCTCCTATAGCCAATGCCGGAACTGATCAATCAGTGAATGAAGGAACTTTGGTTACTCTTGACGGCTCTGCATCGTCTGATCCGGATAACAATGTAATCACCTATTTATGGACTGCACCTGCTGGAATCACCCTAAGTTCGAATACGGCAGTCATGCCAACATTTACTGCTCCGGAAGTGATGACTGATACCAATTATACATTTTCACTGGTTGTAAACGATGGCACTTTAAATTCTACATCCGACCAGGTTGTAGTTACGGTAAAACAGGTCAACAAAGCTCCAGTCGCCAATGCCGGACCTGATCAATCAGTAAATGAAGGAACTTTGGTTACTCTTGACGGCTCCGCATCGTCTGATCCCGACAACAATGCAATCACCTATTTATGGACTGCTCCGGTGGGAATCACACTAAGTTCGAATACGGCAGCCATGCCAACCTTTACTACACCGGAAGTGATGACTGATACCAATTATACAATTTCACTAGTTGTAAACGATGGCACTTTAAATTCAATATCCGATCAGGTTGTTGTTACCGTAATGCAGGTCAACAAAGCTCCTGTTGCCAATGCCGGAGCTGATCAATCGGTGAATGAAGGAACTTTGGTTACGCTTGACGGCTCTGCATCATCTGATCCGGATAACAATGTAATCACCTATTTATGGACTGCACCGGTGGGAATTACCCTTAGTTCGAATACAGCAGCCATGCCAACATTTACTGCACCGGAAGTGATGACTGATACCAATTATTCATTTTCACTGGTAGTAAATGATGGCACTTTAAATTCAACATACGATCAGGTTGTTGTTACTGTAAAGCATGTCAACAAAGCTCCAATCGCCAATGCTGGAGCTGATCAATCAGTAAATGAAGGAACTTTGGTCACTCTTGACGGCTCTGCATCGTCTGATCCGGATAACAATGTAATCACCTATTTATGGACTGCTCCGGTGGGAATCACCCTAAGTTCGAATACAGCAGTCATGCCAACATTTACTGCTCCGGAAGTGATGACTGATACCAATTATACATTTTCACTGGTGGTAAATGATGGCACTTTAAATTCAACATCCGACCAGGTTGTTGTTACCGTAAAACAGGTCAACAAAGCTCCTGTCGCCAATGCAGGAGTTGATCAATCAGTAAATGAAGGAACTTTGGTCACTCTTGACGGCTCTTCATCGTCTGATCCTGATAACAATGTAATCACCTATTTATGGACTGCACCGGTGGGAATCACCCTAAGTTCGAATACAGCAGTCATGCCAACATTTACTGCACCACAAGTGATACAGGATACTCCATTCGTTTTTACACTTGTTGTGAATGATGGTACTTTAAATTCAGCCTCAAGCATGGTTACAATTACAGTTAAACCGACTTCCGCAATATTGAAACTGGTTTCCAAAATAAATAATGTCGCAATTCCTTCAACTAATGTTTGGTACCAAATGTATCTGAAAAATGGGAATACTTTCATGTCAGAGAATATTACACCTCAGGAAAAGGGAGATACAACCGTATTTTCTATTCCGCAAGGAGAATGGATTATTCTTGGATTGCCTGTTCAAAATTCAATTACATTTCTTCCTACTTATGTTGGAGATGTAATCGACTGGAGTAATGCCGAGCGAATAAACATCCCTGATAATGGTACAGTTTTCAGGACAATTTCCTATATCTTGCCCGAAACAGTTAGCCTCGGAATTGGGCAAATCTCAGGAAATATCTATCAGAACAATACTCCCGGAACAAAAAGCATTTCCATTGTTATGGGCACTTTTGACACCAATAATCCACTTCAAGGTGTACTTGTGCAATTGTATAAAAAAGGTGGAACAATCCCTATTGCCTCCTCTCAAACAGATTCACAAGGATTCTATAAATTTGATCATTTAGAACTTTCAGATTATGAGATCGTAGTTGAAATTCCTGGATTTATCCAATCTGAAAGATTTGGGGTAACTGTTACTGACAATGAGCCAATAACTTCAGTTCAATTTTCTGTAAATACAAATTCCAACACGATCACTGACATAAATGACCAGCTATCTTACACAGTCAAAGTTTATCCAAATCCGAATTCCGGGAAATTTACAATTAGTAGCGGAGTCAATATCAGTTCATTCGAGATATATAATATGGCAGGTGAAAAGATAATAACCCAATCTGAATTGAATCGACAAAATTCAATTGAAGTTGATTTGTCTAACCACGGGAGAGGTATCTACTTTGCTAAGATTTATTCCAGATCAGGAAGCATCACTCAAAAGATTATTGTTCAGTAACTTCGATTTGATTGAAGATAATCTAAAGCAATTTTGTCAATAACTTAATATCTGAGGAGGCTGAAAGGTCTCCTTTTTTTTTACCTTTGAATCCCTGCAAAACTTATCAGGCAGAAAAAAACCAAGTGTCGTATTGATTGAATTCCAGTAAAAATGGCCGTAGAAAAAAAGAATTACCAACAGCAGAACAAGATGACCATTGAGCAGATCAACGCTCAGTATGGCAAAATACCGCCACAGGCCATTGAAGTGGAAGAAGCCGTTTTGGGTGCCTTGATGCTCGAACGCGACGCCTACGTTACAGTCGCCGACATCATTGATACCCGGAGTTTTTATAAGGAAGTCCACCAGAAGGTATTTGATGTTATCAAATACCTCTCGACCCACGAGAAGCCTGTCGATTTGCTGATGGTCACTCAGGAATTGAAAAACAGAAACCTGCTTGATGAGGTAGGCGGGCCCATGCTGATCACCCAACTGACCTCCAGGGTGGCATCGGCAGCACATATCGAATTTCACTCGCGTATCATTGCCCAGAAATTTATTCAGCGTGAAATGATCCGTGTTTCCAGCGAAATACAAACTAAAGCGTATGATGATGCCATTGATGTGGATGACCTGATCGATTTTTCGGAAACCGCTCTCTTTCAGGTTGCCGAAGGAAACATCAAAAAGGAATCGATGCCCATCAAGCCACTCTTACGTGAAGCAGCCATCCAGATAGAAGCGGCTTCACACCGCGAAGACGGACTGAGTGGCGCGCCCAGCGGGTTTTCTGCTCTCGACCGTATAACTTCAGGCTGGCAAAAGACTGACCTTATTATTGTAGCCGCCCGGCCTTCAATGGGAAAAACGGCCTTCGTATTATCAATGGCCCGTAACATGGCCGTCGAGCATAAAGTGCCGGTTGCCGTCTTCTCACTCGAAATGTCTTCAATGCAGTTGGTTAACCGCCTGATTTCTGCTGAAACAGAATTAGGTTCCGAAAAAATAAAGAACGGCAGGCTCCAGGGATGGGAATGGGATCATTTCCACCGTAAACTGGCAGTTCTGGACGATGCCCCACTTTTTATTGACGATACTCCTGCCTTATCTGTTTTCGAATTCAGGGCTAAATGCCGCAGGTTAAAATTACAGCACAACATAGGTGCAGTAATCGTCGATTATCTACAGTTGATGACAGCCGGAATAGACAACAGGGGCAGCCGTGAACAGGAAGTAAGTTTAATTTCCCGATCGCTGAAAGCCATTGCCAAGGAACTTGACATTCCGGTGATCGCCCTCTCACAGTTGAACCGGTCGGTTGAATCGCGTGAAGGTAAACGCCCGCAGCTTTCCGACCTTCGCGAATCGGGAGCTATCGAGCAGGATGCCGACATCGTATTGTTTATTCACCGTCCCGAGTACTACGGAATTACGGAGGATGAAGATGGAAATTCACTCATCGGGGTGGCCGAGATCATTATTGCCAAACACCGTAATGGTGCCGTTGGTGATGTAAAGCTTTCGTTCAAGAAGAACCTTGCAAAATTCGCTGACATGGAGAACATCATTCCTGAAGAAATTGGCGGCGGTCATTACGGGCAGAAAATGCAGTCAAAGATGAATGATGATTCCGGCGATCCATTCCGCAAAGGTTCGGCGGTCCCGGTTAACTCATCCTTCGATAAAGAAAAATTCAGCCATTATGAAAATTCAGGAGGCGAACATATTCCGTTCTAACCGTATGAAAGGACTGTTGATCCTGATGCTGGTATTGCTGGTTCAAACCGTACAGGCAACTTTTATCCTGATTCCAATGGATGAAAAACAGACCAACCATTTAAAAGCCTATGGGATTACTTACTGGACGCTCGAACAGGGCATTGAGGTCAAATGGCTGCTCAATTACAGGGGTGGTAGTTTCCTGATTCAGCATCAACAAGCCATTGCCAGTGAATGCCTGGTCAGGGGAGTCAGCTTTGAAACCCTTGCCGATGGTCAGGCCAATAATATCCTTAACGATATTGCGCGTGAGGATGTAAACCAGGACGCAGTGAGCATGCAAAAGGCCCCGAAGATTGCCGTCTATTCTCCACCCAACAAGGAACCCTGGGATGATGCGGTTACACTAGTTCTAAAATATGCCGAAATAAAATACGATATAGTTTTCGACGAGGAAATCATTAATGGGAAACTCAAAGACTATGACTGGTTACACCTCCATCATGAAGATTTTACCGGTCAGTTTGGGAAATTCTTTCAGGCCTACCAACATGTTCCCTGGTATCAGGAGGAGGTGCGGGTGAATAAAGAGCTGGCTCAAAAGCTGGGATTCCTGAAGGTCTCGGAAATGAAGAAGGTGGTTACCCGTGAGATCCATCAGTTTGTCGAAAACGGAGGGTTCCTATTTGCCATGTGTGCTGCTACCGATACCTATGATATCGCGCAGGCAGCACAGGGAGTTGATATCTGCGAATCGATGTTCGACGGTGATCCTGCCGACCCGGATATGAATTCAAAGCTTGATTTTACAAACACTCTGGCTTTCCAGAACTTCACCCTCAGCCGGAATCCGTATGAATACCGGTTTTCCGACATCGATGTGTCAACCACCCGAAAGGTATCCCGCGAAAATGATTATTTTACTTTGTTTCAGTTCTCGGCCAAATGGGATCCTGTTCCAACCATGCTCTGCCAGGATCACGCCAATATGATCAAAGGTTTTATGGGCGAAACGACTGCTTTTAACAGGAAGCTGATTAAGCCGAATGTTCTGATCATGGGCGAGAACAAGGCAGCCGGCGAAGCACGTTACATTCACGGTGATCTGGGCAAAGGATTCTGGACATTTTACGGCGGCCACGATCCGGAAGATTACCAGCATTTTGTGGGTGATCCTCCCACCGATCTGAACTTGTTTCCCAATTCCCCGGGTTACCGTTTAATCCTGAACAACGTATTGTTTCCGGCAGCCAAGAAAAAGAAGCATAAGACATAAAGAATAGGGAAAGTGAATGAACAGACAGGGATAGATTAAGTGCTCTAATACTATAGACAATATCAATAAAAAGCTATATGAACAAAATAAGCCTGTTCGGAAGACCTTTAATCTTCATAATCCTGCTTTCAATTTCAACCTGTATTCATGCGCAATCCAAATTGAATTTTGGCCTCAACCAACCACAGGATCCCGCAACATTACCTGTTTCTATTGTGAAGCATCAATCTTCAGTTCGTAAGGTAAAAACGGTTGTTCCTGCTGAGATTCAAAAAATAGATGAAAACGAATATCAACTCTCTTCTGGCTGGGAAATGGCAGAGGCAGATAAGGTTATCGGAGCTAATCAATCCATATTTAACCCTGATTTTAATACTTCAAGCTGGTACAATGCCACCGTTCCCGGCACCATATTAACCACTTTGGTGGATCAGGGTGTTTATCCCGATCCGTATTATGGCTTGAATAATCTGGCTATTCCTGATTCGCTTTGCCGGAAAGAATGGTGGTATCGATTGGATGTAAAACTTCCTGCAAATTGCTCTGGAAAGACGATTTGGTTGCTTTTCAATGGCATAAATTATAAGGCCAATATTTGGATGAACGGCAAACTACTCGGGAAGATTGCCGGTGCATTTCATCGTGGTGAGTTTGACGCAACAGGTGAGATAAACTTTCAGGGTAAAAATATACTGGCAGTGCATATTTACCCACCTAATAATCCGGGAATCCCTCAGGAAGAATCGCTTAAGGCAGGACCCGGACCAAATGGCGGGCAATTGTGTCTGGATGGACCCACTTTTATCTCATCCGAAGGTTGGGACTGGATTCCGGGAATCCGCGACCGGAACATAGGTGTCTGGCAGGATGTTCGTCTGCGATTGACCGATGCCGTTACGATTTCTGATCCACAGGTATTAACCGATTTGCCATTGCCAGATACAACCAGTGTTTCGATTACCGTAAAATCCGTAATCCGTAACAATTCATCCAAAGCTCAGAGAGTAACCCTCAGTGGGCAGCTTGAAAACACAGAATTCAGTAAAACTATGGATTTAAAGCCCAATGAATCTAAGATTGTGTGCTTTGCTCCTGATGATTTTTCACAGTTAAATATAAAAAATCCCAGACTCTGGTGGCCGAATGGTTATGGTCGTCCTGAATTATATAATCTGAAATTAAGGGCAACGCTTGAAAACGGCAACCTTTCTGATCAGCAAAGAGTTCGCTTTGGAGTGCGCGAATTCTCCTACGAATTGTCGGTTGCCCAAGCCGAAAAAGCCATGTGGCGTGTTGAATTCAATCCTTTGAAAGCTGCCGGAAAAGTCATGTTCAATAATATTGACCGGATGGATGTTGGTCAGGGTACTTTGATCTCCAGGTTGGCTGACACTGCAGATCCTTCATTGCTCACTTCCATCAACAAAAACAGCGACAATCCCTTTCTGACCATCAAAGTAAATGGAATACCGATTTTCTGTAAAGGCGGAAACTGGGGCATGGACGACGGCATGAAAAGAGTATCGCGTAATCGGCTGGAGCCCTATTTCAAACTCCACCGGAATGCCAATTTTAACATGATCAGAAACTGGACAGGCGAAAGTACTGAAGAGGTTTTCTATGACCTATGCGATGAATACGGGATGTTGGTCTGGAACGATTTCTGGCTCTCAACCGAAGGATACAACCTTAATGTAAACGATAACATGTTGTTTATGGCCAATGCAACTGATGTGGTTAAGAGGTTCCGAAACCATGCCTCCATTGCTATTTGGTGTCCACGTAACGAAGGATATGCCCCGTTGCAGATTGAGCCTCAACTTCAATCGCTTATTGCAACAGAAGACGGAACACGGCTGTATCAGCCAAACTCACGCAACCTGAATTTGCGACCAAGCGGACCATGGAATTACATGGCCGATCCAACAGAATATTTCAGAAATATTGCCGAGGGGTTTTCCACTGAACTGGGGACACCATCAGTACCCACCGCTGCTACCATTCGCACGTTTATGCCTGTTGAAGATCAATGGCCAATCAGCGATACCTGGTTTTATCACGATTTGCATGACGGACAAGTAGAATATCTGAACGCAATAGATACTAAATATGGGAAAAGCAACAATCTGGATGACTTTTGCAAGAAGGCTCAGTTGGTGAATTACGACAGTCATCGTGCCATGTTCGAAAGCTGGAACAGTAAAATGTGGAATAAAACCAGCGGGATGCTTCTCTGGATGAGCCATCCGGCCTGGCCTAGTACAGTCTGGCAAACCTATTCATGGGATTACGAAACTTTTGGCTCCTACTTTGGCTCAAAAAAGGCCTGTGAACCAATTCATATCCAACTAAACCTGAACGACAACAAGGTTGTGGTTATTAATACTACCCTAAAACAATACAATCAGTTAAATGCCACACTCGAACTCTTTGATTTGAAAGGGAAAAGATTATACAGCAAAAATGTCCCTGTTAAAGTTTTGGCTGATCAGTTAACCGATTGTTTTACGACTGATCTGCCTGCAGGATTACCATCTGTTTATCTTGTGCGTTTGAGCCTAACTGAAGGGAATAAAGTTTTATCACAGAATGAATACTGGAAGAGTAATCACCCGGATGGCGACTTCAATGAATTTAATAGTCTGGAAGAAATACATCTGGCAGCAAAAGTGATCAGACAGGAAACGGGCAAAGCAACCTTTATAGTTTCCAATCCTGGCAAATCAATGGTCCTTGATCTGAAATTCAATTTACATGATTTGAAGAGCGGCAAAATCATTCTACCTGCCACCTTCTCCGATGGATATTTTACATTGCTCCCCGGTGAGAAAAAGCAGATTATTGTTGAATGGAATCCATCCGCACAAATTAATCCGGAGGTAATTACAGAAGGCTATAACCTCAAATCACAATCACTGTTTACGATCAGATCAAAATAAATCTAAATGGTCTATCGCCCCTAATTTCTTATTATCCTCATCCGGTAGAAAGACCGGTAAACAAATACCAGGGCAACCACAAGGAAAACGGCCCCAACATAAGGTGCAACAGCCCGAAACTCATCGTCTATTGCAATTTCCATAGCCAGCAGTCCAAACAAAGTGGTAAACTTAATGATCGGGTTTAAGGCAACTGCTGAAGTATCCTTGAAGGGGTCGCCGACGGTATCCCCTACCACAGTCGCATCATGTAATGGGGTCCCTTTTTCATTTAGGTCAACTTCACATACCTTTTTGGTATTATCCCAGCATCCACCGGCATTGGCCATAAAAATAGCCTGAAACAATCCAAAAACCGCTAGAGAAATTAGATAACTGACAAAAAAAGATACGGCCATGTTTCCCTCTGTAGCTCCTTTAATCGAATAGCCTGAAGGAGCGGAAAAGAAAGCAAATGCAAGCGCAAAAGAAAAAATGGCAATGAAAATATTGATCATTCCCGCATGCGCATAATGAGTACAGATCCGCACCACTTCCTTTGATGTTTCGACCGATGCCTTGGCATCTGCATCCGGATCAAGGTTAATGTTATCCCTTATATACTGAACGGCACGGTAAGCTCCGGCGGTAACGGCCTGGATTGATGCTCCGGTAAACCAATATACCACGCTCCCGCCAGCTAAAAAGCCCATAATGGTATATGGATTCAACAGACTGAGGATGAGCTCTGGCTGAATGCCTAATTTCTTCTGAATGATCAGGATCAGAGAAAAGATCATTGTTGATGCACCTACCACTGCTGTGCCGATCAGTACCGGTTTGGCCGTTGCTTTAAAGGTATTTCCTGCACCATCATTAGCTTCCAAATAATGCTTGGCCTTTACAAAATCAGGTTTAAAACCATATTCAGCTTCAATATCAGCTTCAATGTTTGGAATCTTTTCGATCAGCGAAAGCTCATATATGGATTGCGCATTATCGGTTACCGGGCCATAGCTGTCAACAGCAATCGTAACCGGTCCCATGCCAAGAAATCCGAAAGCCACCAATCCAAAGGCAAATATGGAAGGATAAACCATTAGGTTAGGTGGAATATAGCCGCTGGCTATGTATGAGATGAACATTAAAATGGCAAAGACCAGTCCCAACCAAAAGGCGCTGAAATTTCCTGCTACCAATCCCGAAAGGATGTTCAGTGAAGCTCCGCCTTCCCTTGAGGCAGCAACTGTTTCTGATACATGGATCGATTTAGGGCTGGTAAATACTTTGGTGATCTCAGGGATAAGCGCAGCGCCAAAGGTACCGCAACTAATGATGGCGGAGAGTGTAATCCAAAGATGGCCTGGCAAATCACCTATCAGGTAATAACTGCTGATGAAAGTGACCAATATGGAAATCAACGAAGTCAGCCAGACCAGCATGGTTAAGGGCTCTTCAAAATCGATGTCTTCCTTTTCGTCATGAAAAAGTTTAGTGAATTGTTTGTTAATATGAAACGACCCGATGGATGTAATAACCATCAGAATACGCATAGAGAAAATCCAGGTCAAAAAAGTACTTTGAAAGATGATCCGCTCACTTTCTGGCATACTCTGGCCAACAGCCAAAACAATAAAACTGATCAGTGCCACTCCTGTTACCCCGTATGTTTCAAATCCATCTGCAGTCGGTCCGACACTGTCCCCTGCATTATCACCTGCACAATCAGCAATGACACCCGGATTTCGCGGATCGTCCTCCTGTATCTTGAAATAAATCTTCATCAGGTCGCTGCCAATATCTGCTATCTTTGTAAATATACCTCCGGCAATACGAAGGGCGCTGGCTCCTAATGATTCGCCGATGGCAAAACCGATAAAAGCTGCACCGGCCATTTCCCTGGGGACAAAGAGCAATATGATGAGCATCATGATCAGTTCGACACAGACCAGCATAACCCCAATGCTCATACCGGCATCGAGTGGAATATTCAATAACCTTGCGGGTTTTCGCTGCAGAGAAGCAAAAGCCATCCTGCTATTTGCATATGTGTTCATACGAATGCCAAACCAGGCCACTGAGTATGATCCCAGTATTCCAATCATAGTCCATATCAGAATGAGGGTCACCTGCGACAACAGATATCCCTGCAGAAAACCAAAATAAAAACCGATAATGCTTCCGATTACCACGAATAATACAACGATAAACTTTCCCTGTTGGATAAGGTAAGTCTTGCAGGTTTCAAAGATCACCCTGGAGACTTCGAGCATTGCCGGATGGGCTGCCATTCGCTTAATTTTGAAGAAAACTATCATCCCGAATGCAATTCCGATCAGGCAAACCACAAACCCCATCATTAACAAGTTATTCTGTTGAGGAGACAATTCAGGAATTACAAGGTCAGCTTCACTTGCCATTAGTGTGGCGGAGAAAATCAAAGCGGAAAACAGAAGAATAATTCGTCTCATAAGAACATGAATTTATATGATTTGTTCATAAGTTACTCCTTCAATAAAACCTGAATTACCATAATAGACACGGGATTCCTGAATGTTAAATTAACACCATCAATTGTTATATATCAGCAACAAATTTTGAAGATATAATGTTTATTAATCGTTAAATCTACCTGAAAATCCAGGAATGAAACCTGATAGTTACCTTATAAACAGTCCGTTTCGTCATTTCCACCCCTAATCGACATGCCTAATGTATTTTGGTAATCCCCGATTCTGCCCTTACCTCAATCGATATCCTGCATGTCTGGTAAATAATCCTATTCCTTTTTGTTCGTCATCCTGTCCCGATGACTTTCGATATCCCTGCCCGCAGAATGCGGGGTTTCAGGACCACAAACTTTGTCCACTTTCTCCGCACACTATAATAAATTCAGTTTTCATTCTGCAGATGGCTCTTGCTTCTATTTGGAACAAAACATGTTCTTAAGAGCAATTTTTCCTTACTCAAGATAATTCATGTCTTCTTCGCTCAGTTTTATCTTGGTAGCCATTAGGTTCTCTTCAAAATGCTTTAATGAAGAAGTTCCAGGGATTGGCAATATCCATGGCGAACGATGAAGTAACCATGCTAAGTTTATCTGAGCATCAGTAGCATTATATCTCTTTGCAACTAAAGAAATCCGGTCGTCCTTTTTAGGCATCGACTGAAATAAAGAGAAGTAAGGCACCAATGGTATTCCATTTTTCTCACAGAGGGAAAGCACTTCCTCTCCTCCCCTGGTTTCACCTCCATGAAATAGATTTAATGAAGTGCGCTGACCATGCCCATACATGTTTTCAACCGTGGCAATATTTCCCATCGACATTGCTGTCTGCAATTCATCAGGGCTGACATTACTTACTCCCACATGCAAGATCTTCCCTTCCTTCTGCATTTCGAACATGGCCTGCAAGGATTCTTTAAAGGGCACATCACTTCCGGCGATAATCCTGAAATGAACAAGTGTTATCTGATCCAGTTTCAGAGTACATAAATTATTATCAATACTACTACGTAAATTCTCAGGACGATTAAACGCGATCCAGCTTTTATCTGGCTTTCTTGCTCCTCCCACCTTAGTGCATATCACCAAATCATTAGAATAGGGATACAACGCTTCGCTAATCAGCCTGTTTGTTACATCCTCTCCATAGTAATCAGCAGTATCTATAAAGTTAATACCGCTAATATTGCATTGCTTTAGTATTTGTAAAGCTTCAGGGCGGTTTGCAGGTTCACCCCAAAATCCTGCACCTGTAAGACGCATAGTCCCATATCCAAACCGTTTAACTTTTAACGGATTCCCGCTTCCTCCTGCAATTATAATATCTTCTGTATTCATATCAGATTGATTTTTTTCTAACAACATTTGCGTAAGCAAAGAAACAGATGTAGTCTAAACTATGTTTTCAGCAGTCTATATAAAGTTTGTCTCGATTTGGGCAAAAGATTTGCGGGGTTGTGATATTTATAGCTTTTGTCTCCGGTACTGACATGCAATCTGCATCTCATGAAAGCGGACCGGTGATCATCAGTATGCGTTCACCTGTAAAACTTCAACCGGCCTTTTTGGTATATCAGGAGAAGCTGTTCAATAGTCAAATTATACTCCTTCGAAGTTTTTAAACAGTCCCTGGTTAAACATTGCCTAACAATTGGTTGTTAAGTGAGCAAATATAAATTCCTGCAGAGCTGTATCTCAGGTAGGAAATAACCAGTAAATCTAATACTATCAGGATATGAAAATTTTAGTTGTACTGCTTTTGCTGGCTGGTCTGCTGCAAGGCTCTTGTTCAATCGCTCAACAAACAACCCCTGATGCTGCCATATGGGTCAGGGATGGTTTTACACTTACCGTTGCTGAAGATTCGGTAGATTCTCCACGATTCATGGTTTTCGACGATCGTGGAACTCTTTATGTTTCCCTTCCCGGAAGCGGCGAAATAAAATCACTAAGAGATACCAACAACGATGGTTATTACGAAACTGTAAAAACATTTGTAAGTGGTTATCCAACTGTTCATGGGTTGTTTTTTTACGATGGATGGCTTTGGTTCACTCAATCAGGCGCTATATACAAAGCTAAGGACATTGATCATGATGGCGTGGCTGACAAAATTGAAACTGTGATAGCAAAAGGGGAACTTCCTGAAGGCGGCGGTCATTGGTGGCGTCCTGTGCTGATCAGTAATAATAGGATTTATACTGCTATTGGTTGTTCTGGAAATATTGCCATTGATGAAGGTACCGACAGGCAGAAAATCTGGTCATACGACCTGAACGGCAAAGACAAAAAACTGTTTGTTTCAGGAATCCGCAACACCGAAAAACTGATGGTTCGACCGGGAACCGATGAAATCTGGGGAATGGATCACGGCAGCGACTCGTTTGGGGATTATTTTGAAAAGAAAACTCCAAACGGCGGACAACCCATCACAGATTTTAGCCCTCCCGACGAGATGAACCATTATATACAGGATGGGTTTTACGGACATCCGTTTATTGTAGGCAACCGTGTACCCCGTTATGAATACATGAACCGGCCTGACATTGTTGAATTGGCTGCCAAAACCATAGTTCCCGAATGGGCAACCGGCGCACACTGGGCTCCGGATGCGATGGCTTTTTATACCGGCAATCAGTTTCCTTCGGAATTCAAAAATGATGCCTTTGTTGCTTTTCACGGGTCGTGGAACAGAAGCACCAAAGCCGGATACTGCGTGAACAGAGTATTGTTCGACAATGGCCATCCTTACGGATCACTTAAATTTGTTGATTTTCTTACCCCTGACGGAAAGGTGCTGGGAAGGCCGGTTGATGTTGTGGTTACCCCTGATGGATCATTGTTGATCTCCGACGATTACAAAAACAAGATTTACAGGCTTACCTGGAAAGGGAAAAAATAAATTATACAAAGCGATAAATTCACAAAGCTTTTTATACCGAAGAACCTCTTGCAAGGTAATGCAATTAATCCTTCCTGTGATACCTTGATTGCTGGTAGTCTGCCCTACTGGTGCAGATTTACAATCTGCACCTCTTAACTGCGGATCTGTGATTTGTTCTAATGTATGCACAAGTAAAATCCCAACCAACTTTTTGGAATATCCGCATGAGACAGGCAATGTGGGTCTTTTTATTTTATCAAAGGTGGGATAAATTCCTTATTTACCCTTTGGGGTTATAACGTGTGATGCGTTTAAACTGATTTAATCATTAGTAAGTGTAATTATGTAATTGCCTTTTTCTAATATATCAACGATGAACCGACATTGTTTTCTCGTTTCACCAGATAAAATTGTATAACTGATTTCACAGTGAAGCGGACAGAAATATTTAATTATTCCAAATTTCTTCCCTGATTGAATAATCTGCCCCGAAGATTTTTCTATTTTCAAATCCTGTGGAACAAAATCTGTAAATGCACTTTTAATAGAGAAATTGATTTCATTAATAGTATCACTTGCTGACTCATTTTTTTTAACCTTATAATCTGAAATTCCTGAAACAGATGTAACTCGATATGAAATATCAGGTTCTGTCACTCCAACATATTCATCTTCTTTCCAATAACCTGTCAATGTTTGTTTTGTCCCGTTTAAAGTATATTCGAATTTCCCTTTGCCGTCTTTATGACCATTTTTCCAATATCCTTGAAAAACATCACCGTTCTTAAATAAATATTTTCCTTTTCCGTCAGGCAGCCCATCTTTAAAGATACCTATATAGGTATCTTGTCCGATTGATTTTCCATTCCCGTTGGCTAGTCCGTTCTGACATTTACCAGTATATATTCCTGAAATTTTTTCAAGAAGCACTTTGCATGATTCAGTCCGTGCATTTGTATTTTGTACCAGAAAAAAAGTAATTATAATTAATGTTAGATTCTTCATATATATTTTAATTATGCAACACTAGCAGGGCATGTATTCAACTTGTTCAAAGCGGCTGATGTTTCCTTTGCTGGCAATTTCAATCTTATCGGCATATTCGTATAAGCAGTGTCAAAAAACAAACCAATAATTTATTTTTGTATCAATGCCTTGAACCTGGATAAATCCAATTTCGATGGATTAAAGACGGAGGACAAAACATTACTAACCATGGTCTGTTCATCAACCGTAATCAATGTATTGCCACCTTTTTTAAGATAAGTATAGTCGTTTACAAAAAATCGATTATTTATTGCATTACTATAATAATCAGACTGGGCAGGAAGCATTTTAAAAGAAATTTTAACCTTCACAACATCAGAAGTTACTTCAGTTAATAATGATATTCCGCCTCCGCTTTTAACCTGACTAAGATTGTATTCTTTTACAATAATGTCCATGTCGTTATACCAGAAAATTTCCACTTCGTAGATCGATCCATCTAATAATGGCTCAAATTCATAATTTAACTTTACTGTATTGTTTACTATTTGATAGGTTGTTGGAGGAATTGGATTGTCTTTCTTACATGCAGTAAAAGATAATAAAAGTACTGTGTAGAATAAAATTCTCTTTTTCATTTGGGTTGGTCTAATTTTAAATATTAAAGTTCTATTCAATTATTGATAATTACACGATTCTCACACTTCTTCGGGATAGCATTTATCTTACTTAAAGGGATTGGTTCTTATTTGTAATCTGCACCAATTAAATGCAGATCTAAAATCCATTTTATTAATCTAATGTTTTTGATTTCCATAGACATAAAGCTATGGAAAAGCATAGTATAAATTGATGTCATGATAAATTGATAACCTTGTTTTTACTACTTCGAAGAAGTCCGGGTTATTGTTGCAGGCAACTGGGACAAACAGTCAGGGAGTAGGATGAATTTACCTTTTTACCAGATCTTTATCTTTGAAGATGACAGTAGATTGTTATTAAATATTTGGCAAAGCTCATGTTAAAATTTTTAACAGATGCTGTTATTTAGCATACAATATGAAATATAATTTATTTTGGAAGTTTTTACCTGTGCAGTTACTGTCAATCAATGGATTGAATCATGTTAAGTTTTCATATTGGTTCAATATTTTCTTCAATAAATACGATTATAGCCAATATCTGGCATTTAATTCGCATCATCTTAAAGGTATAAAATCCATTACCCAAACTGGTTTCTCCTTAGGTCAAAGCAATACCGGAGTGTCACCTTGTGTATACCTTGTGTATACCTTAAGTATACTTTGTGTATACCTTAAGTGTTCAGGAATAAATAAGGTATACTTATTCTAATCTTATTCTATACTTTTTCTAATCTCAAGGTAAAGCCCGATCATTGCCCGTGTAATACGCAAAACCGTCTTCAGGGTTTCAGAAAGGAAGAGATATTGGATTTCATTTCACGGCTGATTCAGATCAGATCCGGATGGGTTGATCATGTCAATGCCCTGTTCCGGATTAGTAAAACGGAACAGGGCATTGAAGTATGAAATATTGAATGGATTTAACGTTTAATCATCACCAAAGGATACGCCCATCCTTCGGCCTTTCAGCACCAGTTCATGATCGTGATCAACGAGCCTCATCTTGCCGCCCACTTCTTCGAGAGGAACGGTGGTTAATTCGTTTTTGATTACGGCGACCATGGTTCCAAACTTTCCGCGGGCAATACATTCAGTGGCATAGGCACCATAACGGGTAGCCAGGATGCGGTCCATGGGGGTAGGGCTTCCGCCACGCTGAGTATAACCAAGTACGGTTTCACGGGCCTCGACGTCAAGCTTGTCCTGGATCGAATCGGACAAATACCGTGCGGCAGACATATTCTTTGGGTGATCAATCCCTTCGGCGACCACTACAATGGTATACGGTTTATTGTTATTATAGCGTTCCCTGATCTTGTTGAGCACACATTTCATTGAATACTGAATTTCAGGAATCAGGATGATATCCCCCCCACCGGCCATTCCGGCATAAAGGGCAATCCATCCGGCATTGTGACCCATCACTTCCACAATCATCACCCGACCGTGAGAGTTTGCGGTACTGTGAAGGCGGTCGACAGCCTCGGTGGCAATAAATACCGCCGAATCGAAACCGAAAGTCATATCGGTTCCCCACACATCGTTATCGATGGTCTTAGGAATACCAATTACATTTAAACCGATTTTAGAAAGCAGATGGGCCGTTTTCATGGTTCCGTTGCCCCCGATGCACACCAGGCAATCCAATCCAAGGTCGTGATAGTTCTGTTTGATCAACTGGGGTTTTTCGTTGTCTTCCTCGGTAATGATTTTAAAAGGTTTTTCGCGCGAGGTGCCAATGATGGTTCCGCCAAGGGTTAGAATACCAGACAAATCCGATTCTTTCAGTTGAACGTATTGCTTATGAATCAAACCGGTATAACCTGATGAGAATCCGATTACCTCCATTCCGTATTCGACAATTGCAGTTTTTCCCACTCCCCTGATTGCGGCATTCAAGCCCGGGCAATCGCCCCCGGCAGTCAGAATACCTATTCTCTTAACTTTTGCCTGATTCATAAAATACTTAATTAATATGTAAAATGTTATTCTTAAAAACTCAGCTAATTTACAAAAATGATTTGACTCTGAATACCAAGAAATTTAAACTAAATCATGTTGTGTTTTCCAATAGTATGACAAAGCAATATAGAACGTGGATTTACACAGGTTTTGGCACCCACCTGACTGGCGAGCAAAAGTGTAACTATATCTTTTTCGACTCCTGTATCTAAATAATAACAACAATAATCACAATTTCTTTAAACCTAATTTTTAATGGCTACCTCAGTAGTAAATATATGACCACTAGTGTCAAACCTTATTACCTTATTTGGGCTTTATAGTCTTTTGATAGAACTTGATAAATGTCTCACATTCTTCCAGGTATTCAACGTCCATAAATTCCACCAGTGTCGGGAAGGAAGGTAATAAGGTTTGATACTGGGGGTCATGTTTTTCTACTGAGGTTAATTTTCTTAAAAATAAGGTTTTTTTTAGCTATCCTATTATTTTTCATCTTATTGATGAATATTTTGCCTCTATAACGTTTTGGGTGGAAAGAGGTAATAAACATAGAAAAGACAGAAAACAGAAGATGGAAAAAGACTCCTAACTTCAGACTTCAGACTTTTTTATAAATCTTACTTTTTTTAATTCAATCTCAGTAACATAAATCAACCCCTACAACCTAAATCTTATTTATCTTATCCTGATCCCGTTCCCGGGTGCTCGGGATCGGGTTGTTCAGTATGGCCTCCATTTTCATAAGATCGATAAGATTTAGGTTATAGGGTTTGATTTATGTTATTAAGATTTGATAATAAAGTAAGATTCTTTCAAAAAAAGGTAGAGGCAGGATAGCTATTGAAAAATTAATTAGAGGTTTAAGAAGATAGGTTGGTTTTTGTTACACCATGCGCAAACAGACCTCAAGACAAATTTAGATTTATGAAAATTCTATTATTAAAAAAAGCTACCCACCCCAAACGTTATTGAGCCAATATTTCCTTAGTTTATATTTTCCGGGAAATATACAGCATCTTTTAAGCTTAAATATTTTTACTAACTTTGTCAGGTACAACTAAAAATCACGATCTAATTTACAATACACTAAAATTATTTTCCAATGAAAAAGATTTGTTCACTTTTCTTAGCATGCACGATCGCTTTTGCAGTGTCAGCTCAAAGCGTCCAGAAAAAAGCGGTTGAAAAAACGGTTCCGAAAGCCAAACCTGCTGCAGTACATGAACTCAACAAATTAACTCCGGCAGAAATTACTGCAGGATGGACTCTATTGTTTGACGGCAAAACCTCCACCGGCTGGAGAGGTTATAACAAAAAAGATTTTCCCAAAGGCTGGGAAGTTGCTGACGGTGCATTTCATTGCATCGGCACAGGTACAGGGGAAGCTGGATCTGAAAACGGAGGCGACATCCTTTACGATAAAAAACTCAAGAACTTCGATTTAAAGGTTGAGTGGAAAATATCAAAAGGCGGAAATTCAGGAATCTTCATTCTTGGACAGGAAGTTGCAGGATGGCCAATCTGGAAAACTGCTCCTGAAATGCAGATACTGGACAATGAAAATCATCCGGATGCCATGTTGGGTAAAGACGGTAACCGCAAAGCCGGTTCGTTATACGACCTTATTCCTGCCAAGCCACAAAATACAAAACCTTACGGCGAATGGAACACTTCAGAAATCATTTGCTTTAAAGGAACTGTTGTATTCAAACAGAACGGCGCTACAGTCGTTGAGTTCCATTTATGGACCGAAGACTGGAAGAAACTGGTTAAAGACAGTAAATTCCCTGAACTGAATCCGGATTGGGCCAACGTGGCTAAAGAAGGATACATTGCATTCCAGGATCATGGTGACGATGTTTGGTTCAGAAACATAAAACTCAAATCACTGGATTAATCCAGACGATAAAATACTGAAAGCCTCCGTAAGGGGGCTTTTTTTGTTTCAGGACATTGATAGAAATTCAGATACATCTTTATATCAATGTTATACAGCTATAACACTTTCCCATATTCTTGATTTTCGCTTCTATTGCTATTTAGGTGCGAAGCACTGACAGTATGGTAGCAAATTAGGACAGACTGATTTTTAGCCGCGTAGCGGTGACACGATAGATGATTCATTGGACAATTGAATTTTGTGTCACCGCTACGCGGCTATGAATTTCACAACCGTCTTCGTTTCTACCATACTATCACCGCTACGCGGCTCTGAAACTTACCTGATAACTTTAACCTGACCATTGTCTAAGGTTGATAGGACGATTGGTTCAGTATCATCTGGAAATCCTGATTGGCCATTAAACCGGCCAGATTCACCTCCCGATGCTGTTTCATGTACGAACGGACAATCTGCCAGCCGAGCCAGATGCCAGTGCGAGAAGGTGATTGTTCTCCAAAAGCCGAAGTATAGGGGCCATCGTCGGTAAACCGCTTAATGTTCATCCGGTCGGTTGTAAAAAGCAGCTTGTGTTCGGCCATATACGTCCACATCGAAGCTTCGTTCTTTTTACAAAAATCGATTTGTTTTTTGGTATAACCCATCTTCAGGGTATCATTCAGTTCAGGCTGCATCGCATCAACAAAATACATCAGTTTGCCTTCCTGAATCATCTGGCTGAGCATACTATTGGCATTGGACGGCTCAGGCCATTCGCTCATGGCCCAGCTATACATCATATCAGTTACGATCCTCGACTGATTCATGTTTCGACGCTTATACACCGGCAGGCCCAACCGCACATAAAAAGGACTATCGGCTCCCAGATATTTATCCAGACTAATACCTATCAGTTGATCAGCAATCACAACGGACTGGTTTAATCCTGAGATACAGGTGTAAATTACTGGGATCTCCTTTTGCGGGAAGTAATATTTATAATGTCTGAATGCCTGTTCCAGCTCTTTGCGCAAGCGGAGGGTATCGATCTTTTGGGCCACGACGGGCATGAGCTTTTGGACGAGCACCGTATCGGATACAAATGAATAGAGCAATTCAGGGAAGTTTCCCTGATCGGTTCCTCCAATGGCGATCATCTGATAGGTGAAAATATCAAAGAATTCCTTGTATTTCTTCTTTAAATCAGGGACGGCAGCCTTTATCTGGTCTTTATTCAAGGATTGAAGATCAGCATCGAGATGCTTGATCTTTAAATTTACTGAAACACCGGATACATTTATTTTCAGCGGGTTGCGCGAACAGGAAAAAAAGATCAGTGACAGGCATAAAACGAAAACCAATTGTTTCATTGAGACTATTTTCTGATAATTACGTACAGCGTGTTTTTTTATTGTCATTTTAAATATAAAATTCGAGATTTGCAGAATATAAAACCTTTCAACAGGATGTCAGGTTCAACAGAAGAAATCCTGAAATTCTGAAAATGGCTTCTTATGAATAATGCATTCAGCAAATTAAACGAAAAACTATGAAACGACTTATCTTATCTGTATTAATAGTTGCGATTGCAGTTTCAGGTTTCAGCCAGAAACACATCAGGCTTTCGTTTATCGGAAGTCCTTCAATTGATTGGATGAGTTCGAACAATACGGAATCAAAATCCCAAAAAATAAGCCTGGGCTATGACTTTGGATTGAGCGGAGATTATTATTTGTCGGAGGATGAACGGTATTGCTTTACGACAGGGTTGCAAATTTCGAACCTTGGGGGAGAATTGACCTACCGGACTGGATCTGATTTTCAGTTTTCAGGAAGCACCCTACCTAACTTAAGTCAGATTAAATATCACCTGCGGTATGTCGAAGTTCCCCTTGGAATTAAGCTGAAGACCGATGAGTTTCACAGGGTGCGCTACTGGGGAATGTTTGGAATATCGCCTATGGTGAATATCAGCGCTAAAGGAGACAGCAATAACGGAACACTGTATAAAACTAATATTACCGATGAAGTGAACCTGTTTAACCTGGGCATGAACATCGGACTCGGGTTTGATTTTGACCTGGGTGGAAACAATTCAGTTACCGCCGGTTTGATCTTTCAGAATGGACTGTTGGATGTCACCAAGGATAATGTAGTTGCCGACAAAACAGTGGTCAACTCATTGAAGTTAAAGTTCGGACTGATATTTTAAGAGATAATGAATCGATGTCGTTTTGTTAAGATTCTTCGTTTAACCACTGTCGGGGTTTTAACCACCGACAGGGTTTCAAAATTGCCCCAACAATTGTTAACAAGCCTGTTGCCGGCTTAACTATACAACATTGAATTATGAATAGACAAAACAAATGAAAAATAAACACATAAGACATAGATTACACCTGGAAATATTAAAACTATGTGTCCTATGTGCCTATGTGGTTAATACGATATAAACATGAAAATTGCTATCGCTCAACTGAACTATCACATTGGTAATTTTGAGCAGAATACCTCAAAGATTATTGCTTTCATCGAAAGATCGAAAGCCGAAGGAGCCGAACTGGTGGTTTTTACTGAACTATCGGTAACGGGATATTATCCCCACGATTTGCTGGAACGTAAAGAGTTTATCGAGCAATCGTACAATGCTCTTAACCGGATTGCTTTGCACTGCATGGGTATTGGAGCCATTGTTGGCGGACCAAGCATTAATCCAGAACCACGGGGTAAAAAGCTATTCAATTCAGCATTCTTCATGTACGAGGGGGCAATTCAGCATGTAGTCAATAAATCGCTGTTGCCAACCTATGATATATTTGATGAATACCGCCATTTTGAACCAAACAGGAACTTCTCGGTGTTTGAGTTTGGAGGGAAAAAACTTGCCATTACCATCTGTGAGGATCTTTGGGATGAACAGGAAACGCAGAACGAATTCGGACGTGAAAAGCTTTACAGGCTTTCGCCGCTTAAGGAATTGTCGGCCTTAAATCCTGATCTGGTTATCAACATTTCAGCCTCACCGTTTTCGTATAACCAGGAAAACTGGAGAAAGAACATCCTTATTAAAAATGCCATCAAATACCGCTTGCCCATCATCTATGTCAACCAGGTGGGTGCGCAAACCGAACTGATTTTCGATGGAGGTTCAGTCTTTATCAGTAAGGATGGGACCATCATGGATGAGCTGAACTATTTTAAAGAAGATTACCGTATTCTCGACACGGAGACTTCGACTCCAAGCCTTCAACCCGAAAGCGAAACCATCGAGAAGATATATCGGGCATTGATTCTGGGCATCCGGGATTATTTCACTAAAATGGGTTTCAGGACAGCAACACTGGGATTATCGGGGGGAATTGATTCAGCATTGGTTCTTGTTCTGGCAGTGGAAGCGCTGGGCAAAGAAAACGTACGCGTACTGCTGATGCCATCGCGGTATTCATCAGACCATAGTGTGAATGATGCCTTGCAACTGGCAAAGAAACTGGATGTTCAGTATGAAATAATTCCCATCCAGGAGATGGTTGCCAGTTTTGATCAAGGTCTGTCAGGGGTGTTCTCAAATCTCAAGAACGACGTGACCGAGGAAAATATACAGGCCCGAACCCGTGGAATTCTTCTGATGGCCATCTCAAATAAATTTGGCAACATCCTGCTCAACACCACCAACAAGAGTGAGTGTGCCGTTGGCTACGGAACGCTATACGGGGATATGAACGGTGGCCTGTCGGTTTTGGGGGATGTGTACAAAACAGACATCTTCAAAATGGCCAACTGGATAAATCGTGATCAGGAAATCATCCCGGTGAATACCATCCTGAAACCTCCATCTGCTGAGTTGCGCCCTGATCAGAAAGACTCCGATTCATTGCCTGACTATGATATTCTGGACCAAATTTTATTCAACTATATTGAGCTGAATCTCTCTCCTGCAGAAATAATAGCAAAGGGATTTGATGAATCGACCGTCCTGCGCACAGTGAGGATGGTGAACACTAATGAATACAAAAGGTTTCAGGCTCCCCCGATTCTTAGGATTAGTTCGAAAGCATTTGGATTCGGTCGCAGGATGCCTTTGGTTGCCTATTACCCTTAATAATTCAGGTTGAACAAAACATCAACAAAATCAGGCATTATATGGGGGAAAAACCTAAAATAAATGTTCTAAATTTTCTTGTTTGACAAATTTACTTAACTTTGATGCTACAGAACATGTAATTTTATTTCTATGTTGAGTCACGAAATGGGGATGAAAGAAGCTTTAGAGAGTCCGAAATCAATTTTCAGTACACTGACCCCTGAAGAAAAGGAGGATTTACAGAACCACATCACATTGGCTTATTACAAAAAGAACGAATTTATATTCAAGGAGGGTGATAAACCTGCTTCGTTTTTGTTTCTGGCTGATGGGAAAGTTATTATATACAAAGAGGGAGTGGGCGGACGCGAACAAATCATCCGGATGGTAAAACCACTTGGCCTGATTGGTTACCGCGCACTATTGGCAGAAGAACCACATATCGGATCAGCCATTACCCTTGAAGACTCAACTGTCGGATTCATCACAAATGAATATTTTTTTACCAAGTTACTTAAGAACTCAGGCTTCTCGCTTAAGTTACTTCAGAAAATTTCCAAGGAACTGGGATTTTCCAATATGCGGACCGTCACGCTTACCCAAAAACATATCCGTGGACGCCTGGCCGAATCGCTGCTTTTATTGAAAGAAAAATATGGCTGGGAAAACGATGGGGCAACCATGAAAGTATACCTCTCACGGGAAGACATTGCCAATCTATCAAACATGACTACTTCAAATGCCATCCGCACCTTATCAACCTTTGCAGGTGAAAAAGTGATTGCGATTGATGGCCGCAAAATCCGCATACTCGATATACACCGTCTGGAAAAGATCAGCAAACTGGGATAGGGAGGGTAAAAGTTCCAGGTTCAAAGTTTCAGGTTTCAGGTTGGGACTCCATTTCCTCTATTTACGCTTTACGCTGATTCCAGTTGGTTTTAAGGTGCCAATTTGGCACCTCAAGTATTCAAATTCTTCTTCAGTAAGCTGAAATCGGAATTAATCGTTTTGCAATCCCTTATTTGCCTTTACTTTTAGTTATCTGTTGAGAACAATTCAACTAATTGGTTTAGTTTACTGGTCAGCACTTGTTTATCTATCAGTTTGGTTTCGTAGTCTGCTACTAGTGCAGGAGATATATTTCGTGCCATCGCATATTCAACCACTTCGGTATCTTTTCCTTTACAGAGCAAGATACCAATACTTGGATTCTCATGCGGTCGTTTAACATCCCGATCGAGGGCTTCGAGATAGAAATTGAGCTTACCCAGAAACTCAGGTTCAAATTCTTTTATTTTCAAATCAAACATCACCATGCATTGTAAATCACGGTGGTAAAAAAGCAGGTCTGTGTGGTAATCCTTTTTACCAACTTGCAAACGAAACTGATTGCCCATAAAAGTATATCCTTTACCAATTTCAAGAATGAATTTTTGAAGGTTATGGATAAGCGCTTTTTCCAGATCAGTTTCTGAATGTCCTTCAGGCAAATCGAGGAATTCGAAAATATAAGGATCTTTGAAAAGATTTTGAGGTAATTGGGTCATCGAGGCTGATACATTTTGTCTGGATAATAAAGTTCTTTCAAATACCAAAGAATTCAATTGTCTTTCAAGTTCTCTGACAGAAAGTTTTTCGTTTCTGGCCAATAAAAGATAAAATAGCTTTTCTTCAGATGTTTTTGTTTTAGATAATATCATTAAATGGTTCGTCCAACTAATTTGTGTCATCAGTGATGACACAAATGTATACTTCTGATTATCTATGTTCTGTAATTGTGTCGGCAGTGATGACACAATTGAATTATCCGATTTTTGGGCAGGTATAAAATATGTCGCCGTTGGCGGCACAAAAGGAGTTTGCCCGCCTCCAACATGAACATTCAACCAATGATGAAAATCAGAGCCTACAGAATAGGTTTCATAAAACTGCTTCATTCGGTAAAGCCCTCTGCGGTTGAAACCACTCATGCCGGGCAACTTTACAGCAATGTGATTCGCCAATTCATCAATCGTTCCTTCACCCTAAATTCCACTGGCAACTTTTGTCGAAACAACCTGACCTACATTGAAATAAAGCATTACTAGCTCCTCATTTACCTTACGAAAAGCACGGTTACGTGCATCATCAATCAGTTGAACGATATTTTCAAACTCGACTATTGGTATTGACTTTTCTTTACTCATATTATCAAATTTTCCGAAGCCACTGAAACCTATCAAATTTTTTACTCCTGCAAATAAATCCTCTTCACTCGCTGGGATATTCCGGTGAGAATTTCATAGGGAATGGTTCCGATAGCATTTGCCATTTCAGTAACAAGGATATGCTCACCCATCAGTTCAACTTCGTCACCCACTTCAACATGCAAGCCGGTCACGTCAATCATGCACATATCCATACAAATGTTGCCGATTATCGGTACGATCTGCCCTTTTACATACACCTTCCCTACCCCGTTGCTTAGACGACGATCATATCCATCGGCATAGCCAATAGGGAGTATGGCAATATCAGAAGCTATGGACACAATGCCCTTTCGTCCGTATCCAACCGTATCGCCGGCAGGAATGTTACGGATCTGTGAGATGCATGTTTTCAGACGGCTGATACTCCGGATCAGGCTATTCCCTGAAGCACTGACACCATAAAGTCCAATGCCCAATCGTACCATATCAAACTGGTATTCCGGGAATCGTTCAATACCTGCGGAATTCAGGATATGCCTCAGAACCTTGTAGGGCAACTTTTCAATGATTAGTAAACTAAGATCCTGAAATTGCTGAATCTGTTCAAGGGTAAATTCATCATGAACCATTTCGTCAGCCCCGGCAAGGTGAGAGAAAACTGAACGTACAACCATTTCTTCCTGAACCAGCAATTTATTGACTATATTTTTGACCTTTTCAGTTGAATCAAATCCAAGACGGTGCATCCCGGTATCCAGCTTCAAATGAATGGGATACCTGACCACAGCATGCTGCAGGAGCACTTTACGGAATGAATCGAGAATTTCTTCGGTGTAAATATTGGGTTCGAGTCTGAACTCGATCATGTTTTCAAAGCTGTGTTCCTCGGGATTCATGACCAGGATGGGCAAGTCAATGCCTGCCTGACGAAGTTCAATTCCCTCATCGGCCACGGCAACTGCCAGATAATCGACTTTGTGAAACTGAAGGACACGGGCAATTTCGGCCATTCCACTACCATAGGAAAAGGCTTTTACCATCACCATGACCAGCGTTTTGGGCCGAATGGCAGAACGGAAGAAATTCAGGTTGCCAATCATGGCATTCATATCAATTTCCAGTACCGTTTGATGGTATTTTTTCTGAAGAACGGAGGAAATCCGCTCGAAATGAAATTCACGGGCCCCTTTCAGGAGTATACATTCCTGACTAAACCGATCTGTTTGAACTGATTCCAGAAACTGATCGGTTGATTCAAAGAACTCATCTGACTTTTCAAACAGCAGTGAATTCTTCCTGATCCTTGGCCCAATACCGATCAGATGGCTTGTTTTATTCAGTTGTAGCAAACGTGCCACTTCCAGGTACAACTGATCATCGGGTATACCGGCCTGCTGAATGTCGGAGAGAATCACCGTATTTCGCAAATAAGGCAGCCGGGCATGATTGTTTAAAAATGCAAGCGCTATTTGAAGAGAATTGATATCTGAGTTGTAATAATCGTTAATCAGCAGACAATTGTTGCTTCCTTCCTTTATCTCGAGCCTCATAGCAACAGGCTGCAAACTGCGGAATAACCCGAGTACAGTAGGGTCAGCATAGTGCTGTGACAAGACAAAAGCAAGGCAATGACCAGCATTTTCCAGACTGGCATGATCCTGAAAGGGCAATCCGATTTGAAAACTCTTTCCTTCAAATTCGGCAGTAATTTCAACTCCACTATCAACTTCTTTTGTTTTGAAATAAAGCTCTGACTTTTGGTCAATATACGACCATGCAATTATCTTTACACTATCCTTAAGTTTAGCCTCCCTCATATAAGAATGCACCATAGGCTGATCTTTGCAATATATCAAGGTATTCGAACCTTTGAAAAGTTTTAGCTTTTGTTTCAGCTTTTTCTGCTTGGATGCAAAGTTTTCCTGATGTGCATCCCCGATATTAGTTAAAATACCCACAGTAGGACGGATAATCTGGTTTAGATGAACCATTTCACCCGGTTTTGAAATGCCGGCTTCAAAGATTGCCAATTCATAGTCGGAACTCAGGTTCCAAACAGAAAGTGGAACACCGACCTGCGAATTATAACTTTTTGGACTACGGATTACGGCCCTGTTGCGTAAGACTTCGAATAACCATTCTTTTACTATGGTCTTCCCGTTGCTGCCTGTAATGCCGACAACCGGTATATCAAATTGAGATCGATGCCATGCGGCCAGATTTTGCAATGCTTCCAGTGTATCAGGAACCCTAATAAAACAGCACTCTTTATATTTTTGGAGTTCATTGGAATAGTCTGAAACCACGAAGGCACGGACACCCAGATGAATCAAATCAGTAATATACCGGTGACCATCGTTTCGGTCTCGCTTCAGAGCAAAAAACAGGCACGATTCCGGATCAAAGATGGTTCGGCTATCAATTGAAAGGGAAGAAATAAACCATTCAGAATTGATATCAGAAACGAGAAGTTCTCCTCCAATAACTAATGAAACCTGACGGATGGAAAGAATCGGCATTATAGAGTGGCTTTAGTGAAACAAGATCGGCATAAAGGTTCATATTCGTTTTTCTCACCCAGTAAAACCAGTTTATCTGCATTCGACAAACGGTGTGAGAACTGGGCAACATCTCCGCATCTCATACATATAGCATGTACTTTGGTAATGTGATCGGCCACTGCCATCAGTCCGGGAATGGGGCCAAATGGTTTTCCTTTAAAATCCATATCAAGGCCGGCAATGATGACCCGAATCCCCAGGTTGGCAAGGGCAATACTCACTTCGATGAGACCAGCATCAAAAAACTGTGCTTCATCAATGCCAATCACATCCACATCGCCTGTTAAGAGCATGATGTTTCCGGAGCTCTCAACCGGAGTGCTCAAAATAGAATTCTCATCGTGAGACACGACTTCGACGGCCGAATAACGTGTATCGATGGCCGGTTTAAATATTTCAACCTTTAAACGCGCAATTTTTGCACGTTTTAATCGTCTGATTAATTCCTCTGTTTTCCCTGAAAACATAGAGCCTGCGATAACTTCAATGCTACCGGTTTTTTTTTGTCGGTTGATTCCCCTTTCGATAAACATGTAGGTAATATGCTAAAGATTTTTGTACTTTTACGATACTTAAATTCAGGCATTGGCGATGAAGCCGGTTGTTTCTGTAAATATTCTCCTGTATTGAAAACAAAGATAAATTTAAATCTTAAGAAGAAAAAATCAGATTATAATACCGATTAAAATAAGAAACAATATGGACAAGCACAAATTAGTCCGGATCATCGTAAAAGATCTGGAAGAAATTAAAGTTTTAACTGAAGAAGTGGCAGAAAGTCAGGACAATACTGTATTAATTATTGATCTTGCACTTAACAGGGCACGCCTTTTGTGCCAGGAAATTGAACTCTTGCGTGAGTTTTATGGGAAAACGAACTCAATTCAACAGGAAAACGAGGAAGACTTTGTTGATGAGGAAGAAGAAGAAGTTTCGGAAACAGGATTTCCGGATCCCGAATTTGAAGTTTTGAATTTTGACAAACAAGAAATCAACAATGATGAGCAATTAAATGAAGAAGAGTTCGGGGAAGAGGAACCAAACCTTTTAAATGCTGAGGATGACGAACCTGAGGATGTTGAGGAAGAAGATGAGGATGAGGATGAAGATGAGGATGAAGAAGTTGATGATAATCAGTTAGAGGAGACAGATCAGGTTGAACCTGTGAAGGATGAAATTGAAGAGCCTGAACAAACACAGAATAAACCGGCGAATGAATTGAAGGAAGAACCAAAACAAGGAGTCCGTACCATTCCTATCGAAGAACTGGAAGATGATGACGATCTGGATCAAATAAGATTCATGCCTCCAACGGAAACATATACCCGTCCGGTCATGCATGAAATTCCAAAACCTGAGATTCCTGCTGAGGAAAAAATTATTGCTGGTGACACCTTCAGGAAGGAAAGGTCAGTCAATGATGTTATAAGTGAAACAAAAACGGAAAAATCAAGTACAATCAGTGGTCCGATTTCAAGTTTACGTGCCTCCATTGGATTGAACGACCGGATTCTTTTTATTCGCGAGATCTTTGCAAACAATGCCGATAAATACAATACAGTTATCGACCAGCTCGACAAGCTGGAAACCATTCAGCAAGCTGTTGAATTCCTTAAGGCGAATCTTACGCTTCAGAAGAACGAAACAAGTCTGAAATTCGTCGATCTCCTGAAACGTCGATTCAGTAAATAAGTGATACTTTAATTTAAAAGTGGAGCTAAGTGGAAAACCAATTCTTCCACTTTGCTCTACTATGATGACCTAAGACCTTTGAAAAAATGGGTAAATTATTTTTAGTTCCAACTCCGATCGGCAACCTCGAGGACATGACCCTGCGGGGAATCCGTATATTAAAGGAGGTGGATTTAATTTTAGCGGAAGACACACGCACTTCATCCCGGCTTCTCGATCATTTCGAAATCAAGAACAAAATGGTGTCCCATCATAAATTCAACGAACACAAAACTGTCGAACTGATTGCAAGGCAAATTGAAGAAGGGAAAAATGTTGCACTTATTTCGGATGCCGGAACACCGGGAATCAGCGATCCGGGATTTCTGCTGGTGAGGACCTGTCTTGAAAAGGAGATTGAAGTAGAATGTTTGCCCGGTGCAACGGCACTGATTCCGGCGCTGGTTAATTCTGGTTTCCCCACTGATCGGTTTACTTTCGAGGGATTTTTGCCACAGAAAAAAGGCAGACAGAAAAAGATCAAGGAATTGGCCACAGAAACCCGAACCATGATCTTTTATGAATCACCTTACCGGCTTATCAAAAGCCTTGAGCAATTTGCAGAATTCCTTGGACCCGACCGTAGAGCTTCAGTTTCCAGAGAGCTATCCAAGTTTTTCGAAGAGAACCGCAGGGGTACACTGGCCGAACTCATTGAATATTTTAGTTCAAAAACAATCAAGGGTGAAATCGTGATTGTTCTTGAAGGGTACAATGCGGTCAAGCCAGAAAAAAACGAAGACGAGGAAGACGAATGAGAAAGTACGATCATCTTTTTTTTGATCTTGATAATACTCTCTGGGATTTTACGGCCAACTCAAGGCTTGCCATGAAACAAATGCTTGATCAGAACAACATCCTTCCCAAATCAATTGCATTCGATGACTTTTTCAAGGTCTACGAACAGATTAACAAATCGCTTTGGAGCGATTATCATTTCAAAAAGATAACCAAACAAGAGCTCATTGTTGAGCGTTTTTCCAGATCTCTATTAGTATTTGGTATTACTGATATGGACTGGAAGGAAATCAATCACCATTACCTTGAGAACATGGCTATCCAAACCGGATTATACCCCAATACTCTGGAAACACTCGGCATTCTCAGATCCAGGGGATACCTGATGTACATTATCACAAACGGGTTCAGGGAAGTGCAAAGAGCCAAACTTGCAAATTGCGGTCTCGACGGATTCTTCACCAAAGTCTTTATTTCAGAAGAGCTTCAAACAACAAAACCCCACCGGAAGATTTTTGAACATGCCTTAAAATCGACCAACGCCTCAAAGATGAAAAGCATTATGATCGGCGATTCATGGGAAACCGATATTGCAGGGGCTCTGGATTTCGGAATGGATCAAATCATGTTTTTAAATGGCGGATTGCACGAACTGCCCAGGGAGATAGAATCGAAGCTATCGACAGCAAATGCTACCTGTTTGGAGTTAAAACCTCAAATTCGCACCTATTTCATTGATGAAATCCCTGATTTGATAACGATATTGTAATTTAGATGTGTTCTTAATAACATAGGCTTATCAACTATTTTATCCTATCAATTCCCTAATATTCTTTGCCTTACACAGAGAGAATAAAACAAATGCAAACATCTGAATGTATTAATATTTGTTAACAGTGTTAAAATATGTCCTGATTTTCTAAAACATGTTAACCTTCATATCCACATTTTTCTAAATTTGTCTGACGAATTATTATCCAGATTATCTCAGGGTATGGGTTTTGAAAAGGGGGGTCTTTAAAAAATCTATCAATATTTCCGGCTGAATTTGATTTGTGGGGAATCATATTTGCCAGTTGAAGGACTGAAAAAGGAGTATTGTAGTTATTTGCCTATAGTATTTTTCATTTACCACTTACTCCGATTAATTTGGGTCTTATTTCCATAAAGAAATTGAGTAATTACCCTTATTTTGAAGTTTTTCATTTTAATCATCAAATTATTTCATTTATCTATGGGAACTGAATTAACAATTTTTTACATTTATCGTCGATTATGAGGTGCAATCTTTTTTTCAAAAATGTGGATCAAAAAACGAATAAGAATTCCGTAAAACAGGAAACCGGGAATCCGTTCTTTTGACACCAAAATATTTTTTATAAGTAGCTGTTTAATTTAAAATAATTCTCTATGAAAAAAATCGTGTTATTACTTGCATTCTTTGCAATTGGTTTGAACGTCCTTTTGGCTCAAACCAAGGAGATCTCAGGGAGAGTAACCTCATCCGATGATGGAGGTGGTATCCCGGGGGTTGCTGTGTCTGTGAAAGGGACAACATTGGGAACTATCACCGATATGGATGGTATGTTCAGGCTTAAAGTTCCTCAAGATGCCAAAACACTGTTATTTACTTTCGTGGGTATGACATCACAGGAAGTTGCAATCAACAATCAGTCAACTATTAATGTAAAGTTGTCAGCCGAGAGAACTTCGGTTGATGAAGTAGTTGTTACTGCCTTTGGAATTAAAAGAAAACCAAAGGAAATGGGAGTTGCAACGGCTAAAGTAGATAATCAGGAATTGACACAAGGCGGATCTGCCAACGTCATGAACGGTATCGAAGCAAAGGTATCCGGTCTTCAGATTAACACCGTTAATAATGGTGTGAATCCTGATACCAAGATTACCCTTCGCGGTAACCGTCACTTTTTGGCCAGTAATGAGGCTTTAGTTGTTCTGGACGGTGTACCTGTAAGTGCTACCTTCCTGAATTCAATCAATCCAAACGACATTGAAAGCGTTAACGTTCTGAAAGGTGCTTCCGCAGCTGCATTATATGGTAATGATGCATCAAACGGAGTATTGATCGTGACTACTAAAAAAGGTGACAAAGGTAAATTAACTGTAAAAGTTAGTAATATTACCACTTTTGAACAAGTCTCTTACATGCCGAATCTTCAAACCCGTTTTGGTTCAGGATCAGGTGAAGCAGTAGGATCTGCAGATCCTAACTACACTTTCTGGATTGGTGCCGATCGTAATACCGATCCTTACACCGCTTACGAAAACCAGAGTTATGGTCCTCAATACAATGGACAACAGGTTGTTTTGGGTGGTAAACTGATCGATGGTTCTTATCAGACTGTTCCTTACAGTGCAATTAAAAATCAAAAAAAGGCCTTCTTCAATACCGGCGCAACCACACAGAATGATATTTCGGTAAGTAGTGGTGACGATAATGGTAGCTTCTACCTTTCTGCTCAGGATGTGAATACAACAGGTATTATTCCTGATGACACCAACCGCAGATCCGGCGCCCGTATGGCAGCCTCTAAAAAATACGGAATGTTCTCAACTGATTACACAATCAGTTTTACTCAAACCAATACAAGTACCTCAGGTGGTGACTTCAACCAGGGACGTCCTGTTTACTGGAACATTCTAAATACACCTGGTGAAGTGCCTATTTCCCAATACAAGGACATTAACAACAATCCTTTTGCTACTCTGGATGGTTATTACAATGCTTATTATCCAAACCCATACTGGCAGATAGCTCATGCACGGAATAATCAACTTCGTAACGATGTTCTCGGATCAGTCAATTTATCGCTGAAACCTTTAAAATGGCTTGAATTTTCAGACCGTACTGGTTTGGTTTTCAATTCTATTGTCAACCACAATTACGTTGACGAAGCTAATTTTAGTGCTTATAGCGGAACTGACCCTTGGGGTGCTGGTAATACAGCTTCTTCATCAACCCATTATGCCGGTTCATCCAATGACCAAATGAGGCAGACTACTATACTGACCAATGACTTCCTTGCATCAGTGGACCATAATTTTGGGTTATTCTCTTTAAAAGGAATCCTTGGATCATCTGTTTATAGTTCGAAATACGAATCTCAGTATGAATATGCCGGTGGACTTGTTATTCCAAACCTGTATAACATCAGCAACCGTACCGGAGCACCCCAGGTTGCTCAGTCAACGCAGGATCGTAATTCATTGGGTGTTTTTGGCGATGCCACTTTTGGATACAAAGGATATGCTTTCCTTCATGTTTCCGGTCGTAATGACTGGGATTCTAGATTAACCAAAGCAAACCGTTCTTTCTTCTATCCTTCAGCCGACGCCAGCTTTATCCTTTCAGATATGTTTCCAACCATCGTCAGCAATCCTGTTCTTTCATTCCTGAAAGTAAGAGGCGGCTGGTCACAGACCGGTCAAATTGCGTTGACTGACTTTTATGGAACACTTCCATCTTATCCATCAGCAGCAGGTTTCCCATACGGAAGTACCTCTGGTTTTGCTTTATCAACTCAGTTGAGCAACCCTTTGCTGAAACCTGAAAAAACAACTGAAATTGAAATTGGTAGTGAAATGAGTTTTATGAAGAATAAAATTCACTTCGAAGCCAACGTTTACCAGACAAACACGAAAGATCAGACCATTCCTGCTACCATCTCAGGAGCAACCGGATTCTTAACTGCTTTGATCAACGCCGGTGAATTGCAGAATCAGGGTATTGAACTTGATCTGAAGTTTTCGCCAATCCTTTCTATAGGTAATGTTACCTGGAATGGTGGAGTTAATTATTCTTATACACGTTCTAAAGTAATTTCTATCTTACCGGGATTAAATGAAATTCCAATTCCACTTGATGTTTCTGTATCAGGAAACGGCGCCACCACAGTTGCTTATGCAACAGTAGGACAGGAATTTCCTAACATTAAGGTAACTGACGTGATGAGAGATCCTCAGGGTCACATTATCGTCGACAAAATTACAGGTCTTCCAACACAGCAAACAGCCAATGTCCAGATGGGACATGGTAATCCAAACCATATCCTTGGTTTATCTACCGATTTAAATTACAAAGCTTTCAGATTATCAGCTGTTGCTGAATATCGTGGTGGTAATGTAATTTATAATGCAGTAGGTGGTGGTTCTGCAGGTGGTGGTATTGACTTCACAGGTATCTCTGAACATTCAGCTCTTAACGGACGTCAGTCGTTTATTATTCCGGGATCAGTTATCGAAACCTCTCCCGGCGTTTATACACCAAACACAACCGCATTGGTTGCCAATGCAGGTCGTGCATTCTGGGTGAATTCAGCTTATGCCAATACTCAAAGAGGTTATCTGACAAGCGCTGCTTTCTGGAAATTAAGAGAAGTGGCCTTGACTTATACTGTACCTGTTCAACATTTATTTGGCGGCAAGGTGATCAAGAATGCCGAAGTTGGTATTGTTGGAAGAAACCTTCTGATGTTGCGTCCTAAAACAAACGTTTGGACTGACCCTGAGTTTAACAACTCTTCAGCTACAAGTAATGCTGTTGGTTATACTGATACTTATCAGACACCTCCAACCAGACTATTTGGGTTCAGTGTTAAATTAACTTTCTAAAATTTTAAAAAGAAATACGATGAATAAGAAAATATTAACCCTGTTACTTGCATTGGTACTTATAGGAAGTTCCTGTACCAAATTTCTCGCTGTCGACGAGGTGAACCCGAACAGTGCATCTGCTGTTCCGCCAAAACTCATGTTACCAGCGGCTTTGACCAATGTGGTTAAAGTAATGAATGCCCCAAGAAACTTTGAATTTGTTTATCTGTGGTACGGAATGTGGTCGGTCAGCAATGGCTATTCACAACCTTCCAACCTGATGCAGTATAAGTTACTGAACAGCGATTTCCAGAATTCATTTTCAAATTTGTACACTTACGGCGAGAATTTCGATGTAATTGAAAAGAATGCAACCGATCCAAAAGATGCAGGTTACAAAGCCATTGCGATGATCATGAAGGCTTACATCATGCAGAACCTGGTTGACTGCTGGGGAAATGTACCTTATACCCAAGCTTTCAGCGCTACTTCAGGTAATCTGAAACCTAAATATGATGATCAAAAAGCCATCTATGAAGATCTGGTTGTTCAACTGGATGCTGCTATTAAATTAATACAGGGCTTACCTGTTGATGCTACTCAAATTGGTTCTGCCAATGATGTCATGTTTAAAGGCGATATGGGTCTATGGGCTAAATTTGCAAATACCCTTAAACTTAGAATGTTAATTCATCAGTCAGGTATGGCTGGTCGTGATTCTTATATCAAGACTGCCCTTGCCACTACTTCATCTGTTGGCTTCTTAGGAGTCGGCGAAAGCGCAATGGTTAATCCTGGCTTCCTTGAAAACGACACGCAGATGAACCCATTCTATGAAACTTTCTATAAAGGGGATGGTACAGGTCAGAGTGATGCTACTGCTTACTTTTATGCAGGTAAAGATGCCGTTGATTTTATGACTCTCAATAAAGATCCACGTCTTACCCATTTCTTCCTTCCATACAGTGGAACCAGTTATGCAGGTAATTACCTGGGACAGGATGTTGCAACTCATCCTCCGCTATTAGCCAGTCAGTGTTCTAAATTAGGCTATTTGAAAGGAAATGCAGGCTATTTGATTGGAACACCAACACAATCTTCTCCAGTTTTGACCGACTTCGAAAGTTTGTTTATTCAGTCTGAAGCTGTGGTTAGAGGTTATATTACAGGTGACGCCAAATCACTTTACAATGCAGCTGTTGCACAGTCGTTTATCCACATGGGCTTTGTAGCTCAGGAAGATACAGCCTATGTAAATCAAAATACAAATGCTACCAACTTTGATAAGGCCAACGATAAAATTGGCTTGATTATTACCCAAAAATGGGTTGCATTAGATGGTGTTGCACCAATTGAAATCTGGACAGATTACAGAAGAACAGGATTCCCTCAGGGACTGCACTTCAGCGAACAATCTGACCGGGCTAATGATACACCTCCGGTAAGACTACTATATCCACAACGTGAAATCTCGGTCAACAACGACAATGTGGCTGCAGTGGGTGCTACTGATGAATTTAAGTCCAAAATTTTCTGGCAAAACCGTTAATAAACAATTCATTACTATTAAAACATTTAGAGTATGAAAAATAAAATAATCTTGTTGGTCTCATCCTTAACCGTAGTATTTCTGCTTGCTTCCTGCTTGAAAGATAAAGTGGGCGATTACTGGGTGGATGCTGTGGCCGGGAAAATGTATGCCACTGTTCCCGCCTATACCTTGCAACAGTTGTCTCTTCAGCCTGTTGCAGATGCAGTTACGTTCTCATTTGCGTTGAACATTGCTACCGATGCTCTTCCAACCGAGGACATTACCCTGACCCTTGCGGTTGATAATGCTTCTGTTACTCAGTATAACACTGATCATGCAAAGAGCTTTAAAACTTTTCCTAACGTTCAGGTTCTTACCCCAACCGTGGTGATTGCAAAAGGAACCCGCACAGGGACTTGTCAAGCCAAAGTATGGGGCGCTGATGCCTTGAGTGCCTGTGATAACTTTATGACAGCCATCTCAATCATGTCGGCCAAAACAGCTTCAGGAAAAGATGTTACAATCGCCGGAAACATGAAATCCTATTTGTTGTCATTACCGATTGCAAATCCTTATGCAGGAAACTATGCTATGATTGAAGGTTATCGTATTCGCCCTGGAAATGCGACAGAACAAGTTGCTGCAGGTACTATTGAAGTATTCAGCACTGTTGATTGTAAGACTGTCAGCAAAGTTGGATTCGGAAACTATACCTCATACAGTATTTCAATCGAAGTAACTACAAATACCGTAGTTGTGGGTGGTGTAACCTGTTTCATGGTTAATGCAACTCCTTTTGACCCTGCTACTGGTAATTCAGTGGGTGGTATGTGGCCACAATGGACCGGAGATCCTGCTCAAAAGCCAGCTGATCTGACCATTAACTATTACAATCCTGTAACAAAGACTTTTGTATTGAATTGCTATTACAATAGTGCTGCAGGTAACCGTATCATGTATGAAGTGTTACAGCGTCAATAAATCTATTTGATTTTATATGTTATCAGGCTCATTTAGAAAACAGATTAATCCGGATTTTTACCTGGGCCTGATAAAATAAATTAAATGTTTTTTATAAAAATATAAATATGAAAAGAAAAAATATAATTCTTACAATGCTGTTGGTTCTGCCTAGCCTTTTCACAATGCAGAGTTGTGTAAAAGAAGACAGCACTACGTTCTCCGTTCATTATGCATTTACCACGCCTGCAGTTACAGCTCCGCTTGACGCTTCATCCGTAACAATCTCAGGAACAACTGTAGATTTAAAATGGTCGTCAACCAACAAGAGCGGAGATGCTGTTAAAGCTGATGTCTATTTCGGAACATCAAGCAAACCGGCACTTTTCAAAGCTGGCAATACTTCGGAAACAATTACTGTTACTGTTGCAAAAGGTATGACTTATTACTGGAAAGTTGTCATGACAGATGCCAACGGAATAACAACAACCGGTCCGGTTTGGAGTTTTTCAATCTATGATCCTATTAATGCTTTCGTAGGCAATTACACCGTTGATGAACCTGCTGAAGGCTGGACTTATGCTGTATCTTTTGTAAGATTGTCTTCAAACACGATTCAGATTGGTAATGGTGCCGGCAAATACGATGGTTGGTGGGCTTCATGGACAGCTACATTTACACTCGATCTTTCTGCCAATACCTATACAATGGCTAAAACCGCCTTTAGTGGAGGTTATTACGGACAAGAATCTGGCACAATCGATCCTACAACAGGCACGATGACTGGGAATTACACTGTTTGGCAGACTGATAAAGCCGGTGTAATCACTATTGCTGAACAAGGCGTTCATACCTATACTAGAAATTAGGAATCCCGAATGAAGAAATAATCTGACTGATCAGATATTTCAATTCATTTAATTTATAAAGGCCGTCTCAATTCATTTTGAGACGGCCTTTCTTTTTAGGTTTCCTATACCTTTCAGTCTCATTCTCTAAATCATCATGTTATTAATGATACTTTGAGCTTACATCCCCGATGCAAACGCCTGTCTAACCCTCCAGTAAATTTCAATATTTATAGTTTATTCTGCGTATATTTTTTGTAAGTCAACATACAGAAACCTTACAGAAACCTTACGGAAAATATACAAAAACACCAGCGTGTTCCTTGCTCAATATACTCTCATTACCTATTTTGCCGGATTTCAACGGATCACATGACATTAATTTGGAAAAGTGTTTTCAAAACCAACCCGCCTGCCTCTGATAGGCCATTGTGGCGGGCAGGTATTCAGGTATGTTTTTTTTGAAAAAATCTTACTCTTTTGAAAATACCTTAGTAACTTAGATGAGCCCACGCAACCTTAATCTTATTTACCTTGTCAAGAGTAACACTTTATCGGAGGTAGCACTGGCAACCATTATTCCAATTATTAGATAGATAAGATTGGGATCCCGGGGGCATTGTCTGGTTACTAAGTTTGAATTAAAAAAAGTAAGATCCTGAAATTGGTTCAGGACTCACCTTAGACTTTGCTTTCCCTACAATAATATCATTTGATCCATTTCAATCCCGATTTTCTGAATGTCATACGACGAATCATACTGAAAGTTTCGGTGTATTCAAATTCATCAAAAGATGGATTACGGTTATGTGAGCAAAATAATATTTCGGGCTAACTGGATGATTTATTAACTTTGAATTTTGAGCCGGAATTGAAGCATACCGCATTTTCGGTTCTCCTATGATACAGATTTCTAATGAACCTTCGGATTGAAAGTATCAGCAAGGAGAACCCTGATCGGTCTATCAAATTAAATCGCTTGAGATGAGCATATGTTTTGTTGAAAAGGAATGAAAATATTTTTACATTTGTAATAATTCATCTTTTTGTTTGAATTATTTTAATAGTTTTATGCCCTCACAAAATTATTGCTAATTTCAATGCCGGAATGGGGCACAAGAGACTAAATGGTAAAAAAAGATTATTTAGCATGGGGAAAATTGACTCTTGGAATAATGAAGGTACTACTGATCATTATTCTGGGATTTTATATTTTATTATCACCAACGGCAAGCCATATGCCTAGACACTTTAGCACGATTTTTGCTGTGGTAATCATTGCATATGGAATTTACCGGTCGATAAATATTGTACAAAAATATAAGCACAAAGAGGAAGATTACAAGGAGGATACTCTATGAGCCATTTAAAATCGTTTACCGGCATTCTGTTAATGGGGTCAATTGTTTTATTTAATTCATGCCATATGACCCCGAAAAAATTCACTGACGAAACTCCTACCCGGGGTAAGATTAAGATCGCCGTCGATGAATCGTATCAACTGTTGACTGATGCTGAACTGTATACTTTCCAGTCGACCTATAAGGATGCAAAAGTTACCCCGCTTTATTTGCCGGGCGACAGCATCGTGAAATTATTCCTCGACGACTCGGTCAAGGTGATTATTACCAGCCGCAAACTTAACGACAACCAGGAGGCCTATCTGCGGGGAAAATCATTCATACCCCGGACCACGAAGATTGCCTGGGACGCGGTTGCTTTTATCGTCAACAAATCGAATCCCGATACCTTGATCAGGTATAACTCGGTAAGAGATATTTTCATGGGCAAGACCCCAGACTGGAAACAAATAAATCCACATTCAAAACTGAGTGATCTAAAAGTGGTATTCGACAACGCTGGCTCCAATAATGTGTATACGATTACCCAAAAATTCGGGCTCACTGGTTCATTACCGAAGTATTGTTATTCAGTAAAAAAGAATTCGGAAGTGGTCAACTTTGTAGAAAATCATCCTGAAGCGATTGGAATTATCAGCGTAAACTGGATAAGTGATCCGCGAGACTCAATTAGTCATTCATTTCTTAGTAAAATTAAAGTAGTTTCATTAACTTCGGAATATGATTCTGACGGGCCGGATTACTATTCTCCGCATCCGGCTTATATCGCCAATAAACAGTACCCGTTTATCAGGGATGTTTATACCATTAACAGGGAAACATTTGCCGGACTTGGAACGGGTTTCACCTCATTTGTTGCCGGAGACGCTGGTCAGCGAATTATTTTGAAAATGGGCATGTTGCCAGCCACATTGCCCGTAAGACTTATAAAGATTAAGAGTAAATAGTATATTATTGTAACTAAATTTATTTAAAATGAGACTTATACTTATCGCACTGCTCTCGCTGATTACAGTTGCGGCGTTTAGCCAGAAGAAAAATTCGGCATCAAAAGCTGCCCCGGTTTTATCGGCATCTGAACAGGAGTTAAATGCTGCGCTAAAACTTGGCTTAAATGATCAATATGAAAATGCAGGACTGGCTTTCGAAGCCCTGTTAAAAAAGGAGCCGGCGAATGGAAACGTATATTACTATTACGGCAAAACCATTATTAAGGAATATTTGTCGGATACCTTATCGAATTCGTTGAAGGAGATGGGTAGCCAGGCGGAGAAAATATTTCAAAAGGGCATCGAGATGGAGCCAACGAATGAGATCAACGACGTTGGTCTGGGCGCTGTGCAACTGCTTCTTACCAACGATACCATCGCTGCTGATAAGTATTTTGTCAAATCAGAGTCAAGCTTCCCGGTTAAGCAGAAATTGATGACCCCTAAAGAGGCGCGTATACTCACTGAATTAGGCATATCGCAACTCTATGGAAAAGTAATACGTTATAAAAAGGCGATTGGTTATCTGAACAGGGCAAAAGAAATCAACCCAAATGAAGCATCGATCTATCTTGGACTGGGTGATGTATACAGCCGGCAGAACGATATGAAAGATGCACTTACCAATTACAATAAGGCATTAAGTTTGGATCCTACTTCGCCGGTTGCAAAAATTAGGATAGGCAGTATTTATGTTCACGCCGCAAATTTAAATGCCGCAAGGCCTTATCTGGAAGAAGCCCGTGATATTGATTCGACCTTTGCTCCTGCTTACCGTGAACTCGGAGAGTTATATACCATGGGTGGTCAATTCAACCTGGCCAAGACAAACTTTAAAAAATTCATTACTTTGTCGGGGAATAATATCCCTGCCAAGATTCAATACGCCAAGGCTTTGTTCAGAACAAAAGATTATGCCAATGCCCTTACTACAATTGAAGAAGTATTAGCAGTCGATAAATCAAGAAATTACCTCAATCGTTTGGCTGGATACTGCTGTTTTGATAAAAAGCCACCTGAACTTGAAAAAGGCAGGATGTACATGGAAGAATTCTTTAAAAACACTAAACCCCAAGCCATTATACCAAGAGACTACCTGTATTACAGTAGAATACTCTATAAGGTGGCAGCCAAGAATGACACAGTGACCATTGCAAAGGCTTTTGATACCTTTAAAAAAGCATATGCTGCGGACTCCAACAATGTAAACCTGGTATCGGAAATAGCCTCAGATTATTATTATTCACGGATGTATAAGAACGCCATTATCTGGTTAAACAAAAAGAACAAAAAGGGTAAATCGGATAAAGATGATCTGATGTTAATCGGCAAATCATATTACCAGCTGGGACAATTTCACAATGCGGATAGTATATTTACCAAAGCCATAGTCAATCAGCCGGATAATATGCAGGCCTATGTTTACGTTGCACGTACAGCCTCAAGCCTTGATCCTACCAGTGAACTGGGATTGGCAAAACCTAAATTTGAAGCGCTGGTTGATAAGGTAGGTACTGATACCGCCAAATATGCGAAAGAATTGCAGGAAGCCTACACTTACCTTGGTTTTTATAACATACAAAAGAAGGATTATCCTGCTGCAAAAGCTATTTATAAGAAATTATACGAGCTTGATCCAGCTAACAAGCAATGGCAGATTCAGTCGCTCAGATCACAGGCACTGATTGCTTATAAGGAAAAAAACTATGTTGAAGCACGTGATTTTTATTCAGAAATTAAAAAGCTGGATCCGGCAGATCTTGATGCAGCAAAGGCTATCTCGGATTTAACGAAGGCATTGGAAGCCTTGAAAAAGAAATAACAGGCTGGCAGTAACAATTCAAATCACGAAATTGTTCATATTGTTGTAAAAAATTATCGGATAGTGAGATGCAAGATTAAAAAAATATTGCTTTCTTTAATCCCAGAAATTAAAACCATTGTTTATCTATTTACTTTAAATAAAAATTGAAAATGAAAGGACAAACTTTAAAAGATGCATTTAAATCAACGTTCGTTTTGTTGGTTATTGTGCTTTGCGTATTGGCTGGTTACCTGATCTACACTCAAATTATGGGTAACCCTGTTAACTTTGAAGGTGGTAATGTTAAAGGACATCCACTACCTGGTAATTATTTAGGAATCATACATGCTGGTGGTTTCATTGTACCAGTGCTTATGGCAGTCGTATTAATTCTTCTTACATTCGTAGTTGAGCGTTTTATTATGCTTTCAGTTGCCAGTGGAAAAGGAAACCTGAACACCTTTGTACGTACATTGCAGACACTCCTGAACGACAACAAAATTGAAGACGCTGCTCAATTGTGTGACAAACAGAGAGGTTCGATTGCCAATGTAATGAAAGCAGGTTTGCATCGTTACAGATCATTACAATCGGATAAAACCTTGATGAATGACCAAAAAGTACTTGCCCTTCAGAAAGACCTTGAAGAAGCTGCCGCTCTTGAATTGCCTGTGCTATCGCAAAACCTTATTATCCTTTCGACCATTGCTTCTATTTCAGTGCTTATCGGTCTTATCGGAACAGTATTGGGTATGATCCGTGCATTCGGCGCTTTGGCTACTGCAGGAGCACCTGATGCATTAGCTTTGGCCAATGGTATCTCGGAAGCTCTTGTAAATACAGCATTTGGTATTACAGGTTCAACTCTGGCCATTATTTTTTATAACTATTATTCAGCAAGAATCGACGGTATTACTTACAAAATGGATGAAGCCAGTTTCAGTCTGACACAAACATTTGCTTCAACTTTAAAGTAATTTTTTTTTAAAATATTGCTTCGATTGACATTGAAGAAAAACAAACTGAGAAATAATGGGAAAAATTAAATTAGCTGTAAAAACACCGCGCATTGACATGACGCCGATGGTGGACTTGTTTTTCCTTCTACTCGTCTTTTTTATCCTGACGGCTACATTTCGTCCGGAGGAAGCGGCACCGATCGATACACCATCATCGACCTCACAAACACCAATTCCTGACAGCCATGTTGTTACAATACTGATTTCAAAGGATGACAAAGTCTTTTTTAATGTTGATAATGGAAGCGACACTATAGAGCATCTTCGTGCAAAAATTTTGCAGGCCATGGGCAGTCAATATCAAATTAAGTTTACGCCAAAGCAAATCAAGAAATTTGTAGGTCTGGCATCGTTTGGATTACCGGCAGCAAATCTCCCGGCCTTTCTTGATGCCCCTGATGCAAAGACACGTGAAGCGATGCAGGTGGGAATTCCTATTGATTCATTGGACAATCAGTTAATGTATTGGATCAGGTTTGCCCGAACTTACAACAATGATCTGGAGTTTGCCATAAAAGGTGATGGTTCAGCAGATTACCCTGTAGTTAAAAAAGTAATAGCTGTTTTGCAGGATAATAATGTTAATAAGTTCAATTTAACAACCAATCTCAAAAAGGTTGAGTTGCCAACAGATGTATTACAAAAATAAATAAAGACATTCCAAAATGGCTGAAATAGTTCAAGAAGAGGGTCACAAGGGTAAAGGCAAGAAGAAGGCTAAAAAACACGGAACGCATATTGATATGACTCCGATGGTTGACCTTGCTTGTTTGTTGCTTACTTTTTTCATGCTTACTACGGCATTCAATAAACCAAAAGTCATGGAGATCATTCTGCCCGAGAAGCCGAAGGAGAATGAAAAGCCGCCGGAACTTGACAAAAGCAGAGCCCTGAATATATTACTCATTGACCATGATAAAATACTCTGGTACGATGGTTTAGCTGATCCAAATAAAACACTGCCGGTTTTGACCCAGACAGATTTCTCGAAGGACGGAATACGCAAGGTGCTTTTGCAGCGGAATAAAGCTTTGTATGCCAAAGTAGACAGGTTAAATAAAGACGTGATCGAAGGGAAACTAAAAATTCCGAGAGACACATTAGAATCCAGGACGAAGCGCATGTATAAAGAGGACAAATCAGGGCCAATCGTTCTAATCAAGGCAGCCGATGGTGTTAAATATCGAAATATAGTTGATATTATCGATGAAATGGCTATTTCCAATGTTGCCCGATATACACTTGTCGATATTAACCCAGTGGAAAAAACAATGGTTAAGACTTACAAGAAATAGAAATTGTCAGTTAAGGCCATTAATAAACCATAATAAATGGATGTGAATCATGGATAATGAATTGCTTAAAAACCAAGCCGTAACCCTTGAAGAAATAGTATTCGAAAAGAGGAATAAAGAATACGGGGCTTACGTATTGCGCAAAAAATTTAGAAAATTCTTACTGATAGCCTTTCTGATCTCCTTATTCAGTGTTGGTGGCGCAATATTAGTGCCTTTCATTCAAGCACTCAATAACAGGGGCAAAAGCATTGTATTGGTAAAAAATACGGTGGTAAGTATGGAAAATCTTAAATCCAAGGATGATATTCCACCTCCTCCACCAC
>Ga0118677_10001744_pt1 | contig 45345 bp, 21 predicted proteins | sample AliMusrvi5mmetaG_FD_86154 | JGI IMG/M metagenome (GOLD analysis project Ga0118677, IMG submission 86154) | reverse complement strand
TACACTTGCTGCATGGTGGTTCTCTCCTTCTTGGTTGGTACCCAGGAGACATCTTACCAGATGCCCCCGGAGAGAGCCACCGGTCTCTATTTCAACTTTCAACTACGCGCGGGACACCCTCGGACTCGATGGCACGGTCTATGTCGGGTCAACTGATGGGAAAGTCAATGCTATCAACCCCAACGGCTCGCTGAAATGGTCGTATATGGCTGGCGGTATGATTTATTCCTCACCGGCGATCGGACCAGATGGCGCCATTTATATCGGCTCGGATAATAATAAACTCTTTGCCATCAATCCGAACGGTACCTTGCGCTGGACCGTCAATACCGTCGGCTACACCCAATCGACACCGGCAATCGGTGCTGATGGCACCATCTATGTTGGTTCGTATGACGCAAATGTCTATGCCATCAACCCGAACGGCACGATCAAGTGGGTGAAGGCAACAGGAAATATCATCTATTCTTCCCCGGCCATCGGGGCGGATGGCGTCATCTACATCGGATCGGCTGATCACCAACTGTATGCCCTGAACCCGAACGGCACACAAAAGTGGGCCTTCACCGCTGGCGATGCGGTACATTCCTCCCCGGCGATCGGACGCGATGGCACGATCTACGTCGGATCAGACGATCACAAACTGTATGCGCTCAACGCCCCCATCTCCTTTACCGTGACCCCATCGGCAGGTGCGAATGGCGCGATCACTCCGAATACGACACAAACGGTGCCCTATGGCGGCAGTGTCAGCTTCACGGCAACACCGAGTGTCAACTATGTGGTCGATAGCTGGTTTCTCGATAATGTCGCCGTCCAGACCGGCATTCCCACCTACACCGTGGGCAATGTCACCGCGAACCATACCGTCAAGGTGACTTTCAAAGCGCAGCCCCATTTCACCATCACGCCATCCGCCGGCACCTTCGGCACGATCACGCCCACTACGCCGCAGACGGTGACCTTTTTCAGCATTCTCACCTTCACCGCGACGGCGAATGCCGGCTACACGGTGGATAGCTGGGCGCTGGATAACACCACAGTCCAAACCGGCGGAGCGCATTACACCGTGAGCCACGCCACCGCCAATCATACGGTCAAGGCGACCTTCAAACCGCTGCCGACATTTACCGTGACTCCGACATCGTCGCCTACTTTATGGATCAGTCCCAATACGCCGCAGACGGTATACTATAGCGGCAGTGTCACCTTTACCGCGTCGCCGATTCCCACCTTTTACGCGGTGCGGTGGTCGCTGGATAATGTCGTCGTCCAACTCGGCGGCCTCACTTACACCGTGGTGAATGTCACCGCCAACCATGCCATTCACTTGACGTACAGCCCGATGACCTATACTGTCACGCCGACGGCGGGGGCGAATGGTACGGTCAGCCCCACGGCGCCACAGACGGCAGTCTTCTATGTCGGTTCCACCTTCACGGCGACGCCGAATGTCGGCTATACGGTGGATAGCTGGTTCCTGGATAACACGCTTGTCCATCTTGGCGGAAGCACGTACAGCGTGGATAGCATCGTCGGCAATCATGCGCTGAAGGTAACCTTCAAACCATTGATGTTTACCGTCACGCCGTCGGCCGGCTTCCATGGCGCCATCTCGCCGAATACGGTACAGACGGTGTCCTACGGTGGCAACGTCACCTTCATGGCGACGTCGATTACCTCCGGCTACACGGCGGATAGCTGGTCGCTGGATAATGTCGTCGTCCAGACCGGCGGAAGCTCCTATACCGTGAGCAATGTCACCGCGAACCACACCATCATTGTCACTTTCAAACTGTTGTCATATATCGTCACGCCATCTGCCGGTTTCCATGGCGTCATCACGCCGACTACTCCGTTGACGGTATCTTACGGCTTCAATGTCTCCTTTACCGCGACGGCGAATGCCGGCTACACCGTGGATAGTTGGGCGCTGGATGGCACGCCAGTCCAGACCGGCGGCGCTCACTACACGGTGACCAACGTCACCGCCAATCACACGGTCAAGGTCACCTTCAAACCGTTGCTGTATAGCGTCACGCCGTCGGCCGGTTCCAACGGCACGATCACTCCCAATGTGCCGCAAACGGTCGCCTTCGGTACGAATGTCACCTTCACCGCGACGGCGAATGCCGGCTATACGGTGGATAGCTGGTCGCTGGATAGCACGCCGGCGCAAACCGGCGGAAGCACCTACACGGTGAACAACGTCACCGCCAATCATACCGTCAAAGTGACGTTCAAACCATTACCGACGTTTACCGTCACACCGTGGGCGTATGCAAACGGCACGATCAGTCCCAATACGACCCAAACGGTGCCCTACGGCGGTAGCGTCTCCTGCACCGCGACGGCGAATGCCGGCTACACGGTGGATAACTGGTCGCTGGATAGCTCGCCGGTCCAAACCGGCGGAAGCACCTACACGGTGACCAACGTTACCGCCAGCCATATCGTTATGGTGACCTTCAAACCATTGCCGAAGTTAACCGTCACCCCGTCCGCCGGTCTCCATGGCATCATCTCGCCGAATGCGGTTCAGACGGTGTCCTACGGTGGCAATGTCTCCTTTACCGCGACAGCGAATGCCGGTTACACCGTGGATAGCTGGATGCTGGATAGCACGCCGGTGCAAACCGGCGGCACCAACTACACGGTGACCAACGTCATCGTGAACCACACTGTCAAGGTCACCTTCAAACCGTTGCTGTATATCGTCACGCCGTCGGCCGGTTCCAACGGCACGATCACTCCCAATGTGCCGCAAACGGTCGCCGCCGGTACGAATGTCACCTTTATCGCAACGGCCAATGCCGGCTATACGGTGGATAGCTGGTTGCTGGATAGCCTGCCGATGCAAACCGGTGGAAGTACCTTCACCTTTTTCCTCGTCTATAACGACCATACCGTCAAGGTGACGTTCAAACCATTAGCGAAATTCACCGTGACCCCGTCTGCCGGTCCTAATGGCGTCATCAGTCCCAATACGGTCCAAACAGTGCTCTACGGTGGTAGCGTCACCTTCACCGCGACGGCGAATGCCGGCTACATGGTGGATAGCTGGTCGCTGGATAGCACGCCGGCGCAAACCGGTGGAAGCACCTATACGGTGGCAAATGTTACCGCCAGCCATACCGTTATGGTTACCTTCAAACCATTAGCGAAGTTCACCGTGACCCCGTCTGCCGGTCCTAACGGCGTCATCAGTCCCAATACGGTCCAAACGGTGCTCTACGGCGGTAGCGTCTCCTTCACCGCGACGGCCAATGCCGGCTACACGGTGGATATTTGGTCACTGGATAGCATGTCGGCGCAAACCGGTGGGAGCACCTACACGGTGACCAACGTTACCGCCAGCCATACCGTGATGGTGACCTTCAAACCATTGCCAAAGGTAACCGTCACCCCGTCAGCGGGTGCCAACGGTACGATCAGTCCGAATACGGTCCAGACGGTGCTCTACGGCGGTAGCGTCTCCTTCACCGCGACGGCGAATGCCGGTTACACGGTGGATAGCTGGTCGCTGAATAACGTGTTGGTCCAGACCGGCGGTGCCCACTATACCGTATCGAACGTCGTTATCAATGAAGCAATCACGGTTACTTTTAGATTGTTAACGTTCGTCGTCACGCCCTTCGCCGGTCCCAACGGCAGAATCAGTCCCAATACACCGCAGACGTTGTTCTATGGCGAGACAGTCACCTTCACCGCCGCGGCCAACGCCGGCTACACAGTGGATAGCTGGTTGCTGAACGGCACATCGGTCCAGACCGGTGGGGCCATTCACAGTTATAAGGGCATCGTTACCCTGCTCCGTGCCGCCCATATCATGAGCATTGACATCAAAGATAATCTCATGGTCACCTTCAAAGCGGTAGGAATGCCGAATGACGCGCCGACGATCACCCAGGCGCCGTATCTGGCGGTGAAGGTGAACAGCGGGCCGCAGACAGTTCCGCTCTACGGAATTATCCCGGGCGACTCCGACGATGCCGGGCAATCGGTGACGATTTCCGCCCTCTCCAGCAATCCGGCGCTGATTCCGAACCCGACGGTGAGCTACACCAGTCCCAACACTACCGGCACGCTGCTGTTCACGCCGAATGCCAATGCTTCGGGCACGGCGCTGATTACCGTGAAGGTGCAGGATAACGGCGGGACGGCAGGCGGCGGCAGTGATACCACCACCATGTCCTTCCTCGTCAGCGTCCGCGCATCGAGCGGTTTGCTGGCCTGGGGGAATAACACCGTCGGGCAATCCTCCTTCTCCACTGCGTCTACCTCCGTGCTTGCCATCGCCGGCGGTTGGTACCACACGGTGGCACTGAAGCAGGACGGCACGGTGCAGTGCTGGGGCGGCACTAATGACGGCGAAGCCATCGTGCCATCCGGGCTGTCCGGCGTGACGGCGATCGCCGCCGGCGGCACGCATACCGTCGTCTTGTTGAACACCGGCAAAGTCGTCGCCTGGGGCAATAACTTCCACGGCGAATGCACTGTACCCACCGCCGCCCTGAGCGGCGTGGCCGCCATCGCCGCCGGCGACTCACACACGGTGGCGTTGAAATACGATGGCACGCTGCTCTGCTGGGGCAGCAATGCCAGCGGGCAATGCACCGTCCCGACCGGAGTGAGCGGTGTGGTAGCCATTGCCGCCGGCGCCGCGCATACCGTGGCGTTACTCGGCAACGGCACCGTCATCGCCTGGGGAGACAACACCTATCAGCAATCGACGATCCCGGCGGGGTTAACCGGCGTGCAGGCGATTGCCGCCGGCGCGTATCATACCCTCGCCTTAAAGAGCAACGGCCAGGTCGTCGCCTGGGGGGCGAATAACTACGGGCAAAGCACCCCACCGGCCAGTTTAACTGCCGGCGGGATCGCGGCCGGCAAATATCACTCGATGGCCCTTCAGTCGAATGGCACCGTAGTTTGCTGGGGGGCAGGGCACACGAATACCGGCATGACTCCGGAGTTTGGCCAGAGTATGGTGCCGGCTGGTCTGCATGGCGTGCTGGCCGTCGCCGCCGGCGGCGTGCATACGATCGTGATCTGTCCCCTTGATCCGCTGACTTCCCTGACGTTATCCGCGACCACGGTGTTGAGTAATCAACCCCTTGGCACCACCGTCGGCATCTTTGCCACCCAACCGGGCTACCTGGCCCCCTTTACCTACACGCTGGTGAGCGGGACCGGCAGCACGGATAATGCGTCGTTTACCATCGCCGGCAATGTGCTGCGTACCCGGGCGGTTTTTGCGTATGCGCAACAAGCGTCCTTCAGTATTCGCGTGCGGACGACCGACCAATTTGGGAGATTCCTGGAGCAGACTTTCACTATTACCGTCCTGCCGACCATTACCGCACTGGATTTGACCCCGCGCATGGTGATGGAATTCTCGCCGATCGGCACGGTGGTGGGGAAATTCACCACGCAACCGGCCGGCAACGGGCCCTTCACTTATCTATTGGTGAATGGCGCCGGCAGCGCGGATAATGCGCTCTTCAGCATCACCGGCGACCAGTTGAAAGTGGCGGGGGTGCTCGACGCGGTGAAGAAGCCGACGTGCTCCATTCGCGTGCGGACGGTCGATCGGTATGCGCAATACGCGGAAGCGCCGGTGACGATCGGGGTAATCCCGCAATACCGTCCCGATTTGTGGATCAGCAACGATTATGGTAAAACCTGGCTCGGACAAAATCTCTTCAGCACCGACGGGTCTAATCAACTTGCCGCGCTCACCTGCAATGGAGCGGCCACCGCGTATGTGGTGGCGGTGCTCAATTTAGGCGCCTCCGCGGATAGCTACCAATTCACGTTGAGCGGTGGGAATTCAGCCTGGACCGTTGCGAACTACGACACGGGGGTCAACCCGCCGCAGTTACTCACCGGTACCTCCTGGACGACGCCGTCGGTTACCTCCGGTGGTTTTCACCTGTATCTCGTTTATGTGCAGCCCAACACCACTGTCGTATCGGGAACGGTGCTGACACTGACCATCTCCGCCACCTCGAAGGGGAATAGCACGCGCATGGACGCGGTGAAAGCACAAACGACCAGGAAATAGGCCAGGCACATATCGCCGATAGCGAATAGAACGCCATTGCAGCGATGCGGTGGCGTTCTTTTTGTGCGTGCCGCATCGAAGGCATTTTGAGATAGTTTCTTATTCCTGATGGGAGATAATGCCGGCCTCCCACCCGTCGCGATATTGGTTATCCTGCGTGTATCGATGAACTCGCTCGAAGAGGCCGTCTGAAAATACTCGTAGTCCGAGTGGGCGCTGGATTTCGTCGCTGATCGCGAAAGGAATTCGCCGTCCTATCACGGCCGATAGGACAAGAATTCCTGACAAAGAGCAGCGGCGAAAGACAGTGCTCACTCGGGCTACGAGTGTTTTCAGACGGCCTCTCAGAGACCTGAATAACCGCATATGTCCGAAGGGCAGCGCTATCTCAGCCCAGGGGGAAAACCTGGGGAGTAGGCCCGGCAGGTGATCGGCTCCCTGAAGGGGAACCTCGCTACAACTCCCGCAGCCATTCTCGCACGGTTTTGCCGGCGACGCGAAGGTCGGGGGCGATTTCCACCAGGGGTTCGAGGACGAAGCGGCGGTGGGTAAGGCGGGGGTGAGGCAGGTGCAGGGTAAGCGTGTGGCAGATGAGGCCGGCGTAGTCGAGCAGGTCGATATCCAGCGTGCGCGGGCCCCAGTGCGTGTCGCGCCGCCGTCCCAGCGCGAGTTCGATGGCCTGGGTGGCGCACAGCAGGATTTCCGGCGGCAGCGTGGTGTCGAGCGCGACCGCCATGTTGAGGAAATACGGTTGATCCGTATTGCCCCACGGCGGTGTTTCCTGCACGGGAGAGACCGCACGCACCCGCGTATCCGGCAGTCGCGCCAGCCGTGCCACCGCCTCGCGTAAATAAGCTTCCCGATCACCCAGATTGGAACCCAGGGAAAGATATACCGTCGCCATGCCCCGATGGTAACCTGTCACCGGGCGGCTGTCAATTTTTGCTTGCCGCCCATCGGCATTCTTCGGTACAATGGCACTGAGCTGGACGAGATTCGCCGGCAAGGCGCCGGGAAGTGTTCAGGTAACGGTATCTGCGACGTTCGGCGATGAGTGATGGAGGGATCGAGATGAACGAAATTCTACATATGCTGGAACAGGATGGACGGTTGACGATCGAGCAGTTGGCGGAACGCAGCGGGCGCCCGGTCGAGGAAGTCCGGCAGATGGTAGCGGAGGCGGAAGCCGGCGGCATCATCCGGAAATATAAAGCGGTGATCAATTGGGATCACGTGGATAACAATTTGATCACCTATGCGTTCATCGAAGTCAAAGTGACGCCGCAGCGCGAATTCGGCTTCGACACCGTGGCCGAGCGCATCATGCGCTTCCCGGAAGTGCATGCCCTCTACCTGTTGTCCGGCAGCTACGACCTGCACGTGGTGGTGCGCGGAAAAGACTTACGCGAGATCGCCAACTTCGTCACCACCAAACTCGCCACGCTGGATTCCGTGCTCAGCACCACGACCCACTTCATGCTGAAAGGCTACAAGGTGGACGGTGACATCATGGAAGACATCGAAACCCCGAATCGACTGCCGGCCAGCATGTAGTGCATCCGGCGATACCCGGACCGGTCTGAACAGTCAGACCGGTCCGTTACCCGACCTGCAACCCACGTTCATCTTTCCGGAAAGGAACGCCGATGACCAGTACCTTTACGCCGCGTGAACAACTCGACCGCTTGCGCACCGAGGCGGAGCAGCGCCGGCAAGCGGAGCAGGCCGGACTGCGCCTGCAGGTGAGTGTGGGCATGGCGACCTGCGGCATCAGCGCGGGCGCCGAAGCCGTGTGGCAGGCGCTGGCGGAAGAGATCGCGCGCAGCGGGCGCAACGATATCGGCCTGCAACGCGTCGGCTGCATCGGGCAATGCCACGCCGAACCGCTGGTGGAGATTATGCCGCGCGGCGAGATGCCGTTTCTGTATGGCCGGCTGACGCCGGAACTCGCGCGCGAAGTGCTGCATCGCCATCTCGCCGGGCAACCGCCGCTGGAAGCGCACCTGGTCGACGGCGCCGCCCGCTTCCGGCTGGAAATCTGCGGCGGGCCGCAATGCCCGCGCACCGACCACCGCCCCATTCTCGACGCGCTGATCGCGGCGCTGCGCGAGAGCGACTTGTCCGAGTCCGTGGCCATCTCCGAGATGGGCTGCCCGGGACAGTGCGCGCTGTCGCCCACGGTGATCGTCCATCCGGGCAATGTCGTCTATCGCCTGCCCAACCCGGACGATGCCCGCCGCATCGTGCAGGAACACCTGCTCGGTGGGACGCCGGTGGAAACACTGCGCATCGATCCGCGGGCCATTCCCGCCTTCGTGCATACCCAGAACGTGCCGAAAGTCGCGCTGCGCCAGTTGCGCGTCGCCAGCCGCAACTGCGGCGCCATCGATCCCGAATCGCTCGACCACGCGCTCTCCGTCTGGGCCTATCAGGCGCTGGCCAACGTGCTGACCGAGCAACCACCGGAGCAGGTGATGCAGACGGTGATCGACAGCGGGCTGCGCGGGCGCGGCGGCGGCGGCTATCCCACCGGCGTGAAATGGCGCGACACTCGCACCGCGGCCGGCGAGGTAAAATACCTGATCTGCAACGCGGACGAAGGCGATCCCGGCGCGTTCATGGATCGCAACCTGCTGGAAGGCGATCCGCACACCGTCATCGAGGGGATGGCGCTGGCCGGCTATGCCATCGGCGCGCGGCAGGGATTCATTTATATCCGCTCCGAATATCCGCTGGCGGTGAGCCGTCTCAATATCGCCATCGCCCAGGCGACCGCCGCCGGCATCCTCGGTGAGCACATGCTCGGCAGTGATTTCAGCTTTCAGATCACGCTGCGACTCGGCGCGGGGGCATTCGTCTGCGGCGAAGAGACGGCACTGATCCACTCCATCGAAGGCGAACGCGGCATGCCGCGCCCGCGCCCGCCCTATCCCTCCACCAGCGGGCTGTGGGGCTGCCCGACGTGCATCAACAACGTCGAAACGCTGGCGTGCGTCCCGCCGCTGGTCCTGCACGGCGCGCCGTGGTTCGCCGGCATCGGCACCGCGAAAAGCAAGGGCACGAAGGTCTTCGCGCTGGCGGGCAAGGTCGATCGCACCGGACTGGTGGAAGTGCCGATGGGCATCACCCTGCGCGAGACGGTCTTCGGCGTCGGCGGCGGCATCCGCAACAAGCGCCGGTTCAAGGCGGTGCAGATCGGCGGCCCATCCGGGGGCTGTTTGCCGGAATCGCTGCTCGATACCGAGGTCGATTACGATTCGCTCACCCGCGCCGGGGTGATCATGGGGTCGGGTGGCTTGATCGTCATCGATGAAGACGACTGCATGGTCGATATCGCGCGCTATTTCCTGCAATTCACCCAGGACGAGTCGTGCGGAAAGTGCACCCCGTGCCGCGAAGGCACCAAGCGCATGCTGGAAATCCTCACCCGCATCACCCAGGGCGAAGGCACGCTGCGCGATCTGGAACTGCTCGAACGGCTGGGCCACACCATCAGCCGCGCCAGCCTGTGCGGGCTGGGGCAGACCGCGCCCAATCCGGTGCTCTCCACGCTGCGTCACTTCCACGAAGAATATCTCCAGCATATCGAAGGCCACTATTGCGTCGCCGGCGTCTGCCGGGCGCTGGTGCGCTACCTGATCGTGCCGGAGCGCTGCGTCGGCTGCGGCGCCTGCCGGCGCGCCTGCCCGGTCGGCTGCATCACCGGCGATCCGCGCCAGCCGCACCTGATCGACCAGTCCAAATGTATCAAATGCGGCGCCTGCTTCCGCGTCTGCAAGTTCAACGCGGTAGAGCGCGGGGCGATGAAGAAGGCAGCGGTATGACGGTATTCGACACCCAGCGTCCGCACTATCATTTCCTGCCGCCCGGCGAATGGCTGAACGATCCGAACGGACCGATCTGGTGGCAGGGGCAATATCATCTCTTTTATCAGTATGGACCGCGGGATCACTGGGATTTGAAATACTGGGGACACGCGTCGAGCGCCGACCTGGTGCGGTGGAAACACCTGCCGATCGCGCTGGCGCCCACGCCGGGCGGCCCAGACGCTGGCGGGGTGTGGAGCGGATGCGCGGTGGATGATCACGGCACGCCGGCGCTGCTCTATACCGGCGTGCAGCCGGAGACGCAGTGCCTTGCCTACGGCAGTCCCGATCTGCTGACCTGGGAAAAATATCCCGGCAATCCGGTGGTCGCCGCGCCGCCTGCCGGCCTGGAAGTCACCGGCTTTCGCGACCCCTGCGTCTGGCGCGAAGCGGACGGCTGGTATATGTTGATCGGCTCGGGCATCACGGGGGTCGGCGGCACGGCGCTGCTGTATCGTTCGCCGGACCTGCGCGCATGGGAATATCTGCACCCGCTGTGCGTCGGCGACAACGCCGAAACCGGCGAGATGTGGGAGTGCCCGGATTTTTTCCCCCTGGGCGATAAACACGTGCTGCTCTTTTCGCCCTACGGCGCGCCGTGCTATCTCGTCGGCGCTTATGCCGATCATCGCTTCATCCCGGAGTCGTCCGGCACACTCGATTTCGGCGGGTACTGCTACGCGCCAAAGACGTTCCGTGATAAGAACGGACGCCGTCTCCTCTGGGGATGGAGTTGGGAAGGCCGCTCCGATGCCGCGCAGCATGCCGCCGGCTGGGCCGGAGTCATGACGCTGCCGCGCGTATTGACGCTGGCCCCGGATGGCACGCTGCGCTACGATGTCGCGCGGGAGGTGCTGTCCCTGCGCGACGCGCATCGCGAGGGTGGACATTTTACGGTGGATGGGATGCATCCGCTGGACGTGCAGAGCGACAGTCTCGAAATCGGCGTCACCTTCCTCCCCGGCGTCGCGTCGCGCGTCGGCCTCGCGGTACGCCGCTCCCCCGACGGCGCAGAAGAGACGCGCATATTATACGATGCGCGAACCGGCGAAGTATCCATCGAGCGTGAGCATGCCAGTCTGGACACGGATACCCAGCGGGATACGCAGCATGGTCCGTTGCCATTAGCCACCGGCAGGGCGTTGACCCTGCACGTTTTCGTCGATCGTTCGATCATCGAAGTCTTCGTAAACGACCGCCTGTGCCTGACCTCGCGCGTCTACCCCACCCGTGCCGACAGCGTGGGAGTGGCGTTGCTGGCGGACGACGGCGAAGCGCTGGTGGAGCAGTGGGATACGTGGGAAATGCAAGCGAGCTGGTAAACCGGCAGTTAGGAAAAATATTATATGATTTACTTGCTGGCAATATTTGCATTCTGCATTTCACTCATCATTCGATGGTTGATATCTAAGCAGCACGTAGAGCGCGGTAATCAACGGCAAGAAACAATACCCAGCGTGTCGGAGACCTTTGATGAAACCGCTGAACTGGGAAACAGCGATACGCATGATTTCACACCGGAGGCTGACACGCCGGAGTTTAAAACGGTCGCCGCGGAACTGGAAACCTTGAGCGGCAACAAACCAAAACCGCTGGGTTTCATCAAAGGTGGTTTGTGCTTTGCCTTCACAGCAACCCAGGCAGATACCGTAATCACTCAACGGCATGATGAATTCATCCGTCTAGGTTGCTATGTGTTCCGGTGTAAGCAAGGTTTCGGCATCGATGGTCTCCCCGACCTGGTCGGGGTGCTGCCGACCACGGACAGAGATGTTGTGCTGGAAGCAGTCTGTACCAATGGGGCGAATTATGACATTTATACTCCACAGATTATCACCTGGCTCAGAGAATTGGAGCAGATACAGCCATTCATACTCACCGGTGCCGGACAGGATTACCTGGAAGGGAAATTCACCACACCGGTGAAAGACCCTGAAAACCTTGCAAAAAAGGTCTATGAATTTTGCCCGGACGTAGTAGATCAGGGTACCGAAACCGTCGAGGCTCTCGCCAATGAGCTTGCATCCGAGCGCAAACTATTCCTATGGTGGGATTGAATTGATAGCTTCGACTTATGACCACTGAATAAGCACATAACAGTAGATCGGCTCCCCTGGTAGCGCGGGTGGCTCACCTGCCCAGGTGGTAGTACATGATGGGGACGGGCGAGACGCTCGTGCCGACAGCGTGGGAGTGGCACTGCTGGCGGACGACGGCGAGGCGCTGGTGGAGCAATGGGATACGTGGGAGATAGGCGATAAGTAATAGGAGAAGAACGGGATGCAATCCGATGAACATACGGATCTAGTCGAAGGAACGACATCATCTATTCCACCGACGCCTAATATTACGGTGGTAGACCAGGGCAAGGCGTGGTCTCCGAGAATTATAGTAATGGGTATGTTTCTTCTTGCCGGAATCGATTACTGGATAATTGCTGATTCTATCAGTTTTGATTTACTTGATAAAACAACGTTATTTGGAGTTATGTCTATGGGAGATAGCATTATTCATGCTCCAGTAATGGCATTAAGATTATTTCTCGGCATCTCACTTTTAATCCGTTGGAGATGGATTGGAAAATTCGCGGTACACGCCATTGTCTCGACAGCTATCGTAATGGCAGTTTTCGATGGAATTATGATGGCTGCGACGTTGAACCACGATGGGATCAGAACTTTTGGAGCCAAGACACTTCTCCAATCAATTTTACTTATCAGCTTATGCATGACCGTAGCAATAATTATACCCATGTTATTACAGTTTCTGATGGCTTACAGGCTAAGACGAGCATTAAATCAAGCCATTTCTGAAGGACAGTCTTAACAGCTTCAAATAACAATTAGAATTATTCGGTATAGATGCCGGCGGCCCATAGGATTCAGGCCATGAGTTATGAGGTTTACGTCTATAGCGAGCGCGAGACGGTCGTCACGCGCGAAGAGTTGGCGGCACAATTGCGCAAGTTGGGGTGCGGCGTGGCATTTGTCGCCGATGCCGATCCCTTACGCGTCGAGTATCTCGGTCCGGTCGGACAAGACGATTTTCTCGCCGTCTGGCTGTTAACGAGTCCGTATATACAACAGATTGAGATGATGCTGTCTGCCGGCAATCGTAAGGATTTCGAGATACTCTACCATGCCGGCGCGATCGGAACCTTGGCCTTATGGGCAGACACGGAACCGGAATTCGAGGAGGAACTCGTAACAGATCTCGAGCCGCGGTATGCGGATTTCATCCGGCAGATGAAAATGCGTTATACCCTCCATATCGGCGGCGCTATGAATGCCGTGTCCTTGGCCGGAGAGACCACCTGTGCCTATGCCATTGCCCGCTTAACCGGGGGGTTATTCCAGGATGAGCAGCAAGACATGATGCAGTTTGCCGCCGACGTACCGGATGAGGTGATTTGTCTCCCGGCGACGCTGGCGTTGGTGTCAAAACCGAGCGAGGTGCCCGCTAGGCCGAAGACGAGTATTTGGAACTATGCGTTTGTCGATTTGAATGGCAAGCAGAAATTGCTGGTCTATTGGCTGATCGCCATGGCGTTGACCGGCGCTTGTCTGTCTGACAGTGTCAAACACCTGCCGCTGTTGAGTTACGTTATCATGGTGCTGGCGTTGGCACACGTCATTCTTGCCTGCGGGATGTATATCAAGCCAGTGTGGGCGCTCGTAGGGGCATTCGGTATGACGATCGCCAGCGTGCTAGTCTCTTTAGTGACGATGTTCTGCCTGGCGGATCACCATCTGCTTTTGCCGATGACTATCTATACGTTGATTACCAGTTCGTTGATTAAAATTTCGGTTGATACGAGTTAGACGATTCGCAATCGGTTATTGAAAGGATAAACCATGTCAGCATCCATCAATCTGACGATCGACCACCGCGCGGTGCGCGTGCCGGCGGGAACGACGATTATGGCGGCGGCGGAGAAGATCGGCATTCGCGTGCCGCGGTTATGCTACCATCCGCTGCTGTCCATTGACGGCGCCTGCCGCATCTGCGTGGTGGAGGTGCAGGGGATGCGGAAGCTGGTCGCCTCCTGCGCGTATCCGGTGGAAGAGGGGATGGTGGTGCGCACCACCACGCCGGAGATTCGCCAGATTCGCCGCGATATCTGCGAACTGCTGCTGGACAATCACCCGGAGGATTGCCAGTGCTGCGAGCGCGACGGGAATTGCGAACTGCAGCGGTTGGCCTACAGCCTGGGCGTGCGCGAGCGGTTGTTTTCCGGGGAGAAGAAGCATTTCCAGGACGATTTCAGCTCACCGGCGGTGATCCGCAACCCGGACAAGTGCATCCTCTGCCATCGCTGCGTGCGGGTGTGCGCCGAGGTGCAGGGCGTCACCGCGCTGGGGGTGGCGCATCGCGGCTTCCGCAGCAACGTGGTGCCGGCGCACGAGTTGCCGTTCGACCAGAGCGTCTGCACCGGCTGTGGGCAGTGCATCAATGTCTGTCCCACCGCCTCCTTCCTGGAGCACAATCGCACCGAGGAAGTGTGGAAGGCGCTGGCCGATCCGAATATTCACACCGTGGTGCATTTCGCCCCTTCGGTGCGCGCGGCGATCGGCGAAGGATTCGGGCTGCCGGTGGGCACCAATCTGGAGGGGCAGACCGTCGCCGCGCTGCGCCTGCTCGGTTTCGAGAAGGTCTTCGACACCCAGTTCGGCGCCGATGTCTGCACCTACGAAGAAGCGAGCGAATTGCTGGAGCGCCTGCACGCGCGGCAGGCGGGCGACGCAAACGCCAAACCGTTGCCGATGCTCACCTCCTGTTCGGCGGCCTGGCTGAAGTTCATCGAGCAGTTCTACCCCAATTTATTGCCCAATCTCACCAGCACCAAGTCGCCGATGAGCATCGTCAGCAAGCTGGTGCGCACCTATTACGCGGAGCAGATGGGCTGGGACCCGGACTCGATCTTCGTGGTGACGGCGATGTGCTGCACGGCAAAGAAGTGGGAAGCGGCGCGCCCGCAACTCGCCACCGGAGCGCATCAGGATACCGACGTGGTGATCACCACGCGCGAATTGGTGTGGATGTGCAAGGCGATGGGCATCGATCTGCCGGCGTTGACGGCGGAAAAGCCCGACGATCTGCTCGGGGAATCCACCGGCGCGGCGGCCATTTACGGCGCCACCGGCGGGGTGATGGAATCGGCGCTGCGCAGCGCCTACGCGCTGGCAATCGGCGAGACACCGCCGGTGATTGAGTTCGAAGCGGTGCGCGGGATGGACCGCGTTCGCGAGGCGGTGATCGAGTTCGGCGGGCAGGAGCTGCGGGTGGCGGTGGCGCACGGCTTGGGCGCGGCGCACCATTTGATGGGCGAAATCACCGCCGGCACGGCGCAATATCAGTATGTCGAAATTATGGGCTGCCCGGGGGGCTGCATCGGCGGCGGCGGCCAGCCCTATGCCGGCGCCAACAGCGTGCCGCTGGACCGCGAAATCCTGCGGAAGCGCGCGGAAGTGCTCTATTCCATCGACCGCAGTCGCGATGTCCGGCTGGCGCATGAAAATCCCAGCGTGCAGAAGCTCTATAGCGACTACGTGGGCGCGCCGCTGGGCGAGAAGGCGCACGCGCTCTTCCACACCCATTTCTCCGCCAAAGAGCCCCGCGGCATTCTGCCGCCGTCGTTGCGCGCCGAACCGCTGGCGGTGGCGCCGACCGGCTGCGAGGGCGCAGAGTGTAAAGCGCGGTGGGAGCGGTTGATCGCGGCCATCGCGGAGCACCGCCATCTCGACCATCCGGAATCCGCGCTCATTCCGGTGCTGCACGCGGCGCAGGATATCTTCGGCTACCTGCCGCAGCACGTGCTCGACTTCGTCGCCTATCGGGTGGGGGTGCCGGCGGCCACCGTCTACGGCGTGGCCACCTTCTACCACCACTTCAGCCTCACCGCGCAGGGGGAATATCGCATCGCCGTCTGCGTCGGCACCGCCTGCTACATCAACGGCGGCGCCCGCCTGCTGAGCGCGCTGGAAGAAGAACTCGGGGTCGCCCCCGGCGGCACCACCCCCGACGGCCTCTTCTCGCTCAGCGCCGCCCACTGCATCGGCGCCTGCAGCCTCGCCCCCGCCATGCTGATCAACGGCGAAGTCCACGGCAACCTCACCCCGGAGACTGCCGTCAGCCTGGTGTCCGATCTGCGCCTAAAACGCGCGTCACGAGAGTGATTTATGGAGTGCGGCACCGCCGTGCCGCTTTCACACCCTCCTGCGGAATTCACCGTCTGCACCTTGCGGTAAAATAGCAGGTTTAATTGCCAATGGCGTACAGTTTGCCACCCTGTGAACTTAAATAGAGACTCCCGTCTGCTCCAATGGCTGGGCAGGATATGAAGGAGCTGCCGATCGTGTATTTCCATTTTTGAGAGCCATCGGGATTGATCGCGTAACAGTTACTATCACTTGATCCGATATATATTATCCCGTCCGCTCCGATAGCCGGAGTGGCATAGATCTGCTTTCCGGTGGCGAAAGCCCACTTTTTCGTGCCGTCCGGGTTGATGGCGTAGAGGTTATTATCAGACGATCCAAGGTAGATGGTTCCATCCGCCCCAATAGCCGGAGATGCGATCTCATTGATCCCTGCAGAAGCAAAGGCCCACTTCTTGGTGCCGTCCGGATTGATCGCATAGAGATTGTTATCCCACGAGGGGACATAAATCGTCCCATCTTTCCCGATCGACACTGAGGAGATGATTTGCCCAACGATGCCCAGCAAGTTTGAAGTGTTCGTCTTCGCAATCCACTTCTTCGTGCCATCCGGGTTGAGGGCGAAGAGGTTGCCATCGCACGCTTTAAAATATATCGTGCCGTCAGTTCCGATTGCCGGACAGGAATCGACATTATTGTTGGGGGTATTATAGGTCCACTTCTTCGTGCCATCCGGGTTAATGGCATAGAAATTATACGTACTCGTCCCGATATAGATCGTTCCGTCTGCACCGATAGCCGGGGAGGAGTATATCCCACCTGTTGTGTTGAAGCTCCATTTTTTCGAGCCGTCAGGATTGATAGCGTAGAGGTTGCCATCATACGAGCCGACATAAATCGTCCCGTCTGTTCCAATAGTTGGCGAGGAATCAATCCGATCTCCGGTAGTAAACGCCCACTTCTTCGTGCCGTCCGGGTTGAGTGCATAGAGATTGCCGTCGTAGGACCCGACGTAAATCGTTCCGTTGGACCCGATAGCCGGGGATGAATTAGTACTCATACCGAGACTGAAGGCCCACTTCTGTGAAGCGGTCGAGGGACCGTTGAAACTACTCCGTCCGGTATGTTGGAGATCGTGCTGGAACATGAACCAATCACCGCGGCCTGGCGGACCAATCACCGTCACCGTTGCCGTGTTACTCGCCACCGCAACCGGCATTTCCGTGCACACGATTTGCGCGGTGTTATCGATATTCATGCCGGTGGCGGCGTCGGTGTTAATGGTGGCCTGGAAGGTCACCTGGGCGGTCGCGCCGGCGTTGAGAGTGCCGAGTGACCAGGTGAGGGCGCTGGTGGCGGCGTTGTAGCTGCCACCGGCGGTGGCGCTGCCGGTCACATAGGTGAGGTGCGCGGGCAGCACGTCGGTGAGCGTCACATTGGTCGCCGTCTTGTTGCCGGCGTTTTTGCGGAGGATCGTGTAGGTGATGGTCGCGCCTTTGGCGGCGCTGGTGGGCGAGACGGACTTTTTGATCCCCAGCGCGGGCGCGGGGGGGCCGTTGGTGATGGCGTAAAGGTTGCCATCGTGTGACCCGATGTAGAGGGTGCCATCCGCCCCGATGCTGGGAGAGCTCTCGACATAGTCTCCGGTAGTCATTGACCACTTCTGATATCCGTCGGGAGTCAGCGCGTAGATATTATGATTGTACGCACCGAAATAGATAGTACCGTCTGCCGAGATGGCCGCTGCCGATCCCCATATTTTACCGCTGGCAAAGGCCCATTTCTGCGTGCCGTCCGGGTTGACGGCAAATTCATAATTACTTAAGGTCCCGATATAAATGGTGCCGTCCGGTCCGATGGACGGGTCACAGCCGATACCGATACTGTTAGTGAAAAATTCCCACTTCTTTGTGCCATCCGGGTTGAGGGCGTAGAGTTTGGCGTCCGCTGAGCCAATGTAAATGGTGCCGTCCGTGCCGATCGCCGGGGAGCCGACGCTACCCCTGGTGGCAAATGACCATTTCTTTGTGCCACTTGGGGTCAGCGCATACAGGTTTTTATCCAGATCACCCGACCCGATGTAGATCGTCCCATCCGCGCCGATCGCAGGAGAGGACCGGATGAAATCTCCGGTCGTGAAGGACCACTTCAGCGTGCCATTTGGGTTCAGGGCGTAGAGTTTGGCATCCAGCGATGTTTGGTAAATGGTGCCATCCGGCCCGATAGTCGGGGAGGTGCCAATGCCATTTCCCGTGGCGTAGAACCACTTTTGCGTACCATCCGCATTAACGGCATAGAGTTTATTAAATGATCCGACATAAATGGTGCCGTCCGTGCCGATCGCCGGGGAAGAGTCGATAGGGGTTCCGCTGTTGAACGCCCATTTCATGCTTCCGTCCGGATTCACCGCGTAGAGGTTATTATTAATCGAGCCGATATAGATCGTGCCATCCAATCCGATCGCCGGCGAAGAGGAAGCAATCACATTGCCGGTGGCAAACACCCACTTCTGTTGCGCGGTGCCCGGTCCGACGAACGAACTGCGTCCGGTATGTTGCGGATCATGCAGATACATCCACCAATCCCCATGCCCCGGCGGGATGGTGACGGTGACGACGGCGAGATTACTCGTCACCTTTGCCGGCATCTCCGTGCAGTAGATCAGCGCGGAATTGGCGATGTTGAGGCCGGTGGCGGAGTCGTTGTTGATGGTCACCTGGAAGGTCACCTGCGCGCTGGCGCCGGCGTTAAGGGTGCCGAGGGACCAGGCGAGGGTGCGGGTGGTCGCATTATAGACCGCGCCGGTCGCGCTGCCGGTCACGTAGGTGGTGTGTGCGGGGAGGACGTCGGTGAGCGTGACGCCGGTGGCGGCGGCGGTACCGACGTTCTTGCGGAGCAAGGTGTAAGTAACTTTATCCCCACGCCAGGCGCGGGCGGGTGAGACGGTTTTGGTCAAACCGAGCGCCGGCGCGGGCGGGCCGGTGGTGATGGCGTAGAGATTCCCGTCCCACGACCCGACGTAGAGGGTGCCGTCGGGGCCGATGGAGGGAGCACCGCGAACATTCAAGCCGGTCGTAAACGTCCAGCGCTGATATCCTTCGGGAGTGACGGCGTAAATTTTGTGGTCATCTGACCCGAAATAGATGGTGCCGTCCGCGCCAATAGCGGGCGAAGAATGGATTGAGCCGCCGGTGGCAATGGGTTGCGCCCACTTCGCCATGCCGTTCGGGGTCACGGCATAGAAGTTGGAGTTTAACGACCCGACATAAATGGATCCATCCGCCCCAATGGCCGGCGACGAGTAACTGAAATCGCCGCCCGCAAACGGTTGCGCCCACTTCGTCGTGCCGGTCGGGGTGAGCGCGTAGAGGTTTTGATCCGCCGATCCGACGTAGATGGTACCATCCGCGGCGATGGTCGCTCCGGCTCGAATTACGTTGCCGGCGGTAAAGCTCCACTTTTTGCTGCCATCCGTATTCACGGCATACAGGTTACGATCATCCGATCCGATGTAAATGGTGCCGTCCGTTCCCAGCGCCGGCGACGCATGAATGACACCGCCGGTGAGGAATGCCCATTTCTTCGAACCGTCCGGATTGAAGGCATAGAGATTAGCGTCGTCGGACCCGATGTAAACGGTGCCATCCGGCGCAATGACAGCGGAGGAATGCGAGACCGGAACGGTAGCCGACCACTTTGGCGATCCATCGGGATAGAGCGCGTAAAAGGCTCCCTCCGAGCCGACATACACGGTGCCATCCAGGGCAATGGCGGGTGAAGAGCGGATCACCCGTCCGGTGTTATACGCCCACTTCTTCGTGCCGTCCGGATTAATCGCATACGCGTAGCCATCCTGCGAACCGAAATAGAGCGTACCATCCGCACCGAAGGTGGGATTGGACAGGTCACAATACGCGCCGGTAGTAAATGCCCATTTCTTCTTCGCGGTGCTTGGCCCGGTGAACGGGCTGCGGCCGCTGTGTTGCGGATCGTGATGGAACATCCACCAGTCGCCGCGCCCGCCGGTGGGGAGGGTGACGGTGACGGTGGCGGTATTGCTCGCTACCGCGACGGGCATCTCGGTGCAATAGATCAGCGCGGTGTTGGCGATGTTCAGGCCGGTGGCGGCGTCGGTGTTGATGATGGCCTGGAAGGTCACCTGGGCGGTGGCGCCGGCGTTGAGGGTGCCGAGTGACCAGGTGAGAGCGCTGGTGGCGGCGTTGAACGTCCCACCGCCGGAGGCGCTGCCGGTCACATAGGTAAGGTGCGCGGGCAGCACATCGGTGAGCGTCACATTGGTCGCCGGCGCATTGCCGGCGTTTTTGCGCACCAGGGTATAGGTGACGGTGCGGCCCCGCCAGGTGTTGGTGGGGGTGACGGACTTTTTGATCCCCAGCGCGGGCGCGGGCGGGCCGTTGGTGATGGCGTAGAGGTTGCAATCGAAGGAGCCGCAATAGAGTGTTCCATCAGGTCCGATAGTTGGAGAGCTTCGAACCGTAGCTCCTGTGGTATACATCCATTTCTGATAACCATCAGGGGTAATGGCATAAATATGGCTATCTTCAGATCCGATATAGATGGTGCCGTCCGCCCCAATTGCCGCAGAAGATACGACCGCACCTCCAGTAATAAAAGGTTGCATCCACTTCGCTGTCCCGTCGGGTTGAATGGCATATACGTTACCATCACTTGACCCGATATAGATGGTGCCGTCCGCACCTATCATCGGAGAAGAATAGACGGGTCCATTGGTGGTAAAAGACCACAGCTTGGTACCGTCAGGGTTGATGGCATAAACGTTATGGTCTACTGAAGCTATATAGACAGTACCGTTCGTGCCAATAGATGGTGATGGATCAACAATTTGGTCACCGGTTTTAAACTTCCACTTTAAGGTACCGGTGGACGATACAGCATATAAATTGTTATCAAATGATCCGACATATACCGTGCCATCAGTTCCCAGGGCCGGTGAGGAAGAGATGGAATTCCCTGTAGCGTATGACCACTTTTTCGAGCCATTCGCGGTAAAGGCATACAGATTATTATTATCTGAACCGAAGTATATCGTTCCATCAGGTCCAATAACTGGAGAAGAGCGCATCATGGGTACATTGAAGGACCACTTCTGCGTTCCATCTGGATTGATGGCGTAGAAACCGCCATCCGAGCCGGTATAGATGGTACCATCAGTCGCAATAGCTGGTGAGTTTCGAATAGGATGTCCAGTGTGGCAACTCCACTTCTTCGTGCCATCAGGATTAACAGCATACAGGTTGCCATCCCATGATCCGACATAAATGGAACCGTCTGCACCGATAGCCGGGTTGACAATGTCAATTACACCAGTGGCGGTGAATACCCACTTCTTTTGTGCGGTACCCGGTCCCGTGAACGGACTTCTCCCGGTGTGTTTCGGATCATGATGAATCATCCACCAGTCCCCGCGTCCCGGCGGGATGGTGACGGTGGCGACGGCGGTGTTGCTGGAGGCGGCGACGGGCAGCTCGGTGCAATAGATCAGCGCGGAGTTGACGATGTTGAAGCCGGTGGCGGCGGCAGTGTCGATAGTCACCTGGAAGGTGTTTTGCGCGGTGGCGCCGGCGTTGAGGATACCGAGTGACCAGGTGAGGGTGCGGGTGTTGGCATTATAGATCGCACCGAGCGCGCTGCCTTGCACGTAGGTGGTGTGCGCGGGCAGGACATCGGTGAGCGTCACATTGGAGGCGATCTTATTGCCGGTATTGCCCCGGACCAGGGTATAGGTGAGTTTATCTCCGCGCCAGGCCTGGGTCGGGGTGACGGACTTCGTCAGCGTGAGTGCCGGCGCAGGGGCGGCGCTGGTGAGGGCATAGAAGGTGCCGTTCTCCACGCCGAAATAGAGGGTGCCGTCCGCTGCCAACGCCGGGGAGACGCGGATGACACTGCCGGTGGCAAACGCCCATTTCTGCGTACCGTCCGGGTTGACGGCGTACAGGTTACCATCCCAGGCGCCAATATAGACCGTCCCGTCCGCGCCGATGGCCGGTGACGAATGATAGATACCGCTATTCCCCGCCTTAAAGGCCCATTTTTTCGTGCCATTGGCGTTGATGGCATACAGGTTTGAATCGGCCGCGCCGGCGTAGATCGTGCCATCCTTCCCGATAGCTAACGCGGAATGAATCGCGCCGCCGGCGGTAAAGGCCCATTTTTTCGTGCCATCCGGATTGATGGCATAGACGTTCTTATCATCGGAGCCGGCATAGACCGTCCCGTCCTTCCCCATCGCCGGGCTGCCATAGAAGATGTTGCCGGCGGTAACAACCCATTTCTGGCTGCCGTCCGGGTTGAGAGCATAAAAGTTATTATCATTGGAGCCGACATAGACCGTGCCATCCGGTCCCAGCACCGGTGAGGCGTCTACCACACCTCCGGTGGTAAAAGTCCATTTAGTTGAGCCGTCCGGATTGACCACATAGACTTTATTGTCACGCGCGCCGATATAAGACGTGCCGTCGGTATCCACGGTCGGGGAACTCTCGATCTGTCCGGCCGGAACCATCCACTGCTTCGTGCCGTCCGGGTTGATGGCGTAGATGCTGTTATTTTGACTCCCAACATATACCGTCCCATCCACCCCAAGCGCCGGAGAAGACCTGGCCGGGATGGGGAATGACCATTTTTTCGTGCCATTCGGGTTGAGGGCATAGGTATTGCCATCCGTACCGATATAGATGGTCCCGTCTACGCCGATGGCCGGCGAAGAGAGATAAAATGCCGCGCCGCCGGCAAAGGTCCACTTCACCACGGGTTTCGCGGGACCGGTGAACAGACTGCTGCCGGTATTTTTTATATCATGATGGAACTTCCACCAGTCGCCGCGTCCACTGCCGATGATAACGGTGACGGGAGTGGTGCTGTTGATGGCAGGCAATTCCGCGCAGGAAATCGCCGCGGTGTTGGTAATCACGCTGCCGACCGGCGTGGTGGTATTGACGACGGCGCGGAAGGTGACGGTCTGGGCGTTCAGACCGCTGTTGAGCGTACCGAGCGACCAGGCGAGGGTGCGGGTGCCGGCATTATAGCTGCCACCGCCGGAGGCGCTGCCCGCCACGTAAGTCAGGTACGACGGGAGCGGATCGGTCAGCATCACCTTGGTGAACGGGCTCGCGCCGGTATTGTTGTAGGTCAGATAGTAGATGACGGTATGCCCCTGCGGCACGGTGCTCAGCAGCGTGGATTTCACCAGCGTGAGCGGCACAGCGGCGACGGTGACGTCCGCGGTGGCGGTCGCCGGGGTGGCGCGATCGGCGGAGAGCGTCGCGGTGTTGGTGAGGGTGGCGCCGGGCTGGGCAGTGGCGCTGACCGTCGCCTTGAAGGTGCGGGTAAGGTTGGCGACGCCGGCGTTGAGGGTGCCGAGTGACCAGGTAAGGGTGTTGGCGGCGGCATTATAGCTCGCGCCGACCGCGCTGCCTTGCACGTAGGTCAGGTTCGCCGGGAGCACGTCGGTCAGCACCGCCGATCCCGCGGCAGCCGTGCCGCTGTTGCCGTAACTCAAAGTATAGGTCACCACGGTACCCGGGTAGGACGTGGACGGCGCGACGGTTTTCACCAGCGCCAGCGCCGGATTCGGCGTGCTCAGCACGGTGGTGACGGCGGTATTGCTGAAGATCGGCGAGGTCAACTCATTGCAGCTCAGCGCGGCGATATTGACCGCCTGGTAGCCGTTCGGGGTGCCGGCATCGACGGTGGCCTTGAAGGAGAGCTGATAGGACACGCTCTTGCCGCCGGGCGGAATGGTGCCCAGATTCCAGGTGAGCGTGCGAGCGGTGGAATCGTAGCTAGGCCCATTAGTGGCGCTGCCGTTCACAAAGGTGAGATTCGCCGGCAGCGGATCGGTGAGCACGGCATTGGTCGCCGGCACGGTACCGGTATTGGCATAATTCAGGGTAAAGGTGACGGGCATGCCGGGGTAGGAAGTGGTCGGCATGGCGGCTTTTGTCAGGATAAACTGCGGTACCGGCGCGGCGTTGGTGATGGCATAGAGGTTGCCATCTTTCGAGCCGACATACACCGTGCCATCCGCGCCGAGTGACGGCGAGGATTCGATGGCATTTCCGGCGGTAAAGGCCCATCGCTGGGCGCCATTCGCATCGACCGCGTACAAATTCCCATCTCCCGACCCCACATAGACCGTGCCATCCGCCCCAATGGCCGGGGAGGATAACAGCGACCCTTTGGTGGCAAAGGCCCACTTCTTCGTGCCGTAGGCGGTGATGGCGTAGAGGTAGTTATCATCGGACCCGACATACACCGTGCCATCCGCGCCGATGGCCGGCGAAGAGCGGATGATCGCTCCGGTGGCAAAGGTCCATTTTTTGGTGCCGTTCGGGTAGACGGCGTAGAGGCGATGATCATACGAACCGATATAGATGGTGCCGTCCGTCGCAATCGCCGGGGAGGAGTAGCCGTTTCCGCCGATATTCAGGACCCATTTCGCGGTGCCGTTCGGGTTAAGCGCATAGAGATTTTTATCCATCGAACCGACGTAGATGGTCCCATCCGCCCCGATGGCCGGGGAACAGAGCGGGACATTAGTGGTGGCAAAGGTCCATTTTTTGGTGCCGTTCGGATTGATGGCATACAGATTGAAATCGGACGACCCGACATAAATCGTCCCGTCCGTGCCAATGACCGGCGACGATTCATAGGTCGTGCCATTGGTATTAAACGACCAGCGCTGGGAACCGTCCGGATTGATCGCGTAGAAGTGATTATCGAACGAGCCGATATAGACGGTCCCATCCGGTCCAACGGCGGGGGAGGCGCGGATAAAATATCCGGTGGGAAACGCCCATCGCTGCGTGCCGTCCGGATTGATGGCATACAGGTTAGCATTATCCGAACCGATATAGACCGCCCCGTCCGCGCCCAGCGCCGGGGAGGAATAGGCGATAATGCCCGCGGGAAACGCCCATTTCTTCGTGGCGTAGCTCGGGCCGAGATAGGGGCTGCGGCCGGTATGTTTCACATCATGATGGAACATCCACCAGTCGCCGTGCCCGCCACCGAGAATTACGGTGATCGTCACGTTGCTGGTGACGGCATTGGTCACTTCGCTGCAGAGGATGCCGGCGGTATTGGTCAGTTGGGCGCCGACGGCGGTGTCGGCATCCACGGTCGCCAGAAAGCTGACGCTGCCGGTCGCGGCGGCGTTGAGCGCGCCCAGTTTCCAGGTCAGCAAGCGCGTGGCAGTATTATAAACGCCGGTGGTGGACGGCGGCACCAGCGTGAGACCCCGCGGCAGTTGATCGGTCAGCACGACATTGGTGGCATACCCGCTGCCGATATTGGCATAGCTCAGGGTGAAGGTGACCGCGCCGCCGGCCTGCACGGTGGCCGCGGAGGCGGACTTCACCAACGTGAGCGCCGGCGCGGACACCAGCGTGGTGGTGGTGCCGGTCACCGGCGTGGTCACTTCATTACAGGCTATGGTGGCGGTATTGGCCAGCGATTGCCCGAGCGGCGCACTGGTATCCACCAGCGCTTTGAAGGTCACCTGCGCCGAGGTCGTCGGACCGGAAGGCGGCATGGCGCCCAACGCCCAGCTCAGCACGCGCGTCACCGGGTTGTAGGTGGGGGTATTGTTGGCGCTGCCGAGCACGTAGGTCAGATGCGCCGGCAGCGGATCGGTCAGCACCACGCCGGTGGCGGTGGTCGGGCCGGTGTTCCGATACACCAGGGTATAGGTGATCATGTCACCGGGACGCACCACCGACGGCAGCGCGCTTTTCGCCAACGTGAGCGCCGGCAGCGCCCGGCCCGGCACGGCTCCGCACAGGCAGCAGACCAGGGCCAACAACACTAATCCGTGTTGTTCCCATGACGTGAGCATGCGCAAGACTGAGGAAATATCCCGGTGATTTGACATGACAGACCTCTCCAGTAGTGGGTATGAGACTGCGTTGAAGATTTCTGATCGCAACAAAGCGACCATTTGCTAATTGTATTTGTTGTAGCGCCTGTTGTCAATTAAAAAGATGGGGGGAACGATCCGGTTGTCTGAACCATGATGTAAAAGGATGAAAGGATTCGCTTGATTTTAGTCCGTGGCGGGACAGTTCCCTTTCGTTTCCGTGCGGTTGTCTGAACCTTGATGTAGAAGGATGAAAGGATTCGCTTGATTTCTCAATCAGGGTCATCCTTCCATCCTTCCCATCATGGTTCTGACAAGCTGGTCGACCGCTATCTGATGCTCCGCTCAGCTTGTTTTTTCTCCTCCGGCGTCTTGGCGGTGTCCTTGCCGGGAAGATAGCGTTTCCGCAGCCAGCGCGCGAGCAGGCCAAGGGGGAACCAGACCGGCGACCAGATCAGCAGCGGGATGAGCAGCCAGGCCAGCAGCCAGAGGCCGAAAGCGCGCAGCGCGTAGAGGGCGCGCCCGGTGGCTTCGGTGACGGGATTCACCACCGGTGGCTCGGGTTCAATAAACGGCAAGCTGGCCAGCGTGACGCGCACTTCCGCCAGCGTCACGCGGCTATGCAGTTTATACTGATCCACCCGCGTGCCGATCGCTTCGTTGCCGGCGCTCTGCATTTTATTCTCGGCCTCGAGCGCGGTGTTGGCGCGCGCGCGGTGCTGAATATCTTCAATCCGGCCCTGCGCCCCCTGCAGATGCCCCAGCTTCTCGATCTGCTCGATCTGCTGGGCGGTCAGGTCTTCGCCGTTGACCGAACGCGATTGCAAGGTGCCCAACGCGTCTAACTCGACCAGCAGCACGCCCAGCTTCTCACTCGGCACGCGCCCGCTGATTGTGGCGGTGGCGTGATGCTCATCGGTCGACTGGTAATCCGAAGTGAGTACGAAGCCGTCGAAACGACGAAATGCCAGTTCCGTCCGTTCCAGCGATCCCCGCACGTCCGCGCATTGCAGCGCCATTTCCGCTTTATAGGCGATCTGCAGCTTATCCGCCAGGCCGTAGTTCTTGTCCGGCGGGGCGATGGTGGGGAGAGACGGCGCGCGCTTTTTCGCTATGAGCTCATTGCAATCTATATCCCCCGGCTTATTTAGCGCTGGTGCCGCTCCGTTAATCGGTGAACGGGCAGCTTCATCCATCAGTGCATTTACCGGAGGCCGTGCAACGGTCGCCGGGGGTACCGATGGAGCGATATTCTTCGCCTTCTCACCGGAGATATTCCCTTTACGTTGATTGAGCACCTGACCGACATGGCCATCGACATAGGCCATGATCGTAGCGCCACCATGGTCCATCATGCACCAAACGAGCGGCGTATTGGTGGGATCTTTGATGTCATTGAGATGCGTACCGGACATTGCCATGTTATACAGGTAGCTAACGTGGTTACGATCGGTATTTCTATCAAGTGGGCAATGAAAGGCACCTGGCGCGAGCTTAATCGCTTCCACCCAACGATCTGCACTGGGAAAGGTTCCATTATTATCCTGTGCATAAATCTGCAATCCGACGGCGATTTGGCGGGCATAATTTGAACACGCAGATTGCCGTGATTTCTCCCGCGATTTAGCAAAAACCGGGAACAGCACGGCGGCGACTACCGCCATCGTGCAGGCGACTACTCCCCATTCAAGCAGGCGCCGATAAAACGGGATGAGCGCCGGTACGGGCTTTTCCGGAGTTTCCGGTTTTTTCGCCACCGGCGTGATCGGCGTGACGGCAATCTGTCCCATCACCCGCGCGGCAAAGCCGTCACTGGCGGGGCGGGCGCAGAGAGCGGCGGCGGCGTCCTGCGCGTCGCAGCGGGCGACTTCGGCGAAGGCACGGCAGGCGGGGCAGGCTTCCAGGTGTGCTTCAACAGCCTGGCGCTCGTCCGCGCCGGCTTCGTCATCCAGATAGGCGGACAAGCGTTCCGCCCAGTCTCCACATGGTGTCAGCATGATACCCCTCCTTTCTCCCGGCAGTCGCGCGCGGCAAAGAGTTCGCGCAGCCGTTCGCGCGCCCGGCAACAGCGGACGCGCACGGTGTTCACCTGCACGCCCAGCGCATCGGCAATCTCCTGGTAACTGAGTTCTTGCACATAGCGTGCCGCCAGCAACTCGCGATAGGCCAGCGGCAGGCCATCCAGCAACTCGGCGACGCCCGCGCCATCGGCATCGACGGGCGCGGGCAGTGAGTCGGCCAGCTCGTCCAGCGAGCACGCATTCGGCTCGCGACGGCGGAGATAGCTGAGGCATTTGTGGCGGAGAATACCGAAGACCCAGGCGCGGAACTTGCCGTGGTCCTGGAGCGTACGCAGATTGCGGTAGGCATCGACGAGCGCGTCCTGCGCCAAATCCTCCGCATCGTCCGCATTCCGGGTCAGGTGTCGCGCGGCGGCAACCAGGGCATGCTGGTAACGATCGACCAGCACCCCGAACGCCTCCACGTTTCCCGCCAACGTGGCCTCAATCAACGCGCAATCGTCCATATGATCTCCTTCGCGGATTGGGGTTCTACTCAGTAGTCGCACGTGACCCGTAAAACATTACATCGGCTATGTTCTGAATGTGAGATGGGGTTCCTCTTTCCGTCGGGGTGGGTGGGTTATCGGTTGGCTTTTGTCTTGAACTGTGATTTGTGTGATCAAATGGGGACTGCGTCGGAAGCAGTTAGCATGAAGGCTATGGACCGCCGGCATCCCTGCCGGCGCTGCGCGGAGGTTGTCTGCTACGGGGGCGCCGGCAGAGATGCCGGCGGTCCATGGCCGATATGCCGACGCCCGAAGCAGATCGCAGCAGATCACACAATCCGTATAGCTGCTCCTGATTCGCAAAATCAAATAATCAGTTAATCACACAAATCATAGTTCAAGACAAAAACCAACAGGTGGGTGGCTACTCGCTTGACAGAGAATGCGGCAGGTCATATCATCATCAACCACTTAGAAACTATCTCAAAATGAATCGTCGCCAGATCGCGGAGGCATTTTCCTGCCTGCTCCTGTGCAATTTCCGAGAGTGTGTGAGAACATACATGGCAGGAAATTGCACAGGAGCAGGCAGGAAAAGGACCCGCGAGATGGTGGCGAGGCATTGTGAGATAGTTTCTTAACCGGTGAGAAGGAGACGGGATGGCGAAAGGGTCCGTGAAAGAGGCGAAAAAGAATGGGGGCGGTGATCCGGAGTTGCCGCCGGTCGCGGTGGAAACAGTAGAGACGGAGTCGCCGCTAACTGCAAGGGAATTATACCGGTTGCAGTATGATTTTGCCGTGCATGCCTATCATGACACGCAGGAATTGATCCGCTTCATGGATCAGAAAGCGTCCTTCCTGGTGGCGTCGGTGGGCATCCTGTCGGCGGCGATCTCCTCCATTGCCTTCAAAGCGTTCGACATCAAGCCCGGGAGCGGCTGGAGTTTCTGCATTTATCTGATTACCGCGACCTCGCTGGTCAGCTATATGATCGTCGCCATTGTCGCGATCGCCCATGCGGTGCATGCCTGTCAAGTGACCTCGGGCCGGCGCAAACAGCATACCGCGTCCAACAATCGTGCCCGCGGGTTGATCTACGCGCAGGACATTATCGACCACTGCGAGGACGGCGGGGTGGATTGCTACGCGGCGCAACTGCAAGCCGCCCAGCCCCAGCATCTCCTGCACGAATACGCCAACAGCCTCTACGTGATCGCAAAAATCCTGGTGGATAAACAGCATCACGTCAACGTGGCCATCCGGCTGTTCTACTGGCTGGTGGCCTTCTGGGCCTCTTCGATCATCGGATCGATTCTGCTGATTATTCTGACGCATAAAGGGTAGTCTTATTTACCAATCTTCGGTCAATGGCAACGCGGGATCTTCGTGGATGATCACCTGACTGAGTAGCGGATGCTGTTGCAACGGATCGCGTCCCGTTTCCCAGGGAATGAGTTCCGCGACCGGAGAGCCGTTGCGGCAAATGACGATCTTTTCATGTTGCAGTTCGACGCGCTGCAACAACTCCGACAAGCGCGTTTTCGCTTCATGCGTATTCACGGTAATCATTAAGAGCACCTCGTCAAATACAGCTCGCTTCAGATCACGCGATGCATCTAGTTTAGTCGAACTAAACTAACATATATCCCAACCGCACCATTCATCAACGCGTTCAGGTGTCAGGTGTCGGACATGTCCAACACCCAAAACCCAACACCTAAAATCCAAAATCCAAAACAGCGACGCCCGGCTCGAAAGCCGGGCGTCGCTGTTTTGGCGCCATACGCGGGTGGCGTCAGGCTTTGATGGATTGACTCTCTTCGGAGCCTCCGGCTTCGATACCGCCGCGCTTGGAGAAGGTGACGGCAATGATCAGCACGATGAGCGCGAAGGCGAACACCGCCCACTTGGCGGGAGAATCGCGGAGCGCGACGACGCTGGGCGCCACCAGAATGGCGACCAGGTTCATCACCTTGATCATCGGGTTGAGCGCAGGGCCCGCGGTGTCTTTCAACGGGTCGCCCACGGTGTCGCCGATGACGCCGGCTTTATGCGCTTCGGAGCCTTTGCCGCCCAGGAAGCCGTCTTCGATCTTCTTCTTGGCATTGTCCCACGCGCCACCGGTGTTGCTCATGAATACTGCCATGAGCTGACCGACGAGGATGGCGCCCGCCAGGAAGCCACCCAGCGCGGAGGCGCCGAGCCAGAAGCCGACCAGGATGGGGGAGAAGACCGCCAACAGGCCGGGACCGAGCAATTCCTTCTGCGCGGCGGCGGTGGAGATGGCCACGCAGCGCGCATAGTCGGGTTTGCCGACTTCGCCGACGCCGGTGTATTCCCAGATGCCCGGGATGGTGCGGAACTGGCGACGGACTTCTTCGACCAACTGCACGGCCGCGCGCGAGACGGCGCGGATGGCGAAGCTGGAGAAGAGGAACGGCACCGCGCCACCGATCAACAGGCCGACGAACACGTCGGGGAGGTTCACCTGGATGTTATTCACCAGGATCGCCGCTTTCCCATTGACGAGCATATCGGGCAATCCTTTGGCCGCCGCGGCCAGTTGCGCGCCGGCGACGGTATCCAGGAAGGAGCGGTAGAGGGCGACGGCGGCGATCACCGCGGTGGCGATGGCAAAGCCCTTGGTGAGCGCCTTGGTGGTGTTGCCCACCATGTCGAGGCGCGCCACGATGTTATGCGCGGCTTTGTTTTCGGTGCCATCGGCGTTCTTCAACGCGCCCGACATCTCGAAGATGCCGTTGGCGTTGTCGGAGATCGGTCCGTAGGTATCCATCGCCAACACGTAGCCGGTGGTGGCCAGCAGGCCGAGACCGGTGAGCGCGATGGCGTAGGCCGCCATGGCCGGATCGGGGAAGAGCGCAAACGCGCCGTAGATGGTGGCGGCGATGGCGACGATGCCCCACACCGACGACTCCAGGCCTTCGGACAGACCGGCAAGGATGAGGGTGGCCGGGCCGGTGCGCGCGGAGGACGCGATTTCCGTGACCGGTTTTTTGTCATCGGCCGTGAAGTATTCGGTCAATTTCCCAATAACCTGGGTGAGGATGATCCCGATGGTGGTAGCCAACGGCGCCATCGCCCAGAAGTTGTTGAGAATGGTGGACATCTTTTCCTGGCCCGCGACGCCCGGCACATCCATGCCGGCAAAGACCATGTGCCCCACGATGAAGAACCCGAGCACGGCGATGACCGCGGAGACGAAAAATCCGGTGTTGATCGGGGTCATCGGGTTCATGTTCGGATCGTCTTTACCTTTCACCGCCATCACGCCGACGATGGAAGCGACGACGCCGACGGCGCGCGCCAACAACGCGAAGATGACCAGCTTGAGGGTGAACATATTGGTGAAGGTGCCGGCAACGGCTAACGCGCCGTAGCCGAGGTCGGCCAATCTGGAGCCCACGGCGGCGGCCAGAATAATCGCGGCGACCAGGGTGACTTCATAGGACTCAAACACGTCGGCAGCCATACCGGCGCAGTCGCCGACGTTATCGCCCACGTTGTCGGCGATGGTGGCGGCGTTGCGCGGGTCGTCTTCCGGAATACCGGCTTCGACTTTGCCGACCAGGTCAGCGCCCACGTCAGCAGCTTTGGTGAAGATGCCTCCGCCAACGCGCATGAACAACGCGGCCAGCGATCCGCCGAAGCCGAAGCCGACCAGTACGAACATGGCGTTCTGCTGGAAGATCATGAAGGTGATGGTGGCACCGAGCAGCCCGAGGCCGACGGTGAACATCCCGGAGACCGCACCGGCCTGGAAGGCCGTTTCCAGCGCGAGTTTGAAGCTGGAGAGGGCGGCGTTCGCGGTGCGCACGTTGCCGCGCACGGCCACGCCCATGCCCACATAACCGGCAAGGTAGGACGCGGTGACGCCGAGGATGAAGGCGATCGCCACGCCGATGCCGAGAATGGTGGAAATGCCGGGTTGCTTGGCTTCCATATACGCGTATTGATTACTGTACAGGAAGTAGAGCGCCAGGCCGATGATAGCCACCAGTGGGATCATCGTTTTCACCTGACGGGACAGATAGGCCATCGCGCCTTCCTGCACCGCGGCGGCCACGCCTTGCATGCGCTCGCTGCCTGGATCGACGGCCAGGGTCTTTTTCAGCCAGAAGAAGCCGAAGGCCAGCGCGACGAAGGCGGCGATCAACACCGTCCACAGCGGCCCCCAGGCATCCGGCCCGAACGGCAACTGAATCGCTTCACCGGCGGGTTGCTCGCCACTGGCTGTTACCGGCGCAGCGGCCGCCTCGGTGGTGGTCGCGGCGTTGCGTCGTGGCAGCGGGTTGGTTGACGGTTTCGCCGCGGGCTTCCCGGCGGCTTTCGCCGGTTTCGGCGCGGCAGTCGGGGTTACCGCGTCGTCAGCGGTGACGCCGTCAGCGGCCGGCGCGGGTTTCGCCGCATCGGTGGTGGCCGGCGTGTCGGCGGTGGCGTCGGTGGTGGCAGCAGCCGCGGGTTTGGACGCAGCGAGCGCCTTCTTTGCCATGGCTTTTGCCGGCGCGGCCGGGGGAGCCGTCTGTCCGAACAACTTCGGTCCGGCAAAGGTCAATATCGCTAATGCGATGACCAGGAAACTCATCAGGCCGACGCTGAGCCGTTTACGGGTCTGATTGCGTTGACTCTGACGCGGCGGTGTGTTGTGCGAGCCCATCTTGTATTCTACCTCCTCGGTATCGTGCCTGCGGCATTGCGCAGGATAGAGGGGGGTCTCCCCCCAGGCAATATGAACGGGCAGTGAGTGCTATTTGCGACTTCCTGCCCGCAAGCGAAAACGCGGTATTCGGTTATGCGTTTTGCTGAGGTTATGCCCCCAGCACATCGACCAGCGCGATCTGTTCGGGATCGAGCGGTTTATCTTTCGACCACACCTCTTCGAGCGGCGTGGTGGTAATGCGAAAATTCTGTTCACCGATCAGCACCCCCCGGGTGCCGTCGCGCAGATAGCGGACAGCATAAGAGCCCAACTGACTGGCGAGCACGCGGTCCGCCGCCGAGGGAGTACCGCCGCGCTGCACGTGCCCGAGCACGGTCGCGCGCGTCTCCTGTCCGGTGGCGTCCTCGATCTGCTTGGCCAGCGTTTCCCCGTGCGCCGCCCCTTCCGCCACCACAATCAGGTAGGAACGCTTGCCACGGCGGCAACCGCGCTGAATGGTGGAAGTGACTTGCCCCAATTCCCAGGGAATTTCCGGCAGCAGCACCACTTCGGCGCCGCCGGCAATGCCGACATGCAGCGCCACGAACCCGCGCGTGCGTCCCATGACTTCGATGACGAAGATGCGGTCGTGCGAGGTGGCGGTATCGCGCAGGCGGTCGATGCTTTCCAGCGCGGTATTCACCGCGGTATCGAAGCCGATGGTGTAGTCACTGCCGTAGAGGTCGTTGTCGATGGTGCTGGCAATCCCGACGACCGGGAAATCCGCTTTGGTGTGCAGCGCGTAGTTGCCGGTTTGCGATCCGTTGCCGCCGATGACGATCAAGCCTTCGATGCCGGCCTGATGTAAATTGCCCACCGCGCTATTGAAGCCGGCCGGGGTTTTGAAATCCATGCTGCGGGCGCTGTGGAGAATCGTGCCGCCGGTATTGATGATCCCGGAGACGGAGCCGGCGTCCATGAAAGTAAAATCACCGTCTACCAACCCCTGATAGCCGTAACGGACACCGATCACCTCCATCCCTTCGCTGATGCCGGTGCGCACCACGGCGCGGATGGCGGCGTTCATTCCGGGGGAATCTCCCCCGCTGGTCAACACAGCAATGCGTTTCATCGCGTTATCCCTGAAGGGGTTCCCCCGGAATGCTCCGGGGGAACCACTTTCCTCGTTGCCTATTCTTCGCCCCGCTTGGCGGTGCCGCCACCCAGCGCGCCGGCAGCGGTCGCGGTGCAGGTGGTGCCGCCTTTGCCGCTGCTGCCGAAGAGACGGATATACTCTTTGGTCTTCTCGATCATCGCCTTCCGGCCTGGATCGAGCAGTTTGCGCGGGTCTTTCTCGCCCGGGCGCTTGGCGGCGGAAGCGAGCATGGCGCGGTTGAATTCCATCGCCAGCGCGGTCGCCACGTTGATTTTCGTGAAACCGAGTTTGATGGCATCCAGCAGTGAACCTTCGCCGGGGGCCAATTCCACGCCTTTGGCTTCGGCATCCGCGCGATTGATCAGCACGCCCGATGAGCCGTGGCTGACCAGCGGGATCTGCACCGCATCGTAGATTTCTTTCAAACGGTCGACGCGCAAGGGCCAGATATCGAGCCAGAGGCCATGCACGGAGCCGACGGCGGTGGCGAGGAAGTCCAGTCCGGTCTCATCGACGAAGCGCTTCGCTTCTTCCGGGGTGGCCAGGTGCGCTTCTACGGTGGGGCCGATCTTTTTGCGCAGCACTTCAAACTGCTTGGGCACTTCCATCGCGCGAATTTCGGCGATCTCGGCGTCGGAGAGCAACGTTTCGATGGTCAGCACCGAGCCGATTTCCGCTTCGACGGGCAACCCGACCGAGTGCGCGATATCGACGATCTTCGCGGTCATGGCGATGTTCTGTTCCAGCGGCAGATCGTGCCCGTCGAACATCAGCGAGCTGAAGCCGGCGCGCAGGCAGCGCACATTCTGCTTGTAGTCGGTGCCATGGTCGAGGTGCAGCACGATGGGAATGGAGGCATTGTCCGCCAACACCTTCGCCATCGCGGTGATCATCTCCAACCCGGCGTATTTGATGGCGCCCTGGCTGGCCTGAATGATGACCGGCGAATTCTCCTCCACGGCGGCCTGCACGATGGCCTGGGCGGCTTCCATATTGTTGAGATTGAAAGCGCCGACCGCATAGCCTTCCGCGCGGGCTTTCAGCAGGACTTCTTTACTGGTGACGAGTGGCACGATGGTCTCCTTTGTAAGACATCAGTTTGCGTTCCGCGTGAAGCGGAAAGATGGTTCAACAGGCTTCGATGCGACTTGATTGATTATCCTCAACGCTGCTTAATATTTTTGCGCGATCAGCACCATCCGCGGCGCATCGAGCGTCAACGCTTCGCCGCGAAAGCCGCCATGCACGGCGTCGAGCCGCAGGCCGACTTCGCGCAGCATCGTCGTCAATTCCGTGCAGGTATACACGCGCACGGAATGGGTCAGTGCGCGCTGCCCGGTCGCGGTGATCAGCCACTGGTGGTGCGTATAGCGCCCACTCGGGACATCCCACTGCCATTCGCTGACCACCAGCGTGCCATCCGCCAGCCGTTTCCAACTGCGCGGTTGGGCGGTACGCAAAAGGGCGTCGCGATTGGCGACATCCAGTATCAGCCATCCGCCGGGGCACAACACGCGGGCCATCTCGGCCAGCACGCGCTGATTCTCCGCATCGGAGAAGTAGCCGAAAGCGGTGAACAGATTCAACACCGCCGCGAAGCCCGGCCCAAACGGCAACCGGCGCATATCCCCGCGCACGAACGCCGGCGACACCCCGGCCTGCTGCGCCGCGCGGGTGGCCGCGTACAACAGATTCTGCTGGTAATCGAGCCCGACAACGGAAAACCCTCGCTGCGCCAGCGGGATCGTGTGACGACCCTGACCGCACGCGAGGTCGAGAATAGTGCCCTGGGACGCGATACGTGCGTGTAACTCCGCTGTCAGGAAGGCCACTTCGGGATCGGTGCGCTCGGGAGGAAAACTATACAGCCGCAAGTAATCGTCGCCAAAATAGTCCGGCACCCAGGCGGCTTCCGTTTCCTCCAAAGGACGCATGTCCATTACCACACCCTGACTTCCCACTGCTTTACTGCATCAGCAGCGGCGGAATCACCGCTACCGATAAGAAAACCGGGCCGTTTGTCACCACGCTTACCCAAACCGCGCTATTATAACGGTAATCAAGAAAGGAAGCAAGTGCCTTGCCACGACGGGAGTTGCGGTTATCTTGGATAAGTGAAAAAAGGTACGAGAAGCGTTCACCAGCAGTGTAGTATAATGGTGCAATATCAGCAGCTTGTTGAAGAACCCTGGTGGTCGGGTTGGAGGTGAGCGATGACATTCCCCGTCGGCTTTTGGAATATGACCTCGATGGCGCAATCGACGCCCGCGGCGGTGACGGATTGGGTGGAGGCCGGAATGACGCTGGCGATGTCGCCGGAGTATGATCCCGCGCGGGATTCCCGGGAGGCGATGTGCGCGCTGCTGGATACGGCGGCGGCGCGGGGCATCCGGGTGATCGTCTGCGACCGGCGTACGTATTGGCCAAGCCTGACCCGCGCCGGGAGCGACGACGCCTACCGCCGCGGCGTGGCGGAAGCAGTCGGCGACTTTGGCCATCACCCGGCGGTCTTTGGCTTCCATGTCGGTGATGAACCGGGAGTCGCCGAATTTGCCGATGCCTGCCGCGCCTACCGTATACAGAAGGAGATGGCGCCGCACCTGTCACCGTTTCTCAACCTGCTGCCGTGGTATCAGGGTGTCGAGCCGCGAGTCGGTTTCGCGAACTGGGCACAATATCTGGATGCCTTCGTCGCGCAGGCGCAACCGGATCTCCTCTGCTATGACTGTTATGCGCAGATGGATCCCTCACAGCGCGGCTGGGAGATGTATTTCACCAATTTGCGGGAATTTCGCGATGCGAGCCGCCGTCACGGCATCCCGTTCTGGACGACGCTGCTCTCCGTCGGTCACTTCCATTATCGCTGCCCGCAGGAAGACGACTTTCGCTGGCAAGTCAACACCGCGCTGGCACACGGCGCGCAAGGACTACTCTGGTTCTTCTTCTACATGCGCGAGCCGGAGTACAACTATCGCGTAGCGCCCATCGACGAACACGGGGAACGGACGGAAACCTACCACTGGCTCAGCCGTGTCTGCCGCACCTTTTTACACATGCATGCGCCGTTGATGGCCCAATTGACTGTGCAACGCGTCAGCCATGTCGGGCAAAGCTGGGGTGGCTTTTCCGGTCTGGAAGGCAGCCCCCTGGTCAAAGCAGCCGTCGCGGAACAACCGCTCATCGTCGCCGAATTCACCGATGCTGCCGGTCGTCCCTATGTCGCCGTGGTGAATAACAGCCAGACCGCCAGCACCCCCATCTGGCTCTCACTCGCCAGTGAGCAGTGCTTCCATATTCGCTGGAACCAGGTCGAAACCCCCGTCCACTTCAACACGCAACCTGGCGCACCCGCTGATTATTGGTTGGCGCCGGGACAGATGGAGTTGTATCGGGTTGAGGGGTAGTCAGGAACGGTTGCAATAAGGTTCACTGCGAAAATTCAACTGCTGCTGCTATCGGATCACGGAGTAAGCTGGGCACTGTTTGGAAGCCGACACCCGTCGCGCCCCGTGACCAGTTCACGCGGAAAGGTTGCCGCTGCCGCACCGTTCGCCTGACGAAGGTAAGGGAATTGTCCCCGCCGTGGCATGGATTAATCCGGGTAAACCCGTCGAAGCGCGCTTCAGCGTGCTTCCTAAAGCCCTGGCCACGTCCTGATGCTCTTTGACAAATCATTATTGCTATGGTGAGCTGACTCGAAGAAGACTGACCTGGCATCACTATCAGATCCTGGTGAAGCGTCCGCAAGCCGGATGCATCCGGCGCAATCGGGTAGCCCGGCCATGTATGGCCGGAGGGGACGACGCCAGGTCAGCTCACCATAGCAATTTTCAATTATCAAAGAGCTTCAGGGCGTGGCCACCGGCGGCGTTGGCTCCCAAACAATGCTAAGGATTGACGTCAATGGTTAATTGAACCGTATTGAGCAGGTCCGCGGTGATCTTAGAGGCCGTCTAAAAAGTCTCGGTGCCGGGATGCTGAGGCGCTTTTGGTCTCCCGCAAGGCGCCTTTCCGTAGTCATATGTGGACATATTACGGAGGAGACGAAGGCGGTCGGAGACCTAAAGGTAACGCCGCGGGAGGCCAAAAGCGTCCAGCAGGCCGGTGCCGAGACTTTTCAGACCGCCTCTTACTATTTTCCGCCTTGTTTTGCCCGTGCGGTGGCAATTTCCTGCGCAAGCTGCTGTTGTTGCGCCGGGGTCAGTTGGGCTTTGATTTGTTCCATGGCCTGCTGCCGTAGCGATTTGATTTGCGCCCATTGCGCCTCTGAGAGGTTCAACGAGGTCAGCGGATGATTCTGCTCCGCTTTGGCCATCAGTTGCTGTAACTGCGTCTGTTGGGCCGTCGTCAGCACCTGCAGTACTTGCGCGTGGGTGGACTGGCGCAGAGCGATGAGTTGGGTCTGCTGTTGCGCGGCGGTGAGGGTGGTATTGGCCTGAATCGCGGTCGCCTGCGTCTTTGCCTGCTGGCGCAGGGTTTTGATTTGCGTTTTTTGCGCGACGGTCAGCTTCAAAACCGCCAGGGTCTCTTTACCCGGTTCGATTTCTTGTTTCAATTGCGCCTGTTGCGCCGGGGTGAGCACTTGCATCACCTGCGTATGGCAACTTTGTAAAATGGCCTGCACCTGCGCTTGCTGGGCCGTGGTCAGGTTCAACGGTTGCAGCAATTGCTCCAGCCGTCCCGCCCCCGGTGGTTGCGCCGGCTGATTTTGGGCCAGGGCCAGAGGGGCCAGCAGCGCGCTCAGGAGCAACGTCAGGCCGCAAAGTACGGCGATGCGTGTTGGTGTCATCATCTCAGCTTCTCCCGACATCAAAGTATGCGACTCAATTTGCATACGACGCAGCCGAAAGAAAAGTTGCACGAGATAGTGATTAGTTGATGGGGTGGTGGTGAACAGGCGGTTTTGTTGGTGGGAAAATTCGATCGTATTTACCGGCGGTCTATCGGATTTTCGCGGTGGTCGAAGCGAGGAGTCGAGCGGCGGACGGGATAACCAAGCTTACGGTTGCTGCCCATCCATTTGCATATCGATTTGCCCATCCGTCGCCCCTTCCGGGGCGGCTTCGATGACGACTTCGCGGTTGTCGCCGGTAGTGGGTGGAGTCTCGCTGGGCTTGGTATCGACGACGGCGGTTTGGGCGGTGATGAGGATGTGGCTGTGGGCGGGGACGGTGAGGCGGAGGATGCCGAGATTGTCGGCCTGGAGTTGCTGAATCCCGCCATGGTCGCCATCCACCACGGTGACCTGATGCGAGGAACCGGGGGCGATGGCATACATGCCGGAGGCGATAGCGGTGGCGCCGCTGCCGATGTGCAGGGTGACTGGCCGTGCGCGATAGTCATCATCGGCGTTCAGATCGATCACCAGCCCTTTTTCCGAGTTCTGCGTGACCGCGGCGCGCACGGTGAACGGCACCGGATCAAGGGTGATCGGGGCGCGCTCCGCCAGGTGGAAACCGCCATGCGCGCAGCACAAGCGCGTGCCCTCGGCACTGAGTTCGCACCAGCCATCGGGGAGGGTGTAAATCTCGCGGCGCGGGTTGTCCAGCAGGCGCGCGCTGACGTGGGATTCATCCTGTCCCCACAGCGCGATGCGCCCGTCGGCAAAAGTGGCGACCGCGGCATGGGTGGGCAGAAAATCGATCGGGAAGTCGAGCGCGATGGCCGCGCCGCGCCCGAACAAATCGCGATGGAATTCCTCAAAGAGCATGAAGCCGGGTAACCAGGCCTGATAAAGGCAGAACGGTGCGTAGAGCGCCAGCCCTTTCCCCTGCCGCGTGATGAAGATGCCGGTGGTAGGCGTAAGCGGCAGCGGATGATACGGGCGTGGAGACGGTTGCACAATCTGCTTGCTGGCCACCGTGTCGAAGAGCAGGTCGGCGCCGGCGATCGGCATCCCCATGGCCGTGCGCACGATCGCATAGCCATCACCGAGCCCGGTGGTGCGCAAGCCGGAGATCAGGCCGGGAAATTCCGGCACCGGCGAGCGATACACCTGCAAGTTCAGCCGCGTTTCGCGCAGACCCGCCACCTTCATCACGCGGAATAGCGCCATCAATTTCGGCGGAAGCTGCTGATAATCGCCGACGGCCTGCATGGTGCCCGCCCCCAGGTCGGCGACCACCGTCCCGCCGTCCAGCATAAAGTCGCTCAACGCTTGCTGCGCGGATTCCGGGATATCGAGCGCGGAAAGCAGCAGGATGGTGTGATAGGTTTTCAGCAGATTATGCGACAGATCGTCGGGCGACAGATAATCGATTTGCCCGTAGCAGGTGCCTTGCCGCAGCATGAAATAGAATAGACCCGGCCCGTCGCTGATGAAGCCGGGCAGGTAGCCATACAGCGCATGCCCGCCGGTGCGTTTGCCGGGCGCATACGGGCAATACACCATGGCGACGCGCGGGGTCGGCGTTTGATTGAGCAAAGCCCGCCGGTTCAGGTCATCGAGGGCGGTACGCAGTTGGGCGCACAGATCCTCCGTTCTATTCAAACTGCTCCAGTCCTGGATGCCGATGCCTGCCGCGCCATGCAGCGCGGCCAGGTAACAATAATGCGTGAGTTGCGCGCTGGTGACGTGTTCGGCGGTGATGCCGGCCAGCGCGATATAGCGATTGCCATGACGGGCGATGTCGATCGCATGCGGATTATGGCTCTCTTCATCGACTTCGGCTACCCCGGGGTAGCATTCGGTAAACGCGCCGTTGACCGACTCCGGCAATCCGCTCAACACCCGGTAACTGTGCTGGCCACCGGCGAAGATGAGATGGTGCGCGTCCATTTGGCGCACCTGGTCGATCCACCAGCTGAGGGTGGTGCGTGGGACACCCATCCGATATTGCGCCAGTTCCAGCAGCGAAGGCGGCGACGAGTTCGGGCGCTCGGTGTTGCGCCGTTCGACCACGTCGATATTCACGTCTTCCCAACGGCTGAAGTGAAAATCCCAGCGTTGATTCAACGCCTGCAACGTCGGATACCGCGGGGTGAGAAAGCGCCGAAAGTCGGCATCGCGCGCGACAACCGCCTGGTGATATTCGTCGAGATCGGCTTTGACGATTTTGGCGACCGCCGGCTTGTTATTGGCCAGCAGTAACGCGTTCTGTTCGGTGAGCGCCGCAAAGGACGGAATGCGGGACTGGTAGGAAGGTTGCCCGGCCTCGCCACTGATCGACCAGGCGGCATTGAGGTTGGGAAGGGTCTCGTATTTCGCCGCGATGAACTGACCGAACGTCCCGAGATCACAAATGAGACGTCCTTCTTCCACCGTGCTGATGATCCACCCCACCAGTCGCGGGTGCGTGGACAGGCGCGGCACCGTGGCCTGCAGGTAGCGCGTGACGTTTTTGAGATAGCCTTCGTCATGCAAATCCGCGCGTTCGCCGGCGGACCAGCTCCCGTTGGCTAACTCAAAGAGCAGATACATTCCTTCCTGCTCGCCGGCGGCGATCAAGGCGTCGGCTTTCTCCAGCGCGATGGAACCGGGCGAATCGATGCGCACCAGCAGCGTATTGAAGCCCAGCGCATGATAGGCCGGCACCTGCGCGGCGTCGAGCACGCCGCGCGCGAAGGTGAGCGCGGTCGGCACGCCATCGATCACCACCCGGTTGCCTTGCTGCGTCACCTCCATGGCCCGGGCCGGCACGCAGCACAGCGCGAGCACCCCGGCAAGCAGGATGCCGGCGAGATGCACGCGTAAACCCGTGGTGACCGATTTTGTAATATGTTCTGGCATTATTGCTGTCTGGGAGGGTGGGAATGTGGGAGGGTGGAAGTATTGCGAACGGGCAACATTCTTTGTAGTGCGGGAATTACTCCCACACTCCCCTACACCCATACCACTCGATCGGCGGGGGTTGCCGGTTTCAAATCTACGCCCAATCATCTTGGCGAGTTATTCGGCGATTTCCGACATTTTGCGCGTGCGTTCGAGCAAGGTGGCGGCGGTGTCCGCCACTTCCTGCGCGGTGATCGCCACCATGCAGTCGTAAAGCGTTTTGCACCGTGGGCGGCGGTGACAGGGCGAGCAGTGCATGGGGTGAAAGCAGAGCGCCATGTAGGGCTCTTCGGCCAGCCAGGTGGGATCGGTGGAGCCGTAGAGCGCGACCGTTGGGGTATCGGTCGCCAGTCCGGCATAGGTCAGGCCGGTATCACAGCCGACCACCACGGTGGCATCCTGCACGATGGCGGCGGATTGCAGCAGATTGGTGTGGCCGACGGCGGAAATCGGGTGCGAGGCGGCGCTTTCCACCAGGCGCAAGGTATCCACCCGCCGTTCCGGCCCTCCGACGAACACCGTGCGCAACCCGTCGCGTTCCCAAAACAGGTCCGCCAGTTCTCCCCAGCGCGACCAGATCCAATCTTTCTGTGGGCGCGAGGTGGAGATGCAGCAGGCGACATAGCGCCGATCCGCCAACCCATTCGACTGCAGAAACGCTTGCGCGGCCTCTCGCTCGGGTGCCGGAATCGGCAACACCGGCCGGCGCGCCGCCACCGGCAACCCCAGCGCGCTCAACATGCTCAGATAGGTCTGGGTAATGCGGGTGGGGTGGGACGGGCGTTCGATCGGCTCGGTGAGAAACAGGCGATTGCCTTCGCGCGAAGGAATGAAACCGATACGGCGCGGTGCGCCGGAGAGATAGGCAAACATACCGCTTTTCAGCAGTCCCTGACAATCGATGGCAATATCGAACTTGCGGGCGCGCAGTTGTTGGCCGAACGCGCGCGCTTCGCGCAAGAAGGGGAGCAATTTCCATTCGCGGAGCATGCGCTGCCAGGCGGCTTTACGTTCAGCGACGATCACCTCGTCTACATAGGGGTTGCAGCGGACGAAAGGGGCGGCCAGCGGCTCGACCAGCCAGGCGATATACGCGTGCGGATAGGCTTCTCGCAACACTTCGACGACCGGGGAAGCCATCAAGACATCCCCAATGGCCCCTAGCCGGACTAACAGAATGCGCACATCACTGTCGGCAGTCGGGTTTTGCGCGGGATGTGTATGTGGCATAAGGCAATAACCGTACCAGGCTTCCATCACCACGACGAGACATGCCGGACTTTCGCGAAGCAGGCCGTTCAATAATCGTCGTTCATTGGTTAGTATACGGATGTCCCAGTGGGATGTCAAATTCGGCTATTGGCAGTGGGCTATCGGCGTAAACCTCTGGTAGTCCGTGTCCGCCGTGGCGCGTGGTTGGTAATAGCCACCCTTTGCAGATAAATCGCAACCACACGCCACGGCGGGGTATTGACCGCCAACACCCAACCGCCAGTAGCCAACACCCAACCGCCAACAGCGTTTCCACCGCCCAGCGTCCGGGTACAAAAGAGGAAAGGACGGCAGCGCGACGTATTATTGTAGTGATTCTTTTTTATTGAGATAGTTTCTTATTACGATTGTGACAGCCGGGAAGGAGTGAAATATGCCGGCAAGGCCGGGTGGGTTCACCACCATCGAGATTTTACTCGTGCTGGTGATGATGTTGCTCTTATCCAGTATATTATTTCCACTTTTCGCGCAGGCGCGCGATAATACACGACAAACCAGTTGCCTGAGCAATCAGCGGACGATCAGCATGGCCGTGTTGGCGTTTGCGCAGGATCACGCCGGCATCTTGCCAAACACGGATGTCTGGAGTGCGGTGCCGGTGACCCCGAGTGAGTTGATCTGTCCGGCCGCGCCTTCCTTGCGCAACGGCTATGTCTACAACAGCATGGTGGCGAACACCAGTCTGTCCTCCCTGCATAACAGCCGCACAAACCTGCTGCTCGCGGACGGCATGCATGTGGCGTCGCCGGATTCCAACTCGATGGACAATATCGCGTATACCGTCAACGATATACGTTTTCGCCATGGGGAGAGCTTGGTGGCGGCTTTCGTCGATGGGCATGCGGAGGTGATCAGCGATGCGCGCGACCTTCCGGTGGAGTTCCGCGCCGGCACGGCGGCGGAATTTGTCGGCTATGATACGACCACGGGAGGACTCTGGGTCAACGCGCAAGGGAAACCCAAATTCGGCCGCCATGGATACGTGCTGCCGCACTGGAACGATGCTGACCCGGCCGTGCTGGGACTTGACGGCAGCTATGTGGCGAACGTGGCCGCCACCGGGGTGGTCGGGATGACGTGGGCGCCCGCGCCGTGCAACGATTTCCGCGCCATTGCAAATCCGAAAACCTATGGCACGCAGGCAGCGTCCTGCTGGGCCAACGACGGCGCCTACACCATCACGCTGAACAATCCGACCGATGCGGCCATACACACCCTGCGGATCTATTGCGTCGATTGGGACCACCAGCATCGGACCATGCGCATCACCGTGCGCGGGCTGGACAATGCGCCGCTCATCCGGCAAACAGTGCCCGTCTCGGAGTTCGATGCCGGCGTCTGGCTCACGTTCCGCTTCCGCGGCAACATCGTCGTGCAGACCACTCATACCGAGGGACCGAATGCGGTGGTGTCGGCGTTTGTGTTTGATTGAGGTGTCGGGTGTCGGACGGTTCACCGCGGGAATTTAACCAAAACTGATATTGGGATCACGGAGTAAGCTTGGCACTGTTTGGAAGCCGACGCCAGTCGCGCCCCGTGACCGCTGATAGCATCACCAGCAAAATCTGGCATCCTGTCAAAAGAACGGTGCGGCAGCGGCAACCTTCCCGCGTGAACCGGTCACGGAGGTCGAGTAGAGGGATCTGTCATTCTGCTGCACCGGTGTCTCTGGTTGCCGCACTCACGCGTCGGATGCGCCGCACACCGGATTCCTTAGACAGCCTGCCAGTCCCTCCCTCACAGAACCGGACGTGAGGATTTCCCTCATCCGGCTCCTCCAAACCCCATTCGTGGCTCCTGCGGGATCGGTTACCAGGCGTGCACCAGCTTCGGGCGGGGAAGCGGATAGCGCTGCTCATAGAGCACAAAACGCTCCCACGTCCACCGTTTCCGCTGGCTGCACCGGTTCAACCATTTGAACGCCAACTGACGGGCGCAACGATCGAATCGGTGCAACGCCACTGCATTGAACGACACCCCGTAGTACTGGT
>Ga0118677_10001743_pt1 | contig 45351 bp, 36 predicted proteins | sample AliMusrvi5mmetaG_FD_86154 | JGI IMG/M metagenome (GOLD analysis project Ga0118677, IMG submission 86154) | reverse complement strand
AGTTCTACCGGGGCATCAGCTAAATGGTTGGGTTTACCCAGTGAGGAAAGATTGAATGGATATGGTGTTAGTGCCTGCGCTGTTTGTGACGGTTTTTTCTTTAGAGGGAAAGAAGTAGCGATAGTGGGAGCAGGGGATACAGCCGCGGAAGAAGCTATGTATCTTTCTAAACTCTGTACTACTGTGCATATGCTGGTTCGAAGAGATAAAATGAGGGCAAGTAAGGTAATGCAGGATAGGGTGCTGAATACGCCCAATATCAAAGTTTATTGGAACTCCGATACAGACGAAATCCTGGGTGACAAAAAAGTAGAAGCCGTTCGTATCAGAAATAACCAGACACAGGAAACGCAGGATGTACCCGTAAGCGCTTTTTTTGTAGCCATTGGTCACCAACCCAACAGCGATATCTTCAAAGAATGGATTACTATGGATGAAACGGGTTATATACAAACCATCCCCGGCACATCCAAAACCAATATAGAGGGGGTTTTTGCCGCTGGAGATGTTCAGGATAAAAACTACCGCCAGGCCGTAACCGCTGCAGGCAGTGGATGCATGGCAGCCCTTGATGCAGAAAGATATCTTAGTGCGAAAGGAACCATTTAATTAAGAGGTTAACGCGTTGCGTGTTACGAGTTGCGCGTTACGGGTTGACAATATATTTTCTCACAATTAACCCGTAACGCGAAACACCCAACACGCAACTCATCCACATGCTCTCCATCCATCTCCATAATATTATCATTTTTGCTCATCATGGTATTTATGAGGAGGAGAAACTGTTGGGGAATCATTTTGAATTGAATATTTCCATTCAACATTCTCCGGAACGAATACCTGTGAAGCATTTATCAGATTCTATTGATTATGTTTCCGTGTATGAACTGGTAAAAAAAAGAATGGAAATCCCAACTCCTTTATTAGAAACCGTGGTAACTGAAATGGCAGTAGAAATATTGAAACAATTTGCACTTGCTGAACAGGTATCCATCTCTATCAGAAAAATGTATCCGCCAATACAGGGGATCTCCGGAAGTGTGGGGGTTAGTTTTGAACTCAATCGAAAAGAACTATAATATAATCTGGCTATGAAAAGATTATTTACTGTATTGTTATCTGTGCTCACCGTAACGGTTTATTCACAGGATATCAGCAGTCTGTTAAAAGATGCGGATAGTTTTGAGAAACAACAAAAAGAAGCCGAAGCCGTTGATAAATACAAACAGGTATTGGTTTCAGATCCTGTTCAAATGAAAGCCCTGGTTAAATTGGCCGAATTGAATGTGATACTCGGGAATATACAGACAGAGAAAACCAACAAACGACTCTATTTTGAAACCGCGCTATCATTTGCAAAAAGAGCTTTGGATGCCGATAATAATAATGCGGATGCGAATTATGTAATGGCAATGAGTGCGGGCAAGATGACGGATGTGGAAACGGATAACCGTAAAATTGTGGCTTATGTAAAAGACGTGAAAACCTATGCTGAAAAGGCATTGGCTATTAATCCCAATCATGGAAAAGCCAATTATGTACTGGGTAAGTGGCATTATGAAATGACGAATTTATCCGGGATCAAAAAAATTGCCGTGAAACTTTTTTATGGGGGTTTGCCCGATGGAAATATCGAGTCGGCTATTCAGTACATGGAAAAATGTAAAACACTGGAACCCTATTGTGTACCTGATTTTCTTGACCTCGGTAAAGCTTATAAAGACAACCATCAACCCACACAGGCTATTGAAACTTTAAAAAGACTGGTTAGATTACCCACCCGAACTTCAGAAGACCCTATATTAAAAGCAGAAGGCAATAAATTATTAGAATCACTACAATAAATGATATGGAATTAGTACAACAATTTGAAGAAGCCGTTGCCAATAGTAAAACCTTATCAGAAAAACCTGATAATGAAACCCTATTAAAACTCTATTCTTTATTCAAACAGGCAACAGAAGGAGATAATACAGGTGAAGCCCCATCCAACGCCTTTGATTTCGTTGCAAAATTCAAACATGAAGCATGGGCAAAACTTATCGGAACTTCGAAAGAATCTGCGATGCAGGAGTATGTGGATTTGGTGAAAAGGCTAAAAGGAACTAAGGCTAATTAACAATTAGTAATTAATAATTAGAGTGTGTTCATCATATTCTCTTCCCTTTCCATTTACCGCTCCTGATATACCAGAATGATGGAATTAAAATAGTAGTCCAGTAAATCCATTCACTGGCCCAACGTTCAAAACTGCCATTGGGAACGGTTTTGCGGCGTCTTTACGAAGCCGGCCTCAGCGCCATCCCCGGCGGTGGGGCGGAAATCTTTAACGCCTCCATCCGCAATCAAATCTGCTCCAAAAAAATCACCGCCGAAGACTGGCTATCAGTACACCAGCAAGCCCATGAACTCGGTATTCCCAGCAATGCAACCATGCTTTTCGGGCATCTGGAGAAAGCCGAAGACATTATCGATCACCTCACCATGTTGCGGGATTTGCAAGATCGTACTGGCGGCTTACAGGCCTTTATTCCCCTGCCTTTCCACCCCGAAGGCACCCGCCTATCCGTCCGCCGGGGCCCCGGCGGGTATAACATTACCCGGGTAGTGGCCATTGCCCGGCTGTTTCTAGACAACGTACCGCACATCCGAATGCTGGTAAACTATGTTGACCGCAAACTGCTTCAGGTTTTATTGGGAGGCGGTGTGGACGACATTGGAGGGACCAGTCTGGACGAACGCATCGCCAAGGCCGCAGGGGCTCCCCTCGGCCAACGCTTTGGATCGACCGGAGAAATGGCTTCGTTCATCGCCGATTTGGGACTCATTCCCCGCCTGGTGAACAGTCGCTACGAAACCGCCGAGCCTGCCTCCCCTCCTGCGGTTTCACTCCCCGCAAGGAATCCTACGACTTCCACTGCTCTAACCACCGCACTTAATAAAGCCTTTTGTGGCAAGCGGCTCTCGGCGGATGACGCCACTACGCTGCTGGATGAGGCTGGACTCGATCAATTGGGGGCGCTGGCCCATCACCGCCGCCAGCAGACGGTACCCGGTAATCTCGGCACTTTTATCATTGATCGCAATCTTTCCAGTACCAATATCTGTGAGGCCGGCTGTAAATTCTGCGCTTTCCACGTGGCGCCCGGTTCCGATAAGGGCTTCTGCCTGACCTCCGACGAAATTCTGTTGCAGGTGGTTGAATCGGTTGACTGCGGGGCCACCCAAGTGCTGATTCAAGGCGGCTTAAATCCCGACCTCGATTTGAGTTTTTATGAGCGCCTGTTCACCGCCATCAAGCAAAAGGTGCAAGTTTGTGTACACTCGCTCTCCCCAACAGAAATTACTTACCTCGCCCGGAAAAGCGGCTTATCATTACAAGAGACGCTGGAGCGGTTACAACGCGCGGGGCTGGATTCACTTCCTGGCGGCGGAGCAGAAATCCTGGTGGATGCAGTTCGTCAACAGGTCAGCCCTAATAAGATCGGTACAGACGCATGGCTGACCGTAATGGAGATCGCACAAAAAATCGGAATGAAGACCACGGCCACTATGGTCTATGGACTCGGGGAAACCAGCGCACAACGGGTGGAACATTTGATCCGCCTTCGTGAACTGCAGGATAAAACGGGCGGATTTACTGCCTTCATCCCGTGGAGCTTCCAGCCCAACAAGACCCAATGGGTTCAGCGTCCGGCCACCGGACAGAATTACCTGCGTATGGTCGCCCTTGCCCGATTGGTTCTCGACAATGTCCCGCATATTCAAGCCGGATGGGTCACGGAAGGCCCCGATTTAGCCCAATTGGCGCTCGTATTCGGGGCGGATGACTTTGGCGGCGTTCTGATGGAGGAACAAGTGGTCCGAGCGACCGGCACCGCTTACACCGCAGCCCCAGAACTGGTCGTCAACCTCATTGCACAAACAGGACTGATTCCCGCGCAACGGGATACACAGTATACGATTCTTCGCCGGTACGGCGAAGAATCGTAGTTTTCTTTGAACTGACGTCCCCCGCATGCTATAAGTCCAAATATGTCTGACATCGTCGTCACCTGCGCCAAGTGCGGAAATAACATAACGATCTCGGAATTTGTCACCGCCGAAACGATCACCTGCCTGAAATGCAAATGGCAGGTCCCGATACCCGTTCGGAAACCTGATCTGGCAGCGACATCAAAATTGAAACTGGCCATTGCCAAACCCCCGGAACCGCCACCTACTCCTGTTATTCCCACCCAATTCAACCGGAAAAAAGCCAGGGCCGAATCCCAAAACGATGTCCTGAAATATCTACCTCAAGGAAGCAAGCGAAAGACCCGCACAAGGAAAATCACCATTTTTGAAATCAAGGTACTGCCGTGGCTTGTTTTTATTGTGCTCCTGCTCGTTTTGGGTTGGATACGTCACGTCCCCGGAGTGCTGGCGCCTGATACCCACCAGATGTTTATCAAGAGCGGTGTATGGGCGCTGGTGTTGATGCATGTCGCTGTAGTATTACTGGCATTTGGAGATGATGTCTTCAGCGGCGTTCTCTGCTCTATCATCCCGGGCTATTCCGTCTATTACCTTTTCACGCAGGCAGATCAAATTTTATTACGCGGACTGGTTGCCGCCTTACTGATCGTATTCGGCTGGGACTTTGCACTGGCGGCAAAAGAACTCTGGCACGAAGTCTACTACTACATATCCACCTGGCTTGCCACCACCGAGTCTGTGAAGAAAAGATAGCGGGCGCATAGAGTCATGGTGAAATCATGAGACTAAACCAATCCGCATCAAAACAGGTCTGATCTCCACACATCCTCTACGGACTGGCCAGGGAGAAGGTTAGTGTATTCTTTTTCGTGGGAAGAAACACTGTACCGCCATGCCACCAACCTGCGACGGCGTGCCACATTTCGTGCCCAAGGGCTTTAAAGTCTGGCAAAGGTTTGCCATGAATATCAAACTCTCCTGACCATGGCACATAAATCACCCCTTTCTGGTCATCAAAATAGGCGCTACAAAATGGGGCAAATGGATCGTAAGGAATACGTCCAGCCAAGATCTTTCCCATATTGACCGGATCAATGCAGACAATTGAGAGGGATGGAACTTTGCGTTCCTCTGTCGGTATTACAGTGCCGCAGCCAGCGCTCATTATCAGTATTATGGCGATCAGATATTTCATGATTATCCCGAAGGGTATGCTTTGATGACAGAGTATTTATTATGCATTTCCTGACAATCGGGGTTATCCTGAAATAGCCATAAGGGTTATCCTGAAGGATAAAACTCGGTTTGAAAACTCCTACACACAACATTCATTGCTCAGTGGCCAACCGTTGAGACAGACGGCAATCTGTTACGGCACGGTGTTGATCAGGGCGATGGGGGGAATGCTTATTGGGGATGCGCCCTCTTTGAGAAACCTTGTCAGGTTTCTCAAAGAGGGCGCGTAGTTTTCATCTGAAGACGATAACTACCTATCGCGGTATCCACAATTCCAGCCACATAAATTACTAACCAGATGGAAAATGGAATCACCAATGCCGCTAAGCCGGGCACTTCGACAGGGGCATTCATAGGAGCAAAGGCCAAACCGTAATAGGCTTTTAAAACCACAAATACTGTAACGAAAAGCCACAAACCTACCACGGTGGAAGCCACAATAAAGAAAATACCCGCACCCCATCGTCGTTGCATCAACTGTCCGGCCCCCGGATACACCAAGGCCGAAAGCGTCATCGGGGACAGCAGGGAGTGCCCGGTTTTAGCCGTTTTTATTACTGGCGGGGTGTCCGCAGTCATCGGGCCTCACTTCGGATATTCGTCAAAATCTCGTAAGAGATCGTTGCGCACCAATCGGCCAATTCATCCGCCCAAATGGATTCCGTCCCCTGCCTGCCAATCAACACCACTTCATCTCCGGGTTTTACACCGCTTCCAGGGCCCACATCAATAATGGTAAAATTCATCGTTACGCGCCCCACCACTTTGGCACGCTGCCCCCCGATCAGAACGCACCCCTGATTGCTCATGAGGCGGGAGAAACCATCGGAATAGCCAACATCAATCGTGGCCAGACAAGTCGGTTCCGTCGTGACATGGGTGCTGTGATAACCAACCGGAAATCCCGCCGGTACCTGTTTGACTTGTATGACACGGGTTTTCCACTGCAAAAACGGTCGCGTACGGGCACGCATGGCACTATCCTGTCCGCCATAACCATAGGTAAGAATTCCCATCCGCACCCCATCCATATCCAGTTCAGGTCGGGACAAAAAAGCCGCGCTATTGGATGAATGAGAAAAGAGTGGCGGCATCCCCAGCGCCGCACACCCCGACAGCACACTTTGAAAACGCTCCGCCTGCATCTGCGCAAACGCAGCAGAAGGGCCGTCCGCCGAAGCAAAATGCATGCAAATACCACGAATGTCCAAACCACCCATCCGACTCATCTTCGCAATTTGTTCGGGGGCTTTTTCCCATGGCAAACCCAGCCGCCCCATCCCCGTATCCACATCCACATGACAAGTCAGGGATCGACCTTCATTCCGGGCGATCTGCGCCAACTCACGGGCCTGTTCCTCACTCACCAGTACCGGCAAAATGCGGTTCTGAATGATTTCATGGATATTGCAAGATCCAACGGATCCCAACAGGAGGATATTGGCCTCAGGCAGAACCGAACGCACATTCACGGCCTCATCAAGTGTCGCAACAAAAAACCAACGCACACCGCAGTCAGCAGCCTTCCTGGCCACAGTCGTGATCCCATGCCCGTAGGCATTGGCTTTGATGACCAAAATCATTTCCGTGGAAGGCCGCAACGCCGCCCTCATCGCAGCCAGATTCTGTCCTAAGAGATTCAGATCCATCTCTACCCATGCATTTCGCTTCATATTGGAACTCACCGCTAGGCTAACTGGGGGCCACCTTGGGGAGGCGAAGACACCGTCACGCGGTTAACTCGCAACGGATACCGTAACTTGAGGTCCCCATCGATCAAAACCTCAATCCAATAGACCCCCTCTTTATCGAATTTAAGATTCATAAAAAATTCCACATTGGTCACAGTCGATTCCGAATCGTTCAACTGCACACGGATTCCCTGTCCTTCCGCAATGACCACGCCATTATCCGGGCCAATAATGCGCGTTTTTTCCATGAACTGCCCCTGTCCACTACACCAACGGTTCACAATACAGACCCGCTGGAAGATGGCGGGGAATTGAGGCATGCCAATCACATCAAAAAGGCCAATCAGGATGAATTTCCCAGACCTTTCCTGTCGCACATCATCACACAGCACACTCATCTGGAGATCGGGAGTCATCATGATGGATTGCCTTTAATTGAACCACCCCATGCTTTGAGGCGGGTGATAATAAAATTCACCACTGTGGCATGCGCTTCATGACCACTCCCATCGACCTTCAGCGGCGCACCAAATTCAATTCGAACGGTACGTTCCGGGTAAATATAACCTGCATCTTTAATCCACTTGCCATTCGCCATGAAGTCCGTCTTCAAAGCCAGCGGGATCACCGGCACACCCGCACGAGCCGCCAACTTGACACCCAAGGTGTTAAAAGCATCCACATCAAATTCAACCGACCGGGTCGCCTGCGGGAAAATAACGACCGTTACCCCCTGGCGGATCAATTCCGCCCCCTCGGTCAGCACCCGCTTCAAATCCTCACGCGGATTATCACGGCCCACGGCAATATGCTTGACCGAACACATGATGCGCCCGAAAGCAAAATGTGTCTCTAAACTTTTCTTCACAACAAACGCTACGTCTTTAAACGGCAAAATAAAACCAGGTAAAAGGATGGTTTCCAGGGAACTCATATGATTCCCGATGATTACGACTGGCCCCTGAGTTTGCGCCAGATAATCCAACCCCTCCACTTCCACACGCCCGCCCATGGCTTCCGTGACATCAAGGGACTTCCAAGACCTATTGGCATAGCCGGCAGTATCAAACATCGCACGCTTGATCATTTTTCCGGCGATATAATAGACCCAGAGAATACGAATATGAAAACAGATCGCACGAAGCCACTCCAAAGGGCCAAGCCGTAACGGCTTCCCTGACTGAGCGGTCACATAACGTGACATCGTTTTGATTTGCTGCTGAAATGCCTGGGATTGTTCAAGATTAAACATGGTCATCCATTAACTCATAAGCCAAAACGCTCACACCGTAGAGTGCGGCGGTTTCCACTCTTAACACACGGGAGCCATAGCTGATCGGCAGGGCACCAGCCTGTTTGGCCAATTCATATTCCCGCGGTGAAAAGTCGCCTTCAGGCCCAATGAGCAGGCCGACCGATCCAATGTGGCGATCTTTCAACTCCTGCATGCAGGATTTCAAAGGGCGGCTCTCGGACTCCAGTGAGCCGATTAGTAAGGCATCCAAAGCCAAATCCCGTCCCAACAGCGTGGCCAGTGGCGCAACGGGGAATACTTTCGGGATCCAAGAGGTACGACACTGCTTAGCCGCCTCGGAAGCAATCCGCTGCCAACGTGCCGTTCGATGATCTGCCCGCTCATCCTCCAACCGGACCACTCCCCGCTCGGTCATCACAGGACGAATGGTACAAACCCCCATCTCGGTCACTTTTTGGATAATCAAATCCATTTTTTGGGCTTTGGGTACGGCCTGAATCAGAGTGATGGCAATACCGGCCCCCGTCTGCCGTTTCCGCTCCACGATCCAAACCGTAATGATTCCAGCATTACATGCCGTAATGACCGCCGAAGCTTCCCCGCCCTGACCATCACAAATCACTACCGATGCACCGACCACCAGACGCAGCACATCCGTTAGATGGTGCGAATCTTCACGCGGAAGCGTAATCGTGTCATGCAACCATAGATCGGGAGTAACAAAACAACGCGGGATCATTCTTCAGATCTCACTTTTCAGGGTTAGGTTTGGCTTTAAAAAATTGCTCTGCCTGTTCGTGCAATTTCCGGGTCATGGGATGATTATCGTCCGTACACAAATCACCATAATCCTTGAGTGCCTTTTTCTGCTTCGAACTGAGTTTTACCGGCACCTCAACAATCGCCCGGACATGAAGATCGCCACGCCCATGCCCATCCAGGCTAGGCGCACCCTGACCGCGTAACCGGAACATATGGCCCGACTCCGTTCCCGCCTCAACATACAGCGGGACAAACCCATCCAAGGTGGGCACATTCACTTCACCACCAAGAGCGGCAATTTGCATAGGAACAGGCACTTCACAAAGCAACTCGGCCCCCTCGCGATGAAACAGATCATGCTCGCGCACATGGAGAATCACATAAAGATCGCCAGCACTGCCACCCCGTACACCGCCCTCGCCACGACCGGCCAAGCGCAACCGGGAACCCGTCTCCACACCGGGCGGAATCCGCAGTGTCAGCCGTTTTTTATTTTTTACACGGCCGGCGCCTTTGCAGTCACGGCAGGGCTTGGTAATCATCTTCCCGCTACCGGAACATACCGGACAGGTCTGACGCACCTGAAAAAAACCACTGGACGCAATCACCGCTCCGCGGCCCCCACAATGACGACAGGTCTCCTCGGAACTTCCCGGTTCGCTTCCCATCCCATTACAAGAAGGGCATTGATCGGTCACTGGCAGCGTAATTTCCTGCTGCGCCCCAAACATCGCTTCCTCAAATCCAATTTCCAGATCGAACCGAAGATCCGCCCCCTGCTGTGGACCCGTTCTTGACGTCCGGCGTCCTCCGCCTCCCATCAAATCCTCAAAGACGCCACCCCCATCACCGAACAGGCTTCCGAACAGATCCTGTAAATCAGAGACATGGGTGAAATCCCTTGAAAAATTAAAGCCATCCGGTCCGAAGGTAGACTTCAGCCCTTCATGTCCATACTGATCGTATTGTCGCCGCTTGCCAGCATCGCTCAAAATCTCATAGGCTTCGCTGACTTCCTTAAACTTGGCTTCAGACGCTTTGTCACCCTGATTCCGGTCAGGATGATATTGCATCGCCATCCGGCGGTAGGCTTTCTTAACTTCATCGGTGGAGGCAGACCTCGCCACCCCGAGCACCTCATAATAATCGCGCTTTGCAGTCACAAATCAGCCCTCACAAAAATTGAAATTTGAAAAAACAACCATGGGTATCGCTTCCACAAAATGGAAGTACAGATCAATGCATGAACAAGTCTGGTGGATCACCGACCGGGGTTCGCAGCAACGTTCTGTTGGGCCACCGTTCGCGCGAGATCCTCCTTCAAGTACACCAGCACATCTTTAAATTTAACCATATTATCCGGAGCGGCCTCAATCAGGGACTCATGCGCCGTGATCATCGTCTGGGTCATCTGCTTCTTATCCCCGCCGACTTGCAAAGGCATGCTTTTGGTTGGCATGGAACTGGTGGCCGCATCATTGGAATCAATTTTAACCAGATGATTAATCCCCAGCATTTTGATCAAAAAGGCATTTTTATCGCTGATATTCCGCAGGATGACCTCGCCATCACACTTCTTCATCTGGGTTGCCAATCCTGCCAATACCCCCATGAAGGTACTATCCATTCCCACGCAACCCTGCATCTCAACAATCACACGGCGACAGCCCTTTTCGATGGCCGTCATACCGAACTGCTTGAGTGCAGGACCAATTTTAAAGGTAGCACGCCCATGTACCCGGACAAATGCATCGAGGTATTGAATCGCAACTTCTACGCTATCACCAGATATTTCCATAAGAACCCTTGCTGTAAATTGTCCACAAGGTTAACACCCGTTGCCCCTGCTGTCAACGGGGTGAAGCGATTACCAGAACAATTTCACCTTTGATCGTGCGTCCCTGAAAAACACGTTTCAGCTCCGCCGCCCCCCCCCAGACCGTCTCCTCAAATTTCTTGGTAAGCTCCCGCCCCACAAAAAGCTCCCGATCCCCCAGTGTCGCCTCAATTTCATCCAGCAGCTTCATCAGACGGAAGGGAGACTCAAATACCGCCACCGGCACCGGACAGGAGGCAAATTCCTGCAGGAATTTCCGCAGGGCACCACTCTTTCTGGGGGTAAACCCCCCAAAGACAAACCCCGCACCGGGAAAGCCACACAGTGATATGGCCGCCGTCACGGAGGAGGGGCCAGGGACACAGATCACTTGGATCCCGGCTTTACGACAAGCGGCCACCATGCGCGAACCGGGATCGGACACCCCGGGCATCCCGGCATCGGAAACAAGTGCCAGCGATTCTCCGGCACGCAAGCGGGCCAGAATGCCATCCACACGCGCGGCTTCATTAAATTTATGGCAACTGAACGCCGGCGTCTTGATCCCGAACCGGTCCAATAGAATACGGGTATGCCGGGTATCTTCGGCTAAAATCCCATGCACCTGTTTCAATGTCTCAATCGCCCGGGCCGAAAGATCGTCCAGATTCCCGATCGGCGTTCCCACCACATATAGCCCTGACGTCATCATATCTCCCCACACTCTGTTCTTGTCGTTTTCCAAGCCCTCATTACAATACCACCCATTTCTAAGGGATTCAGAGACGAAAGCAATGAGAATCTGTGTGGATATACAATCGGCCGTATCGCAACGGGCCGGAGTGGGGCGTTACACGAGAAATCTCGTGGAACACCTTGCCGCACTTATGGCCCCACCGGATGACTTGAATCTCTTTTATTTTGACTTCCACCGTCGGGGACTTGATTTCCCCTGCCCCGGCGCCCATCCCAATCCTGTCCGCTGGATTCCTGGAAAATATGCACAGCAAGCCTGGAAACGGCTCCAGTGGCCGCCTTTTGACTGGTTTTCAGGGAAGGCGGACCTCTATCATTTCCCCAATTTCACAATCCCCCCCCTCACCCAAGGCAAAAAAATCGTGACCATCCATGACATGAGTTTTTTGCGTTACCCGGAGTTTTCAGAACAGAAGAATTTGGATTATTTATCCACCTTTATCCACGATACCGTCCGACGCGCCGATGCCATTCTCACCGTTTCAGAATTCAGCAAAAAGGAAACCGCCGAGTTGCTGGGACTGGATTCCGCGCAAATCTTCGCGACTCCGCTGGGGGTCACCCCGGGCTGTGCCCGGCCCACCGCCGCACAGATCGACCAAACCCGGCGTCATTTGAAACTCAACCATCCCTACCTCCTGAGCGTCGGCACCTTGGAACCCCGTAAAAATATCCCCTTCCTGATCGAGGTGTTTGATCAATTGTCGGGTTTCGACGGGGATCTGGTCATCGCCGGAATGAAGGGCTGGAAGGTGGAGCCCATTCTGCAAAGCATGAAAACCGCCGCCCGCCGCGACCGTATCCGTTACCTGGAATTTGTTCCCGATGGCGATTTATTCTCACTCTATGCCGGGGCCGAACTTTTTGTGACGACTTCTTTCTATGAAGGTTTCGGTCTACCCCCACTGGAAGCCATGGCCTGCGGTACCCCGGTCGTCTCCTCCACAGGTGGCTCACTCCCAGAAATGCTGACGGGTACCGCCTCCATTATGATCCCCGGTTTTGACGCCGAGGTCTGGGCCACCACCTTAACCGCCCTGTTGAATGACCCAACCCGGCGAAATCACATGGCACAAAATGCACCAGCCCATGCCGCCCGTTTCACCTGGGAGGATACCGCCCGCAAAACAATGGATGTTTATCGGAAAGTGTTATCATGAAAATTGCACTCGACGCCCGCTGGATATTTAATGAAATCTCAGGAATTGGTGCCCATACCCGTGAATTGATCCGCCATATTGCCCGGGAGGATCATACCAACTCATACCTTCTGATTTTTTCAGACCGGACACTCGCCGAACGGACCTGGGCGGAGGCGGAACTGTCGGACAAGCCCAACTTCCGTCCCGATATTGTTCCTTGGAGTATCTTTTCACCGCACAGTCAGCTCCTGCTCCCCTCACGCCTCGCCCGACATGGTATTGATGTTTATCACTCCACAAATTACATGATTCCGCTTTCCTGCTTCCCACGTGGTAGGGTCGGAAAAATTCGTTGCGCGGTAACCATTCACGACCTGATTCCCATGCTCTTCCCTTCGGCAACCCCGCGGGCGCTGAAATCCCGACTCTTTCCAATTTACCGACGCCTAATGCTGGAAATCGGTGCCCGCGCCGATCGGATCATCGCAGTCAGCGAAGCCTCCCGCTCGGATATCGTGAAAAACCTCCATATCCCGGCGGAACGTCACGATTCTGTCCGGGTCATTTACAATGGGGTCTCATCCAACTTCACCCCCGCCGCCCCTGCCCTTCACAACGACCCCATAAGGCCGCGCATGCTACTTTATGTCGGACGGAGTGACCCCTATAAAAATCTGCCGCTCCTGATAGAGGCCTTCGCGCACGCTAGACAAAAAGTCTCCTTCCCGATTCAACTCAAAATCCTCGGCCCTCCCGACCCACGCTACCCCGAAGCCGGGCAGCGCGTCAAAGAATTGGGATTGGAAACCGTCGTCAACTGGGCGGGCTATCAATCTAGCGCCGCCCTGGTCAAGGCCTACCAGGATGCCGATCTCGTGGTACTGCCATCCCGCTATGAAGGATTTGGCCTGCCCGTCGTCGAAGCCATGGCCTGCGGCACGCCGATGTTGTGCAGTGATATCCCTGTCCTTAAGGAAATCGGTGGACCGGCCGCCTTCTATTCGCCACTCGACCATAGCCCCGAACTAGCCAACGGCATAGTGCGTGTTCTGACCGATCTCGAGCTCCGCCGGAACATGATTCAGCGCGGCCTTGAACAGGCTCGCCAATTCACCTGGGCCGCCGCCGCAAAACAAACCATCGCCCTATACAAAGAGTTAGCGGCGGTACCATCATGAGCCATACCTTCCCATCCTCCTGGAAAAGCATGCGCGTTGTGCTTTGTCATGACTGGCTGACCGGCATGCGCGGCGGCGAACGGGTACTGGAGATCCTCTGCGAAGGATTCCCCGAGGCGCCCATCTTTACGCTCATTCACAATCCTGACACCATCTCAGATACGATTAATCGCCATCCCATCCATACCTCCTGGCTTCAGACCATCCCCTCCATCGGAAAACGGTATCGTTATTTCCTGCCCTTCTTTCCATCCGCCATTGAACACTTCAAGGTTCCCCCCGCCGACCTCGTCATCAGCACCAGCCACTGCGTGGCCAAAGGACTGCGCTCAAAATCACCCCATCTTTGTTACTGCTTTACCCCGATGCGCTATGCCTGGCTGTTCCATGACGAATACCTTAAAGGAAACCCGCTGAAGAAGTTGCTGGCAAGACCTGCATTGGCATGGTTGCGACACTGGGATCGGAAAACCTCACAACAGGTCACCCGGTTTGTGGGGATCAGTCATTACATTGCCGCCCGGATCAACCGCTTCTATGGCCGCAAGGCCGACGTCCTGCATCCGCCCGTGGATCTCGATCGCTGGACACCCGACTACCAACCTGCCGGTGATTTTGACCTGATCGCATCAGCGCTGGTTCCGTACAAGAAGATTGATCTCGCCGTGACAGCCTATAATCACACGGGCCGGCATCTTAAAATTGTAGGGACAGGCACTGAGTTTGAATCATTGAAAGCGATGGCAGGCCCCCATATCGAATTTCTGGGTCGGCAGACCGACAAAGAACTGCTGGCACTCTATCGACGATGCCGGATGCTGATATTCCCGGGCGAGGAGGATTTCGGGATTGTCCCGCTCGAGGCCCAGGCCTGTGGCCGCCCTGTCGTGGCCTACGGTCGCGGCGGCGCACTGGAGACCGTCAAGGCTGGGGTGTCCGGCATCTTTTTTGACCCGCAAACCCCGGAGGCGCTCATCATCGCCATCGACACCTGTGCCAATATGACGTGGGATCCCCACCTTATTCGCAGTCAGGCCGAAACCTTCAGTATCCAGGCCTTTATTGACGGCCTCGACGCCTTGATACATCCGTGAGATCGGTGACACAGCGGCCATGAATGCCGCCATAACAAACGCCTTCCCCGGAGCGTCCGTCGCCATCCGAAATATAGATGGAGGTTTGAAGTTAAAATGCGCCCACTCAACCCCATTGAGCGAAGCCTTCACAACCGGTTGCCCAACGGAAATGCCATCTAGCTGATCGAAATCCCGGTAATTTTAGGATAGGCCCGAAGAGAATCCATTGCACTATGTGCGAGACCCGTGCTTCGCCTCAAGATAGGCTGCAATCCCAGCCGCTGCTTGGCGGCCATCACGCATGGCCCGCACCACCAGTGAAGCACCTTGTGTCATATCGCCTGCCACAAAAATTCCAGGAATATTGGTCATATTCCGCTGATCACGCCAGATAACGCCATTGGGCTCCGTCTTGATGGCCAACCCCTCAACAATTTTATTGCGCTCGGGCCCTGTAAATCCCATCGCCAACAAAACTAGATCGGCCTCCAGCACAAACTCGGTACCGCTTTTTTCAACCAAAATCGGACGTCCTCCACCCGTCGGGGTCACCCATTCCACCTCAATCGCCCGCACCCCCTGAACGGCGTCAGCTTTGCCAAGGAACTCCTTGGTCGCCAAACTCCAACGCCGAGTACAGCCTTCCAGATGACTGCTCGACACACGTAACTTCAGCGGCCACATGGGCCAGGGCGTACTTGCTGACCTGTTAGGCGGCGGTTTGGGCAAAATTTCAATCTGGGTAACCGATTTGGCCCCCTGCCGGATCGACGTCCCCACACAGTCGGAGCCTGTGTCTCCTCCGCCAATCACCAGCACATTTCTGCCGGAAGCCAGGATTTCAGTACCCGGCTCAACCCGTTCCCCGCCCAACCGTTTGTTCTGCTGCACCAGGAAATCCAACGCGAAATGAATGCCCTTTAGGTCACGCCCCGGCACCTTGATATCACGCGCCTCCCGGGCTCCCCCAGCAAGACAGATGGCATCAAACCGGTGCTGCAGATAATGATACGAAATGTCGTCCCCCACCCGCACCCGATTTTCGAACACCACTCCCTCTGCCTGCATCAAGTGAATCCGGCGATCAACAACCCATTTTTCTAATTTAAATTCTGGAATACCGTATCTTAAAATTCCACCCGGCTTCTCATCTGCATCATAAACAACCACCCCATAGCCCGCGTGATTGAGCGTATCGGCGATCGCCAATCCGGCAGGTCCCGATCCCAGCACGGCCACATGTTCTTTCCGCCGTACTGCAGGCAGAGAGGGCTTCATATAGCCGAGCTCATATCCTTTTTCGATGATCGACAATTCAATCTGACGGATGGTGACCGGATCCTTATTAATGCCCAGCACGCAGGCGCCCTCGCAAGGGGCAGGACAAATACGCCCGGTAAACTCCGGAAAATTATCCTTCGACAGCAAGATATCCAGCGCCTCTTTCCAGCGCCCTTGATAAACATGCTCATTGAACTCGGGAATCACATTCTCAATCGGACAGCCGCAGCCGTGGCAAAACGGTGTGCCACAATCCATACACCGCGCCGCCTGCTCCTTAACCTCCGATTCAGTAAGCCTGATTTCCACCGCGCGGTAATCCCGGATCCGCTCCACAACCGGCCGATAACCGGGATCGTGACGTTCAAATTCCATAAAACCGGTTACCTTACCCATGGATCACCTCGGCTCGTTCAGTCGCTTCATCTTCCCGCATCATCTGGCCCATCACACGACGATATTCCATCGGGAAGACTTTGATGAAATACGGCAGTTGATCCTCCCAGTTTTCCAAGATACGTTTCGCTTTCAGACTCCCGGTGTAGCGCACATGCTTCTCCAACAGCCCTCGCAGCTCGGCTTGATCGGCCTCGCTCACCACCAGTTCTAAATCCACCATATCCAAATTACACCGTGCGTCAAAAATACGGTGTTCATCATAAATGTAGGCAAGCCCTCCGCTCATCCCAGCCCCGAAATTCACGCCGGTATGCCCCAGCACCACCACGCGTCCCCCCGTCATATATTCGCACCCGTGGTCGCCAATCCCTTCAACCACGGCCGTAGCCCCGCTATTACGGATGGCAAAACGTTCGCCCACCGCCCCATTCAGGTAAACCTCGCCACAGGTTGCCCCGTAGAGAAGTACATTCCCCGCAATAATATTGGACTCCGAAGCATAGGTCGCCCCCGCGAATGGCTTGACAATTATTTTGCCACCCGATAACCCTTTCCCGAGGAAGTCATTAGATTCGCCTTCCAGAATCAAGGTCATCCCTCTGGCACACCAAGCGCCAAAACTTTGTCCTGCCGACCCTGTAAACCTCATAGTGATCGTATCCTCCGGCAAACCCTTGTGGCCGTATTTCTTGGCCACCTGCCCGGCAATCATGGTCCCCACCGTCCGATTTACATTCCGGATGGAATGCTCAAGTGATACCGGTTTACTGGTCTCCATGGCGGCTTTGACTTTGGGGATCAGTTCCAGATCCATCGCACAATCCAATTCATGATCCTGTTTTGTAACACAACGGACCGGGCTATCACCCGGCGGACGATAAAGAATCCTCGAAAAATCGAGTCCCTGCGCCTTCCAGAAAGTGATCGCCTGATTCATTTCAAGACAATCCGAACGGCCGATCATTTCGTCGATGGTCCGGAATCCCAGCTCCGCCATGATTTCACGAACTTCACTGGCAATGAAAGTGAAGAAGTTGACCAGATGATCCGGACTACCGGCAAACAACTTACGCAAACACGGATCCTGTGTCGCCACCCCGACCGGACAGGTATTGCTATGACATTTACGCATCATGACACAACCAAGCACAACCAAAGCCGTAGTCGCGAAGCCATATTCTTCCGCTCCCAGCAAAGCCGCCACCACCACATCGCGCCCGGTTTTGATCTGACCATCCGTCTGCAACCGCACCTGACCGCGCAAATGATTCAACACCAGCGTCTGCTGGGTCTCCGCCAGGCCCAGTTCCCAAGGAGCGCCGGCATGCTTGATGGAGGACAGCGGAGAGGCCCCGGTGCCGCCATCGTAGCCGCTGATCAGCACCATATCCGCATGCGCTTTCACAACGCCGGCGGCAATCGTGCCGACGCCGGGCGGATCGCCCCGAAGGGATTCCCGCGCAGCAACAAATTCGGCGCGCCGGCCTCACTGCCGAAAAAAGACGAGGCGTGATCCGCCGACGCACGGCACCGCCATGTCGTCGCGATCAGTAACGTCGGGATGTGCGATCAGGGGCGGGCGATCCGCCACGCATTGCGCAACGCCGGCAGTGGGCGCAGCGGGTAGCGGCGGTAGATCCCGTAATGAAGGAGGAGGCGGCGAAAAAAGGACGGCATCGGAATTCCCTGTCGCTGTCTCGCTATTTCCAAACGCCGTATCGTTGGCTTGGTTCCACGGCGCCGGACTTGGAGTTCCCCAGCACATCTTTGTGTTTTCCGATTCGTCGACCGGCGACAATCCGTGGATATATCGTAGTTGCGCCGCGCCCGGCGCCGCCCTCGACGTGACGGCCCACGACGTGGGACTCATCGCCATTGTAGAAGACGGAAAGCTGGCGGGTTTCAATGTGTCGGCGGGTGGCGGCTTGGGCATGACCCACGGCGAGCCGGCCACGTTCCCCAATTTGGGATGGGTCATCGGTTTCTGCCGGCCCGAGCAGATCCTCGACGTGGCGGAAAAGATCCTCACCACGCAACGCGACTTCGGCGACCGCAGCAACCGCAAGCATGCCCGCTTGAAGTACACGATTCTCGATCGTGGCGTGGAGTGGTTCAAGGACGAACTCCAGCGCCGCCTTGGCTGGTGCCTCGAGCCGGAGCGGCCGTTCCATTTCGAGCATCACGGCGACCGCTACGGCTGGGTCAAGGGAACCAACGGCAAGTGGCACCTGACGCTCTTCATCGAGAATGGCCGCATCCGCGACGGGAAAGACCATCCGCTCATGACCGGCCTGAGGATGATTGCCCAGTCGCACGACGGCGACTTTCGCCTGACGGCCAATCAGAACTTGATCCTCGGGAACATTTCTGAAGAGAACCGACCGCGGATTGAACAATTGGTGCAGTCGTACAAGCTCAGCGACGGCCAACGAGTTTCCGCCCTGAGGCGCAACGCCATGGCTTGCGTGTCCTTGCCGACCTGCGGGTTGGCGATGGCCGAGTCGGAGCGGTATCTGCCCGGACTAATTACCAGACTGGAGGGTCTGCTGGCCGAAGCGGGGCTGGCCGACGACGAGATTGTGATTCGCATGACTGGCTGCCCTAATGGCTGTGCTCGACCGTATCTGGCCGAGATCGGCTTCGTCGGCAAGGCCCTAGGCAAGTACAACCTGTATCTGGGGGCTGACTTCACCGGTACACGGATGAACCGTCTCTATCGTGAAAACATCGGTGAAGAGGAGATCCTTGCCGAGCTCAAGCCGATTATCCAGCACTACGCCCAGGAGCGGCAGCCGGGCGAGCATTTCGGCGATTTCGTCGTGCGGGCCGGATATGTGCGGGCCGTGGCCGACGGCCCGGATTTTCATTCTCGGGGGTGAGGGTACAATGGAGGTATGAACTTGAACTTTCCGTGCTGGGGCCGCTTTTTTGACCATCCCCCCGCCGGACTGCGGAAACTAAGGAATAGACATGGTCCGGCATGTGGGCACGAAGCACGGGTTACGATCCTCTGCGATCGGAGTCGCTTTGGCGATCGTGGTTCTGGCAGTAGCAGCCAACGCTTCCCGCAGCACGGAGATACCTCCGGCCGGGATGGCCCCGTCGGCCAAGCCTCGATCCGCAAAGACACCTTCCAGAACTTCAAGTGCTCTCAAGGCAGAAATCGAGCGATCCATCACCGATCTGGGAAGCACGGACTTCGCCGTTCGGGAAAGGGTTTCGCAATTGCTATGGAATGCCGGCGATGAGGCGAAGCCGGCTTTAGAGAAGGCCATTCAGGAGACGGATGACTTTGAAGTTATCTATCGCGCCCGACAGATTCTTCAGTCGTTTGAAGCGGGGATTTATCCTGACACGCCCGCGGATATTGTCATGATCATTGTCCAGTTTCGCATGGGCAATTTCAACGTGAAGCAGATCACTGCCCAGCGTCTGAAGGAAAAGGGCAAGACAGACCTTTTGCGGCAACTGATTGCGAAGGAGTCGAATCCCGACTTACGCGAGCAATTGAACCAAGTCTTGCTCGCTTCCGGTTCGCCGGGCACCACCGGTTCCGTGCGCCGTCGAGCTCCCCGCGTTGCCAGTGCGTCGGAGCTTGCCATGGAAGCACGGAGGCGGTTGGCGCTGCGCGACATTGATGGTGCCGAAGGAGTGCTTCGCGGGGTGACCAGCGATGAATCGGTGCGAGACTTCGCCGCTTTGCTATTGAGTCGGAAAAAGCTCGACGCGGAGATTGCCCAGTTGCGAGCCAATCTTAAGCCCAGCGATGAGGCCGGGCAGCGGCGGCTGGTCTGGATGCTTCGGGCCAAAGGCGATCTGGCCGGTGCCGTAGCGGCGGCCAAACTGGTCAACGACCACCTTCTTGTTGAGGATCTGTTGACCGAAATGGCCGATTGGAAGGAGCTAGCGAAGATCGATGCCAAGGCCAATCTCCTCGACGCGTTGGCTATCAAGCAGGGTGGGGCACAAAAGCTTGCCCGGCTCCTTGTTTTTTGCCATTTGGCTGGCGAGAAACAGGCGTGCGACCTGGCGGCTGCGGCTGCCGTCAAGGCACTCAAGAAAAGCCAGCCTGGCTACCTGTATCTACTAAACGCGCTGATCCTGAGCGATCGGGTGAACCAGGCGATCGAGGCAACCCCGTCCCAGGACGTGAAAGTCGCTATTGCTTTTGAACTCCTGGTTGCCCAGAACCGCATGAAAGAAGCCCTCCGACTCGTCAAAATCGACGTCCCGATCCCCGCCAAAATCGACTGGACGGCTTGGCTGAAAGACGGGCAGGGGGCGGTCATTCCGGAACATTTCTTCCTCGCCCACAAGGTCGTTCGGGTATTGCACATGGCAGGCGAAATCGAACGGACACGCGAACTGATTGCTGCGATGCTGACTGTTGTCGGCGAGAAGCTGGCGGAAGATGGCCGGGGGGAGTTCGCTCTGAATCTGCTGGATTCAGAGGTTGCAGTCGGCTCGCACGAGACCAGCGATGCCCTGGCCGCGAAGTTGCTGGCCTTGGATTTGGATAACCCGGAGATCGTGATTTCCCGTTTGTATCGCGACCACCAGGGTACAATCGCGGTATTGCTCTGGAACGCAATCTGCAAGCAATTCCCCGGTGAGGATCGGCCGACCGCACTGAAGCATCTGCGGCGGCTCTTGACGGGCAAGCCCGATGCGACGGCCGTGGAGGAACTCCGTCACCTCCTTCTCCGCATTGAACCGCAACTCGATTCCGAGAACATCGACGGCTCATCGAACAACGAAACTTCCGACCTCCGAGCCAGCAAGCTATTGGCCCTGGCAACACTCCTCCATCGACATGGCCAGAGCAAGCTGGCCACTAAATATCTTGCCCGCATCGGCACGGCAGGCGTCTCCTCGCGATCTTTGATCGCCCAGGGCAAACTCCATGCGGAAGGGAAGCAGTGGAACGAAGCCGTCAAGTCATACGAAGCGGCTTGGACCAAGGATAACCGCAGCGCGTCGGCCCTTTATCTGCTGGGTTGGGCACAAACCAAGCGCGGCGAGGAGGCCGAGGGTCGCAAGCGGATGGAACTGGCCCTGATGATTCCCCTGGCTGACGGCGAGAGCCGCCGGGACCTAGTGCAGTCACTTGCTGAACTGCATCAGGACGATGAAGCGGCCCGACAGCGACTGTGGCTGCCGCGGGTTGCGGCGATGCACGATCGGTCGATCATCCAGACCCTGATGGAAACCGGTGATGCCGCAACCGGGAAGGCCGATGCAGCCAACCTAGCGACGGTCTGGCAGCGGGTTGCCGTGGAACTCCTCAGCGGCAGCGTGTTCCTCTCCGAGACGCGATATTATTTGCACCCCCCCCTTTTGGCCCACATCGCACGGACACGCGATCTGCTCCACGCGGGCAAGACGGCCGAGGCGATCGAGGAACTGCGTCAGGGTGAAGCGGTCCAGCCGGCCAACATTCAACTGGCCTTGGATTGCGATTCTGAGTTACGGAAGCATGGCGCGGCAGGCGAGGCCGATGCCCTCTATCGGCGGATGCTGGATCGTCAAGAGGCGTTGTGTCGCGATTTCCCCCGTAGCGGCACCTTTAACAACGATCTCGCCTGGCTGGCGGCCAATCTCGATCGAGATCTCGATAAAGCCCTGACCCATGCTCAGCGAGCTGTCGAGTTGGAACCTCAAGCGGCCGGCATTCTCGATACGCTGGCCGAGGTCCATTTCCGCCGCGGTAATCGGAGCGAGGCCGTGCGGCTATCTAAATGTTGCCTGGAGATGGAACCGGACGGCGAGCAATATAAGAAGCAGCTTGCCCGCTTTGAAGCCAAGCAGTAGTTGAGAAAGGCGACCCTGAGGGGGATTGGGCGGCACACCCTACTTTGAGAAAGGCGGAGCTTACACCCCTGCTCGACTAGCTCGCGAACCTCCACCGGGCACTCTTGGCATGTTGGCTGCTCTAGGACTCCAGTCGTGAATTGCCATCGCCAAATTCTCCCCGTGCAGCAGGAATGTGCGGAATTTGCTCTTCTCCCGCCATTCATTATACCGGCTTAAGGTTTTGGAATCTCAAATCAACAGCAAATCAATTTTCCAACTTCCGACAAATCAACTTCCGCCCTTGACGGCAGCCCAGCGATTCACTAATCTCTCCACCGCTGTGACATGGTTCAAACCACGGTAACACTCCTGCGGCCGAATTCTGTAGTGAATGTTCTCCACGACGTTCCGCGGGATCCACGCTGGTGTTGCAAAAACGAAACATATGGCAAAAACGAAGCTGGAATTGTCGGTAAACCACCTTCGCCAATTCGGGAAAATTCTTCGGCAAAATGGTTGACTCCAGGGCGAAATTGACACAGAGTTTAGATAACGATGATGCCGCTCCCTATTCTGGCTCATCGCTGACCTTTCTCGTTTCGTCTTTTCAATGGTAATACGCCGCTTTCGCGGCAGGGCCGAGGGTCTCGACCCCATCCCGGTTAGCTCCCGGTTGGGACGGCTTGGCGACCGAATTCAACGGTAGGCACCAATGCGATATCGAGGCAAAACCTCCACCAGGCTCAGCCTGCGCGCCGCGCAAAGATCGCTACGGCTGGAACAACTCGAAGTTCGGCAAATGCTTGCTGGCGACCTGGTCTCGGCCATGGTTTCGTCGGGCTGGTTCGGAAGCTATGTTGCGGCCAAACAACTTCATCATGCGTCGGCGCCGTCGATCGCAGCCAGCGAAACGCCAATTGCTTCCGGCACGCCAGTTAATAACAATGCCGGCGGCCAACTGGATTGGATCGTGCAGTTCAATACGGCAGCACTTAGTGGTATGGCCAATGCGGCTGATGTAGCCCGTCTGTTGCCACGGAGCGGTGTGCAGTTCCAGATCCTCGAAGGTCTCGGCGCAATAGGCGAGGTGCTGGTACGATCTTATAGTGCAACTTCCGCCCAGGCAATCGCTGCCTTGCAGTCCGACAGTCAGATCGCCTGGTTTGAACTCGATTCGCTCAAACAGAGCAACGCCCTGCCCAACGATGCCCAGTTCTCGCAGCAATGGGCACTAAGCAACACGGGACAGAACGGCGGGACCGCACGGTCCGACATCCACGCCAGCGACGCATGGAACATCACGACCGGCAGTCGCAACGTGGTGGTGGCGGTGATCGACTCGGGGGTCGATTATACACATTCCGACCTCGCCGCGAATATCTGGACCAATCCCAACGTCGGCCGTGATGGCTTTAGCGGCGATCTGCACGGCTATAATTTTGCCGATGACAACGGCGATCCCATGGACAACAACGGTCACGGAACCCACGTGGCCGGCATTATTGGGGCAGTGGGCAACAACGGCTCGGGCGTGACGGGCGTGAATTGGAATGTCACGATCATGCCGCTGAAATTCCTCGACGCCAACGGCGGGGGGTACACGTCCGACGCCATCCGTGCGATCAACTATGCCACGATGGAGCGGACCCAGTATGGCGTGAACGTGCGGGTGATCAACGCCAGTTGGAGCAGTACCAACAGCGACATCGGCTTGAATGCGGCGATTAAGGCAGCCGGCGACGCGGGGATCCTCTTCGTTGCCGCGGCAGGAAATTCGGCGAGCAATAACGACCTGATGCCTCAGTATCCGGCCAATTCGAGCTTGGCGAACGTCGTCTCCGTGGCCGCGAGCGATTCGAGCGACCGGCTGGCATCGTTCAGCAACTATGGGGCCAACACGGTCAGTCTGGCTGCGCCGGGTGTCAGTATCTATAGCACGCTGCCCGGCGGAAAGTATGGTTACTTATCCGGCACAAGCATGGCAACGCCCGAGGTCGCCGGTGTGGCAGCCCTGGCCTGGGCATCCAATCCCAATGCCACGGTGGCGCAGGTCCGCAACGCCCTGCTGCAAGGCGTCGACAAGCTTCCTGCATTGGCCGGCAAGGTCGTCAGTGGCGGACGGCTGAATGCCTTTAATACGTTGAAACTTCTGGCCACTCCCACTCCCACTCCCACTCCCACTCCAACTCCCACTCCAACTCCCACTCCAACTGTCGCTCATGGAACAAATGCGTCAACGGCCGTGGCCGTGACCATAGGCTCCACCGTACAAGGCTATGTGGCCAATTCCAGTGACACGAATTACTTCAAGGTCCAGGTCGTGGCCGGACAGAAATACACTTTCCAGGTCGCTTTAGGATCGCTTTACGATTCCGTGCTCACACTCTTGGGCACGAATGGCCAGACGGTAATCGCCCAAAATGATGACATGGCCCCGGGCAATCGGGCGTCGAGCATTACTTGGCAGGCAACAGGTAGCGGCACGTATTATCTGGCAGTGAGCAGTTATCCCGGGTCGCCGATTGGCTCGTTTGCGTTGGCCACTAGCGGGCCATCGATCCCGACGCCCGCCCCAACCCCAAGTCCCGCTCCGGCCCCAGTTGCGCCCAGCCTTTCGCCGATCGGCAACCAGATGCTGGTCGCAGGTTCGAGTCTGACATTATCACTGTTGGGCCGCGATCCCTACGGGTCGCCAGTACGGTATTCGGCCAGAACCACTAGCGGCAATACGGTGTCGGTCGTAGTGTCCGGAAATTACTTGACGATCCGCGCTGCCGCCAACTATGCCGGCAGCGTGCAGATCGCAGTCACCGCCAGCAATGGCGCGGCGGTATCTGTGCAATCGTTCAATGTTACGGTTACCAGTCCGAAAACCTCCGGCCGGCAGTTGGGCCGCAGCGTCGCGATCCCCTCGGTGACGCTACAGCCTGCTGCCGCGGCGGTTGTTCTATCGTCCAACTCTTTTGACGCGGCCACGGGTTCTGCGTTGAACCCGACTCGGGGGCTTAACCCGGCCGCGCTGGATACACTTTTTCACGCCTTGGGGCGTTGAGTCGCTACTGCATCACCGCCGCGCTTCCGGAAGCAAAATTGGCGGACCCCAGCGATGGAAGCGAATGGTCAATGAAGGCGGCCAATTTGCGGCTAGGACCGGGATACTGGAGCTTGCGAATGGATTCGGCTTCTATCTGTCGAACCCGCTCCCGGGTAACGGAGAAAATGCGGCCGATCTCCTGTAGCGTGTAGGTGTAGCCATCGGCCAATCCGTAGCGCAGCCGCAAAATCTCCCGCTCGCGATAGTCGAGCGTTTGCAAAACGTCGTCAATGCTCGAACGGAGCATGGCCATGTTCAAGCCAGCCAGTGGATCTTCTTCGCGATGATCGTGGAGCAGATCGCCAAGGAAGTTTTCCTCCTGGTGGCCTACCGGCTGATCGAGCGACAGCGGTTGCTGGCTCATCTTCAAGGCCCGCTGCGTGTCGGCGATCGATAGCCCACTGAGTTTAGCCACTTCTTCCAAGGTGGGATCGCGGCCTTCGGTATGCACCAGGTCGCGATTGATGTCGCGGACCTTGCCCATTTTTTCGATCATGTGGACCGGCACGCGGATCGTGCGACTCTGATCGGCGATGGCGCGGCTAATGGCCTGGCGAATCCACCATGTCGCGTACGTCGAGAAACGGAAGCCGCGGGCGTGCTCGAACTTATCCACCGCCCGCATCAGCCCTGTGTTGCCTTCCTGGATCAAATCCAGAAAACTCAGGCCGCGGTTCCGATAGCGCTTGGCGATAGAAACGACCAGCCGAAGGTTGCCTGTGGCCAGATCGCGGCGGGCCACTTCATGCAGCTTGCTCAATGCGGCAATACGTGCTAGCCGGCGCTGAAGCCTGCGCGGCGTTTCCAACGTCACCCGTCGCATGCGGCGAAGGTCTCTTTGTAATTCCTTCATCGACAAAGTGTTTTCTGCCTCTTCGCGGGCTGGACCCGAGTGGCGGTGAACGTGGGATAGATGCTCACTAAGGGTCGCCATCTGCTTTCCCATTTCACAGAGGCTGGAATAGCTGCGCTGAAGACGCTGCATCCGCAAGCCGATTTCGTCGATCAGTCGCGCGGCCCGGCGGCGTCGCAGAACCAAACGACGATAGGCATTCCGGCGGGAGGTAACCGGCTGGTAGCGGTTCAGGGTCGCTCGGAAGTCGTGCCGGTTCTGGACCATGAGATGTTCCAGGGTCCGCCGATTGGCTTCAATCCGCCGCAGCAACCCCCCGGCCATACATGGATCGCTGAGCGAAACATCGACCGCCTGCTCGAGCCGCACGCGGCCCGTGAGAACGTCACTTAAGATATTGAGAACCGTTCGTAATACGTAGTCGTTTTCTAGGATCGCATGTCGCAAATTTCGCCGCGCCCGTACGATCCGCCGCGCAGTAGCTAGCTCCTCGGGGCGCGTGAGCAGGGGAATGTCACCCATCTGCATCAGGTACGTGCGGATAGACCCAGGTTCATATTCCTCCATTGCTGCCTCCTCAGAAAAGATCCTCCCTGACAAGGGTGTACGCACAACAGGCTGTTCCTGACTGCTATGCGTCTTGCCCGGAGAATGAGTCCGGTAACGTACAGCGTCCGTGACAGACGCTTGCGAACTTACTTACTACGTAACCAGCCCCAATAATGTTTACTCGACACAACATTATTCTCCCTGGGGAAGATGAAGAACATGCCACGGATAGGCATTAAGTTACCCCCCGATTGTAAATTTGCCTGAATGAACACGAATTGCGTGCGTGGGTTAGATTTACGCTCCGCGAATGGGGAACGTCTCGTTGGACGAGCCTCAGGATCTTCACTCTCCCAGCACGTCGTTCAGCACGTCCTCATTGACGTAGATCGGTAGGGGCGGATTGCAGGTCACAGCCACGGCAATGGCATCAGACGGCCGGGCGTCGACTTCGATCAATTCGCCCTGATGGCGGATCCGCAACTGGGCGAAATAGGTGTGCTCCTTCAGTTCGCTGATCACCACGTCCTGAAACTCAGCACCGAGATTTTCCGCCACCGCGACGATCAGGTCGTGCGTCAAAGGCCGGGGATATTCCTCGCCCTTCACGCGGCGGTTGATGCTCATTGCCTCGAAAAGCCCGATCAAGATCGGAAAGGTCCGTTCGCCCCCAATTTCCTTCAAATAAATGACCTGCTGGTCATTCACCTCACTGATGATAATCCGAGACAACTGCATCGGAATTGGCATAACGATGTCCCTCCAAACCATCATTATAACGAATCGGGGAGCGAAACGGCTAGAGCACTGGGCACTCGTAGTCCCGCCTTCAGGCGAAAATTTCTGAAAGGAATCGTCTAAAGCCTGAACTACGAGCAACACTGGGATTTGACATTCTCTGCCAATTCGCTACAATCACCCTGAATTGCCCGGTTTGCGTGGTCAATGCGACCCACAAGCATCCCATTCCTCTCACGGCTCGTTTCGCAATGAATCCGCTGCCACCCCACTCTGAGCACCCTACCGATGGTCTGAGGGAGGCATATTTTCGCCACACTCAGGCCCTGTTAGTGGCCAGTGACAGCCGCGACGACACTTGGCGGGTTGCGCGAGGATGCCTGCACCAGCGGGGGTTCGACCTGCGGAAACTGGAGCAACTGCCGTTTGGGTACTTCCCTGCGGCCGAGCCGATCTGGCACGGCTTGCTCCGCGACGGCTTCTCGGCCGATGAGATTCGGGCCTCGAATCTCCTGGCCGACTCTCGGCTTCCCGGCCGGCTGGTCGGGCCTATCCGTGACGCCGGACGAAGGATCATCAGCTTTTGGGCAAAACTGCCGCAACACCTCGATCGCAGCCTTTACCTCAGCAGCGACTGGAAAGAGCAGGCGGGCGTATTTGGTCTGGACGAGGCCTATCCGGCCGTCGCACATGGCCGACACGACCTACTACTGGTCGAGGATATTTGGGATGCTATTTTGCTCCAGACCCATGGGTTTCCCGGTGTTGGTGCGATAGGCAATAGCCCGGCCGACATCAGCTCCCGGCGGTGGGAGCGGCTCGATGAACTGGGCATCCATCGTGTGACGCTGGTGGTTGACAGTTTTCACGATTCCCACGAAGCTTGCGTGGCGGCCATTCGTCAGGCAGCCTTCTCGCGGCGTGGGCCATCTATATATGTCTTGCCGCCGGTCGGCGTGCATGGCAGTTGGCAGTCATGGCAACAGGGTCGCGCCGCCAACGCCGAGACCTTGGAAAACCTCCTTACCGCGCACCGTCTTCACGGCTTTCATTACCTGGCCCTGAGTCTGATCGCACTCCACAAGGGTGACGGCCCGTGGACCGACGTCAATCGCTCCGCAGCCTTGGACGAGGCGAGAAAATTCCATGCGACGGCCCATCAGCGCAACGTGCCGCAGTTGGACGCTTTCTTCCTGCCGCCGCTCTTGGATTCACTTGGCCTGAACTGGGGCGATCGCGCCGCATGGCACGATTCCTGGCTCGAAGACATGCCATCATCCAACGGCAGTGCCTGGGCCGATCCTGCATTGGCACCGCAAAAGCCGCTGGCAATTCCCTCTGCCGGATCCGAACCGGTCGAACAGGAAGAAACCGCCAGTGATCTGGCGACGAATGAGGAAACTGTTGTCGAATCGGCACTAGCCGACCCGCTTCTCGTGCGACATCCGCCCTCTGTCGCGACTCCATGCACTCACCGTCCCGGTTCATCGGACTACTGCGACTTCCACAAGTGCGACCGCATCGTTTGCCTCTGTTGGGACTGAGGGGCGGCGAGAGCAATCTGCAAAATATTGGGGGAACGCTTCCCGAAACTCTTCGGCATGGTGTTGACCGTGGTCCTGTACGGAAACTGGGTGTTGCTGATGTTTCGCGCATGAAGATTTGGGGGTATAATGGGCCTACGGCTTTCCGGATAGTCCCTTACTTACCTCTCCTGTCCCTACCCCCCATCATGCCACCCCCCCCGCATCCAGCACGTTTTCTTTTTGTCACCTGCCAAGTGGGGGCGGAAAAAGCAGTCAAGGGCGAAATGGCCCTGCGCTGGCCGGACTTCCGCTTCGCCTACTCGCGGCCTGGTTTCCTCACATTCAAACTTCCGGAGCAGCAATTCCTTACGCCCGATTTCAACCTCGCATCGGTTTTTTCCCGAGCCTACGGTTTTTCGCTGGGAAAGGTTTCGCATAGCGATCCGGCTATCGCTGCCCAAGAGGCATGGAATTTGCTAGGCGACCGGCCGATTCGTCATATCCACGTCTGGGAGCGCGACCGGGCTGAACCGGGTGACTACGGTTTTGAGCCATCGATCACGCCAGCGGCCATTTCCGCTTACGAGGCATTGCGGACTTCCTGCCCTCGTCCCCAGTGGCTTGCGCCCGGAAACCATCTCAAGGAAGAGGCTGCCCCGGCCGACTGGATCGCCGACTGCGTGCTGGTCGATCCGAATCTGTGGTGGGTCGGTTTCCATCGGGCGCGGTCTGCCGCGTCCTGCTGGCCGGGCGGGATTCTCAACCTCGATTTGCCCTGCGACGCAGTAAGCCGTGCCTGGTTAAAAATGGAAGAGGCCCTGCGATGGTCCCGATTGCCCATCGCGCCGGGATCGCGTTTTGCCGAGATCGGCAGTTCCCCCGGAGGTGCAAGTCAGTCTTTGCTCGGGCGGGGATTTGAGGTCATCGGCATCGATCCGGCCGAAATGGCCCCCGCAGTTCTTATAACGCCCCACTTTCGTCACATTCGCCGCCGCGCAGTCGAAGTTCCTCGTCGCGCGTTTCGCAAGGTCCGCTGGCTTACCGCGGACATGAATGTCGCGCCCAACTTCACGCTCGACGCCGTCGAGGCAATTGTAACTCACGCCGAGGTCAACATTCGCGGGATGCTTTTAACCCTAAAGCTCCCAGAATGGCATCTGGCATCTGAAGTGCCTGCCTATCTTGCCCGAATTCGCAGTTGGGGATTCAATTTGGTGCGTGCCCGCCAGTTGGCCCACAATCGCCAAGAAATATGCGTAGCTGCCTTGCAGAAGCCATTTCATCGCAAACCTTTGAGTTGAGGATGCGACTGGACATTGGTGATGGATATTGGTGAAACCCTGTTGACGACCTGGTTAAGCGTCTTTAGAATGCCAGTCTTCGCATTTCGCATTTTGAATCTCTAAAAAGGAGACACCTAGTGATGTCGCGACGGACCGCGAGGTATACGAGTTCGCTTCTTTTCACCATGGCTTCGCTCGTCAGTGGGAGTCCATTTGCCGTTGCCGGCGATTTGCCATCTGCCTCGGGTGAGACACCCTACCATCAGGTCTCGGGTGAAGAGCCAGTGAAGTCTGAAGCGGGCCAGTCGGATAAGACTGTTTTGCCTGCTGGCGAGATTCGCGTGGTGAATCCGGAAAAGTTGGACACGCCGGAATACAAAAACGCGGATGGCAAGCCAGCGTCGAAGAAGTCGGCAACCGCATCGAAGGCCACTCCTAAGCAAACGTCCGAACCAGCGAATGCAGAAGCTTCCGAGGCAACCGTAGGTGAGCCGTTGGCCCCAGGCATGATCGAGATCCTTCAGCAAGAAATCCATAACGCGGTTCACAATCGCGGCATTGAGGATAATTTTGCCCGCTTCCAACGCTATTCCGGATACAAGCTCGATTCGTCCGCCGCGGCCTACACAGGCTCGGAATTTGCGGGCAACTGCCGTCTCTCGTGGTACGACCACATGTTGCGTCATCCCTTGGGTGCCGTGGCGGAAGCCGAGCAGTTCACTCGCGACGTGCATGCGGCGATTCTCAAGGATCGCGGCGGGCTGGCTCGCCTGCTGCCAATCATCGCAGACAAGCTAGACCTTCCCAAGCACGAGGTGCGAAAGTATCGGAAAGTCAAAACGCCGCAGGAGGCGTTGGATGTCGTCAAGCAATCCTTGATCGAAGCCCGAGCGGCCCAGGCCGCAGCGCTCGCACCGCTCACTAAAGGTGAAATCCGAGAACTGGCGACTAATATCTACCCCGTGATGGTCGGGCAAAACAGCGTGGCCCATACGCTCAATGATCGCGGCACCGGCCGCCGGCTGGTTGACCTGATGGAAAAGATGGACCGCGGCGCGATGGTCACCGCGGCCGAAGCACTGGTTCCGTTGACCGATCCGGACTTGCTCGATCAGTTGAAGAATTATCCGGACAGCGGTGATGTGGCCGTGGCAGGGGTTAGCGGGCATGTTGTGGCCAAGATCGACACGCCTGCTGGTGCGATCATCATCGGCGGTAAAGAGCCTAATACGTACCATCTTGATTCCCTCGGCGACGTGGCCTTGGTGATCGACCTGGGTGGCGAAAATACTTACCACGATGGCACGGTTTCGATCGACCGGCCGTTGTTAGTGAACCTCAACCTCGGCGGCCATAATGTTTATCGTTCGGCCAAGCCGGCCGTGCAAGGTGGTGCGATTCTGGGCGTCTCGATGATTGTCAACGCGGAAGGTGGCAACCGCTACGATGCCAATGATCTGGCGCAAGCCTCCGCCATCGGCGGCGTCGGAATCATCGTCGAATTCGGCGGAGAAAACACCTACCGCGGCGTTCGACGGGTACAAGGCCAGGCGGTCGGCGGCCTGGGAATCATCATCGGCCACGGCGGCAGCAACAGCTATCACGCTGGCATGTGGGGCCAGGGACTCGGCGGCCCGCTAGGCTTTGGCATTATTGACGACATTCAAGGCCACGACCACTACTACCTCGGTGGGCTATATACCAATTCCTACAAGCCTGAAACTCCGGGCTACGAAGGGTTTGGCCAGGGCGTCGGCGCCGGCATTCGCCAGGTCGCCTGCGGCGGTATTGGCATGTTGCTTAACGGTGGCGGACACAACGTCTACGAATTCGATTATCTGTCGCATGGCGGCGGCTATTGGTGCGGCCTGGGCTTCGCACGCGATTTCGGCGGCTATAGCAAACGGCTCATCGCCCGCAAAAATTTTTACGGCAGCGACCGCACGGAAAGCCTTTTCCAGCGATTCGGCTGCGGTTGGGGCTGCCACTATGCACAGGGCTTCTGTTTCGATGACAAGGGACACAGCACCTTTGAAGGCAGCATTATGGGCAGCGGCATGGGCTGGGATTGTTCGGTCGGCGCCTTGTGCGTATTTGGCGGCGACAATCACTTTGAAGCCTCCAATAGCCTGGTTCAGGGTTGCGGCGCGCAAGGAAGCGTTGGTATCCTCTATCTGTACGGTGACGATTCCGTGTTCAAAGGCTATGGCCAGGGTTACGCATCGTCGAATTTGACATACCACAACGCCAACGACTGCGGCGGCAACTTCAGCTTCCTGGTCAGCTACGGGGCGGGTAACACGTTTGGCTGCGGTGCCAAAGAGCACTCGATCATCCAGCGCGGCACTTCCGGTGGATTTATCATCAGCCGTCCCCGCCACGATCAGCCGACGCCGACTGCCAACCGGCCCACCGAGAAAACCACGGCTGGGCCGTAGTTCCCGTTTGCAAATAACTCCGTGGAACGGAATTCATTCCGTTCAAACGGATTGGAAATCCGTTCTACGAAGAAACCCCGTGGTTGTTTTTGGACAGATCCTAATTGCAATTCAGGCTCCCTCTCCCCTCCTGTCGCTGACGGGAAATAGGGAGTTTTGAAACAGCCTCCAGTTTATTCACAATACGCATTTTCCAGAGCATGACGCAAGGAGAGTTCTCGATGTTGTTCAAAATTCGTGTCCTGTTGGTGGGATTCATCGCCGCTACTTTTTGGTTCATGTCGGTGAGCTTAGTCCTGGCCGTCGCCCCAAAGACCCCGACGGTCCAGGCCGACAAGGCCGATTTGCCCGCAGAGGGGAAGACTGATCCGGCTGCCGCGAAGGAACCTGCTGCGCCAGCCAAGTTGCATGCCAAGAAGGTGAAGCAACTCTCCCCAGAGATGGTCGAACGTCGCGATCGTGTTCGACGACTGCTGACAGCCCTTCGTACACAACCTTTCAACACGCAGCAGAACACTTGTACCGACATCCTGGACTTCTGCCGTGCTTTCGGTTGTGAAACGGAATTAGCCGACAATGCCACCTCCGGACAAAAGGTCAACGGGATTACCTGTCTCTGCTGGAATATGCCTTGTGGCGGTTATGAGCTGATGACGATCAGCCAAGGGCATCTTGCCCCGCGCGTCGGTTACGGCTACCAGAACAATTCATCCGAACTGGCTGCCATCCTGGCCCTATCGCACGTTCCGGCCGAATACCCAGCCCGTGCGGGCAAGACCGTTCGCACGGTCGCCGATTTGATCGAGTATGAGAAGCTCACCTGTCGTCCCAAGCTCGACATGTCGCTGAAACTCGTGGCTCTGGCAAATTATGTTCAGGAACCTGCCTGGAAAGATAGCCTGGGCGGCGAGTGGACATTACAGCGTGTTGTGGCTGAGGAATTAAGCCGACCCGCGGGAGCGCATCCCCACGCGGCCACCAATCGGCTGCTCGGACTCTGCGCCGCCCTGGAGCGTTTCAAGAGTGATAAGATTCCGTTGGAGGGTGACCTGGGCCGGGCAAAGCACTACATCGACGAATCGATCGACTACGCATACTCCTCGCAGAACACCGATGGCAGTTGGGGGCGACTGACAAAACGCGAATACGCCACGGCCATCTCGTACACCGCGCACATGCTCGAGTGGCTCGTTACAAACTTGCCCGCCAATCGCCTTGAAGAACCTCAAGTCGTGCGGGGCATTGATTTCCTGTACACTACATTCAATTCGACGCACTATCAGAATTACATTGCCACGATGAGTGCCCGTGAGATTTCAGCGGCGATGCATGCCGCTTATGTGTTGAATACGTATGATCGTCGCGTCTTCATTCCGACCGATCCGCTGCCCGGTGCAGCACCGGACAAGACAAAAAAGCCTGAACAAAAGTCGGCCAGCCGTTCAGCCCAGTCGCGATAAACCAAGGAGGCCATGGGCTTTATGTGTGCTTGGTCGGCGACAAGAAGATGGACATCCTGGCCGCAGCCCAATCCGAGGTGACCGGGCAGGAATGTCCTATGGCCCTAGCGATGTCCTACGGTAAGAGTCGCGAATTCAATACACCGTTGGGTCACGACAGCAAAGCCATCGCCATGCCCGGCACGGCAAAGCTGCTACAGCGTGGCGTCCTTTGGGCCGCCGGCCGCGAACCGTAGGGAGCAAGATTGTTCATGCTTCATCATTTTGCTGATTGTTTGCGGACTTCCGCGTTGAGTTTGGCGGGATCGAGCAGCAAAATGGGTTCGAGCCAATCGACGTGGTTGCCAATATCCAGTCCATCCGCTTCCGCGGAAGACTCGTTGGCATTTTCTGTAACGAGCACCAGTTTTCGGGCAGCGCCTGCGGCAGATGGCAAAGTAATATCACCCGTCGAGACCGGTAAGCCCGAACCGGAAAGCGGATTGCTCTGAAATAGCGGCGAGCTGCTTGCCTGATTGGCATAGACCTTGGCAATGGCACGGCCCGTGTTACCGACCGCCTCATCGATGCCCACGCGGGCGCGGAACGCGCGCACGCAGTCTGGCAGTGAGAAAACCATTTCGTTGGGGGCGTGAACACCGAATCCCCAGATATAATCCAGACCGTCACTGCGCAAAATCCCGCCAGCCACGTTCCGGTCGGCCTGCCACTTCCAACTTTTGCCCAGTGCTCCCTGTTGGGTGACCTGCTCCGGAGAGAACCGCGACAGCGAGACCATGGTGGACGGGGCCTGCCAGAGCAGGCGAATGTCGCTCCAGCGCACGGGAATTGGTGCGCGACTCCAGGCCGGCTGCATCAATCGCTGTGAAGCAACGGCCTCGTTCACAAGTCGGAATTGCGACGAGCGGCTCGTGGAAGTAGTTAGCACGATACCATCGTTGGTCTCGACGCGCACGATTCCCGCATTGCCCAGGGGATCGAGAATCGAGAGTTCCCGAAAGTAGGTCTCCCAGGTGTTGGCTGCCGGCATCTGCAACTCGGCGATGTCATTCAGGGGAATTCGTGCGAGACTTTCCTCTGTCAGCACGCTGACCGATTCCGCGCCCCAGCGAATCGACCGGAAGGGATATACCCGGCCGTCGCGGCAGATCAGGGTTTTCGGCGGGCAGCGACGGCCGCGCGGCGACGGCTCGAAGACGATACGCCGCAGCCAATCAATCTCCACGGAAATAGTTTGTTTGGGATCTTGGAAAGTCCCGGCCGGTGGGCGAATGAGCAACTGCGCGGTCTGGCCTGCCTGGGATGTTGCGGGTACATAGCCGCAGATCGTGCCCCGCAGTCGGTCGTCGTTAAGAAATTCCAGCACGGATTCGGAGGGGATCGTCGACGAGCGCTCGGTCTCGGTCTGGCGACGATCGAATTGTAGGCAAACCAAGGCGGGCATAGCGGCGGGGTCAGGATGTGCAATCTGCCCGGAAGGCCCCAGCCATCGCCAACCTCTCAACAGGCTGCCGTCGAGCCTCAAACCATCTGCAAAAACGGCCGTGAGACGCGACTCGCCGCCCACGTTGCGGATCCGCTGTGCCAGGGCGCAGATTTCGTCGACCGCGTCGGGCGTGGCGGCCGTCGGGCTGACCAGTACGGCATCACAATCCTTGCGGCCTGGCCCTTCCCCGCGGACCACGATCTCGGCTGGACCCTTGCTGAGTTCGACCTCGCCGGCCTTCCGCCAAATAAGACCTCCCTGTCCGCGAACATGGGTGACCTGCAACTCTTTGCCCTGGATGATCGTCTTCAGCGCAGACCCGCTAGGCCCGCGGTCGCGAAAGCTGCTTTCCGTGGCTCGCACCCAGACATGATAGGTGCCATTGTGGGGTACATAGATCGTGCTGATGATGCCATCTTCCTCGCCCGGTTGGCCATCGGTAGAGACGATACGGTTGCGCAGACATTCCCCGCCCCGGCCGGTCCAAGTCCAATTTCCTTCCAAGTAGTCAGCCAACAAAAGGAACGTGCCCGTGGGAAACAGCCCGTCAGTCATATCGAGTTCATAGCGGCGGCGAAGGTAATTCAGAATACTGCGGCGTTCGGCCGGTGACAAGCCGCGATGAAAGACAATCATCTCAGCGACTTCGCCACAGAAGAATTCCTGTTCGTCGCCCCCGAGAAAAAAGTCGGGGGTGCATTTGTCGCTTGCCAAGGGTGCCAGAATGGTGGGGCGTTCTGATCCTAGCAGGTCACCCAAGCCGTCATGGAATTCCAGCGAGCGGCGATCGATTCCGCCGTTGGAGATGATCGCGGCAAAGCGGCCCCCGGAACGACCATCGCTGGGCAATCCCAATCGAAGGTCGTATCCCCGTTCGCCGGTATTGATCATAAAGGTTCCACTCACCCCGCCCAAGGATTCGTCGTTGCACGCTAGACGCAATGTTTCTCGGGCGGATCTTTTTCCAGCGGAATAGACGTTACTGGAGGTTCTCTGCCCCCGCACGACGAGGATCACGGTGGAAATGGGGCGGTCATGCAATGCGGAGTTGGTTCGCGTCAGGAGTTGCTCGCCGGAAAAGGCCACGGTGGGCCGATTACCCGCCGCAGGCTGCCGCCCGACGAACAACGGAGCCCGCTCGGGCGATGAGGTGAGATCGAACTTGCAGGGCGAGCGATCTTTCCACGCGGCCACTCGGCCATTGAAGTCGGGATCGGCAGGACCACGACCCTGGGTGTCCTCGATGCCGCTATCCGCACGCAGCCAAAGCCGCAGTTCCGAACTATTCGGGTCGAGTTCGCCGCCAGGGAGCATGAGGGGTGTTGCCGCCCCGGCATTCTGCCAAGGTGCAGCCATTACTACCACGACCAACAGGGCGCAGAGTGCCGCAATTTTTCGGGTCGCATATTGCCAGGTCTTGATTCTGATACTCACCTTAACTACTCCACCGGGACTCGTGCGACGCGGAAACCTACGCAGTTTCCTGGGCTGGCCGGTCCGTAGGATCGAAAGGCCGAACGGCAGACCCAGGCGGCGCGGTCCAAGGCCCCACCACGGTTCACGCGATCCGTGCCTGTTGCGGGCCCCTGTGGATCGTCCACCGGCGACTTCGCATAGTAACCCGGATCATACCAATCCGCGCACCACTCCCACATGTTCCCGTGCATATCGTAGAGCTTCCAGGCGTTCGGCTTCTTCTCGCCTACCGGATGCGGAGAACCGATCGCATTTGCACTGTACCAGGCATAATCTCCAAGCCGGGCCTCGTCGTCGCCAAAGCAATACTTGGTCGCGCTTCCAGCTCGACAGGCATATTCCCACTGGGCCTCGGTCGGCAAAACGAACTTACCCCCCTGCGTGCCAATCTTGGCATTGAGCTTAATAAGAAATGTCTGGCAATCGTCCCACATGACCCCCGCCGGAAGCTTGCTCCCTTTGGGATCGGGCTTGTTTTCCATCACGGCCTGCCACTGCTGCTGTGTGACGGTGTATTTGCCGAGGTAAAACGGTTTGGTAATCTTCACCTTATGGACGGGTTTCTCCATGTCATAACCCATGTCGTCACCCATCATGAATTCGCCCGCCGGAATCAGCACCAGGGTCATCGTCACCCCACCGCCCAAGTCCACCGCAGTTCTCCTTGGCGGTTCTTTCGTCTGGCCGAAAGTGGACTCCGCCATGGCTAAAAGCACGACGCAGCCAATCATCAAGTTTCGCATCTCATCTCCTTATTTTTATGGCAGAATTCGTGCGACGCGCAAGCCCAGTTCGGAAAGCTTGAGCCTGGGATCGCGGTCGCCGCGAGCCATCGAACGGCAGGCCCAGGCATTGTCGTTCCAGCCACCGCCGCGCACCACGCGGGACATGCCCTCAATAGGCCCCGTGGGATCTTCTCGCAAATTTAGCGCATAGTAGCGAGAACCATACCAGTCCGCACACCACTCCCACACGTTCCCATGCATATCATAGAATCCCCAGGCGTTGGGCTTCTTCTCGCCCACCGGATGCGTTCTGCCACCCGAGTTCAGGTCGTACCACCCACAATCTTTGAGCTGCGAGGAGTGCATAAGCCGCTCATAGTCCGTGGTGTTGCCGGCGCGACAGGCGAACTCCCACTGCGCCTCGGTCGGTAACACAAACTTGCCTTGTTGCTCGCCCGTCTTCGCGTTGAGCTTGGCGAGAAAAAGCTGACAATCGTTCCAGGAGACGCTTTCCACCGGGTTCTTGGGCGACTGGAACTTACTCGGGTTGCTGCCCATCACCACTTGCCACTGCTCTTGCGTGATTTGGTACTTCCCCAAATAGAACGATTTGGTAATGAGCACCCCATGCGGGGGCTTCTCAAATTCAGATTTTGATGAGCCGTCACCAATGTCGAAGGGACCATTGCGGATGAATAGGAGTTCTAGTTTCACGCCGCCGCTTAAGTCGACCGCAATTTCCTTCTGCTGAGCCTTCGCCTGACTGAGGGTAGTCCCCGCCATTGCGAAAAACACTGCACAGCCAATCGTGAACTTTCTCATCAAGTGTCCTCGCATTATCAAACTGAAGAAAGGGCCTCAGACTCCGACAATCTCGGCTCCCTTGCAAAGGGGAGTCGCGATCAGGTGGTTTGAGCTGAAGCCAACAGGGACCAATTAACCTAGCCGTCGAGCGTCCAGCCCGCGCGGTACTGGCGCCGCAAGAGGTCGTTGGCCTCGGGGCTGTTGGTTACGCGGCCGGCAGTGCTGTCGTATTCGATCTTTTTGCCGACCCGGTACGCGACCAACCCCAGCAGCATCTGCTCGATCATGTTGCCGCTATACTCGAAATCGCAAGCCGTCTTGAGGCTGGGATTTTTACAGGCGTTGATCCACTGCTTCTGGAAATGCCCCACCGGCGGCAGCATCTGCTCCGGTGCCCGCGGCTTGTAGTTGGGCAGTGCCTTGTCGCCCCACGGCACCAGGATCCGTGTCCCGAAATCGGCGATCAGGAAACCTCGGGTGCCCTTGAACATCGCTCCGTGGTCAATTCGTTTCAGGTCGATCGTCGGATTCGGCGAGCGCGGCATCAGGCCGCCCTGATACCAGCTCACGCGGATCGGGCCGCGCCAGTCATTGGCCGGATGCTCGAAGTGCGATTCGCATTCAACGGGCGTCACGTCCGGATTGAATTTTTCGCCGGTCGCTTCGGCCGAGGTCGGCAAACCGGCATCCAGCGCGTTCCAGGCAAGGTCCATCGTGTGGCTGCCCATATCGCCGATCTGGCCGGCGCCGAAGTCCCAAAACATGTTCCAGGAAAGACAGTTACTCCCCGCCCCACCGGAGAAATATCCGGGGTTATAGGGATGGACCGGCGTTGGCCCGAGCCACAGGTCAAAGTGAAAGTCCTGCGGCGGCTGCCCTTCCGCGGGCAGGTATCCGGCGCGACGAATCTGGCGATTGCCCCAGGCATAGGCCGCCTTCAGTTCGCCGATCGCGCCATCGCGGATCATCTCGCGGACGCGGTTGAAATTCTCGATCGCGTGCCGTTGCATACCGACCTGTGTGGCGAGTTTGTCTTTCCGTTTCAGCCAATTTGCCCGCACCACCCTCGCCTCATTGACGCAGATCGCTAGCGGCTTCTCCATGTAGACATGCAGGTCGCGGTTCAAAGCCCAATTGGCAATGAAGGCATGGGTGTGGTCAGCCGTGCAGCAAACCACCGCGTCGAGGCCCTTGTGATCGAGGCATTTTCGCCAGTCCACGTAGGTCTGGGCTTTGGGGAAGTGCTTGAGAGCATCCGGAAATCGTTTCTCGTTGACGTCGCACAGCGCGACCACGTTCTCTTCCGCCAGCACATCGTAGTGTGCCAGGCCGCGGCCCCAGACGCCGATCAGCGCAACATTGAGTTTATTGCCCGGAGCGTTCTTGCCCGCGCGGACGCCGCCCGGCAAAAGCATCAACCCGGCCGCGGCGGCTGTAGTCTTCAAAAAGCGACGACGTTGCATGGTGAATTCTCCCGTAATCTTGCCTTTTCCACTCGGAAGCCCTTCGGATTCGCTCCGAACAGTAATATCCCTCATGCTAACAACGGCAAATGTGACCGTCAAGCTAAATACGGACGCGAGTTGATTCACCAACTGGAAAGCTACGAGCTACTTTGTTAACATGGGAGCATTATTGCTGTTTGAGGCGTATCCAAACGGCGTCGAAATGGGAGATATTGAATAAAGAAATATGAGAACCAGATTTCTACCCGTCGTCGGTATTGCCCTCTTGTCTTGGATTTGTGCCGGACAGGAAAACCAAGCAAAAGAGCTAAGGAAAGCGGAATTCGCCAAGGTCACCGCTCATTCCAGCGGTCTGCATGGATATATTGGCTTTAGCGCGACCCGCCCGCCCGCGCGTTCCGAGTACAGTGCGGGCATGGGTTTCTACTCTGCGGTTTGGCCGCTGATTGACCAGCCGCTTGCCAATTTTCAGATTGGCCTGGCTGGCTCCTGGATCACGCCGGACAACGCCGACAACAAGGACACGCCGCTTGCTCCGCAGGGTACACTAGCCAGAAATTGGCTGGAGCGAGGCCCCACCTGGAATAGTGTATTCCAAACCGTGGAGGGCGGCCTAGGCTACTGGCGAGGCAACCACTTCCGATACGGGCCGCCGAAATTCAGCATGAACGCCACGCCGCAATGTTACGACTATGAGGTCGGATCGCCAGGGTGGTCTTTCTTCTACAGCAACGAAGCCCTGCCGGACAATCGATTGGGCATTGCCCAACTCAGCAACCGGCTGCTGATTCCCCCGGACGCGCTGCCGTTTGAGGGGAATCCCAACGGCCAGTTCCTGGGCTATACCTGGATGGCCTTGCCCTTTACGGATGCCACCACAACAGACCCGCCCACGGGCGACCAGAGTTGGACCTGTTTCCTGAGCGCGGCCAACTTCAAGGGGCCTATCGCCTATTATCTTCCGGAGACCTGGAGCAAAATCGGCAAGCTCTTCAAGTATCCCTTCATTTATGGACGCGGACTGGATGCCCGCCCGGGAGACATGGGCGGCGGCGCCATGGAGATCAACACGGTGCCATGTTTCGATGCCCAAGATGCGCACGGGACGGTCTATGCAAAGATACCCAAATTACAGTTCCCAGTGGACAGCCAGGGCAGAACGCTCCTGGTGCAAGACGTGACCTATTATTCTAAAGCGGCCCTCCATGATGCCTTCAAGGCTTGGCGGAACGGCGGCTCGGCTTGCTCCGGACGATTCGACGAAAAAGGCGTCTGGAAGTCCACGTTGACGACGCGCACCACGCGCTACACTCAGGCTGGCAACAAAATAGCCGGCGTTGAGCGTGTCTTTGACACCAAAGTCTTCGAGGGCAATGTATGGGGTCTGGAGTGGCGCAACAGCGATATCAGTCCCAAAGGCTTGTTCCCTCAGTATTACAAAAATGTCAAAAAGGAACGCGTCGCGGTTGCAGCGGCGGATGTGCCCGCGGAGACGCACTTGCTGACGCAGGAATTTGAGCTGGCAGTGCAAGGTGCGCCTTACACCTCGCCGAGCACCGGTGCCTGGGGCCGGCCCGGCCCAAAAAGCGGGCCGTGTACGGTCCACCTTGCTGACGGTTCTTTGGTGACGTACTCGTGGTATCGTTTTGTCGACCAGCCGTCTTTTCAGCAGTATGATTGGAGTGAGGAGAAAAAGGCAAAGCTACAGGCATTTGTGGAGAAAATCCATACGAACTGGCCGATTGATCGGGACTACATGGCGCCTCCCAGCCGCGGCGTGCTGGTGACACTCGATCCGGCACTGCTCGTCACGCCACCCAAGGGCATGGAGGTGGGTTACGTGCCTATTGTCACTCGCCAGGCTTCGCCATGATAGCGTTTTTGCCTCTTCCGTTTCTAGGTGCAGCAGCAGAACGGGACGAGCGCAGCGAGCCTCACCAATAACGGGCTGAAACAGAGTTGGTGGGACTCGTCGTGTTCGGCCCACCCTGCGATTATTCGCATTACATACCCAGAATCGGAAGAGCTAAACCTTGAGAACTAAATTATGGAAAGATTCAAAATCTCATGTTGCTTATTGTTGTCCACACTGCTTATTGGGAACCATTATGTTCCTGATGCCGCAGCACAGGCGACTCTCGGGGAAGTTAAGCCCTACAAGCCAGATTGGGCCTCGCTGAAAACGCACCCGATTCCGCAATGGCTCCGGGAAGGCAAGTTCGGCATCTACACGCACTGGGGAGTCTACTCGGTTCCCGCCATGGGGCCAAACGCCACCTGGTATGCCAGCAAAGTCTATTGGGAAGCGGATTCACCCGAGCGGAAACACCAGGAACTGACCTATGGACCGCTCGATAAATTCGGTTACAAGGATTTCATCCCCATGTTTACCGGCGAAAAGTTCAATGCCGAAGAGTGGGCTGATCTATTCCAGAAGGCCGGGGCTCGCTTCGCCGGCCCCGTCGCCGAGCATCACGACGGTTTCGCCATGTGGAATACTCAGTACTCACCGTGGAATGCCGCGAAGATGGGTCCCAAACGGGATGTGGTGGGTGAGCTTGCCAAGGCAATCAAGAAACGGAATATGAAATTTGTCGCCGCCTTTCATCACGCGGAAAGCTGGCTCTATTTCCCTACGTTCGACAATCGCTACGATTGCGGCGACCCACGCTACTCCGGCCTCTACGGCTTCATTCATGAGAAGGACGCCCTGCCCAGTAAAGCCTTCCTCGACTTATGGAAGGGTAAGATCATCGAAGTCATCGACAAATATGATCCGGATCTGGTCTGGTTCGACAACGGACTGGAATTGATCACCGATTCCTACAAACAGGATATGTTGGCTTACTACTACAACCATGCGGCGGCAAGCAAGAAGGAGGTGGTGGTCACTTACAAACGCAACACTTTGCCGCCAGGCGCCGGCCTGCTTGACCTGGAGCGGGGACAGGAAGTGGAATTGACCTACTACGAATGGATCACCGACTCAACCGTGGATGTCGGAAGAGGCTGGGGATATGTCAAGGGCTTGGGGTTCAAGACAGTGAACAATCTCGTCGTCAACCTGGTGGACCGTGTCAGCAAGAATGGTTATCTGTTGCTCAATGTTGGCCCGAAGCCCGACGGCACCATTCCGGACGAGGCTAAAGATTTGTTGCTTGGCATCGGAAAGTGGCTCCAGGTCAATGGAGACGCCATCTACGGCACGACCCCCTGGTGCATCGCCGGAGAGGGGCCGACCCGGCTCACGACGCGCGGTGATTTCAACGAGCAAAACAACCTGCGCTACACGGGACAGGACATCCGTTTCACGGTCAAGGGCAATAACCTCTACGCCATCGCGCTCAACTGGCCCGGCGAAAAACTGCTCATCAATAGCTTGGCTCCCCGCTGGGAATCCTGGACCGGGTGGACTGGGCTTTACCCAGCGGAAATCGTCTCCATTACGATGCTGGGGGACGGCAGGGAATTGAAATGGGAAATGACGAAGAAGGGTCTTTCCATTGCGGTGCCGAAGACGAAGCCCTGCGATCATGCTTTCGTCTTCAAGATCGTGCGCGGAAAGCCCTTTTGAGCGGTCTGCCCGTGGGGAAATAAATTTTCGGCTCTTCTAGTTCTGGGTGCAAGAGTTTTGAAACGTGCGCTCATGGCAACCACCCTATAAGTTGGACTACGAGCACTTGCGGCCCAAGCCCGGACTGCACCTAGAATAGGAAGAGCCAAATTTCTTTTGAGCATTTTTCTCCAAATTTCAACGGAGGCGAATGGGAATCGAACCCACCTGGGACCCTTGCGAGCCCCACACTGGTTTTGAAGACCAGGGGCACCACCAGATACCAATCACCTCCAAAAGGCGCTATTTAGGCTGTTAATGACATTTCCAAGGGGTTTGATAGAATCGGGTTAGCTTTCAGTACAACCGAGTGTACACCCGACACACCCCAAACCCCGAGGAAATGCCATGCACAAGTCTAGCAGAAAAAAGGCGGACGAAAAGTCCGTCAAACCCCGACCGGACTTCCCCCTTTTTCCTCATGCACGGGGCCGGTCCGACTGGGAAATGAAATCCAGCGGGTCCGATCTGTCTTCAAGTACGCCTACGATTCTGGCCTAATCGAGAAGCCCCCCCCGATTTGGTGGTGACTTCAAAAAGCCATCAGCCAAGGTTCTACGGATGAATCGGGCGGCCCGTGGTCTTCGCATGTTTGAGCGCGAAGAGCTGCTAGCCGTCCTTAACGTAGCCTGCCCAATTACCAAGGCAATCGTGTTACTGGGGGCCAATTGTGGGCTAGGAAATTCTGATGTTGGCCACCTGCCGCTAAAGGCGGTTGACCTAGAGCGTGGATGGTTGACCTATCCAAGGCCCAAAACAGGCATCGACCGGAAGATACCGCTTTGGCCAGAAACCATTGCGGCACTGAGAACAGTACTGGCATGCAAGGGTAAACCAAACAACCCGGAACACAATGGATTGTTTTTTGTCAGCACAATGGGATCTACGTTTCAGCCCGACGGCAGAAGTTATTGGGTGGCAGAAGCCATCAAGGCAGTACTCATCAAGGCAAATAAGGTACGATCCGGCCTCAGTTTCTACGCTCTCCGTCACACCTTCCAGACCATCGGGGAAGGCATCCGCGACTTGGCTGCCGTACAGGCCATCATGGGACATACGGCCAGTGGAAACGACATGTCGGCCACTTATCGGGAACGGGTTGACGATGATCGGCTGAAGGCTGTAGTCGATCATATACACGACTGGTTGTTCTCGAAAAACCCGTAAGATTTGCGGCGAGAAATTCTCCGTTGCCATCTGCCCGTGCTGCGGCAAGACCAAATAACTTCTAAACAAGCCCCGAATGTCGCTTATTAGCCTTCGGGGCCTCGTCGTTTCTCGACGCGACCTCTCGCACAGCACCCCCGTCAATCCCCGCCGTTCTTCTTTTTTTTGTGTATTTTCCCTGATAAATCAAATAGTTATTATATTTTGCAGGGCTTTTCTGGGCCTAAAGTGTCTTACCGATCCCGCAGTATTTTATAATCTCAGCATAAAGTTCATTCCCCATCGCAATTCTTTCCTGTCTTTATTAAAC
>Ga0118677_10001742_pt1 | contig 45352 bp, 39 predicted proteins | sample AliMusrvi5mmetaG_FD_86154 | JGI IMG/M metagenome (GOLD analysis project Ga0118677, IMG submission 86154) | reverse complement strand
AAATACACTGCTTTCAAATGAATGGGGCACTTTGGTGCATGCTGCATTATCAAAAATTATTACATATAATGACACAGAAACTGTGCTGAACAGTATGTTTATTTCAGGTGAAATCAATAAGGAAACTCAACAAATTCTTTCTGAAAAAATTCAATCCTTACTTTCTAATCCAGACATTCGTCCGTATTTTGAAATAGGATTACAAGTTATTTGCGAACAAGATATTCTGACGCATGAAGGAAAAATATTTCGTCCAGACCGCATTGTTCTTGATAAAGATAAAACAACTGTGATTGACTATAAAACCGGCATGAAGGATAAAAAATATGAAGAGCAGATTTCTATTTACGCACAATTATTAAAAGAGATTCAAGGCAATCCGGTGGAGAAAAAGATTATTTACATTGATGAAAATATAATTGTGAATATTCCAGAATAATGAATACAAATTAATACTAATAAATTTATATTTTTTTTAAATTGTTTTTATAGCATTTTACAAACAAAAGCATATTAACTAAATAAATCCGATATTTGCATTTTTAAAAATTGAGCGATTTATGTTTGAACAAAGGAGCAAACGCACAGAAGTAAGTTCACTGGGCGAATTCGGATTGATTGAACGTCTGACGAAGAATGTCAAAATCATCAACAAAAGCACAATCAAAGGCATTGGCGATGATGCTGCCGTAATTGACAATGGCAACAAACGCACACTCGTTTCAACAGACCTGCTGGTTGAAGGTGTTCATTTTGATTTAAGTTATGTGCCGTTAAAACATTTAGGCTACAAAGCCGCCATAGTGAATATCTCAGATATGGCAGCCATGAATGCTCAGCCAAAGCAACTACTTGCAGCGTTTGCCGTTTCAAATAAATATTCTGTTGAAGCGCTGGATGAAATATATTCAGGTTTATTAGCTGCATGTCAGAAATACAAAGTGGATTTGGTTGGTGGCGACACCACATCCAGCAATGCCGGTATGTTTATCAGTATCACCATAATTGGTGAAGCAGATGAATCAGATATTGTTTATAGAAAAGGAGCACAGGAAGAAGATTTGATCTGCGTTACGGGCGATCTTGGCGGCGCCTACATGGGACTGCAATTGCTCAGAAGAGAACAAGCCGTTTTTCTGGCAGACCCAAACATGCAACCCGATTTATATGGTTTTGATTATATTCTCGAACGTCAGCTAAAACCTGAAGCACGCACGGATATGATTGCTAAGTTCAAAGAATTAGATGTTAAACCCACTGCAATGATTGATATTTCCGATGGTCTTGCGTCAGAGGTCATTCATATTTGTCGTCAATCAGATACAGGTTGTAAAATTTATGAAGATAAGATTCCAATAGATCAGCAAACCTATGATACAGCAAGGCAATTCAACCTTGACCCAACAACATGTGCAATGAATGGCGGCGAAGATTATGAATTGCTTTTCACCATTTCATTTTCAGATTATGAAAAAATAAGAAATCATCCGGATATTACTGTAATTGGTCAGATAACGAATGCTGATTCAGGATATACTTTAATAGCGAAGAATAACACGAAACATCCTATCACCGCACAAGGTTGGGATGCTTTAATAAAAAAATAAGGTTAACTATTTTGCAGGTTTTTTTCTTCAAGCTCTTTCACTAACTTATCCCAGTGTTGCATTTCTTTTTCAAGTTTCTTCTCCAAATGACTATGCTTCTGCGTGTATTCATTGACCTTTTGGTCATCAGCATAAAAATCGGGCATTTCCATTATCTTAGAAATTTCTTTCAATTCATTTTCAGCATGAAGAATCGCTTTTTCACTTGCTTCAATCGCTTTTTGTATTTTACGTAATTCCTTTTCCTGTTCTTTTTTGAGAAGATATTTTTCTTTGTTGGAAAGAGAATTATCTTGTTCAACAATTATTTTTGGAGTGTTTGTTTTAGTTGATTCAAATTCTCTAAATGACTCGGCTTTATGTTTCAAAAGAAAATCATTGATGTCGCCAAGATGTTCTTTTATTTGTTTATTCTGGAATTCATACGTCTTCGACGTTAGTTCATGAAGAAAATCACGATCATGTGAAACAATAATCACTGTGCCATCATAATCTAGCAATGCCTGTTTCAGTATTTCTTTTGAGGTCATGTCCAAGTGATTGGTTGGCTCATCTAATACGAGCAGGTTGTAAGGTTTCAGTAATAATTTTGCCAACGCTAATCTTGATTTTTCACCACCCGAAAGCACTTTTACTTTTTTCTCAATATCATTTTTTCTAAATAGAAAACTGCCGAGCAAACCGCGAATCTTTGATGTGTTGCGCCATTCGTCGGTTGCTTCGTTATCTATGGTTTGCAAAACGGTCAGGTTTTCATCAAGCGTGTTTTCTTGAACCTGTGCGTAATATCCAAGATTAACATTATGTCCAATGGTCATCTCGCCGTGGAAAGCTTCAAAACCGGCAATTATTTTGCTTAACGTAGTTTTCCCTTCACCGTTTTTTCCAACAAATGCAGCCTTTTCGCCTCTAAGTATTTTTAATGAAATCTTTTTAAGTATTAGTTTTTCATCATAACTTTTGCTGAGGTCGGCAATATCCACAACCACATGCCCTGAGCGTGGTGCAGGCGAGAAACGAAAATGTATGGATGAATTATCCGTTTCATCTAATTCAACTCTGTCGAGTTTGTCAAGCATCTTAATTTTTGATTGTACCTGACGAGCTTTAGAAGACTTCGCTCTGAAACGAGTGATGAATTTTTCCTGTTGATCTATAAATTTCTGTTGATTCTTAAACGTTGCCATTTGCGTTTCGAGGCGTTCGGCACGAGCTTCAAGATATTTTGTATAGGGGAGTTCATAATCATAAATGCTTCCAAGCATAATTTCAATTGTGCGAAGCGTGATGCGATCCAGAAACATTCTGTCATGCGAAACCATTACAACAGCGCCTTGATAGTTGATCAGCACATCTTCCACCCAAAGAATAGATTCAATATCAAGATGGTTGGTTGGTTCATCCAGCAACAGCAGGTCGGGTTTTACCAAAAGGAGTTTTGCTAATTCTATACGCATTTTCCATCCACCACTGAATTCACTAACACTTCGATGAAAGTCATTCTCTGAAAAGCCCAATCCTTTTAAGACTTTCTCAACATTGCTTTCTTTTTTATTTCCATCGAGGTAATTGAATCTGTCGTTTTTTTCGTGAAGAGCAGTTACTTTTTTTAGATATTCTTCAGAATGAAAATCTGTTGAATGAGTGATGTAATCATGTAGTTTTTCAATGTCTTTCTCCAGTTGATTGACTTCATGGAATGCAGTTAGTGTTTCTTCATAAATTGTTTTTTGAGAATCCATCTTCATCTGCTGAGGAAGATAGCCAACTGTTTTTCCCTCGGGAATATTTATTTGTCCTTGTTCCGGTTTGGTTAATCCTGAAATAATATTTAATAATGTTGATTTTCCTGCGCCATTCTTGCCTGTCAGACCAATACGGTCTTTAGCATTAATAACAAAAGAAATATCATCTAAAATATCTTTACCCCCAAAATGAACTGAAATGCCTGATACGGAAAACATAAAATCTGAATTTTGCTGCAAAGATATTTAAAACATTGGAAGGAATGGGAAAGTATTTTACCTTGAAAATAAAATCTACGAACTAACGCCGACTTTTATTTTTTGTCCTGGAACCAAACTGTTTCCCTGAATATTATTGATTTTTTTCAATTCTTCAACAGAAAGAGCTTTGTATTTTACAGATATTGACCATAATGAATCGCCTGCCTGAACAGTGTGATAAATGAATTTTATAGGTTTATTTTGAAGGGTTGAATTTGCAATATTCGTATCATTTAATTTTTTTGTTCCTTTAACGACATCAGTATCAACTTTGCTTGATTTTAATGAATCATTTTTTATTTTATTGATAGCTTTATCAGTCGTTACTGTTTTTTTTGTTTCTTGTTGTTTTGTCACAACCTGTTTTTGATAGATTATAGTTTGTTTAACTATAAGAGATTGATTTGGGTGGATAAAATTGTTTTTAAGATTATTCCATTTTTTAATATCGTTTACAGAGCAACCATATTTTGATGCAATATGTCCGAGTGATTCACCGGATTTGACAACATGTTTTAAATTTTGAATAATCGGAGTTTTAACAATTACTGACTCTTGTTTTAATTTTAGCACTTCAATTTTGGCTTTATTCACAGAATCAGCAAAAACTAAATTTTTAACGGATGTTGAATCAATCCTAACCATTGAACTATCAGCCTTCATCAGTATCAACAATGTTTCATTTGGACGGAGTTTGTCGCGTTTTAATTTATTCCATTTTTTAATATTGTCTTTTGAACAACCAAATTCATCAGCCACCATTTGTAAGTTTTCGCCAGAACTCACAACATATTTCTCGAATTTTTGTCCATTGATGAAAACTTTATTTCGCATTTTTGCGATGTTTTCTTTTTCAATATCCTGCTTGGTTCTGTAAGTATATAATGCCAATTCATTATTGATAAAAGTACCGATATATTTTTTAGGTAATCTCAAAACAAGTGGCTCATCAGCAGAAGCAGGAATAACGCCATGTTTATACGTTGGATTTAAAAACACAAGATCGCTATAAGGAATATTCAAATATTCGGAAATTTGATCAAATCTTAATGTTTGTGATATTTTCAAGGTATCCACTTCATGATAAAGGAAAATAGGTGCAATTGGATAAATGTTGTGTTCTGCCGCATGATTCAGAACATAGTTAACAGCAATGAAAGCAGGAACATAACTTCTTGTTTCCTGTGGTAAAAAACGTTTAATTTTCCAGAAATCCGTTTCTCCGCCGGCTCTGCGAATGGCGCGTGTCAGATTGCCTTCGCCTACGTTATATGCAGCAATCACCAATGTCCAATCATGAAAAAGGGAATAAAGATATTTTAAGTATCTGCAAGCTGCATCCGTTGCTTTGTAAGGATCATAGCGTTCATCAACATAAGATGTTACTTTCAGGTTATAAAGCCGACCGGTGTAATACATAAATTGCCATAAACCTCCAGCGCCCGCAGGTGAAACTGCTACCGGACAAAGTGCAGATTCAATCACAGCAAGATATTTCAATTCCAGCGGAAGTTTATATTTATCGAGCATCTGCTCAAAAATCGGAAAATACAACTCAGACAACCCCATAATCCTTTCTGTAAGTTTTGATTTTCTTACAGCATATAGGTCAATGAATTGTTTCACCTCATCATTGTAAACCAAGTCAAATGGAGTTTGTTTATCTAAAGCATCTATGCGTTCCTTGTAAGTTGCATAATTGTAAGTCGGAACAAATCCTTCTGAAAAATGATGAACATTTAGTTTATTCCGGTCAGAAGTAAATTTTGAAAAAGTAAAATATTTCTGAGTGGCAAGACTGTCGAGCATTGTAATAACCGGATCATCCTGAATAAGAGTGTTTCTTTTTTTCTCAGTAGGAACATTAACAGAATGATCCAGAGAATCAGCAATAACAGGATTTTGACTATAAACATAGCTGCAAACGTTCACATTTATTGCTATCAGTAATATATTTAAAATTTTTAGCATCCGTTTAAAAGGAAATTTTGAAAATTAAAAAAAATCAACCTCACTATCTACAACGTTTTTTGCTATGTTTTTTTGTTTTAGAACGGAATTACAAATAAAATCGTATCGTCTATTTTATACAAAATTAATTTATTAGCTAACGTCAGGAAACAAATATAAAAATAATTCTGTATGTAAAAAGGTTGGTTGGAAATATTTTTTTTAACAATTTTGATAACAACCTGCGCTTTTATTTATTTTGTATAATATTAAAAAGCATAAATTTGTAGGAATTCCAAAGTGTAAAAAAGCGTAAACTAAAATTATTTCAGCAATTGATTAACAAACAGACCATACAGGAAATATTTGAAACCGTGAAGGTGGAAGAAGTCATTGCTGATTTTATAAGTTTAAAAAAACGCGGTGTCAATTATATAGGGTCTTGTCCTTTTCATCAGGAAAAAACGCCGTCGTTTACTGTATCTCCAGCCAAAGGCATTTATAAATGTTTTGGTTGTGGAAAGGCTGGCAATTCGGTCAATTTCATTATGGACCATGAGCAATATTCATATCCTGAAGCATTGCGCTATCTTGCCCGAAAATACAATATTGAGATCGAAGAAGAAGAGCAAACACCAGATCAACTAGAAGCAATCAGTGAAACAGAATCTTTGTTCAATCTTTCATCGTATGCGCAAAAATATTTTTCAGATATATTATGGGAAAACGAGGAAGGACAGGCAATTGGGCTGAGTTATTTCCGCGAACGAGCATTCTCCGATGCAATTATCAAAAAATTCCAATTAGGCTTCAGCCCTGATAAACCGGATGTTTTCACGCAACACGCATTGAGCAATGGTTATCAGATAAAACATCTTTTAAAAACAGGCATCTCGGTTTCCGGCGATAACAAGCCTTACGACCGTTTCAGAGGACGGGTGATTTTTCCTATTCACAATATCACAGGCAGAGTGCTTGGCTTTGGTGGGCGTATCCTGCGAAAAGACAATAACAAAGCCAAATATGTCAATTCACCTGAATCGGATATTTATTCAAAGAGCAAAGTTTTATATGGTTTGTATTTTGCAAAAAATGCAATCATTTCAAAAGATAATTGTTTTCTTGTTGAAGGTTATACCGATGTCATTTCTTTGTTTCAGGCAGGTGTAGAGAATGTTGTTGCTTCTTCCGGTACATCACTTACAACTGAACAGATTAAGCTGATCAAGCGTTATACGCGCAATGTAACGATTTTGTATGATGGTGATCCTGCGGGTATTAAAGCGGCGTTTCGCGGTATTGACATGATTCTTGAAGAAGGAATGAATGTTAGAATTGTTTTTTTTCCTGAAGGCGAAGATCCTGATTCATTTGCACGAAAAAATGAATCTGATGAATTGAAAGAGTTTATTACCAAACAAGCTCAAGATTTTGTTAAATTTAAAACAGAATTATTGCTGAAAGAAGCAGCCAATGATCCGATTAAAAAGAGTGAATCGCTTAATGTGATTATACAAACCATTGCAATTATTCAGTCAAATGAAACTAGAAATATTTATATAAAAGAATGTAGTGAAATTCTGGATTTACAAGAAAAACACTTATTTAATGCAGTTGAAAAAGTTAGAACACAGAATCATACCAAAAAGATAAAACAGAAAATAGATGTTGATGAAACAATTCCTGAAATAAAAGATTTTTCTAATATTTTAAAGGATCTTCAACCTGAAAAAGATTTATCTGCACAGGAAAAAGAAATTATTCGTTTACTTTTGAATTTCGGGCAAAAAGAAATTATTTTTGAATATAAAGACGAAAACAAAAGAGATGTTCTAAACCCTGTGGTTGTTGCTGTTTATATTGCCAGTTCATTATTGGATGAAGAATATAAATTTTCAGATCCCCTTTATCAGTTAATCTTTGATGAGTATGTTAGTGGTATTGAAAAAGGCGCTTTGCCGGTTGATACGTTTTTTATCAATCATGAGAATGCAACTATATCGCGCCTTGCAATTGAACTTTTCAATTTTGAAAATCAATTAAGTCCAAACTGGTTTGATAAACATAAGATTGAAGTACCCACAGAACTTGAGGTTTTGAAGCAAAGTGTTGAATCCTCTGTGTTTTCTTTGTTGATTAAAAAGGTGGATCAAATGATAACCGAAAATCAAAAAGAACTTGGAAAAAGTTCTGAAGAAGACGTCTCGACGATATTAACCAAACATAAAAAACTGCTTGAAACCAGAAGTGAGTTAGCTAAAATGCTTGGTAATATTATTATTTTGAAGTAGTTTAAAGTTTAAAATCAAACTTCTTTCACCACTCCGCACCAACAACATAATATTTCACATTCTTCATTCCCTGTAGAAACTTTATGTTTTGAATTTTTTTCATTGACAATAAAATCTCCCTGACGATGTGTGCCGCGTTCATCTGTAAATGCACCTTTCAGGATATAAACCCATTCTTCTTCAGGATGAATATGTTCGTTAAACTCAAAGTTGGCGGGTAGTTTGATAATATCCATGCGGATATTTTTTTCCTCATTTCCTGCAAGATGTTTGTGGACAATATGCTCGCGCAAAAATTGCCATTGCATTTCGTTTGTGTTCATTAAGATAGTTTAATTTTATTAAGGATTCATAACCTTCCCAATAAACAGAATAGAGTTGGTTTGTTTTTCTTTTATTACAAATAGAAATGGTTTATTGGCAATAAAATCGGGGTCTTGAGGCATACTTAATTTGATAATTGCAACTAAAGTTACAGCAGCAGCTTCAGTTCCTTGTTCATTTACTTCAACGAAAGATTTATGTTTCACTTCGCTGATTTGCAGTTGTCCTGCTTTATTGATCTTTGTGAAATCAGCTGTTGCAGAAAAAGCGATACCCATTCCCATTGTTGTCAGCACATCATTCAGTTTCTTTTCATAACTGAATTTGAATTTTGGTAAATGAATGTAAATACTGTCGATGCTGTAATGCATAGAATTTAACCATGTATTCCAGTTATCAGGAGTTAGTTGATCAATGATATTGTTCACCGTTTTTCCTGATTGCGGCAACAAAGCAATCATGCTGTATTGTCCGATTCCGTAAGGCAATTCAATGGCTAATAAAAGATCATTCATGTAATATTTTATTTTATTTTTTTGAATCATCATAGAAACATTTTTTTTCAATCCACTTTCAGGATAAAATGGTTCTTGCATTGTATTTGTGGAATCAAACGAATACTGCCAGATTCCTTTAAAATAAATTGAATTGATGAGAAACATTACTGCATCCGTAGGTATTTCATCAATAATTGTTTTGATTTTTTCATGTGTTTTAGTTTCAACCCAATGATTGATGGTATCTTTAGAAGCAGGCAAAGCGAAGTTCAAAGAACGCACCACCGCATTGTAATAAGTTGAATTTACATTGATGAATTCAGGTTCAACAACAAATCCTTTAGCATACCAAATGGAATTTGCATTTTCAAAAATCACTTTGTTATCAAGTGAAGTAAGCTGATTAAGTAAGCTTTTGTAAGAAGCATTGATTTGGTCAACAGTCAAACCTTTCAGATTTAAAACTGTCTCCATTGCAGTTTTTGTATCGTGGTCAGCGCCATTGTATGTCATGGCAAGCGCATAAGCCACGCTCAATGGCGAAACAAAAAGGTTGGAATCATTGCTTTCGGTTTTATTGATTTCATTAAAAAGATTAAATCCGAAAACATTATCGTTTTTTACAAGTGCGCCTTTCGTTGCATTCAGGTCAATCGGAGTAGTTTGGTCAGTGGAAGTAATCTTATCTTTTTTGCATGAATTGAAAAATAAAATACCTGAAAAAAGACAAATTGATAATAATATACTTTTCATTTTTTAATGATTTAAGTGATACAAAGTTAATATCTAAAATTGACAAAATATATAGCAAAGATGTTAATTTTTTGCAAAAGGTTGCGTATAGAATAAACTCGAAAATTTATCTTTATCTTTGCCTTAAATTTAAAATGATTACAAGAAAATGACTCAAAGAAAAGTGAGAGTGCGTTTTGCGCCAAGTCCTACGGGATTGCTGCACATGGGAGGATTGCGAACAGCTTTATTTAATTATTTATTTGCAAAAAAAGAGAATGGAGATTTTATTCTCCGCATTGAAGATACTGATCAAACGCGTTTCATGGAAGGTGCGGAAAAATACATTATTGATTCGCTTGAATGGTGCGGTATAAAATTTAATGAAGGCATTAAAATTGGCGGACCGCATGCTCCCTATAAACAATCGGAAAGAAAAGATATTTATTTAAAATATACCGAACAACTCATACGTTCAGGACATGCTTATTATGCTTTTGATACAGCTGAAGAGCTTGAAAATATTAGAAATGAATATGAAGCGAGCAAACGAAATTTTACGTATGATGCAACTGTAAGAAATAACCTTAAAAATTCATTTACATTGTCTGAAGACGAAGTGAAACAAAGGATTGACAAAGGTGAGCAATATGTTGTTCGTTTTAAGATACCTGAAAATAGGCAAATAATTTTTGAAGATAAAATCAGAGGAAAAGTGACGGTTCATTCTTCTACGTTAGATGATAAGGTGCTTTATAAATCTTCCGGAATGCCTACGTATCACTTGGCGAATGTGGTGGATGACCATTTAATGGAAATATCGCATGTGATTCGCGGCGAGGAATGGCTGCCGTCAACGCCGCTTCATATCTTGCTTTATGAAGCTTTTGGTTGGATGGATGACATGCCTGTTTTTGCTCATTTACCATTGATACTTAAACCTGACGGTAAAGGAAAATTAAGCAAAAGAGATGGCGATCGCCTTGGTTTTCCTGTGTTTCCATTGCAATGGACAAATCCTGAAACAAAAGAAATTACGTCCGGATACCGTGAATCAGGCTATTTTCCTGAAGCTTTCATCAATATGATTGCATTGCTAGGCTGGAATCCTGGCACTGAGCAGGAATTATTCAGCGAAGAAGAACTTATAAATTCTTTTTCACTTGAACGAATAAATAAGTCGGGCGCACGGTTTGATCCTGAAAAAGCAAAATGGTTCAATCATCAGTATTTACTGAAGAAAAGCGATGATGAACTGACAAATTTATACCAAAAAATATTAATTGAAAAAAATATTCAAGTTGATATTTCATTGATCAAAAAGATTGTCATCATGGTCAGGGAACGAGCCAATTTTGTAAAAGATATTTGGGAACAATCTTCATTTTTTTTCATTTCGCCTGAAACCTTTGATGAAAAAGCCATTGCGAAAAATTGGAAACAAAATACTCCGGAATTATTATCTGAAGTTAAAAATATTTTATCCTCTACAGAGCCTTTTATTGCTGAACCTATTCATGATAATATTAAAATTTTTATTGAAAATAAAGGTATTGGGTTTGGTCAGGTGATGATTCCCTTGCGTATTGCGCTTGTGGGTGCAGGAAAAGGTCCTGACCTTGTTCAAATCATTGAAATGCTTGGCAAAGACGAGGTCGTCAGAAGAATTGATTTTGCATTGAAAAAAATAAAAATATAATTTTTAATCAAGATATTTTCAATGCAGACTGAAGACTGGCTGATCCGCACGGAGTTAATGTTAGGTGAAAAAAATCTGAAAAAGTTAAAACATTCGCATGTACTCATTGCCGGACTTGGCGGTGTTGGCAGCTATGCAGCAGAGATGATTGCCCGCACTGGCATTGGTGAAATGACCATTGTTGACAGCGATATAGTTCAAACATCAAACATAAATCGTCAGCTTATTGCTCTTCACAGCACTGTTGGGAAAGACAAAACTGTGCTTACCGGAGAACGCTTGAAAGATATCAATCCTTCGCTGAAACTCCACATGCTCAAGGGATACATTAAAGATGAATTTATAACTGAAGTACTTGATAGGAATAAATATGATTATATTGTTGATGCCATTGATACGCTCTCGCCCAAGATATACTTGATTTTTCACGGATTGAAAAGAAATAATAGAATTGTAAGTTCAATGGGAGCTGGCGGAAAGCTTGACCCAACAATGGTTCGTGTGGCTGATATTTCAGAAACACATACTTGCAAATTTGCTTCAGATATTCGTAAACGCTTGCGAAGATTGGAAATAGAGACAGGTTTCAAAGCTGTATATTCTTCTGAAGTAGTTCCAAAAAATGCGATTATTGCTACAGAAGATAAAAATAAGAAATCTATGGTTGGCACTATTTCTTATATGCCGGCAGTCTTTGGCTGTGTTTGTGCTTCTGTTGTTGTGAGAGATTTAATTGAAAGTTAAAAAATTTATATCTCAGATATAAAAATGATAATTAAAATATAAATCAATGAACCAAGAAACACAAGGACATATTTTTTCATTTCTTAAATTCGGTAGCGAGAAAAATTCTAGAGATTTATATGAGAATGGAACGATTTATTTTAATACCATTGATTATTTTCAAAAACTTGAAGAACAAGAGTTAAGAGGTGATAATTATGAAGGGACTACAGTGATAAATAATTATCACGAATATGAAAATGTTAAGTATCAAATAAAATTTCAGGACAGAGAGGAACCAATAGAGATTCATCCTACTGAGTTACATGTAAGAGAATATATGACAGAGACACTAGGAAATTTATATTCGTTATTCAGTATTAAAACTCCAGATATATTTGTCGAGAATTATCAAATAGATAAACGGGTTAAAAAGTTTGGAGATTATTTCGTAATGATAAAAGATTTACCAAGATTTTTAGAAAATATTTATTCAACATTGACAAATTTAAAGATTTCTTATAAATCAGGTGTTGTAAGATATTATGATAAAAAAAGAGTTAATGGGGAAATTACTTTCTTTGATAAATCATTAGAATACGAATATCAAAAAGAGTTTAGGATTTTTATTGTGAATAAAAAAAATAATCCATTTTCAATTAAAATTGGCAGCTTAGAAGAATATGCTGAATTATTTCCAATCGAAGCGATTGATACGTTTCAAATAAAATTTAAAAATAAAACGGCACCCAACAACGATTATAAAATATAGTGGTTTCGGTGGTATGCGAAGCTTAGTAGACCGCAGCAATGTTTGTAACTGGTGATAGAAACACAGCTCCGCAATCCGCTACATTTCCCACGACTGTTTCAAAAATACAACAAATCTATCTTCACCCTTTCTTATTTAAAACTACTCGTTTAAAAACTGAAAACAAAATAATAAGTGTACTCAAATACATTGACAATCTGCCAATGAAATCGCCATATTTTGTATAAAATGTAATTGCATTATTTGCCAAAACAGTTTGCTTAATTGCCGCAGGCTGCCACCATCCGGTGGTTTGCAACACATCGCCTTTTTGATTGATAAATCCTGAAATGCCTGTATTTGCTGAACGTGCAACGCATCTTCTTGTTTCAATGGCTCGCAAGCGCGCATACTGAAAATGCTGCTTGTAGCCGGGCGTATCGCTCCACCAGCCGTCGTTGGTGATGATGGTAATCAGTTGTGCTCCGTTTGCCACGTATTTACTTAAAAATTCACCATAGATTGATTCGTAACAAATAACAGGCGCCACTTTAAGATGATTGATTGACGTGGTGAAAGGTGTTCTGTTTTCCTGCGTGCCAAGACTACCGGTAGTTCCACCCAAGTTGATCGCAAGACTCTCAAGCGGTTTAAATAATTTCGGAAAAGGAACTTCTTCTACGCCAGGCACTAATTTTGATTTGTGATATAATTGAAATTTATCAGGAAAATTAAGTAACAGCGCTGCATTATACGCTTCAAAATAATTATCTGAATCAGTGAATTTGCGGACTGTTGGCGATTTCTTTTCTGATGGATCGCATGTCCTGAGCGAAGAAATACCAATGATGATATTTAATTTCGGATTTTCAGATGATAATTTTCTGATACGAAAAATGCTGGTTTGTTTATCCAAGTCATTTTCCCAAACGTTTTCAGAAATGGCTGTTTCAGGATAGACCAACAGCTGAGTGGTAGAATCAATCTGACTTTTAGCCAGAGAAATGAGCTTGTCCATTTGTCCACTGAAAGTATCAGGATCAAATTTTTCATTGTATGGATCAATGTTCGGTTGAACAACCACCACATTTACCGGAAACCCTTTATCTTCATAGTGATGATAAACATAAATTGAATAAGTCAATGGAACAACCAGTAAAATCAATATTCCTGCAATTGTAAACGGAATTTGTTCAGTTAATTTTTTACCTGATGCAAATCCTTTCAGCACAAAGAAAATAAAAAGATTCAATAATAAAATCCATAATGTTCCGCCAAAAACGCCTGTGTATTCGTACCATTGTATCCATTCCGGATGATTGGCAAATCCGTTGCCCAGCGTGAGCCACGGCCATGACAAATCCCAGTCAAGATGAAAATATTCAAAAGCAATCCAGTAAAAAATAAATGAGAGGAATCCTGTTTTTTCGCCAATGATTCTTGATGTTGTATGAAACAAATGAAATATTATTGACATGAATAATGCATTCAGCACAATTGCACCCACCATGCCAAACACAGTGGCATAATAGATCCACCAGGTAGTTAAAATATTCCACGTAAGAAAAGCTGGAAACGAATAGAACAAAAGACTGAATTTGTTAAATGCATTGTAATTTTTTCGGATATAATCTTCAATGAAGAGCAAAGGAACAAACCCGAAAAATAAAATAAAAGGAAATCCTCTTGCTGGCCAGCCCACGCTCAAAAGGATTCCGGCTAATATTGAAAATAAAATTAACTTGGTTTTTTTCATTCGGTTTTATCTCGTTTAGAAATTTCTCAATTTTAATTCAAAGAAAACAAATTTATTCATTCGTTTTTTTGTAAAGTCATTTTTTTAAAATAATGTTAAATATCATATCACAAATAACAGCAAAGATTTAACAATTAGATATTTTTTATTTATATTTGTGATTAGTTAGAAACCTTTAAAATTGAATAACGCATGATGAACGCAAAAATAGAAGAAGTATTAAATAATCATTCCAATGCGGAGTTTTATTCTGCATATTTTTATCTTGCCATGGCTGCTTATTTTGAACGTATGAATTTAAAAGGTTTTGCCAACTGGATGCGAGTTCAGTATCAAGAAGAACAGGCTCATGCGCTGCACATGATTGGTTTTATTACTGATAGAGGCGGCAAAGTGAAATTGTTAAAAGTGGATGAACCAAAGAACGACTGGAAAGATGCAATTGAAGTGTTTGAAGATACATTAGCACATGAAATAATGGTGAGCTCTTTAATAAATAATCTGATGGATGTTGCATTGAAAGAAAAAGATCATGCAACGGTCAATTTTCTTCAGTGGTACGTGAACGAACAGGTTGAAGAAGAAGCCAATGTTTCAGATATTCTCCAACAACTTAAAATCATTGAAGGAAAAGGCCCCGGCTTGTTCATCTTGGACAGAGAACTTAAAACAAGAGTTTTTGTTGATCCATTTGCTACAGCAGCAGCCGTTTAAGCGGATGTTTATTTAATCAATTTTAACATTTTTAAATTACACATTCCGTAAAAAACGGAAATAATCTATTTTTTCATTAATTTTGCTGGCTTTTTTAAACGTGAAAAATATCAATGGGAAAGAAATATAATGAATATAAAAAGCTGGATTTACCTGCTATCGGTGAAGAAATAAAGAATTACTGGGAGCAGAATACTATTTTTAGCGAAAACCTCAGCATTCGCAAAGGAAACAAGCCGTTTATTTTTTATGAAGGTCCGCCTTCAGCCAATGGCGTGCCCGGCATTCATCATGTGATGGCGCGTACCATTAAAGATATTGTTTGTCGCTTTAAAAGCTTAAAAGGATTTTATGTTGAACGCAAAGGTGGCTGGGATACGCACGGTTTGCCTGTAGAAATTCAAGTAGAAAAACTGCTCGGAATTACCAAAGAAGATATTGGAAAAAGCATTACAATCGAGGAATACAACAAGGTTTGCCGCAGGGAAGTAATGAAATACAAAGATGTTTGGGATGAAATAACCCGAAAAATAGGCTATTGGCTCGATCTTGAAAATCCATATATTACATTTGATAATAAATACATAGAGTCTGTTTGGAATCTGCTTCAAAAACTTTTTGATAAAGGACTTTTATACAAAGGATATACCATACAACCTTACTCTCCTGCTGCCGGCACCGGTTTGAGCACACATGAACTGAATATGCCCGGTTGTTACAGAAATGTAAAAGACACGACTGTTGTTGCCCAGTTTAAAGTTGTAATAAATGATAAATCTGAAAAATTATTTAAGTCGGATAAGGATGTTTATTTTATTGCATGGACAACCACTCCATGGACATTGCCATCAAACACAGCTTTGGCAGTTGGAAAAAATATAATTTATTCTTTAGTTGATACGTTTAATGTTTATTCCGGACAGCCCGTCACTGTTATACTTGCCAAAGAATTGGTTGGAAAATATTTTTCGGAAAAAAATAAAGACCTTCAATTATCAGACTATAAGCCGGGAGATAAAGCAATTCCTTTTGAAATCATTGATGAATTCAAAGGTTCGGAATTGGTTGATATGCGCTATGAACAGCTTATGTCTTATGCTTTGCCGGAAGATGGCGATCCATTCAGAGTAGTTGCCGGCGATTTTGTTTCAACAGAAGATGGAACAGGTATTGTGCATATTGCGCCAAGCTTTGGTGCGGATGACTTTAGGATGAACAGACTTTTTAATGTCGGCGCATTAACGCTGGTGGACAAGCAAGGTCGTTTCACTGATAAAATGGGCGAATTTGCCGGAAAATTTGTGAAGAAAGAATATGATCCAAATGCAACGGATACATCAGAAAGTGTTGATGTTGAAATTGTGGTCAAACTGAAAAAAGAAAATAAAGCATTTAAAACAGAAAAATACGAACACTCCTATCCACACTGCTGGAGAACAGATAAGCCAATCCTTTATTATCCGCTGGATTCATGGTTTGTGAAAACAACTGCTTTCAAACAGCGAATGACAGAATTAAATTCAACCATCAACTGGAAGCCTGAATCTACAGGCACCGGACGATTTGGCAATTGGATTGAGAATCTTGTTGATTGGAATTTGTCTCGTTCACGATATTGGGGAATTCCTCTTCCTGTGTGGTCTTCAGAGGATGGAACAGAACGAATTTGCATTGGTTCATTAGAACAATTAAAAAAAGAAATTGAAAAATCTGTCAAAGCAGGATTCATGACGGTTGATTTGTTGAACAAATTTATTGCCGGAGATTTTTCAAATGAAAATTATAATCTGGTTGACTTACATAGACCTTATGTTGATCAAATTATTCTGGTTTCTGAAACAGGAAAAAAAATGGTCAGAGAGCTTGATTTGATTGATGTTTGGTTTGATTCAGGCGCTATGCCTTATGCGCAACTGCATTATCCTTTTGAAAATAAAGAAGTATTTGAAAAAAATTTCCCTGCAGATTTTATTGCAGAAGGCGTTGACCAAACACGCGGATGGTTCTTTACTTTGCATGCCATTGCCACCATACTGTTTGATTCCGTAGCATTTAAAAATGTTATTTCAAATGGATTGGTGCTTGACAAAGACGGAAACAAAATGTCAAAACGTCTCGGCAATGCAGTTGACCCATTTGAAACCATTGCAAAATATGGGCCCGACGCTATTCGTTGGTATATGATTACCAACTCGCAACCATGGGATAACCTTAAATTTGATAATGAAGGAATTTCAGAAGTACAACGAAAATTTTTCGGAACGTTATATAATACATATTCATTCTTTGCATTATACGCCAATATTGACGGTTTTGCTTTTGCTGAAAAAGAAATTCCTGTTGCTTCGCGCTTAGAGCTTGACCGCTGGATACTTTCAGAGTTGAACACATTGATTCTGTTGGTGGATAAACATTATAGCGAATATGAACCTACAAAAGCAGGAAGAGCAATACAATCCTTTGTTGATGAACATTTGAGTAACTGGTATATTCGACTTTCACGCAGAAGATTCTGGAAAGGAGAATATACTGACGATAAAATTGCCGCATACCAAACATTATACAAATGTCTTGAAATTATTTCTCAACTGGCATCACCGATTGCTCCATTTTTCATGGATAAGCTTTTTAATGATTTAAATTCTGTTTCAGGAAGATTTCCTTTAAAATCAGTTCATCTGACCGATTTTCCTATTGCCGATGAAAATGTAATTGATAAACATCTTGAAGAAAGAATGCAGTTGGCACAAAAAATTTCTTCCATGGTACTTTCATTGAGAAAAAAGGTGAATATCCGCGTGCGCCAGCCATTGAATAAAATTATGATTCCGGTTTCTGATAAAACTATTATTGAAAATATTCAATCCGTAAAACACATTATTCTTTCTGAAGTGAATATCAAAGAAATCGAAATTGTGACAGACCAAGGTGAATTGTGGAAGAAAAAAATCAAACCTGATTTTAAAAAACTCGGTCCAAGATTTGGCAAAGACATGAAAGCAATTGCTGCTGCAATTACAAATCTATCAGGAGAAGAAATCAATGTGATTGAAAAGACAGGTAGTTTAGAATTAAATATTTCAGGAAATCCTGTAATCACTCGTGAAGATGTTGAAATCATTACAGAAGATGTTCCGGGCTGGGTAATCAACAATGAAGGCACTCTAACTGTAGCGCTTGATATTACTATCACTGAGCAGCTCAAGGAAGAAGGAATCACACGCGAATTGATTAACAGAATCCAGAATATCCGTAAAGACAAGAATTATGAAGTGACGGATAAAATCAAACTTCAGATTGAAACTCACAAAATCATAGATAATGCTTTGAAAAATAATATTTCATATATTTGCAGCGAAATTTTAGCAGAAACATTTGAAATAGTTGAAACGATTCCATCTGGAGACAAGGTTAATATTAATATAAGCGATGATATTTATACAAATCTTTTAGTTGAAAAATATTAAATAATTACTAATTTTAATTTCTGAACTTAATAACTGTAATCTCAAATACTATGGCAAAAACTAAAAAAGTAGTGAAAAAAGCAAGCCCTGCTAAAAAAACGGTTGTAACCAAAAAGGTTCAAAAGAAAACTATTGCAACGAATAGTAAAAAGAAAACAGTTGTTCAGAAAAAAGCAGTAAAACCAAAGGCTGTAGTTAAATCTAAAGCGATTATTAAGGCAAAAGCTAAAACAACGCCTACTAAAAAGTCTCCTGTGAAAAAAGCTCCGATAAAAAAAGTTCTAGTGAAGAAGGCATCCGTAAAAAAAACAGTACCTGCTAAAAAAATAGTTACGAAAAAAGTTATTGCAAAAAAAATAGTTGCAAAAGCTAAAACAGCACCAGCGAAAAAGGCTACTGTGAAGAAAGCTCCTGTGAAAAAAGTTATAGTTAAAAAAGCACCAGCGAAAAAAGTAATTGCTGTGAAAAAACAGGCAGTGAAAAAAATTGTTACTAAAGCAAAACCCGTTCAGAAGCCAATAATAGCTAAAAAACAAGAAACAAAATTGGTTGTTAAAACCATAAAAAAAGCTCAAATACCTATAAAGAAAATGTCTGTAAACCCTAAAGATGCTACAATAAAAGATAGAAGCAAATATTCAGATTCAGAACTTCTCGAATTTAAAAAAATAATTTTAGATAAACTGGAAACTGCTCGCAAAGATCTTGAAATGCTGACTGAAGCATTTACAAATACCGGAGGCAATTCAACTGATGATACTTCACCTACATTTAAAGTACTGGAAGAAGGCTCGCAAGTTTTATCAAAAGAAGAAAACAGCCAGTTAGCTGCACGTTTAAATAAGTTCATTCAGAATTTAGAAGCTGCGTTGGTTCGTATTGAAAATAAAACGTATGGCATTTGCCGTGTAACTGGCAAGTTAATCCCCAAAGAACGTTTAAGAAGCGTGCCTCATGCTACTTTGAGCATTGAAGCAAAAGAAGGAAGATAATAATTTAACGGACCAGTTTCTTTGAAAAAATCACTGATAACAATATTTACAGTCTTACTGCTGGATCAGTCATTGAAGTTTTGGATTAAAACTCACATGACACTTGGTGAAGAATTCAATATTCTTTTCAATTGGTTTGTCATTCACTTTACTGAAAATAGCGGAATGGCTTTCGGACTTGAATTTGCTGGCAAATCCGGGAAATTATTTTTAAGTATTTTCCGAATCATTGCTATTGGCGGCATTGGATGGTATCTTTATACGTTGATAAAGAAAAAAGTGCATGCCGGTCTTATTTTCAGTATTTCATTGATTTTTGCCGGTGCCTTGGGAAACCTTATAGACAGTGCTTTTTACGGAATTATTTTCAGCGATAGTTATTTTCATCTTGCAAAACTAATGCCAGCTGAAGGTGGATATGGAACATTTCTGCACGGCAGTGTGGTGGATATGCTGTATTTTCCTGTTGTTCAAGGTCATTTTCCGGATTGGTTTCCTTTCTGGAAATCTGAAGAATTTATTTTTTTCCGCCCGGTATTCAATATTGCTGATTCATCCATAACGATTGGCGTTTGCCTGCTTATCATTTTTCAAAAACATTTTTTGAAAGAAACTAATCAGACTGAAGATAATACTGTTGATCAAATAAATTGATACAAAACCTTCAGAATCCCTTTATTTAAAATATTTTTCGTAAAATTTTAAATTTCCGTTTTTATATTTATCTTTGTTTATAGCATTTTTTATTTGTTTTTTTAATACATGTTGGATGTCCTTCAAAATTAGAATAAATGCAAAATAATAAAAACAAAAACGAGGATCAACTGACTATACAAGAGAGTTTACAAAGGGTTGAGATTCTCATTGAAAATCTTCAGGAGAAATATCAGATCGATGTTTTCAAACTTAGAAAAGACCTTTTTAGAATTTGGTCGGATTTGAAAGATGATATTGAAAAAATAAAAGTTCAAATAGAATATAATTTATCCATAGACCTGAAGAACTACAGGTATATGCCCGCTGATCAATTTAAGCATCAAAAAGAAATTGAACTTCTCGAAAATAAAATACAACACAATCTCATCAATATTGATGAAGCAGAAGTTTTGCTGAATTACCACAAGATTCAATACTCGATTATCAAAGAGAGGGAAAAAGATAAAATCGAGGAACTGAGAAAAGAAAGACAACAGGAAGAAGACATGTATATGAAGATGCTTCCATTGCTTGAAAAACTTCAGACTGTGGTTGCATATTATAATCAAGATTTGTCTGAATTGCGCGGAAACATGAATGATTGGGAAGATGAAATCATCATAGATATTTTAAATGAAAAAGATATTTTCTCTGAATATCTCTACTATATTAAGATGTTAAATTCCACTTATTTTATGATTTCGATTATAAAAGAAGAATTTGACAAGAATCAAAATCTTCTGAATTACCAGAGAAATGAGTTGTTAGACCAACTGAATGTTTAGTGCATTATTTATACATTCATTTCCCAAATTTTTAAAATCATTCGAATATTCGTGCTGTTGCTTGACTTAGATAGTTAAATTATTTAATTTAGTATGATATTAATGATTCAGGAATAAAACTTATTCTAATGAAAAATTGCAGGTTGAATTTATGGTTGTTGATTTTACTGTTTTTCCTCACTCCTTTTGCTAAATCTCAAAATATCAATGATGATAGTAAATTGATCATGATGAATCTTTCATTGGATGAAACCATGATGACTATTCATAAAACGGATTATGATATTGAGTGCATTTACAATAAAAAAATCAATGAAAAATTTTATACTGAAATTTATATTGTATCCTTAAAAAACAAAAAAATTATTTCGCAAGGATTTCAAATCACGAATAAAGATACTTACAGTATGCTGAGAGAAATTGTTCTTGCAAACGGCACGCTGAAAGGGTATGAAACCTATTCGTTTGGGTTGAACTACCTTGGATTTCTTGATTCAAATTCGTATGCTGTTTTTAATAAAGATTTTTATTATGCGGTAGAAGGAATAACACCGGAGTTAGTTACTGAATTAAAAAAAGTTATTTTATTATTATATAAATAAAAATAGTTACACTTAAACATCACTGTTCTGATGTTTATACAAACTTTTCTCCTTTGGTAATCTTAACATCCTGAACAAACTGTCGAATCTGCTGTTCGTTTTGTTTGCGGCAAATTAGCAAGATATGATTTGATTCAACAACAATATAATCTTTCAGACCTTCTAAAACCACCAACTTATCTTTTGGAACATTCACAATGCAATCAGAGGTTTCATACGCTAAAACATTATTGCCGATGACTGCATTTTTCTGATTATCTTTTTTTGAAATATCATAAAGCGAACCCCACGTTCCAAGGTCTGACCATTCAAAATCAGAATAAAAAGTGAAGACATTTTTCGCTTTTTCCATGACAGCATAATCAATAGAAATATTTTTACAAACCTGATATGTTTTTTTAATAAAATCTTTTTCTTTTGAAGTATTGTAAAACTCTTTTCCTTCTGCAAATACAGAGCTTATTTCCGGAACAAAATTTTCAAAAGCATGGATTATACTTTTTGCAGACCAAACAAAGATGCCTGAATTCCAAAGGAAATCGCCACTATCAATAAATTTTTTTGCAAATTCAAGATTTGGTTTTTCAGTAAATGTTTTCACTTTTTTGATCCGATGATCTGAAACATCCAAATCATTTTCTTTAAATTGAATATAACCGTAACCAGTATCCGGACGAGTTGGTCGAATACCTAAAGTCATCAACCAGTCATTCTTGGAAACAGCGTCCAACGCGACTTTTATAATTTGAGAAAAATTATCTTCTTTAAAAATTATATGATCAGCAGGAGAAACGACGAAATTTGCTTCTGGGTTTAAACTGGCAATTTTATAGGTTGCATAAGCTATACAAGGCGCTGTATTGCGTCGTGAAGGTTCACAAATAATTTGATCAGGTGAAAGTTCAGGAATTTGTTCAAGCACAAGGTCTTTATACATTTCATTCGTCACCACATAAATATTTTCAGGGAGAATCGTCAACAAAAATCTTTCATACGTCATCCTAATCAACGATTTGCCGATTCCAAGAATATCAATGAACTGCTTGGGAATATTCAATTTACTCATAGGCCAGAAACGTGTTCCAACACCACCTGCCATAATAACGAGATAATTATTTTTATTCATTCTTAATTATTTTATGCAAATATATAAAAATGTATTCTACTCAATAATTTTTTATGTTTTGTGTTTATACAATTTTGTAACTTGCTTTAATTTTAAATTTATGAAACACATCGGACTTTTATCAGATACACATACTTTTATTCATCCAAAAATATTTGATTTCTTTGAATCCTGCGATGAAATCTGGCATGCCGGAGATATTGGTTGTATCGAAGCGGCGGATGAGCTCAACGCGTTTAAACCGCTCAAAGCAGTGTATGGAAATATTGATGGATTTGATGTAAGAAATGTTTATCCCGAACATCAACGTTTTTTTTGCGAAGGAGTGGATGTCTGGATAACTCACATCGGTGGTTATCCAGGGCATTATGCCGATCAAGTGAGAAATCAAATAAAAATTCATCCTCCGAAACTTTTTATTTCAGGGCATTCACATATATTAAAAGTGATAAATGATAAAAAATATAATCTACTTCATATCAATCCTGGAGCAGCCGGAAAATATGGATTTCATCAAGTAATTACATTTGTAAAATTTACTATTGATGGAACAAATATTGCTGATTTGAAAATTTGTGAACTTAAAAAAGGTTAAACGGATTATCTCAATCTATCAGCCGACTTCACCAATTTTTCATCTTTGCGAATAGAAAAAATTGCTAAGTATAAAAAGGCAACAGAAAATAAAGGCAGAACTGCGCCTAATTTATATTGTGCTTTGACAGCAACAGATTTTTCAAGCAGGTCGGTATAATAAAAAATGGAAACGATAAGTACAATATTAAATAGAATATTTAATCGGCAAATTTTAATTTGCAGTAATCTGTTTTTATATTTAAAGATTGCAAAAGCTGATAAAATAATTATTACAGGAGCAAAATACATAATCCAGCCGGCATCCGAAGAAATATCTTTTGATGCAGTTAAATTTTTTTGAAGTCCGGTAATAAAAAGTTGATATGAATCTGCCTGAAAACCTGCGACAGGAATGAAGTACATGAGAATGCTGATTATGATTACCAGTAAAATAAATAAAGATTGAATACGTTGTAACATGACCTGATTTTTTAATTTGTTGTCAAAATTATAAATATAAATGAGATTTGATATAATTTTACATCGTAATTCTAATCAAAAATTTCTATGTCGAACATAAATGATGATCCTTTATATTCAAAGAATGTGCTCGAAATGATCACTGTTGCAAACGAATTTTGTTTGTTTTTGGAAGAAGCTGAAAAATATGAGAAACCATTTTTTCTTAGTTATTTTCAAAAAATTTGTCCTTTGCTTTATTTAAAAGGTTCGCTTTTACCTGTTATAACTGTATCAGATGAAAATGCAAACGAACGTTTCGTGAATGAAGAACAATGGGAAATTATTTTTCAATCAGTAAAAAATATTCTTAAAGAAGATGATGAATATTGGCATTCAAAATCAGTAAGCAAAACTGAACTTGAACCGCTGAAAGGCAGCATTGCAGAGAATCTTGCAGATATTTATCAAGATATGAAAGACTTTATTTTCTTGTATCAAAAAAATTCAAGAGCTGCAAAAGAAAATGCAGTGCAAGAATGTAAAAGATTATTTGAATCTCATTGGGGATATATTTGCATTCAGATTCAGAAAACGATACATCACTTGTTATATAAAGAAAAAATGACAGATGAAACGCCGGATATTTTTTAATTTTACATTTTGAAACCAAAAAAAATATTTTTTAATTTTGCCTTTGTTTATTAACTAATTATAATTTTTTAAAAAATATGAATAACATCAAACGCTACACATTATCATTCTTTTTGTTGATTTTTGCTTTAACATCATTCGCAAAAGGAGGTGGATATTCAATTAAATTAAAAGTTAACGGACTAAAAGATACTGTTTGTTATTTGGCATACTACTATGGCGACAAACAATATCTGAAAGACACAGCAAAAGTAGATTCCAAAGGAGAATGTACATTCAAAGGTGCTGAGGCACTACCTGGTGGTATTTATCTTATTGTGTTCCCTGATAAGAAAAAATTAATCGAAGTGATTGTTGATAAAAATCAAACTTTTTCTGTTCAAACTGACACCATCGATCCTGTTAAACATCTTGTCATTAAAGGTTCTGATGAGAATAAACAATTTTATGATTATCAAAATTTCATTCAGAAAAAACGTGAAGAAATTGATCCGCTAATTTCTCTTCAAGCAAAAGTTAAAAATAATAAAGATTCCAGCGAATTGCTAAAAAAACAAATATCAAAAATCAATGAAGAAGTAAAAAATTATAAATCAGATTTTCAAACAAAAAATCCGGATGCCTTGCTTACCAAGATATTCAAGATGACTGAAGAAGTGGATGTGCCAACTTCACCGAAATTACCTGATGGAAAAATTGATTCTACTTTTGCTTATAGATATTATAAAGCGCATTACTTTGATAATATTGATTTCACTGACGATAGAGAATTACGCACACCACTTTTTCATCCAAAACTTTCTTCATATCTTAAAAATATGATTCATCCAAGTCCAGATTCAATTATCAAAGAATGTGATATGCTGGTTGAAAAAGCTCGTCCCAACAAGGAAACATTTAAGTATGTTGTTTGGTATCTCACTTCGGAATATTCACAATCAAAGATCATGGGATATGATGCAATTTATGTTCACATGGTGGAAAAATATTATATGACGAATCAGGCTTATTGGGTGACTCCTTCTCAATTAGAAGCAATTACCAAAGAAGCAATGAAACAAAAACCTATTTTGATTGGACAGAAAGCGCCTGAAATCAACTATCTCACAAGTGTGAATGATAAATCTATTCCGCTATCTTCGTTAAAAGCTAAATATGTTATTTTAATATTCTGGAGTCCTGATTGTGGACATTGCAAAACAGAAATTCCTTTGCTTTATAAAGTATATGAAAAATATAAAGATAAAGGCGTTCTAGCATATTCTGTAAGCACCGTAAGAGATACAGCTAAAACATTAAATTTTATTCGTGAGAATAAAACATTTGATTGGATCAATATGCTTGATCTGCCATTAAATGATGGAAATTTTTACAGTAATTTCCGAAGCGATTATTCAGTGGATGCAACACCGGCTGTTTTTCTGCTTGATGAAAATAAAAAAATTATAGCTAAAAAACTCAGTCCTGATCAGATTGACAGCTTTTTGGAAAGATTTCTTGTAGATGATAAAGACAAAAAAGACGAACCAAAAAAAGATTAATTTTTCATTTGCTTAAACATTACCATCCTGCAAAGAATTCAGTGATGTCGAAAAAAATATTTATTGTTTTTTTAGGTTCTTTTGTTTCAATTATAAAAAAATCGTAGGTTCGTTTATCTTTCTCAAGCACGCGTTGGCGTAAGATTTTCCAATCAATATTTTTTTTACCGTAAACTTTTTCAAGATAAAAAGTTTCAGCTTCCATTCCGATTTTTTCATTCTTTGTTCCTTTAATAATAATCGCATCTAATAAAGTATTTCCTGTACCTCCAATAAATTCAATATTCCCTTTTTTCAGTAAAATTTTTGGTGGGATAACAATCGCATCATTTTTTTTTATCGGTTGCTGAGCATTACTATTCATAGGAAAAACGCAGATAGAGAAAAATAATATTATTAAAAATAGTTTAAACTTTAAATAGTTTTTCATTTAATAAAAGTGTTAGTTATTCCAGATCAATTGAAAAAATAATATTTACTCCCGGTAAATCTATTTTCAATTCTTCCATCAAATCTGTTGGTTCATATTTCATTTTACATTTAATTTCAAGTTCCTTCAGATTTTTGAATTTTGATAAAATACCTACAAGTTCTTTATCCAGTTGTTTTGGTTCAATAGTAAGCTCTTCAAGGTTTGTAAGGTTGCTGATCTTTTTTAATTCTTTTTTATATCTGAATTTTTTATTTCCTGTCAAATCTATTTCTTTTAGATTTTTAAATCCTTTTATCCATGTTGGAAATTTTCTCAATCGACTTTTATCATTTGAAAAAAGATGAACTTTTTTAAAAAGATGCGAGGGGTGAAAAATAAACGTTCTATAAATAATTGATTTTTTACTTAATAGATTATATGATTTGTTTACAGGTTTTCCAAAGCTTTTCATATTTGGATTAAGAGAAAGATTCTCTATATACCCTAATTTTTTCAATGAAGAAGGAATCGTTTTTCTCCGAATAACTTCCTTGCTGAGTTCAACGCGAACAACTTCTTTTTTGTTTTTAATTTTTTTTGCCTGACTGAGAGAAATAAATGTTGTATCCGTTTGAGCAGAAACGACAGGCATTGTAATGATACTTATTAATAAAATTGAAACGATAAATTCGAAATAAAAGAATTTTCTTTTTATAAATGAAAGAATTTTTTCTGAAAAATGAAATTTCATTTTAAATTTTATACTACAAAAATTTAATTACGTAAAATTACATTTTTTTGAAATAAAACAGGAAGTAAAAAAGGGAAGACTTTTGATTTAAATGCGAATTAAAAATAAAGGATTGTTCGTTTTATAAAATAAGAAACCTCATTTGAATAATTGTCCTCACGGAGAATCAGATCAAATGAGGTGTTAAGTTTGGAACTGCGGAGTGCAGCTTACTTCTTTTTCTTTGCAGCTGCTTTTTTAGCTGCTGGTTTCTTAGCTGCTGCTTTTTTAGGAGCTGCTTTTTTTGCTGCTTTTTTAGTTGCCATAATTTTAATTTTTAAGATTTAAAAAATTGAAATTTTATAGTTGTAAAAATAAATAATAAAATGTACACACTGCAAATTTTATTATTTATAAAAATTTTATTCCATTAAAAGCTAATGTTATCAAGTGATACAAAAGATTTATTCGTCGTTTTTAAAAATGATTTTTTTATTTTTTATTTTATTTCAAATCATTAAACATCATTGAAACCCTTGTTAATTCAGTATTTTAAAAAATTACTGAATAAAAAAAAACAGTAAAATCAATTAAGGATATTTACCAACATATTTATGAACAATTTTAATAAAAAAATAATTCCTTTGCACATATTGATTTCACAGGTGTTTCCAATGATTTTTAAAATTTATAAAAATGATTTTTTTATTTTTTATTTTATTTTTATATATTTTTTTTAATTATTTTCTTTAATAAAATACTTTTATTATGGATTTATTATTTATTTGTAAATAATAAATTACATCCTCTAATATCAGAAAAATCAATCCTTCCGGTGACTTCAAACGATAAATCATTATTCAAAAATCCTGTATCATCTGTTGCAATAAATGAACAAGAATTTAAATTTGCGAAATCAATAATGTTAATTCCTCCGCTTTTATTTGCGCCAATAATATTTAACGGATCGTTCATTTCCCTTATCAATACCTTCATCCAAGGCGGACATCTAAAAATTCCATTTGAAAAAGAATATGCTTGTGAAAGTAATTCTGTCATTCCATATTCGGAATGAATGGAATTTATTTTAAAACTATTTTTCAAAACAGAATGAAGTTCTTCGCGAATCATTTCTTTTTTTCTTCCTTTCATTCCGCCGGTTTCCATTACAATCGTATTATTCAGCGAACAACTATATTTTTCAGCCATTTCAAGCAATGCATAACTTACGCCGATCAGAATTGTTTTAATTTTTGTTTCATCCAATTCGGATAATAATTTCATCACTTCATCATAATCATTATAAAATCCACTTTCTTTTCTGCCGGTCATTTCAATAAGTTTTGATGACATATAAATCAAAGAAGATTCTTTATGATAAGACGGCAGCACAGCAACAATGCAGTATTCAGTTATGTCGCCATAAAAATAGTTGAATCCATTAAACAAGCTTTTGTCATACAAACTCAAATCAGTTATATAATGACAACTCTGTTCTTGACCTGTTGTTCCGCTGCTTTTAAATATTTTTACCGGATTATTTTCTCCTGAAATTATTTTATGTGTTTTAAAAAAGGAAATTGGCAAAAAAGGAATTTCAGAATAATGAATTATTTTATTTGGCTGAATCGAAAGACAATTTACGTATTTATGATATATCTGATTATTTTCGTATTGATATAAAAATATTTTTATAGCCGTTTCGTTAAATACTTCCAGAGACATTGGATCGAAAAAAGGTTGAATTAAATCCTGACTTGTTTTCATTGCAACAACATATAAAAGATTTTACTAATTTTATAGTCTAAACCAGATGAACAGCACCAAATGAATTTTATTTCAAAAATACATTTTATTGTTTTATTATGTATCTTTTTTTTCTTTTTCGGTTGTCGGAAAAGTGAACAATATCCCATTATTCCTGAGATTAAATTTGTTAGTTTGGATGTTTATACTAATGATTCAACTAATGCAAATCAAGGATTGTTGAAATTTTCATATTCAGATGGCGATGGTGATTTAGGTCTTCAAGCTAATGATACAACACCTCCGCATGATTATGATATTTATTCACTTTTTTATAAAAAACATAATGTCAATGGCGTAATTGACACAATCAAAATTAATACACCCGCACCTGTAGCCGCACGTATTCCGTATTTAACACCCAAAGGAGCAACCAAAGCTATTAAAGGAGAAATTGATGTCACGATTCCTTTACCATTGAGTAACGGCGGTAAAGACACCATTTATTTTCAAACATATATTTTTGATCGAGCAATGCATAAAAGCAATATCATCACAACTCCAGATTTTATTTTGTAAAAAAACACATCTCAATTTTTCTTTTCAAAATTCATATCAACGATTCGTATTCCTTTAAAACTTTAAAAAATATAATATATATCTTTGTGTGAAAAGGAATTCATTGCTTGATAAAAAGATTATATAAATATATATTTTTTATTTTTTTTATACCGAACTGTTTTGTTCAAGCGCAGGAACTGAGCAATCAGCGTATAAAAAAAATCCTTTTTTCGGATACGATTACTCTTGATACGTTAAGTATTATTCCTGGTTCGCTTGTTCTTAAAGGTGTTTCAGGGAAAAATATTGATTCGGCTAATTATACGTTTGATTTTTCACATTCAAGAATTATTTTTAAATCTTTATTTTCTGCAAAAAATTCTTTTTTGATTACTGCCAGTTACCGCGTTTTTCCTGTTAATCTTTCAAAAGAATTCAAACATAAAGACAAAAATTTTCTTTTAAAAAAAGAAAGCTTAAACCCAAATCCATTTTATTCTTTTTCCGAAAATAAATCTTCTCCAATTTTTGAATTTGGCGGATTAGAAAAAAATGGGAGCATTTCGCGTGGCATTTCATTTGGCAATGCACAGGATGTTGTTGTTAATTCAAATATGAATTTAAATCTTTCCGGAAAGTTGAGTGATGATATTGAAATTACAGCTGCTATTTCCGATAGAAACATTCCGATACAGCCAGAAGGAAATACCCAGCAAATTCAGGATTTTGATAAGGTATTTATTAAGTTGTCAACCAAAAAATCAAAATTAATTGCCGGCGATTTGGAATTGACAAGACCTGCAAGTTATTTTATGAATTTTTATAAAAAAGCTCAAGGCGCACTGTTAACAACCACTCAAGATATTCTAAATAAAAATGGGAAAACAGATAAGCTTACTGTTACTGCAAGTGCAGCCATTTCAAAAGGTGAATATGCAAAAAATACAATCATTGCTATTGAAGGAATTCAAGGTCCATATCGCTTGACAGGAGCAGCGAATGAAACTTATATTACAGTATTATCAGGAACAGAAAAAGTTTTTATTGATGGAAGATTACTTAATCGCGGACAAGAAAATGATTATGTGATTGATTATAATTCAGCAAACGTTACATTCACTCCGAAACAGCTTATCACCAAAGACAAACGTATTACTGTTGAATTTCAATATTCAGATAAAAATTATGCTCGTTCTCTTCTTTTTGCAGGAACTGAATATCAAAAGAAAAAATTAACATTAAGGTTTAATTATTATTCAGAGCAAGATATGAAAAATCAACCATTGCTTCAAACCCTTGACAACAAACAGAAAGCAATGCTCGCCGGTATTGGAAATAATATTAATGAAGCATTCTATCCTGCGGTTGACAGTATTAGTTTTAATAATGATCAGATAATGTATAAAAAAATTGATTCATTGGGACATGATTCCGTTTTCGTTTATTCAACAAATACTGACAGCGCTTTTTATAGTTTAAAATTTTCTTATGTAGGTGAAAATAAAGGAAATTATATTCAAATAAAAAGTGTTGCAAATGGCAGAGTTTTTCAATGGGTTGCTCCTAAAAATAAAATTTCACAAGGGAATTTTAATCCTGTGATTTTGCTTATTACTCCCAAGAAAAAAAGTATGTATGCATTTTCTGCTGATTATTTTCTTACTAAAAATACGAAAGTAAGTTCAGAATTTGCGCTTAGTAATAACAACCTGAATACATTTTCAAATAAAGATAAAGGAGATGATTTAGGTTCTGCATTTAAAGTTAAAATTGAAAACAAATTCATTACCGGAAAAACAGAAGAAAAAAAATGGACAATCACTTCGGGATTGAATTATGAGTTTGTAAACAAAACCTTTAATCCTATTGAAAGGTACAAGCCTGTTGAGTTTGAAAGAGATTGGAATATTAAAAATCTTACAACTCCGACTGACGAACATTTGGCAGGAGTTAATTTAAATTTGTCAAATACAAAAATTGGAACGATCGCTTATCAATTTCAAACTCTTTTGAAAAGTAGCATTTATAAAGGATTCAACAATATTCTGCATTTTGATCTTCATAAAAAAAATTATTTTCTCAAATCAGATGCAAGTGTTCTTTTTACAAATGGACAGAACATAAAAACTCAATTTATCCGCCAACAATCAAGTCTTTCAAAAAAATTAAAACATATTCAAATTGGGTTTAAAGATGAATCCGAATATAATACATTCCGAAATAAAACAACAAATTCGCTGCAACCGGGAAGCCTTGCTTTCAACGAATGGCAATGTTTTGTATCGTCTGCTGACACGATGAAAAATCAATTTAAAATATATTATAAAGAACGCAGAGACCAGTTGCCAAAAGATAGTTCACTCAGCAAAGTTTCGACCGGACAAGATTTTGGGTTTGAAATGAATCTTGTAAAAGACAATAACAACAGACTTTTGCTCAATTCAACCTATCGTCGACTGACCATCAACGATACATCTGCCATTGCAATAAAACCTGAAAATTCTTTGCTAGGACGAGTGGAATATTATGCCAAATGGTTCAAAGGAATTATTCATGCAAATACATTTTATGAAATCGGTTCAGGCATGGAATTGAAAACAGAATATAGTTATATTGAAACAACCCCTGGACAAGGCGTTTACACCTGGATTGATTATAACCACAATGGCATAAAAGAGCTGAATGAATTTGAAGTAGCTGCATTTAAAGATCAGGCAAATTACATACGTGTTTTTACGCCAACCAATCAATATGTAAAAACGTATATGAATCAGTTTAATCAATTGCTTGACATCAATCCGGGTGTGGCATGGAAAAATAAAACAGGAATTAAAAAAATTGTTTCATATTTTTCAAATAAAACCGTTTACAGTACCAACAGAAAAACAAACAACGATGATCTTGCTCATGCTTATAATCCTTTCTGGTCGCCAACTACAGACACATCTATTGTTTCTTTGAATTCTTCATTGCGCAATACTTTTTATATTAATAGAAATGGAAGCCGATATAGTTTGGAAATAAATTATGAAGATACCCGAAATAAAGTTCTGCTTACCAACGGATATAATGCTCGTACATTGATAAGTCAAGGAATTCGATTTAAATGGAATATCAATTCATCTTTTATGTTTCTAATTAATTTAGCTGAAGGCAAAAAAACGGATTCATCAGATTTTCTAAGTACTCAAAATTTTAAAATAAAATTTTACGAAACAGAACCACAGCTTACTTTTCAAGCAAAAAATAATTTGCGCATAACACTTCATTATAAATATACTGACAAAACGAATAGAATAGGAAATGAAAACATTGAGAATGCCGTTATTCAAAGAATTGGGACAGATATTAAATATAACATGCCTTCAAAAGCAAGTTTAACTTTTCGTTTTGACATGATTCAAATAAAATATAATTCAGATGAAAATACTTCTCTTGCGTATGAAATGCTGGAAGCATTGAAATCAGGGCAGAATTTAACTTGGAATGTTTCTTTTCAACGAGAGATATTAAATAATTTGCAATTAAGTTTTATTTATGACGGTCGTCAATCACCCGGCACAAAAACAGTAAACATAGGCAGTGTGCAGGTAAGAGCTTATTTTTAATGTTTTGTTTTTTCCTTTAATCGTTTCAGTTTGTTTTTTGCTTTTTGTTCAATGCTGTTTTTATATTCAGTGTTTTTACAAGAAGAAACTTTCTGAAAATATGTCATTGCAAGCTGATCATTACCGGAATTTTCATAGATAATTCCCAGTTGTAATGCAGCATTCGCAGCATAATAATATTTTTCATCAATTCCGTTTGTAATTGTTTTAATATAATATTCAATGGCTTTTTGAGTTTCTCCTTTTTCATGATAAATTCTTCCAGCGCGATAAAAATATTCTAATGAATCTTTTTTGGAATGAATACTTTTAGTCAATACACTTTTTTTAAGCATTTCCAATGCTTCTGAATAATATCCACCATCAAAAAGTAATCGAGATTTTAGAAGATATTCATTGGGGATGATATTGCTTTTTGCTTCGTTGTCGGCTTGTTTATCTTCATCTATTATTGAATTTCCTGATTTATTAATTTGCATCATCAATCTTTTGTATTGCTCTAAATCATTATTTATAAGATAATACCAAGCCATTTTCTGATAAGAAGAATGAATATTATCTTTCCCTTTGTAACATGACAAAAACCGATTAAAATATTTTACACCATCTTTATCCAAGCGATCCAATTTAAGTATTCCGGTAAAATAATCAAGATAACAAAACGGATAATTTTCTTTACTCATTTTTAAATATGAAATTATTTTTTCTGCTTTAGAAGCATCGTGGCACGAATAAGCTGTTTTGGCTCTGCAATAGGCAAGCAATGGCGAATTAAGATATAAGCTATCAGTATAAATTCTATCGAGTTGTTTAGATAAAATGAGTTGTTCATTTTTATCAGCGCCAGTCATCAGTTCCACAGACGTAAGCAAATAAGCACATTCAATTTTCATATATGCAAACGAATTTACATCTAATGAGAAATTGAAAACTTTTTTCAATTCTTTGATTCCATCATTGGGTTTGCTCTCCATGCCACAAAGACTGACAATCCATTTATAATTTTCAGGAACATTTTCAACAAGTGAATGAATCACGCCAAGTCCTTTTAAATTCTGAATAAACCAAGGATATTCTTCCTGATTTTTTTTCAATAAACGATATGCTTTATTGATTCCGTAAGCAGATGAAAAGTTTGCGTTGAATTTAAAACTGCAAAAAGCATATTGCAATTCAACTTCTGCCAAACAATATTTGTAGTAAGGCGAATTTTTTTCTCCATGCTCCAATCGCCCGATTCTATTGTCCTTCGCAGATTTCATTTTTAAGAAAACATCTTCTTCATTGCCAATCATGACAGAAAGAAAATCTATATAATTTTCAATGAAATAAGGTATATCATTGGTTGGGCGGATTTTTTTTTCCAACTCAATCAGTTGCTTTCCATTATTAAATCGCAGATTCATGATTTCGGAAAAAGCTTTTTGGCAATTTGCATTGAAATCATAATATGCAAATGAAAATAAATATGATTGGAGAAATAATACGATGAAAACGATTTTTTTCATGAATAGAAATCTTCAAAAAAAAAGGAGCACACATCAAATGCGGCTCCTTTACTATTTTATTTTAGTTTATTATTTAACAGCATTGGCAATTTCATCATCAACCAAAATGCGTCCGCAATATTCGCACACAATGATATTTTTGTGCATTTGAATTTCCAATTGACGTTGAGGTGGAATTTTATTGAAACAACCACCGCAAGCGTCTCTTTCAATTTTCACAACTGCCAGTCCATTTCTTGCATTTGAGCGGATACGTTTATAAGCTCCAAGTAAACGTTCTTCAATATATTTCTGATTTTGTTCAGATTTTTTTTGTAATTCCACTTCTTCATTTTCAGTTTCAGAAGTGATTTCTTTTAATTCATCTTTTTTGATTGCCAAATCATTCTTCATCTCTTTCAGTTCGGCATTAGATTTCTTGATAGCTTCTTTTTTATCTTCAAGAGTCAATAAATATTCATTGATATTTTTTTCTGCCACCTGAACAACCAATGTTTGGTATTCAATTTCTTTTGTTAATGAATCGAATTCGCGATTATTTTTAACATTATTTTTTTGATCTTTATATTTTTTCAATAATGCTTGTGCGTCTTTTATAGCAATCTGTTTATTCTGAATGTCTTTTTCCAGATTGACAATTTCCTGCTGATTATTTTCAACACGTGTTTCCAGACCAATCACGCTGTCTTCCATATCCTGCACTTCAAGAGGCAATTCCCCACGTACAATCTGAATTTTATCAATTTGAGAATCAATTTGCTGAAGGCTGAATAAAGCGATCAGTTTTTTCTCAAAACTATAATTTGATGCATCAGTAGCATCATCTCCTTTAAAGATATCAGGTATTTTCACGCTTTCAAGCTCAAAAGAACTTTCACTTTTTCCTGTTTTAACAGCAACTTCTTTTTCTTTTGATTTCATAGAACTTTTTTCATTCATAATTTTTTTCCCTTTTTCAATTTTCTTTTTAACATGATTATTTAATGGCAATTTTATGCTTTTGCTTACTGGTTTTACTGCTTTCGAGCTTTTGGATATTACCGGTTTAATTGGTTTTTTTACGGTTGAAGGTAAAGTTTTTGCAACTATCTTTTTAACAACTTTTTTTGAAGGAAGAACAGGTTTCTTTTTCAAAACTGTTTTTTTAGAGGCAACAGATTTTGCTTTAACAGGTTGTGCGGTTTTCTTCGTTGAAGATTTTTTTTGTTCCGCTTTTTTTGAAGAGACAGGTTTTTTGGTTGTTGCCATAATTTTATTTTTAAAAATAATATACGGGGTTTAGATCCTGTTCTGAAATAATTGCTGCAAATTTAGGTATTTTTTTATTAATTATCGAAAGGAATAATTCTTTGGTATATTGCTCACTTTCAAAATGTCCGATATCTGCAATAACCATCCTGTCTTCAGCTGAAAAAAAATCATGATACCGAACATCAGCAGTTATAAAAATATCTGCACCAGCATGAATGGCTTCCTGAATTAAGAATCCACCGGAACCGCCACAAATCGCCACTTTGCTAATTTTCTTCCCTGTCAATTTTGAATGCCTGATGCTTCCTGTTTTAAATATTTGTTTTATTTTTAAAAATAATTTTTCTTCGTCCATTGCTTCCGGCAATTCGCCTATCATTCCAGCGCCAATTCCTGCATGCGTGTTTTTTAAAGGATAAATATCATACGCCACTTCTTCATAAGGATGTGATTTCAGTAAGGCGTTGATAAGTTTCTTTTCAATAAAGCCTAGAAATATTACTTCAATCCTTGTTTCATTTTCATTGTGTAATTGACCTTTTTCTCCAACATACGGATTTGTATTTTCTAAAGCTCTGAATGTTCCGGAACCATTCACATTAAAGCTGCAACAATCATAATTTCCGATATGTCCAGCGCCTGCATTAAACAATGCTTGCCTTATTTCATCGGCTTTTTCATCCGGACAAAATGTAACAAGTTTAAATAATAAATTTTGTGCTGGAGATAAAATTTTAGTTTTTGTTAAACCTAATTTTTTTGCAAAAATATGATTTACACCTTTTTCAATATTGTCGAAATTTGTATGTGCAGCATAAATTGCAATATTATTTTTGATTGCTTCAATCAGCATTCGTCCGGTTGCATTATCAGGAGTGACTTTTTTTAAACTATGAAAAATAATTGGATGATGCGAAATGATTAGTTCGCATTTTTTTTCAATAGCCTCGTGAATAACATTTTCTGTAACATCCAGACAAATCAATGCTTTGGAAACTTCGGCATTCAAATCACCGACAAGTAACCCACAATTATCATATGTTTCCTGTAAAATCTTAGGAGCAATAGATTCAAGTATTTCTGTAATTTCTCTTACTTTCATCCAGTAATTATTCTAAATTCAAATATAAACTTTTTTTTAACATCCTCATTTAGATTTATTTTTAATTGCAAAATTAAGCTTCTTTCAGCTCTTTTTTATATTTTTGATGTATGACGCTGCTGAAAATATTATTAATTCCGGTTTCATTGCTCTACGGTTTTATTATCTGGATGAGAAATAAACTGTATGATCTGAAAATATTTTCTTCCAGAAGCTTTGATATTCCTGTTATTTCAGTTGGAAACCTCACGTTAGGCGGAACAGGCAAAACGCCTACCATTGAATATATTGTTCGATTACTGAAAAAAGAATTTTCAATAGCTATTTTAAGCAGAGGATATAAACGAAATACAAAAGGTTTTTTACTTGCTGAAGAATATCATTCAGCAATAGAGATTGGCGACGAGCCAAGGCAATACAAACAAAAATTTAAGGATGTATTGGTTGCGGTTGATGAAAACAGATGTCGCGGAATTGATATGCTGTTGCAATTGCCCAAAAAACCTGATGTTATTCTTCTTGATGATGCCTTTCAGCATCGCGCAGTTCGTCCGGGATTGTCAATTCTGTTGACGGATTATCACAATACTTTTTTTGATAATTTTATGTTTCCAACCGGTTCATTAAGAGAATCGCGGATTGGCGCCAAAAGAGCCGATATCATTGTTGTTACAAAAACACCTAAAATTTTTTCTCCTATCGTGAGAAAAAAAATCATTGAAGATTTAAAACCAAGATCGAATCAACAAGTTTATTTTTCATTTATTAAGTTTTTGTCATTTCATCCAATGATTATTTCAAATGAAAAAAAATCATTTGAAAAAAAAATCAATACAATCCTTATGGTGACTGGGATTGCCAATCCATATCCTTTAAAAGAGCATTTAACAAAACATTGTTTTGAAATAAATCAGATGAATTTTCCAGATCATCATCATTATTCAAATGAAGATATTCAAAAAATATTGCAGAATTTTAATAATATTGCATCGCGAAATAAAATCATCGTTACAACAGAAAAAGACATCATGCGATTTGAAAAGGCAGAATTGACGGGATTGATTAAAGATTTACCCATTTATTATGTTCCTATTGAATTTGATTTTCATCATGATTCAAAAGAAAATTTCAATCATCAAATTTTAAACTATGTTAGACAAAATAAGAAAAACAGCTGAATTTATTAAACAGAAAACAGATTTTCAACCACAAGTTGGTATTGTACTCGGCACTGGACTTGGCGGCTTGGTTCACGAAATTGATATAAAATATACAATTCCTTATCAGGATATTCCAGACTTTCCAGTTTCAACAGTTGAAAGCCATTCCGGTGAATTGATTTTAGGTATTCTTGGCGGGAAAAATGTCATTGCTATGCGTGGACGTTTTCATTATTACGAAGGATACAATATGCAACAAGTCACTTTCCCAATACGTGTGATGAAAATGCTTGGCATAGAAAACCTGATTCTTTCAAATGCTTGTGGTGGGCTGAATCCGACGTTTTCAGTCAGTGATTTGATGATTATTACAGATCATATAAATCTTTTGCCGGTGAATCCTTTGGTTGGAAAAAACATTGATGAACTTGGTCCACGTTTCCCGGATATGAGCTGTGCGTATGATAAAAAGATGATTGACAAAGCGCTTGCAATTGCTCAAAAAAATAAGATAAATATTCAAACAGGCGTTTATGCAAGTGTTACCGGTCCTAATCTTGAAACTCCTGCGGAATATAAGTTTCTTCGCATTATTGGCGCTGATGCGGTAGGAATGTCAACGGTTCCGGAAGTTATTGTTGCGCGACACATGAATATTCCTTGCTTTGCTATTTCAATCATTACCGACCTTGGCGTTGAAGGAAAAATTAGAGAAGTCAGCTTGGATGAAATTATTGCAGCTGCCAATAAAGCCGAACCTCAGATGACTTTAATCATAAAAGAATTAATACGAACATTATAATTTTTTCTGAACTACAAAATGTCTATGAAATATTTTTTGATTCCAATATGCTTGATTTTATTAGTTGTTTGCGGATGTTCTGATCCTTCAAAACCAAAATCAAATGAATTTGTTGTTAAAGGCAAACTTAAAAATACGAAAGGTGAAATTATTTTACTGGAAGAATTGCTCATCAATAAAACGCAAACCATTGATTCTGCTAAGTTCAATGAAGATGGCGAATTTTATTTCAAACACACAATTTCAGAACCAGGGTTTTATTTATTAAAAATTAAAAATAGAAACTTCGTCACTTTGCTGATTAAACAAGAGGAAACGTTATTCGTAAATGGAGATGCATTACAACTCGAAAAAACATATACAGTAAGCGGTTCAGATGAATCTTCCAACATTCGCAACATGTATGTTTATTATTATCGCAATGCGTCTAAAGTTGATTCCTTGAGAAAAGTATTTCAAGAAAATCAGGATAAGCCTGAATTTGCTGCAATGCAAGATAGGTTGGATTCAACGTATAAAATAATTTTTATGGATCAACAAAAATTTATCAAACATTTTATAGATGAAAATTGTAATTCCATGATTTCCATTCTTGCGCTATATCAGAGTTTTGGACAAAAACGATTGATTTCATCGGAAGACGAATTGACATATACTGAAAAAATTGATAGAAATTTATTTTCAAAATATCCAAAAAATCAACATGTTTTAAATCTCCATGAGCGCATGGAAAAGCTACATCGGGAAGGGACAGAGAAAAAATTAATTGAACAACATTTGCAAGTAGGAGTAATGGCGCCAAACTTTACGTTGCCTAATCTCAAAGGCGATACGGTTTCTATTTCGTCATTAAGAGGGAAAGTTGTTTTGCTTGATTTCTGGTCGCCAACATGCGAAGAATGTGTGAAAGAAACAATGAATCTGAAATGGTTGTATAAAAAATTTCAGAAAAAAGGATTTGAAATTTACAGCATTGCCATTGAAAGCAGTGAGAAACGCTGGAAGAAAGCAATCAGCGATCTTTATTTAAATTGGATTCAGGTAAATGATTTTAATGATATGGCAGGTCCGGTTATCACGCTTTATAATGTTAAAAAAATTCCTTACACTTATCTCATCGACAAAGATGGAAAAATTTTAGCAAAAGGATCAACGTTTGAAGAGCTTACCAATCAATTATATATTTTGTTAGGCGCTGATAAAAATGAAAATATAAAAGATCAAGATTCCTCTGTTCACACCAAAAAATCTAGAAAATAAACAGTTTATTTATAAAATTCATGATGGTTTATGATTGTTTTAAAAATCATCGTTTGAAAATCATCATCATCGTTTTATTTTTTTTATCAATAAATTCTTTTGCACAAACTTTTACGTTAACTGTCAAAACAGATTCTGCTTCAAAAAGTTTCTTAAAGAAAATAAATTATCAAAATTCATTTTCTTCAAAACCATTGCGAGAAAAGACTTTAAGAAAGATTCTTTCTGATTTTTATGCGAACGGATATCTTACTGCCAGTATTGACAGTATCGCCAAAGATTCATTAAACATGACTGCCTTTATTCATGCAGGATACAAAATAGAATTTGCAATAATAAAAAAAGGAAATGCCAATGATTTGGTTCTGACAGAAACTAAAATTCCGAGTAAACATTTTTTTCAGGAAATGCATAGCTATAAAGAAATCAGTGAACTGATAGAACGTTTACTTACGTATTATGAAAACAATGGTTATCCTTTTGCCGTCATATCGCTTGATTCAGTTTTTGAAAAAGGACATGTATTTGAAGCTAGTTTAAATATTAAAAAAAATAATCAGATAGTTATTGACAGCATTATAAATAAAGGCGATGCACGTATTGCTACTCCTTTTTTATTTTCATATCTGGGATTTAAAAAAGGAGAATTATACAACGAATCAAAAATTAAAAAGATTGATTCAAAACTAAAACAACTTTCATTTTTAAATATTAAAAAACCAACACTATTCCTTTTTTCAGAAAATGAAAACAAAATCATTCTTACAGCAGATAAGCGCAAAATAAGTCAGTTTGATGGAATCGTAGGATTCATGCCAAGCAGCCAATCAACTGGGAAGCCTTTGCTGACAGGCGAAGCACATCTTCTGTTGCTCAATTCCTTTGCCAGAGGCGAATTGGTTGACTTGACATGGCGGCGTTTGCAAGCTTTGACGCAGGATATAGATATTCATTTATCTTATCCGTACTTATTTTCAACGCCTTTCGGAATAGATTATAAATTTCATCTGCTCAAACAAGATTCTTCATACATTACGCTGCACAATAATATCGGCATTCAATATTTTTTTAATGGAGATAATTATTTGAAAGCATTTGTTGATCAAAATACTTCTTCGCTTTTAAAAAATCAAACGCTGGAGAACATAACCAGTCTGCCACCTTACGCTGATGTGGCAACCACGCTGTATGGCTTGGAATTAAAATATAATCATTTGGATTATCTTTTCAATCCAAGAAAAGGTTATCGGATAAAAATAATTTCTTCGGCAGGAAATAAAAATATAAAAAAAAATAGTCAAATCAACCCAACACTTTATGATAGTTTAAAATTGAAAACGACCGAATACCATATAGAAGCTAACCTCGGAATATTTATTCCTGTTTTCAAAAAATCAACAATTTGGATTAACAATCAAATGGCATATATTAATAACTCAACGCTTTTTGAAAATGAATTATTCAGAATAGGCGGATTGAATTCTTTACGTGGATTTGATGAAGAATCTATTCATGCATCATTTTTTAATATTTTATTAATTGAATATAGATATTTGTTTGAAAAGAATTCGTTTTTTAATATCTTCTGGAATGGTTGTTACTACGAGAAAAAAACACATCAGGCATTTATTTCTGATACTCCGTATGGTTTTGGAGCCGGTATTTCTTTTGAAACAAAAGCCGGTATTTTTTCTTTAAACTATGCGCTTGGCAAACAGTTTGACAATCCTATTAATTTCAAATCAGGGAAAATACATTTTGGAATTGTCAGTTATTTTTAATCACCCCAAAGTATTGATTAATGCTGAATAAACGGATTATTGATTATTTCAGAAAGAACGATTGCCTGCCTCAAATTGATTGAAGAAGTATAATCAAAATATGTGTCATGTTCGTTTTTGTAAACTAAAGCTGTTTGGTTTACTGATTGTTTTGATGAATCGCCCGGCATTTGTGAAGAAACAGATGGTTTAGACTTTTCAAAAGTTTCTGATTTCTTGAAATCTTTTGCTGAAAATGGTTGTATTTCAACGGGAATATTTTGTTTAATTTCCGATGGAACAAATGATTCGTCCAGCATTTCTTCAAAAAAAGATTGAATCCCTTTATTCTTTGAATCATCAGTAGGTTCAGGTGTTGGAGTAGAAGTTTTCGTATTTTTATTTTCAGAGTTTTTATAAAATTTATAAGCTACCCAAAACAATAATAATAGTATGTAAAATATATTCTTTCCCATAAATGTATATTTTTAAATATGTAAAAAATTATTTATTTGCTTTGCTTCTGACAGTATGTTTGGCTCTGAAAATTGATTTATACCAACGTACAAGAAAAAATTCTTTTTTATGATTATTGTATCGTTCTGCCTGACGCATATTTTTCCTCAGTTCTCTTCGTGTTTTTGGCGTTTGCTGATCGTAAAATTTTTTCAGAGCTGCTTCATAGTTGCCCATTCGTTCATTTTCTCTTTTTTGTTTTGTTTTGTCAACTAATTCCTGATTCTTCATTGCAGCTCTTTCCATGCGTCGTTGAGTGTTGCATGAAATTAGAAAAATAAACATGAAAGAAAATAAAAGTATAATTTGTCGAGCCATTTTTTATTATTTTTTATGTTGTAAAAATACAAAGTTTTTGATTCATCATAGCTTTCATGTATAAAATGAAATTTTAATTTTTTATTCAAAACGTTATTTTCTTATTTTAAACTTAAAAAAATCAATTTAAACTCTAAAATAATTTTTATCGAAATATCTTTTTTTTTAAAATTTTAATTATATTTGTAATACAAAGCATCATTTTATAAAAGACCCTAATATGTTTTCAGGGTCTTTTTATTCTTTAATAATAACTCAAATTTATAGTTATGTCAAACGTGCGATATTATACTGAAGAGGGTTTGAAAAAACTCAAAGATGAACTCGATTATATGATGAATGTTGAACGTCCCAACATTTCTAAGATGATTGCCGAAGCAAGAGATAAAGGCGATATTTCTGAAAATGCTGAATACGATGCAGCAAAACAAGCGCAAGGAATGTTGGAATTGAAAATAAATACTTTACAAGAAGTCATCAGAAGTGCACGGATATTGGATGAAAGCAAAATTGATCTGACAAAAGTTTCGATACTTTCTTCTGTTAAAATAAAAAATCTGAAAACGAATTCTATCTTAAATTACACCATTGTTTCTGAAGATTCAACAGATCTTAAATCAGGAAAAATTTCTGTAAGTTCGCCTATTGCCAAAGGATTACTCGGAAAGAAAGTTGGTGAAGTAGTTGAAATTACTGTGCCTGCGGGCAAATTGAATTTTGAGATCATTGAAATTTTAAGATAATTTTTTTTAAATTAAATTTCTATGTCAAGTGTTTTTACAAAAATCATTCAAGGCGAAATCCCTTGCTACAAAGTAGCTGAAGATGAAAATTTTTTAGCTTTTTTAGATATAAATCCTTTAGCAAAAGGGCATACGCTGGTGATTCCCAAAAAAGAAGTGGATTATATTTTTGATGTGGAGAATGAACTTTATAAAGACCTTTTTGTTTTTGCAAAAAAAGTTGCCAAAGGAATTAAAAAAGTAATTGATTGCAAAAAGGTTGGAGTCGTTGTTATTGGCTTGGAAGTGCCACATGCACATATTCATCTTATTCCAATCAACAATATTTTTGATACAGAATTCAGTCGCCCAAAACTGAAATTATCACAAGAAGAATTTATTGAAATAAAAGAGAAAATCGAGAAAGCCGTTTAAACGTTACTCGTAAAATTTTGTTTTAACAAGCTTGTAAAGCTTATCAGATCGGCGAAGCGCTGTAGGTATAGGCATTGAACACACTTCTCCTTTGGTAACAATTTCAACAGTTTTATCATCTAATCGCAATTCGGGAATTGTATATTCTACAACACCTGTTGTTGGTCCGATGATTAGAATTTCATCACCAATAGATATTGAACCAGTTTCAACTTTAAATTCAGCCACACCAAGCGTTGAAAAATAATTTGTGCATTTAGCTGCATATTCTTTTCTCATGGTAGCGCGAGAGCCATAGTTTTCAGTCCATTCGCCAATTTTTTTCCCAAGATAATATCCATCCCAAAAGCCGCGATTGTAAACTGTTGCAAGACGATTCTTCCATCCGTCAACTTTTTCTTTTGTGAAAGCATTGCTATTAAAGGCATCCACTGCTTCATGATAACATTGAGTGACTGTTTTAACATATTCGGCAGAACGCCCACGTCCTTCTATTTTCAATACTTTCACGCCAGCCATTAATATTTTATCAAGAAACGGAATTGTGCATAAATCTTTTGGCGACATGATGTATTCATTATCCACAGCCAGTTCCATGCCACTGTCCATGTCTGTCACTTGATAAGATCTTCGGCAATATTGAAGACATTCGCCACGATTTGCCGAATGATTCATATTATCCAAACTCAAATAACATTTACCTGAAACCGACATACATAATGCGCCATGAGCAAAGAGCTCAATTTTAACCAACTCGCCGGATGGTCCTTTGATATTATCTTTTTCGATGGTTTGCGTAATTTCTGAAACTTGTTTTAAATTTAATTCACGTGCAAGAACGATTACATCAACGAATTTTGAATAAAATTTGACGGCTTCAATATTGCTGATATTGCATTGAGTTGAAGCATGCACATGCATTTTAACGCTTGCGGCATATTGAATCACAGCAAAATCAGAAGCAATGACAGCATCCACGTCCAATGATTTAGCGGTATCGATGACTTTTTTTAATTCATCATGATCTTCATTATAAATAACGGTGTTGAGCGTGATATACGTTTTAATATTTTTCTCTTTGCAAATAGATACAATCTTTTCAAGATCATCAAGAGAAAAATTACTTGTTGATTTAGAACGCATATTCAGACGACCAGTACCGAAATACACCGATCCTGCGCCAGCTTGAATAGCTGCCATCAAGGATTCATAAGAACCAACCGGTGATGTTATTTCAATTGGAGTCTGCATTACAATAAATATAAAACGTAAAGTTTAAAACGAAAATGCAGTTTATTTCAGAAACAGAGATTTAATTGCAACGACGAATAAAAAGATTAATTAAGTCCTTTTATTTCTTTGATCGCTTTTGTCATTTCAGGGAGAACTTTGTTTACATCGCCAACAATGCCATAATCTGCAACTTCAAAAATCGGTGCATCTTTATCTTTATTGATGGCTACAATACATTTTGATGAATTGATTCCACCAACATGCTGTATCGCGCCAGAAA
>Ga0118677_10001740_pt1 | contig 45394 bp, 40 predicted proteins | sample AliMusrvi5mmetaG_FD_86154 | JGI IMG/M metagenome (GOLD analysis project Ga0118677, IMG submission 86154) | reverse complement strand
TCATTTTGGAAAAGATTAATAAGGGCGGGTTTGGAACCCGCCACTACGCAGGGAATTTAATTATGAATTATCAATGTATTGTAAATTGGATACGGAATGCCGATTCGTAGGGGCGGGTTCCAAACCCGCCCGGTTTTGTTCAAAATGAGAATTGCCTGGGTCGAACCGCTGCTGTTGACACAGGTTTTATCCGTCATTCCGGCAACGCGGTAAGGCGCAATAAGGCCGTAAGGGCGGATTCGCAGCTAGGCCCTAGGGCGGAATAGGCGGTACTCCGCCGTATTCCGCCGCATGTGTAGCCATACGGCGCAATACGTGAGTAGGCTATTGCGCCCTTGGGCTACCGCGTTAAAAATTTCGCCTTACGCAGTGTGCCAAAATAGGTGGTCTCGCACGATATTGGCGAAGGTATTGATCAAGGCTCCAAAATGGTATCCTGCGGTGCATGGCTATCGTCCGTTTCCGGGTAATCCAAGGTAAAATGCAATCCACGGCTTTCTTTGCGCAACTGCGCCGAACGGATAATGAGTTCGGCCACGGTCACTAGGTTGCGCAATTCCAGCAAGTCGCTGGTGACGCGGAAATGGCCGTAATAATCAGCAATTTCCTGCTTGAGCAATTCGACCCGGCGCATTGCCCGTTCCAAGCGCTTGTCGGTGCGGACGATGCCCACGTAATCCCACATGAAACGGCGTATCTCGTCCCAGTTGTGGGAAACCACCACTTCCTCGTCGGAGTCGCCCACCTTGGATTCATCCCACTCCGGCAATTCAGGCGGCGCAGGGGTGTCATCCAGTGTCCGGCTGATATCCAATGCGGCCTGCTTGGCGTAGACTAAGCATTCGAGTAGGGAATTGCTGGCCATGCGGTTGGCCCCGTGCAGTCCGCTGCAGGCCACTTCGCCGATGGCGTAAAGCCCGTGAATGTCGGTGCGGGCAAAACTGTCGGCCAATACCCCGCCGCAGGTGTAATGGGCGGCGGGAACCACGGGGATGGGCTGGCGCGTCATGTCTATCCCGAATTCCAGGCAACGGGCGTAAATGGTCGGGAAATGGCTGGTTATGAATTCAACACCCTTGTGGCTGATGTCCAGGTAAACGCAGTCTATGCCTAGGCGTTTGATTTCATGGTCGATGGCGCGGGCGACGATATCCCTTGGTGCCAATTCCTCGCGCGGGTCGAATTTGCCCATGAAGGCTGTGCCATCGGGCAAAAGTAGTTTTCCGCCTTCGCCGCGAACCGCCTCGCTGATCAAAAACGAACGGGCATGGGGGTGGTACAAACAGGTGGGATGGAACTGGATGAATTCCATATTGGCGATTCTTGTGCCTGCCCTCCAAGCCAGGGCCATTCCATCGCCTGTGGAACCGTCGGGATTGCTGGTATATAAATAAACCTTGCTGGCACCGCCGGTAGCCAATACGACGACGCGGGCGCGCATCGTTTTCACTTTATGAGACCGGTTGTCTAGCACGTAGGCACCCAACACCCGTTGTTCTTTGTTGCCGAGCTTCCGGTTGGTGATCAAATCAACCACATTATGATATTCCAAAAGCTCGATGTTCGGATGCTGGCGCGCATGGCTTTCCAGCGAGGTTTCGATGGCCATGCCGGTTGCGTCGGCGGCATGGACTACGCGCCGGTGGGAGTGGCCGCCTTCCTGAGTCAGATGCAAGTGCGAACTGCCGTCTTCCCAAGTTTCCTCGGTGAAAGGCACCCCGCGTTCCAGAAGCCAGTCGATGCAATCCTTGCCTTGGGAAACGACCAAACGGACGGCTTCGGGGTCGCATAGGCCAGCACCGGCGACCAAGGTGTCTTGGATGTGGGACTCGATGGAATCCCGTTCATCCAGCACGGCGCAAACACCGCCTTGTGCATACAAGGTGCTGCCTTCGCTAATGGACACTTTGGATAACACGGTCACGCGGGTTTGATCGGCTAGGCGTAAAGCCAAGCTTAACCCCGCCGCGCCGCTGCCGATGATCAATACATCGTGGATTGTGGAGGTTGATGTCATATTTTTGTCATAATGGGATTTTACCTGCATCCTACAAGAAAACGCTCTAACATTGAACGTTAAGCCCGAAAAGAAGATAATGTAGTTTAATACATAGAGCATTGCCTACGGGCACCCTATAACAAATTCAAGAGCATTGATGCCAGTTTTACACAATCTTCCGTTAATCCGCCAGACAAAGGAAGACCAACTCGATTTGAAGAACCCCATCCCAAGCCTCTTTGCACAGGGTGGAATGTGTAGGTTTGGTCAATTTTTACTTCTAATCAACAGGCGACGCAAGGGCTTCCATGGTTGAAGTGATTGACGAAGAGCTAGTGCGGCGTGTGCAGAAAGGCGATAAGAAGGCTTTCGATTTGCTTGTTCTGAAATACCAAGGCAGGATTATCCAACTTATCAATCGCTATGTCCGCGATGCGCACGAAGCACAGGACATTGCCCAAGAGACTTTCATCAAAGCTTATCGGGCGATGGCTAGTTTTCGTGGCGATAGTGCTTTTTATACATGGATTTACCGGATTGCGATCAACACGGCGAAAAATCATCTCGCTTCGCGTTCCCGGCGTCCCACCGACGATGATATTGAAATGGATGTAGCGGAACAATTCGAGGGTGAGAACAGTCTCAGAGATCAGGAGACGCCCGAAGGCATTCTTTTAAGCGAAGAATTGGGCCGAACCATACAAGTGGCTCTTGATGAATTGCCGGGGGAATTGCGAACGGCAATAACCTTGAGAGAAATGGATGGTCTAAGCTACGACGAAATTGCAGATGTCATGGACTGTCCCGTAGGGACTGTCAGGTCACGAATATTTCGTGCGCGCGAAGCCATTGACAAAAAAATCAAATCTTTAAACGGGTGAGGGTGATCGTTATGACGGACCGAGAGAAAGACTTAAGAATGCGGATGTCTATGTTGATGGACTCCGATTTAGACGGGCATGATAACCAACGCCTGATTGATGCCATTGAGTCTGATGCTGAGTTGAAGGCGGCATGGGGGCATTATAGCCAAATTGGGGATGTAATCCGTGCGTCAGCCTCCGGGCCGATGCCTGATAAAAATTTTGCTGCTAATATAAGTGCCTTAATCGCACAAGAACCAACCATTTTAGCACCCAAAAAAGTGAACTCGTTGCCCAGCAAGCGCGTGAGCATGGCCACGATTGGGCTTGCCGCGTCTCTTGCTATGGTGGCGGTCATCGTCGGCAAGTCAGTAAACGACCATACCGAGGTATTCCATACGGATTCCTACGCCCAAGCACATTCCAACCAAGTGGCGGCTAAATATGGCAATCAAGTTGAAAACCAAGCGGATAGCCAGTTCAATGACTACTTGGTGATGCACAACGAATCGGCCTATATGGCTGGCTCGGCGGCTATGCTGCCCTATGTCAGGGTGGTCGGATCTGGGTATGGCCGCTAGTTGAAATGACGGATTTACGCATGAATCGGGTGTTTTTGCGGTTTTTTTACCTTACTTTTATAGTGTTAATAATATTTTCTGTCACTAGGGAAGGTTTTGCCGACGACAATGAAAGCGAAGCCAAAGTTTGGTTGCAGACTGCGCGAGTTGCGGCTTCAAAGCTGAATTATCGTGGCATAGTCAGTTATATGAAAGACAACCAAATCGAAAGTTTGCATGTTTTTCATGGGTTCAGCAATGGCGTGGAACAGGAACGTTTATTATCGGTGAACACCCCGATGAGGGAGGTTATACGGACAGCGGACAAAGTTACATGCTATTATCCCGATGCGAAATCCATTTCGATTGACAGCAAGCCAGCCCATCCATCCATGTTGTTAGGTTTGCCTGATGATCTAACGGATGTTTCAAAACATTATACTTTTTCGTTGGGCGAAATTGAGCATGTAGCCCGGCGGCCTTCCCGTGTCCTAACCATTCAGCCCAAAGACGATTTGCGCTATGGGCGGAAACTTTGGATAGACGTGGAAAGTAAGTTGCCACTTAAATTTGAATGGCTGGATGGGAAACAAGTTGTAGAACAGCTTGTTTTCAACTCATTGTCTTTGGAAAAATCCATTCCCCCGGAAGAATTGGCAGCTTCAACTCAACCGGACGGGACATGGAAGATCAAGCAGCATGAAACTCTTCCAGCGGAATCCTTGATCTGGACTTTGGATGGCGTTCCTGACGGATTCCATATGATCTCCTACACCCGCTTGAAGCGAGATTCAAACAATCGGGCCATTGACCACATACTGCTCAGTGATGGTGTTTCATCGATTTCCATTTACATTGACCAACTGATGGGCGAAATATTCACCGCTCAGCCTAGAAAAATTGGTGCGATAAATTCATACACACGAAAACTGGATAAATACTTGTTGACCGTTATGGGGGAAGCCCCAGAAAGAACTGTGCAAATAATTGGCGACGGCATACATCTTCAAGGGTCCGTGGGGAAATGATAGAAGAAGAAGTGTATGTGGCAGAAGTCGAAGAGGGTGCCGTTTGGGTAGAGAAAACCCCAACAGCGGGATGCTCTGGATGTGCCACACCGTGCGCTAGTTCATTGGCAAGCGGTTTATTCGCTAAAAAGCAGTTTCGCCTTCGGGTTGCCTCAAACTTTCCGCTGCATCGGGGTGATAAAGTTTTGTTAGGCATTCAGGATGATCGCTTGGCACGGATGTCTTTCGGGATTTATTTGTTGCCATTGTTTAGTTTTTTCATCGGAGCGATTACCGGTGAACGCCTCTTCAGCACGGATTTGGCTGGTGTCTTGGGTGGCCTGTCAGGGCTTGGTTTGTGCCTAGCCGGTTTCAAATTCTTTAAGTTGTTCGAGCGGGACAACTGCCAACCCGTGGTTCTCCGCAAAATCATTTAAGTCTTTTCCCTTATCCCATTTACCTTATGTCAAACAATGACCTTTGGAGTTCGTCATGTTTAAAAAGATGCAAACCTACTTATTCCTGATAGTGGGCATCATTTCCATCCCATCGCTGGCGGCTGCGGCCGAGTTGCCTGATTTCACAACGCTGGTTGAAAAAAACAACACTGCGGTAGTCAATATCAGCACCACACAGAAAATCTCCCCCAATGAGCGGCCCCAATTGCCAGAGGGCTTGGACATTCCCGAAGGCACTCCCCTAGACGAGTTTTTTAAACATTATTTCGGCGAGGGCGGTCCGGGTGGGCAAGGTGATGGTGGGCAGCCTAGCGAGGTGAAGTCCTTAGGTTCCGGCTTCGTCATTTCACCGGATGGTTACATCCTCACCAACCAGCATGTGGTTAAGGATGCTGACGAAATTGTGGTGCGCTTACAGGACAGGCGTGAACTGGTCGCCAAAGTAGTCGGTTCGGACAAGCGCAGCGACATCGCCTTGTTGAAAATTGAAGCAAACAATTTGCCCGTCCTCAATATTGGTTCTTCCGAGGGACTCAAGGTTGGTGCATGGGTTTTAGCCATCGGGTCGCCCTTCGGTTTCGATCACTCGGTGACTGCCGGCATTGTCAGTGCAAAGGGTAGAAGTTTGCCCAGTGATAATTATGTACCCTTTATCCAAACCGATGTGGCCATTAACCCCGGAAATTCTGGTGGCCCGTTGTTTAACATGGAGGGCCAAGTGGTTGGTGTGAATTCGCAGATTTACAGCCGGACGGGGGGTTCGATGGGAATTTCATTCGCCATACCCATCGAAGTTGCCATGAAAGTGGTTGACCAATTGAAGACCAGCGGGCATGTGTCCCGAGGTTGGCTGGGAGTACAGATTCAGGATGTCACCCGTGAACTGGCGGAATCTTTCGGCATGAAAAAGCCACAGGGGGCCTTGGTTTCAAAAGTGTTGCCGAAAAGCCCAGCGGAGGCAGCCGGAATACAGATCGGTGACATTATCACGGAGTGTAACAAACAGGAGATAATATCGTCGGCAACGCTGCCTCCTCTGGTGGGTAATGCCAAGATTGGCGAAACGGCCGCTTTGACATTGATACGCCAAGGCCAAACCAAAGAAGTGCAGGTCAAGATTGGCATTTTGCCGGAGGAGGATGAGCCCGTTGCCAGCGCCCCCGAAGTGGGAGGTAAAGAAGTTAATCGCTTGGGCATCAGCGTTTCGGGCTTGACTGCCGAGCAGCGGGAACAACTGGAAGTCAAGCAGAATGGCCTGTTGGTTCAAGATGTGAAGCCGGGGCCGGCTTTGGACGCGGGTATTCGCCGTGGGGACGTGATCTTGCGCATTCAGGACCAAGTGATTAAGGATGTCAAGCAATTCAATGATGTAGTGAAGGGGCTACCCAAGGGTAAATCCATTGCCATGCTGGTGCAACGCAGGGGCGGTTCGCAGTTCCTGGCATTAAAACTAAAAGACTGAACCCGTGACCGACCTAAACCACATCCGTAACTTTTCTATTATTGCCCATATCGACCACGGCAAGTCGACCTTGGCCGACCGGTTCATCCAACTTTGCGGAGGGTTAAGCGACCGTGAGATGGAAAATCAAGTGCTTGACACCATGGATATCGAAAGGGAGCGTGGCATTACTATCAAAGCGCAGAGCGTGACATTGGACTACAATGCACGGAATGGCCGGACATACCGGCTGAACTTCATTGATACTCCAGGGCATGTGGATTTTTCTTATGAAGTTTCGCGATCGCTGGCCGCTTGTGAAGGTGCTCTTTTGGTGGTGGATGCTGCGCAGGGTGTCGAGGCGCAATCGGTTGCCAACTGTTACACTGCCTTGGAACAGGGCTTGGAAGTTCTGCCGATATTGAACAAGATTGACCTGCCATCGGCCGACCCCGACAAGGTGATAAAGGAAATTGAGGAAATCATTGGCATTCCTGCCGAAGATGCAGTCAGGATCAGTGCCAAAACCGGGGAGGGGGTTGTCGATGTGCTGGAGCAACTGGTGGAGAGGATTCCTCCTCCGCAAGGTGATGCGGACGCGCCTCTGCAAGCGCTGATCATTGATTCTTGGTTTGACAACTATCTGGGTGTCGTGTCCTTGGTTCGAGTGAAGAACGGCACGATGTCAAAGAAGCAGAAAATCACCATCATGTCGACTGGCAAAAGCCATATGGTTGATCAAGTCGGTGTATTCACCCCTAAGCGATTGGAGAAAAGTGTACTGGGTCCTGGGGAAGTGGGGTTTATGGTTGCTTCCATCAAGGACATTTACGGCGCGCCTGTCGGTGACACAATCACCCAGACCGATAACCCAGCCACAGAACAGTTGCCAGGCTTCCAGAAAGTCCAACCGCGTGTATTTGCGGGCATCTTTCCGGTAGAGGCCGAAGATTATGAAAATCTTCGGGAGGCCCTGAGTAAGCTGAATCTGAATGATGCCGCCTTGCAATACGAACCAGAAACTTCACAGGCATTGGGTTTTGGCTTCCGCATCGGCTTTCTGGGCATGTTGCACATGGAGATCATCCAAGAGCGTTTGGAGCGCGAATACGACTTGAATTTGATCACCTCGGCACCTACCGTGATCTACGAAGTCATCACCACAAAAGGCGAAACGATCCAGATCGACAATCCGTCCAAGCTGCCACCCCCGCACGAAATGGACGAAATTCTTGAGCCTATAATCCAGGCAAACATTCTGGTGCCACAAGACTATCTTGGTTCGGTCATCAACCTTTGCATAGAAAAACGCGGTGTGCAGAAAAAAATGCAGTTTATGGGTAGTCAAGTGGCACTCAGTTTTGAGTTGCCTTTGAGCGAGGTGGTGCTTGATTTTTTTGACCGTTTGAAATCGGTAAGCCGAGGATTCGCTTCCTTCGACTATGAATTTCTAAGATTTCAGTCGGCTCCCTTGGTGAAAGTCGATATTTTGATCAACGGTGAGCGCGTTGATGCACTTTCTTTAATATTACACCGTGATATTAGCCAAAACCGGGGCCGCGACCTAGTCGAAAAAATGAAAGAGCTGATTCCTAGGCAGATGTTCGAGGTGGCTATACAGGCCGCAATAGGCGCAAAAATCATCGCCCGTTCCACGGTCAAGGCCATGAGCAAGAACGTATTGGCGAAGTGCTACGGGGGTGACACGACACGGAAGAAGAAACTTCTTGAAAAACAAAAAGCCGGCAAAAAGCGCATGAAACAGGTGGGTAAAGTCGATATACCACAAGATGCTTTTCTCGCCATCCTACGAGTAAACAAGGATTAAACGATGGATTTTGATTTTGAATTTTTTCTAGTGGCCGCAAGTGTATTGACCGGCTTTATTTGGGCCGGCTGGGCTGTGTATCTTAAGCTTCGCCCTCCAGTCGCAACCGAACACACCGAACCATGGCCAGTTGAGTATGCGAAATCTTTTTTCCCGGTAATCTTCGTCGTGTTGCTATTGCGCGCTTTTTTGGTCGAACCCTTTAGGATTCCCTCAGGCTCGATGATGCCGACACTACTGATCGGGGATTTCATTCTAGTCAACAAGTTCACATACGGTGTGCGTTTGCCGGTTTTGCATACAAAGATCATCGAGAATGGACAGCCAAAACGTGGCGACATCGTGGTTTTCCGGTTTCCCAATGACACTAGCGTCGATTACATCAAGCGTGTCGTTGGATTGCCCGGCGACCGTATCCAGTATATTGACAAGGATATCGTCATTAACGGCAAGCCGGTCAAGCAAACCTTTCTCGCTGTTTACCAAGGCGTGGGCAAGGGTAAAGATAATACAGGCGCGGCGTTGCTTTCCGAGGATTTGGACTCTGTCAGCCACGATATACTGATCCGCGAGGGTCGACAAACTTCACAACAGCCTAGGTTTGTCCGCCCGGAGGGAATCATTGTCCCAGAGGGGCAGTATTTTGTCATGGGAGACAACCGGGACAATAGCAATGATAGCCGTTTTTGGGGGTTTGTCCCAGAGGGTAATCTGGTTGGCAGAGCCTTTTTCAGATGGATGAGTTTCGACTGGGAGCTTGACGGCTTTCCAATTGATTTTTCCCGAATAGGGAATAATATAAAGTAGTGTCTATTCGATTGGAGGAACGGACAATGAATTCAATGAAATCTCGTCAAGGCGGCTTGTCGCTCTTCAGTTTCTTGATTGTTTTTATAGTGGTCGGATTTTTTATGTTGACTGCATTGAAAGTAATCCCGGTTTACTTGGATCATATTAAAGCCAAAGCCAGTTTGGATGGCTTAAAGAACGAGATTAACATTGCTCAAAAGTCTCCCGATGAAATCAAGCGGATGTTAGAGAAAAGATGGGAAGTCAATTCTATTGACGAAATTTCCACAGCTGAAAATGTTACTATTGAAAAAAGGGGCGGGGAAATCACAATAAAAGTCGCCTACGAGGTGGAAAGGCCTTTAATCGCCAACATGAGTATCTTGATTAAATTCAACGATGCTATAACGGTCGGTGATGCGAATTGACCGGAAAACAGGAGGAGTTGGCAAGAAAGCTGGGAATCCGTTTCAACGATCCCCAAATATTTAAACGGGCATTGACCCATCGCAGCGCCGACAGCCAAAACAATGAACGATTGGAATTTCTGGGCGATTCGGTGCTGGGATTCGTCATCGCCGAGTGCTTGTACGAAAAATTCAAAGATGCTGACGAGGGGGTTCTAAGCCGTCTGAGGGCCACCTTGGTCAACCAGAGTTCCTTGGCACAATTGGCGCGGCAATTATGCTTAGGGGATTATCTCATCCTTGGTTCTGGCGAGTTGAAAAGTGGCGGGTATCGGCGCGATTCAATTTTATCCGATGCGGTGGAGGCGATAATGGGGGCGATTCTTAAGGATCAAGGAATGGACGCTGCAAGGATTTGGATACTGGATTTGTTTTCCGACTCGATCAAGCGACTTTCCTTGGATAACTGGAAAAAGGACCCCAAGACCCGTTTGCAGGAATTCATGCAGGGCAGGGGTTTGGAGTTGCCGATTTACACCCTCCTGTCCCAAGATGGCCAACCTCACGATCAATTTTTTCGAATCGAATGTAGAGTGCAACTGATGTCCCTCACAGCCGAAGGCGATGGCTCCTCGCGAAAGAAGGCTGAACAGCAGGCAGCTGAAAATATGCTTGCCAAACTGGAAGAAACAGGCATAAAAGTATGAAAGTCGGATATATCGCCCTAGTCGGAAGGCCCAACGCGGGTAAGTCCACGCTGTTGAATCATCTTGTCGGACAAAAAATCTGTATTACCTCACGGCGTCCGCAAACGACCCGTCACCGTATACATGGAATCAAAACCACTCCAGCAGGTCAGGCAATATTTGTGGATACTCCAGGAATCCATGCCGAGCAGAAGAAGGCAATGAACCGCTATCTGAACAAGACCGCCAGCAGTGCCTTAGCCGGGGTGGACGTGATTGTTTGGGTCGTCGATAGTTGGAAATGGCATGAGGAAAACGAAGTTGTCCTTGCTCAATTGCGCAATGCAAATTGCCCAGTTATCTTGGCGATCAATAAAATTGACCAATGCGAGGACAAGGAGGCATTACTGCCCTTTCTGGATAGTGCTTCCAAACGTTTTGGATTTGCCGCAATCGTCCCCATATCCGCCCTGAAAAATATAAATCTGGACCGTTTGGAAGAAACAATCATGGGGCTGTTGCCGGAGGGCGGGCTTATTTTTCCAGAAGATCAGGTCACTGACCGGACGGAGCGTTTTTTCGCAGCGGAAATTATCCGGGAAAAACTTATTCGTAGCCTGGGTCAGGAAGTGCCCCACGCAATTGCGGTACAAGTTGAGAGTTACAAGGAGGAGGAAAAATTGACGCGGATACATGCCATAATCTGGGTGGAACGCGAGGGGCAGAAGGCCATCGTCATCGGCAAGGAGGGCGAGGTATTGAAAAAGGTCGGTCAGCGGGCGCGTGAGGAAATGGAAAAGATGTTCGAACGCAAGGTATACCTGAATCTCTGGGTGAAAGTGAAGAAAGGTTGGTCGGACAACGAGGGTGTCATGCAGAGTTTGGGTTATAACGAGTAAGACGGGTAAACCTATGGAAACTGTGACTTATGAAACAGATGTGATTGCCTGGGCGCAGGAACAAGTCAGGCTATTGCGGGCCGGACAGTTTTCCTTGCTGGACATTGAACATATTGCCGAGGAAATAGAAGACGTGGGCAAAAGTGAAAAGCGTGAGTTGCGCAACCGCATGTCGGTATTATTGGCTCACCTGCTTAAGTGGCAATATCAGCCTGAGCGTCAAGGAAATAGTTGGCGGCGCACGATCAAAGAACAACGCAAAGCCATCCTTGACTGCTTGGATGAGACACCAAGCCTCAAACCGGATATGCAAGACCCCCATTGGTGGGAAAGGGTTTGGGCCGATGCTATCAGCGCGATATTGAAAGAAGTCGAACTTGACGGTTTGCCTGAGTCCTGCCCTTGGGCTTTTGCTGAAATACTAGAGCCTACGTGGCTTCCGGGTGAGAAAGTATAGAGCCTATTATAAGGGTATCTAATGAATTACATGACATTTATAAGTCATAGTAGCGAAGATACTTGGATCGCCAAGAAGCTTTCTTTTGACTTTCGAAACGCAGGGGCAGACACATTTCTGGATGAAGAACAAATCGCAGTCGGTGCGAATTTTGAGAGTGATATATTGTCAGCTTTGCGAAAAGCCAATGAGTTGGTGGTGCTTATTACCCCATGGGCACTTAGCCGACCCTATGTATGGTTGGAGATTGGAGCAGCTTGGTATAAAGGCATTCCTATCATTGTACTCTTGCTTGGTATGACTGCTTCAGAATTTCAAGAGAAAGCCAACATTCCGGTAGAGTTGAAGAAACGAAATTTGATCAAGTTGAACGATGTAGACCGCTATGTTGTAGAACTAACTGAAAGAGTGAATCGAAATAATGGATCAGTATGAATAATACAGTTTTCATTTCATATGCTCAAAAGGACAGCGAGGCAGCTAAATCTTTAGTAAGAAAACTAAGCAGCAGGGGGGTCGATGCTTGGGATGATTGCAAACTATTGCCCGGCGAATCATGGGAGCAGCACGTAAAAGATGCTTTAGTAAGCAGCAGAGCTGTTGTCTTATTGCTAGGCGAAGGTGATCCGTCGCCTAGCGTTCTAGTAGAAGCGGGTATGGCAATGGGACAAGGTAAGAGGATAGTGCCGGTTATAGTTGCCGAAAATGCAAACCTAAGTTTATTTCCTAATTTACAGCGGCTTCGGGCTGTTAATGAAAAGGAAATTAATGCCGCAGCTGATCAAATTGCAACATTTGTAAGTAACTAAATACTCCCGTATCTCTCGAATATTAGATAAAAAACGATGATGTTGAAAATGCTGTATTTTGGATGAAGAAGGGTGCAGTCTGACCGCTACAGCCTGAAAGAGTCTTTTGTACTCCATCGCCGAAACTTCCGCGAAACAAGCCTGTTGCTCGACATATTCTCACGGGAGCACGGTATATTTAGGCTAATAGCCAAAGGAGCAATGCGAGGCAAAGGAGGGCGAAGTGGTGTTTTACAGCCGTTTTTGCCTTTGAGCCTAACGTGGACGTCTCGCGGGGAACCGGCAATTTTGACGGGCGCAGAAGCTCAGGGCAAAATTTTTGAACTATCCGGAAAAAACCTTTTTTGCGGGTTCTACCTCAACGAGCTTCTGGTAAAGCTGCTCCCGCCGCACGACCCCCATGAACGGATTTTTGATTGTTACACTCAATCATTACAGCGATTGGAAAGCGGCCTGCGTTTGGACGAAACTTTACGTTTTTTTGAGTTGGCCTTGCTGGAGGAGCTTGGATACGGCCTGTTGTTGGATTGCGAGGCCGAAAACGGCACCGAAATCCGTGCTGACCTTTACTATGCTTATAGGATTGAACAAGGTCCCGTGGAATGCAAAGCAGGTGATGGAGCCATTAGTGGAACCGTCTTGCTTGGGTTGCGCAATGGCTTTCTAACCGGGCCGGAGGAAACCCTATCGGCCAAGCGTTTGCTGCGGCGGGTACTCCACCATTACCTCGGGGGCAGGCCGCTGAACAGCCGTGCATTGTTTAAATACAGTACTTTCCCGCAGGGATGACTTGTACCTTTTTTGCTCGTTCCCAAGCTGGAACCCTCATCGTTTACACAAGTGTGGCGATACTTGTCAGAACACATGAATGTTCTGACAATTCAAAGAGCAAGTTTCACGCAAAGACGCAAAGGCGCAAAGAAAATCGCACTTCTTTGCGCCTTTGCGCCTTTGCGCCTTTGCGAGCTTTGCGTGAGACTTCTTTTTCCAGTAACGATGGTATAAGCCGTATTCCACGGAATATTTCGACTCGGACGGACTTGTGTATAACGGCGAGAGCTGGAGCTTGGGAACCAGCCAACAAAAATAGTTTGGAATAGCATAAGGCTAGAATATAAGATGAAAGAAAAACAGGCCATATCGTTAGGCGTAAACATTGATCATGTGGCGACACTGCGCCAAGCCCGTGGAACCCGTTACCCCGAAGTGATACAGGCCGCCCTACTGGCCGAGCAGGGGGGGGCGGACGGCATTACCGCTCACTTGCGCGAGGACCGCAGACATATTCAAGACCGCGACATTGACTTGCTGAAGGCGATGCTAAGCACCCGGTTGAACCTGGAAATGGCGGTAACCGATGAAATGGTTGCGATTGCCTGTCGTGTCCGTCCTGGCGCCTGTTGCCTAGTGCCAGAGCGCCGGGAAGAACTCACCACCGAGGGTGGCTTGGATGTGGTCGGTAATTTTGATCGTGTCCGTGCCGCCAGTCAGGCATTGGGCGAATCGGAAGTCGAAGTGTCATTGTTTATAGATGCCGACCCCAGGCAGATCGAAGCGGCGGCGAAAACCGGCGCACCCGTGATCGAACTGCATACCGGGCATTATGCGGATGCTGACGGCGTAACGGCGCGGGAAATCGAACTGAACCGTCTGCGGTTGGCGGCGGAGCAAGCAGATGCCTTGGGTCTGAGGGTCAACGCTGGTCACGGGTTGCATTATCACAATGTCGGGCCAATTTGCCGCCTGCCGATGGTGCGTGAGTTAAACATCGGCCACGCGATTATTTCCCGCGCCGTGTTTGTAGGGCTGGAGCGGGCGGTGGCCGATTTGAAAGCGATCATGTTGGCAGAGCGGGCGGGGATATAGTTTGGTTTAGGTGATATCCAATAAAGAACATCCCATCCAAAGGCCAAGCTGGGGCTTGGCGCACCTGGAAGGAACGCCAAGCTCCAGCTTGGCAAGGTGATTTGCGGAGGAATTGTTCGTGATTTTCGTGGACAATTGATTTCGGTTTTGGTGGATTCATTATTGGAAATCACCTTAGTGTGTAGGTCGGGTGCGTCTCTTTGGCGAACGCCCGACATTCCGGTTGTCGGGCAACGATGAAGCCGTTGCCAGACCCGCTCCGCGAATTGTATCGTTCCCGCGCGGGAGTGCTCGTCGTTATACACAAGTGTTGAAGGCCCGTCATTTCGGCATGGATGCCGAAATCCAGCGTCCAAGGATGGCAAACTGTGGGCCACAACAGATGCCCTTGCATCCACGAACGGTAAACTAAGGCTTGGCAAGCCATCTGAACAAGCACTTGCACAACCATCCAGTTACCGTCCATGGCCTGGATTTCGGCATCCCTGCCGAAATGACGGCTTTTCCTGACTTGTGTATAACGGCGAGCGAGGGAGCGTGGGGAACGATAAAACTAGGTTAAGTTGCAATACGTTGCTCTTAACGTTGCGTCGTTGCGCCTTTGCGTGAGTAAAAAAAATTGTTGCCCAATGCAAATAGCCAATCAGTGGGGTAAGGAGGCAAAAAGAAAGTCTCACGCAAAGGCGCAACGACGCAACGTAAAAGCGGTACTAAGGCGACGTGGAGATTGACCCTAATGCCAGCAAAATTCTCATTTTGGCAAGAATGCCGGCATCCCGGCCGGAATGACGTGCCACAATCATCATCTTGGCTCAAAATGAGAATTGCTGTTACGACGAGGCTTTTTTCATGGAATCGCTTATAATATATAGTGCTTACCCCGTTTCATGAGGAGACGAAGCGGGGTGGCGTTTGACGACAAAGTGCTCAGGAGCCGGATTTTGCCAGTGGTGATAAAGAATGCAAGACCATAAAAACTACAATCAACCTGTTGGGGATATTATCCTGCGGGATCGATTGCCCGATCATCTGATGCCCGATATGCCATCGCAGCGCTGGCGTTACTGGGTGTTGGCCGTAGTGGCCTTGGCGTTGGCCGTGAGCCTTTATCTTTTGATCAACACGAGTCAGATGGCAGCACGATTCCAAGTCAAACTGGCCTCTGTGGAGGACAGCGATACCCTTAGAATTCGCCAATACAACCAAAAGCTTGAAGAACTACAGGATCGCATGACGGTGTTTGTCGCCGATTCGGTGGAAACCAAGCTTAAAACATTGGAGAAGAACGTCACCGATGGAAGCGTGGGTACACAGGAAATAAAAATTCTAGAAGACCTCAAGGGAGAAGTGCAATTGTTGGAAAAATACTCCTCAGGCAGAGGAGGCAAACTGACCGACTCATCCCGCCTTGACCACCCTAGGTTTCAAATCACGCCCGGCACCCAAAGCACAATATCAGGCGGAGATCTACTTTATGAAGTCTCCCAAATGAAGCGTCTTCTCTACCTTAGCATAGCCTCTTGTGGATTCGTCGGTTTTTTGATTGGAGGGTATTGGTGGCAGAGTAATTCCCGCATCAAACGGCTTTCCAGGGATATCCCCTCCCCTAGGTTGTTGGTGAGGAAAACAGCGGATGAATAATTAAATGGAAAAAACTTACGATCCCGAAGCCATAGAACAGCGCACTTACCAAAACTGGGAAGGGCAGGGCTGGTTTGCCCCCACGGGTCATGGTTTGCCTTATTGCATCATGATCCCACCGCCTAATGTCACCGGTAGCCTACATATGGGCCACGGTTTCAACAACACCGTCATGGATGCCTTGGTCCGCTATCAACGTATGAATGGACGCAACACCTTGTGGCAGGTAGGCACGGATCACGCGGGCATTGCGACTCAAATGGTGGTGGAACGCCAACTGGCCGCACAACAAGTCACACGCCACGATCTCGGTCGCGAGAAGTTTTTAGAAAGGGTCTGGGAATGGAAGGCTGAGTCAGGTGGAACCATCACCCGGCAATTGCGCCGCCTTGGGTCGTCGGTGGATTGGCATCGGGAGCGATTCACCATGGATGCGGGCCTGTCCAGCGCCGTTCAGGAAGCGTTTGTCAGGCTTTACGACGATGGGCTGATTTACCGTGGCAAGCGTCTGGTGAATTGGGACCCGAAACTACACACCGCCATTTCCGATTTGGAAGTAGCCAGCGAAGAGGAGAAGGGTTCTCTTTGGCATCTTCGTTATCCCCTAACCGATGGTTCCGGCTATTTAGTGGTTGCCACCACACGGCCTGAAACCATGCTGGGCGATACTGCCGTGGCGGTCCACCCCGAGGACCCTAGGTATCAACATCTGATTGGCAAGACAGTTGACCTGCCTGTCGCTGGCCGGCAAATTCCCATCATCGCCGACGACTATGTAGACCCTGAATTTGGCACCGGCTGTGTGAAAATCACCCCGGCCCACGATTTCAACGACTATGAAGTGGGAAAGCGGCATAATTTGCCGCTAATCAATGTATTGGATCGGGATGCGCACATCTTGCACGAGTTCACCGTGTTGACCTTTGAAGGCTACGCCGCTGCTCATGGTGAGTTGGCACCAAAAGCCTATGCCGGTCTGGATCGATTCGAAGCGCGCAAACAGATCGTCGCCGAGCTTGAAAGTTTGGGTTTGCTGGAAAAGATTGATCCGCATATCTTGAAAGTCCCACGTGGCGACCGGTCCGGCGTGATCGTCGAACCTTGGCTTACCGACCAGTGGTATGTCAACGCCAAAGTGCTGGCAAAACCCGCCATAGAAGCGGTGGAGGATGGGCGCATCCGTTTCGTGCCTCAGCAATATGAGAACCTGTACTTTTCTTGGATGCGCGATATCCAAGATTGGTGCATCTCCCGGCAGTTGTGGTGGGGCCACAGGATACCCGCTTGGTATGATGTCCACGGCAACGTGTATGTGGGCCGCAACGAAGCCGAGGTGCGCGAAAAATACAGTCTGGTGTCCGGTGAGGAACTTCGCCAAGACGAGGACGTTCTGGACACATGGTTTTCATCCGGGCTTTGGACATTTTCCACATTGGGCTGGCCTCAAGAAACACCGGAATTGAAAACCTTCCACCCGACTGATTTGCTAGTCACCGGTTTTGACATCATTTTTTTCTGGGTGGCGAGGATGATAATGATGACCATGCATTTGGTAAAACACCCGGATGGAAGCCCCCAGGTTCCATTCAAAACTGTCTATGTGCATGGACTGGTTCGAGACGCGGAAGGCCAAAAAATGTCCAAGTCCAAGGGCAATGTGTTAGACCCCTTGGACATTATCGACGGTATCAGTTTGGAAAGTTTGATTGCCAAGCGCATCGCTGGCCTGATGCAACCGCAAATGGCGCAAAAAATCGAAGCGCGTACCCGTAAGGAGTTTCCGAATGGAATATCCGCCTACGGTTGCGATGCCTTGCGCTTCACCTTCGCCTCCTTGGCTTCCACTGGACGTGACATCAAGTTTGATATGGGACGGGTCGAAGGCTACCGCAATTTCTGCAACAAGCTATGGAATGCCGCCCGCTATGTGCTGATGAATACGGAGGGGCAGGATACTGGTCTTAACGATCTTCCCCGTGTTTACAGTTTACCCGACCGCTGGATTCAAAGCCGGATGCATGCAACCATACTCGCGGCCCGTGAATCCATTGAAACCTATCGCCTTGATCTGGCAGCCCAAACAATCTACGACTTCGTTTGGAATGAATATTGTGACTGGTACTTGGAAGCGGCCAAAGTAAGTTTGTTAAATGACGACGAGTCTAAACAGAGGGGTACCCGGCAGACCTTAGTGCGGGTTCTGGAGGGGGTGCTACGTTTGGCCCATCCTCTGATGCCATTCATCACCGAAGAAATCTGGCAACGCGTAGCACCCTTGGGGGGCAAGGAAGGCCCGACCATCATGAACCAGCCATACCCGATGGGGGAAACGGGGCTGATCGATCAAGCCGCCGAGGAAGAGATGGAATGGGTGAAGGGTTTCATCCTCGGGGTGCGCCGCATCCGGGGCGAAATGAATATTCCCCCCGGCAAGCCCTTGCCGGTGTTGTTGCAAAACGGCCATCCCCAAGACCAACAATGGATGGAGAATAGCCGCGAGCTGCTAACCAAAGTGGGGCGGATTGAAGAGATTGTCTGGCTGGAAAAATCAGATGAAGCACCTGAATCGGCGATTGCATTGCTCGGTGACATGCGCATCCTGATTCCGATGAAGGGTTTGATCGACAAGGATGCAGAACTGACTCGGCTTGCGAAGGAGATTCAACGCATTGAGAAAGACCTGCCGCGAGTGGAGGCCAAGCTTCAAGACCCCTCCTTCATCGGTAAGGCCCCCCCGCAAGTAGTGGAAAAGGAACAGGTTAGGCTGGCTGAAATGCGTTCGGGCCTGGGACAATTAAAGGAGCAGGCGGAAAAAATCCGTGGGCTGTGAATTCACCGAAACGCGTCGATGAAATCCCCCCCGCCTAATGCCATAGTACCCGGTCATCGGGTTGTCCATGCCGTCATGACGAGCTTGTTGGGTGTCACAGCCGCAACCGGACTCATGGGGGTGGCGATTATCTTGTGGCTGCATTTGGCCGAGCGTTTTGGCTTGAATTTGCCTTTTTGGATGGAGACGGTGCTGATAACATCGTCCATCTCGGTGACCGCCACCTTATTGTTCTGGTTCGCCTCGGCCAAGACGCTTTACGTGCAGTTGTCAGAGGAACGCACCCGTTTTGACCATGGGCAGCGTTTGAATGCGGATTTGAAACGGGCCTTGGACGAGCATGCTTTGGTCAGCATTGCCGATGTCACCGGCAAAATCATTTTTGCCAATGAAAAATTCTGCCGGGTTTCAGGTTATTCCCAAAATGAATTGCTAGGCCAAAACCATCGCATTATCAACTCTGGTTATCATGACCACCAATACATAAAAGATATGTGGCTGACGATTACACAAGGGAACGTGTGGCAAGGCGAATTCAGAAACCGCGCCAAAGACGGCAGTCATTACTGGGTTGACACGACCATCATTCCATTTTTAGACTTACAGGGCAACCCTTATCAATATGTGGCGGTGAGGCGGGAAATCAACGATCTCAAAAACATTCAAATACGCACGGAGACTCTGGGCGAACGATTAAAATGGATTTTGAATGCTTCCCCCTCCGTCATCTATGCCAATGAGAATCTGGATGACTTGGCACAATGCACCTTCATCAGTGGCAACGCCTTCAATGTCGTGGGCTATGAACCTGCCACCATGTTGGCGGAACGCAATTTCTGGTTTCTTCATCTTCACCCCATGGACCGGATCGTCGTCAAGGATTTAATGCAACGCCTGATGGAGAGAGGAAACGTTAGGGTCGAATACCGATTTCTGTCTGCTGAAGGAAAATATCGCTGGATTTGTGACAATTCTAGAGTTGTTCGCTCGGGTGATGGCACTGTCCGGGCGATTATTGGGTCATGGACCGACATAACGGAAAGCAAGGCCAGAGAGCATGAGATACTGCGGCTGCGGATGGCCACCGAGGCCAGTGCCGACATGATTTTTTTGACCGACAAGGAGGGCCGGATCGAATATGCCAACCCGGCGTTTTGCCGATTCACTGGCTGGAAAGCCGACGAATTGCCGGGAAAGACAGCCAGCATACTGGAAAGCGGCAGAACCTCGACTGCGGTTTACCATAACTTATGGGAAACGCTTTGTAGTGGCGAGTCGTGGCGGGGACGATTGCTCAACCGGCGCAAAGAGCAGGTAGACAATGCATTAAAGACAAGTGCCATAGCCGAGGATTGGCAAACCCACTTGCCCCGCCGCCGCAAGGAAGACTTGGTCACGCCCGACTCCATGCAATCCGACCCCTTGCTATACTGGGCCGATGTGACAATCACGCCGATAAGAGATGACTCCGGCCTGAATCTTGGCTATGTGTCCATCCAGCGGGATATCAGCGAGGAGGTCGCACGAGAGGAGCATCTCGCTTTGGTCCAATTGGATACCCAAGCCCGATTAGCTGTCGTGGAAATTCTTAACCAATCGGTATCGCTGAAAGAACGCTTTACCAAGGTTCTGGCAAGGCTGTTTGAATTGCCTTATTTATCTTTACAGAATAAGGGGGGCATTTTCCTTCGCAACCCTGATGAAAAAGACCTTGAATTGTTCGTCCATCAAGGAGAATTCAGTGAGGAGTTCCTGCGAAATGAAAGCAAAGTGCCTTTGGGTGCGTGTTTGTGCGGACGAGCGGCGGTTTCCGGCGAAGTGTTGATTTCTGATGACTGTTTATGCGATCCCCGGCACGAGCATCGGTTTGTCGGCAGGGTCAGTCATGGCCACTATATCATTCCGCTCGCATCGGGTGAAGACATACTCGGTGTGATGTTCCTTTACACCGAACCGCATCCGCTACGAAGCCCAGAACGGATCGAGATTTTGAAGCAAATCGGCGAAACGATGGGACTTGCCATCCTCAGAGACCACACGCGAAAAATGATCGAGCAAGCCCGTGATGCCGCGTTGGATGCCTCCCGCCAAAAAAGCGAGTTTCTTGGCAATATGAGCCACGAAATCCGTACGCCGATGAACGGCATTTTGGGTATGCTGGAACTTTTGCGGCGGACTCCGCTGGATAGCGAACAATTGGAGTTTGCCAATACGGCGGCTGGCTCGGCTGATGCCTTGTTGGCGATCATCAATAGCATTCTCGATTTTTCCAAGATCGAAGCTGGCAAGTTGGAACTCGACAGCGTTTGTTTCAATCTTCGTTTATTGGTTGAGGAGGTTTGTGCATTATTGGCATCCCAAGCCTTTGCAAAGGGGTTGGAACTTAACTGCTTCATCGAGCCAAGGCTACCCGGCGAGTTGCGCGGCGATCCCACCCGGTTGCGTCAAATTTTTACTAATCTTATCGGCAACGCCATAAAATTCACCCACCACGGCGAAGTGTCTGTGATTGTTGAATGCCTGTCGGAAGATTCCAGGCATGCTACTTTGCGCATTACGGTTGCCGACACGGGCATTGGCATTTCACCAGAAGACCGAAAACGCTTGTTCAATCCTTTTGAGCAGGCCGACGGTGCCACCACCCGTCGCTTTGGCGGAACCGGCCTTGGCCTAAGCATCTGCAAAAGCTTGATAAAGCGCATGGGAGGCAGCGAGGTCAATATTGACAGCACTCTTGGGGAGGGGTCGTCTTTCTGGTTTACCATCACATTGGAAAAATCGGGAGAAATAGGCTTGCCTGCTTTGCCAAAGACGCTGAACCATCGCAAGGTGTTGATTGTGGATGACAACGCAACCAACCTGACCATCCTCGAACGTTTCTTCAGGGACTGGGGTGCAGTGGTGGGCATGGCGGAAAATGCCCCCAAGGCTTTGGATATGCTTAGGATCGCTGTTCAGGAAGGTACACCCTATGAAATAGCGGTCATGGATATGAATATGCCGGACATGGACGGTTTGATGCTTGCCCAAGCGATGTCCGAGGAAGAAGGGCTTGCGGAAACGCCGCGCATTTTGCTGAGTTCCGGGGGCGTTGTCACTGAAAACGAACGCATCAAAGCAGGGATACGACATTCCTTGACCAAACCTGTGCGCCAATCACTGTTATTTGATGCTGTGGTTTCCAGTTTGGATGGCGGATGGAGCAAACTCCGGGTAGGCATGCCCCCCCCCTCGGCAGCCTTGCCAAAACTGGCGGGCCGTAGGGTGTTGGTGGTGGAAGATAACCCGGTCAACCAAAAAGTGGCACTGAAAATGTTGCAAAGTTTTGGCGTGTCCCCCTTTTCGGCCAGTAATGGGCTTGAGGCACTGGAACAAATGGGGCGCAATACGTTCGACTTGGTCTTGATGGACTGCCATATGCCAGAGATGGACGGTTACGCAGCCACCAGGGCATTGCGCGAGCGCGAACGGGTCATGTCGCTTAAGCGGACGCCGGTTGTTGCTTTGACGGCGGATGCCTTGGAGGGGGACAGGGAAAAGTGCATTGAATCTGGCATGGACGACCATTTGCCTAAGCCGCTTATTTTGGATGAACTGTCGAAAACGCTTCAACGTTGGTTATTACCGCCTGACGATGGTTCTGAGCAGAAGCTGGGTTAGGCGGGTTTCCAAGTTTTGTAGGTCCATAGGGCGGAACCTAAGGCCGGGTTCCGCCGAATGTTTGGGTCGGTCGCCAGCATTCGGCGGATCACATCCCTGTATCCGCCCTTGCAGCTCTGGCATTAATTAGGAAATGCGCATATGATGCGCATAGGAGGTACTTAATGAAAGCTTCTGCGCATACCCAAGTTCGTAAACGTCCCGTCAACCTGACCTTGAGTGAAGACCTGGTGCTGCAAGTCCGGCAGTTGACGCCGAACTTGTCCGGGGTCGTCGAAGACTTGCTGACTGAGTTTGTCGGGCGTGAAAAGCAACGCCGTTGCAAGCAGTCTCAACAGCTTGAAGCAACCATCGCCCTGTGGAACGCCTTCGAGGAGCAACACGGCGCGTTTGCCGACGAATATTCGACACTTTGATGCCGCAATTTGATATACACCGGAATACCGGGCATCAGCGGGAAACCATCCCGTTCGTGGTGGTTGTTCAGTCCTCGCTGTATGACGACTATCGACGCCGTGTCGTGGTGCCGCTGGTGCGAAAGGAATTGCTCGGATCGATTGCCGATCCGAGTTTCAATCCGACGTTCACCATCGAAAGCATCGATGTCGTCCTGCACCCGCTGGAGATTGTCTCCATACCAATTGGGCAATTGGGGGTTTGGGTCGGCTCTTTGTCCGATCTATTCGTTGTGTCAAGGTAAGCGTTCACCCCCCCGCCTTTTGCTGGGAGCGAGGCCATCTTGGCCGCCATTTAAGCGGGCGAGACGCCCGCGCTCCCAAGGGGGAGTGAACGCTTACGTGTCTAGTCACCGGCGATTGGCAAGTCTATCGTCACTGTCGTGCCTTCATCTACGCTTTGGATGGCAACGCGACCATGATGTTCTTCAACAATCCGTGCGACCAAATAAAGCCCCATTCCAGTACCCACGACAGAGTTATTGCCAGGTATTCGATAGTGTTTTTCAAACACCCGCCCGTATTCTGAGGGGGGTATGCCGCAGCCGTGATCTGTCACGCCAATGCTGGCTTGGTTAGCACGGCAGTGTAAATTCACTGCCACAACACTTTCCAACGGCGAGTATTTTACCGCATTGTCCAATAGATTTAACAAAGCGGTTTTTAATAGCCGCCTATCGGCTGAAATGACAATTGCAGGGCTATCCCCCGGATAATAATCTAACTGACGCCCCGGCCAGAACTCCTTCGCTTGGGTGATTACCTCCCCAACCAAAGCGGACAAGTGTATATACTCAAGCCTTAGCATGAAATCATCGGTGGCAAACCTTGCCTTGTCTAAATTGATTTCCAACACTTCCACTAGCCTAGAGACCGCCCGTTTCATTTTATTGACGGCAAAGGCAAGCGACCCGTCCGGGTCATGCTTTTTTTTCGATAACAAATCCAAATTGGTGCGGATGATTGCCAAGGGGGTTCGATATTCATGCGACACCATGGCGACGAAACGCACTTGCCGCTTCAATGTCATTTCCAAATCTTGTGCCTTTTGTGCCAGTTCCAAGGTCATCTGCTGGGCCATTTCCTGTGCATTGCGCTTGGCGTTGCGCTCGGCCAGCAGGGCATATTTCTGGTCTAATCGTAGTTTTTCCGCTAATGCCAGGGTAAGTATCAACAAATGGCCGACCGTGGTGTATTGGATTATGTTGAGTTTCCAAGGGGCTACCGGGATGAATCCGAAACCATGCTAAATTTGTCTTCTGCCTACGCCAGTTGCTGGAATTCGTCCAATTGCGGGCCTATTACAATGGCCTGGATTGGCCAGGGCTGTTGACGCGGCTGGACCCTGAATCTCATCGTGCCTTGGGCTACTATCTGACAGCCGCAGAACGATGGTTCGGGCAAGCCTATCCGTCCGAAATAAAGCGGGAAGTTGGTTTTGACCTCAGGTTCCAAGTGGTGGAGAGGGTCTTGACTAAGACTAGCTGGCATCGGTTGTTGACACCTTTGCACCGCATTATGAATATTCCCCGGCGTCTGCTAACGCCCACTTGGTATCCGATGAAGATTAAAGCACTTTGGCGGGGTGAACCGTTTTGAGGTGATTCCGTTTGTGACATCCACTGGGCTATGGTAGCATTTAGCAGTTATTGCGCAAGGACGCAGCCCAAGATTATCCCCTTACGTTTTTGCCCCAGTGAAATCAATTCAGGTGAGATTATGATTCAGACGCACCAAAAAGAAAATAACATAGACATCGTAAAGATTAGCGGTCGCTTGGTGGCAACCGATGCCCCCGAGGCGAGGGAAAACTTGAAGGCCATCGTTGAAAGCGGGGAGGGGAAGCTGATTGTCGATTTGAGCGGGGTCAGTTTCATCGACTCAAGCGGCCTGTCGGTCTTAATATCGGCCTTCAAATTGATTCGTGCAAAGGAAGGCCGAATGCTACTCAGTGGCATTTCTAAAAATGTGCAGACGCTTTTGGAACTAACCCGGCTAAGCGAAATATTTGAAATGTTCGCAACAACAGAAGCCGCTCTCGAAGCCATTGCCAAGCCGTCATAAGACGATGCGGCAATTCTCCGTTTAGCAAAAAACGTAGGTCGGGATAGAGGTTCGCACAGGAAAATCTTGCGCCTAAGCTTATGTCACCATGCGCACCTAACCAGCACTGCCTTATACTGGCTTTTTGGCTACCAACTTAAGGCGGGACAGTTTAAAGCCGTTCGTGATGAGTCCTGAGCTTGTCGAAGGATCGAATCATGAATGGCTTAACCATCCACCCTTCGACTGCTCGACAGGCTCGCAGCTCAGGGCGAACGGTTAAGCCTGACGGATGCCTCGCCTTAAGCTGGTAGTCCGCTTTTTCGCCAACAAGTTCGATTTTTCGACTCACCCTTTGACTTCGCTCAGGGTGAACCGAAAAATCCTTAGGTCAATGGCTTTGAGTCGAGAGTGTAGGCAAATTTAGCTCATGAGTTCTTTTTCCCCGATTAGACCTGTCAGGTGGCATGCGTTGTTGCCGCTTGTATTGCTTGCGGGCTGTACCTCATGGGAATTTGTGCCCGATCCAACGCGTGATGCGCGGACTGTGTTCGAAGTGCCTGATCGAAGAACCAACACCTATTCCAACGATGAAGTGGTCCAGGCTTTTAAGGCAGATGTGGAAACTGATTACCGTGTGTGGGATGGTGATCGCATTCAAATTGATGTGCTAGGCAGGGCAGAACTCAGCGGACAACACACAATAGGGCCGGACGGCAAAATAACGCTTCCCGTTGCTGGGGTTTTGTTTGTGCGCAATCTGACGCGGGAAGAAGCGGCAAAGGCCGTCACCCAGGCACTGTCCCGCTACTACCAAGACATCTTCACCACCGTGCGGGTTGACACTTATTCATCCAACCGAGTCATCGTGTTGGGCCGCGTCGAGCACCCCGGAACCTTGCAATTCGAATATCCACCGCTGCTGTTGGAGATTTTGGCCAAGGCAGGGGGGTTGCCGCTGTTGCGGCCAGAACAGGTATTGACTCGTTGTTCCATCATCCGGGGGAACAAAATCCTCTGGATCGACATCAAACGACTACTGACGGGCGATATGTCGCTCAATGTGCAGTTGATGCGTAACGACACCGTTTACATCCCCGACTCGACAGACACCTCGGTTTATGTGCTAGGTGCTGTGCAAAAGCCGGGGGTCTACCGGCTGACCCCGCAAATGTCTTTCATGGATGCCTTGAGCCAATCCGGTGGGCCGACACCCGATGCCAACCTAGCTTCCTTGCACTTGGTCCGTCCCTCCAAGCAAGCCCATTTGGTAATCGACATGGAAGACCTGTTGCATCCTGACCTTAACCTGAACATGTCCATAGAGGAGGGCGATATAATCTATGTGGCCCGCAGTTGGGAGGCTAAAGTGGGTTATATCGTTACGAAGATCAACCCGTTTGCATCCTTGCTTACGCTCAAATCATTTGGCACTTTCTAGCTTAGACGTGGGCCTATGACATCCCCAGGTGTCGGCTCCGCGCAGCTTGCCGATCTACCAAAGAAGCCCGAAGGTGCAGTAGTACCTAAAGAAAGCCTACGCAAATATTGGCGCTACGGGCTTATCGCAGCGTTAGTGGTGCTCTGTGCCGGTGCATTCGTGGCCTATAAAAAGCGCAACATGTATGTCTTTTCCGTCATGGCAAAGGTCTACCTTGCGCCCCGCTTCGCCACGGTGTTGTCGGAACAAAAAGAGACCGAACTCGACTCCTATCAAAAGTTGCACCAGTTCCAAGAGCAGCAAGCCCTTATGGTCAAATCCTACGAGGTGGCCTTGGAAGCCCTGAAAACCCTGAATATGCATAGGAAGAAAAATTTTCTTTGGTTGGACCCTAAGTTTGGCGAGTATATCGCCGTTGACGAGACACCCCTGATTAACGAGGTCAAGGAACTCACTAAGCAATGGAAGAACCAGATACGTCTGGACTATGAAAAGCGGTTGGAGACGATGAAGGAAAATGCCGGCAAAATTGGCAACCCATCGAATGAGTTTGACGAAATCATGCAAGAGATCAAAGATGATGATGATCTTGAACAGGCGCAATTAGAACGGCAGGAACCGCCGGAACTCCGTGCAGCACTCAAGCGCTTGGAAGAAGCACAGGACAAAAATGAGGAAGGCTTGCGTTCGGCGGCGGAGAGGCTAGCCGATACCATTCAAGTAACGGTCGTCAAGGACAGTTACCTGATGAACGTCGGAATGGATTACACCATGGATAAAAACAAGCCAATGCCTTTGGATAAGATTGTCAACACCATCGTCAAAGTTTACATTGAGAAATCCAAGAGCGAATCCTTTTTTACCCAAAAAGATGCGCGTATCGCTTTGTTGGATGCCAGACGCGAGCAGCTAGTCAAAAAAATCAACTATCGCATGGCGCAACGCACGGCCGTTGCCCAAGACCTGGGGGTTACAACATTTAGCGAAAATACGGTGAATCCGTTTGACCAAGTCCTGCTCGACAGCAAGGCGGCCCTAGAAATCGCCGAGCGAAATTTGATTGCTGCAAAAAGTGCTAAAGCGGTGTTTGAGGACGACCAAGGCAGGGTAAACCGGGAAGCCCTTGATGCCGCGTCTTTTGAGCAAGTCAGTGTGGACCCCACACTGAACACTTTAAAAGGGAATGTCAATCTGCGCCGCACTAAACTGCTTGAAATGCTAAGTGGGCTGCAGGAATCGCATCCCTTAAAGAAAAACATTGAGCGCGAATTGAAGGAAGTGGACGAAGAATTAAACCGGGGTACAGAGGAAGTCACGCGACGGGTAGGAAATGTATTGATCTTACAAAGAAAATCTGACGTAATCAAGGCTCAGGGCATTGTTGATGGAATCAGCCGCCAGATTGCAAAAAACCAAGCCGAGGCCAAACGGTTCAGTGAGAAATACAATTTGGCTCTCGGCTATAACAATGAAATCAGAAGATTCCAAAATCAACTGGAGGAAGTTGAACTCCGCAAGGACAAGTTGATGATTGAGTTCCATGCGCCAAGCATGGCAAGGATGGATTCTAAAGCCCTGAAGCCAACGAAAGGGAAGGGCGGGGGCAAGAAAATTGCCGTGATTGCCTCCGTGGCATCAATTATTATCGGGCTGATCGTTCCTGTGTTGATTGATTTTATCAAGTTTAAGCTAAGCGGTCAGATCAGGACTACCAACCAATTATACAATCTGCTTGGATATACTCCCTTGGCCGGACTATATGAACCAAGCGAGAACCTTAACCGCCGCCGGGTCATGGCTGACATTAAACGTCGGCTTGCCGTTGCCCTGGAACGTGAGCATCAATTGCAGGATACCCGAATTTTTTTGCTCACATCAATCAAACCGGAGGCGGGAGTGACCAATCTAGCTTTCGATTTGTCCCTGGAGTTTGGCGATTTGGGTGTCAAATCCTTAGTGCTGGAAGTCAATGCGCTTAAATCCGATCCACGCTATCATGCCGATCAATTTCAGACCGGTTTGATTGATCTGATTAATGGCGATGGAACGGTGGAAGAGGCTATTTCCCAGGCCGATGGATTGCTCCCGGATAGGATCAGTGTCGGCTATCCGGCCAATCCGCACTTATATGGCTACGAGAAATTAAGAGAAATAATCGACTTCTTGAAAACCCTCTACCCGGTCATCTTCCTTGACGCACCGCCAGTATTGTTTTCCGCCGATGCCGAGTTTCTTTGCGCGATAGCCGACCATACCCTCTTGTTGGTCAAAGCGCATGATGTGACTAAGGGCGAATTGACAAGGGCAGTGTCAATCCTGGAGAAACTGGAACTCAAAGCGATCAGCTTCATTGTTACAAATTTGGAGGTTTACGCTAAAGGAGGCTATTACACAGAAAAGGGGAAGGAGTACAATGCTTATAATGAAAAAGCCAAACTTAATCTGTGGTCTCGCTTTATAAGTAAACAGGATGCAATCCCCCGCATGAAACCAATTTTTTTATATGCGCTGCACAGCGGCAACCTTTACGGTACAGAACGCATGGCCCTATACACTTTGGATGGACTACGGGATGTGTTTATGCCGGTGTTGCTGACCCCACCTGGTCCAGCCTTGGTCGAGGCTGAAAAGATGGGCATCCGTGCCGTGCCGTTCCTAAGCCTAAAAGATCTGATCTTTCAGCTTAGGCATCTCATGTCCGAAAACAAGCAAATTGCATTTGCAGCGACAGGAGTGGCACACTCTTTGCTGTTTAGCTTCTGGAACTTCTTTTACCGCCGGCACGCGGTGCATTTGCACCTAGTCCATGGCGGGACGGATGAACGGGAAAGCTACGGGCGAAAAAAAATGCTCAACGGCAAGAACGTGACTTTTGTCGCGGTATCGAACTTTGTGCGCGAACGCCTGATTGCCAACCATGTCAATCCCGATCAGATAGTAGTCGTAGGCAATTTCCTGCCTGATAGCCGTATCCTTTCCGCGCCCCGCCATCCACCGTTTGTTGAAAACGGCATCCGCAAGGTCATTGTTGTTTCCCGTGTCGATCCGATCAAGCGCATCGACTTGCTAATGGATGCATTGGACCGGCATCCAGATCTGCGCGACCTTCCAATCAGGGTTTTCGGCACTGGTTGGGATTTTGACCTGTTACGGAACCGTGCTTTGGAAAATCATCCTAATGTGGTGTTCGAGGGGTTCTGTGCTGAGGTTGAAAATGAGTTGGCGGCCAGCGATTTGCTTTTACATTTGTGTCCGGTTGAACCCTTTGGCCTTGCCATTTTGGAAGCGATGGCCGCCGGGATACCGGTTTTGGTGCCCGACCAGGGTGGTGCAGGCGGATTGGTGGAGGCGGATGTCACGGGTTTCCACTTCCGTGCCGATGATGCCGATGACTTGGCAGCAGCCCTAGCCAGACTCAGGCAAACACCGGCGGAGGCGTTGAACCTTATTGTATCAGCCGCCACAGACCGGCTCCAAACCCATTATTCCAGTAGTGCTTGCCTGGAAAACTATAAAAATCTATTTGCGGAGTTGCTTGATGTGTAAGCGTTCCCTCTCCCTGCCTTTTTGCTGTAAGCGCAGCCATCTTGGCCGCCATTTCAGCGGGCAAGACGCCAGCGCTCCTGGGGGGAGTGAACGCTTAGCTTGTGTTTGAGTCTGATTACCTTAGTTCTCCTATTTCATTCGCAAAATGACTATGCGCTGAAAGTTGGGTTAGTCGCGTCTTTTTGCGCCGTAACCCAACAACACTAGTGGGTAGGCTTTGTCGGGTTACGCTACACTAACCCGACCTACTTTCGTGTATAGTATTTGACTGATGTTACTCAACGCGGTAAGGTGCAATCCGCAAGGAGCTATTGCGCCCTTGTCATCAAAGTGAGCGTTTGTGGCGGAAAACTGGTCAGGCCCGTCTATTTGTCAACCTGCCCATTGCCCTAACTGATTAGGAAGGTTAATCAGCTAAACCGACCTGTGCGTCATACCGGCAGGGATTGCCGGTATCCAGAACACAGGGAGGTGAAACTAGATTGCCATCCATGGCGACTGGATGCATTCGGGACATCCGTGTCCCGAACCCTACGGGCGGCGAAGCCGTGCAAATCGGCTATCCTGCCGATTTGTCCGGCAATCCCTGCCGGAATGACGAATACGGCTAGGTGTTACGAATTGGCTGAACAATTTTGCTAATCAGGTTGCCCTAACCCATCACTTGCGCTTTTACGTTGCGTCGTTGCGCCGTTGCGTGAGACCTTCTTTTGACTTTCTCGCAATGCGGCAGGTCATTCAATGGGCGAAGATTTTTTGTCTCACGCAACGGCGCAACGTTAAGAGCAAAGCAGAATCTACAAAACATCGGGCAAACCTTGACTTATGAAACCTATATCTTCACTCCACACCATACTACTCTCCGTAGTGGTCATAGGCCGTAACGAAGGCGAGCGGCTGGTCCGTTGCTTGCACTCCGTGCAGACCATGCATGAGCCAGGCGGTGCGGTGGAAATCATTTATGTCGATTCCAACTCCCGTGACAACAGTGTCAAAAATGCCCAAGAGATTGGTGCCAAGGTGATTGAAGTCAGGCCGGAACGCCCCTCCGCCGCGCTTGGCCGCAACGCGGGCTGGCGTGAATCACAGGGCGAATATGTGCTTTTCCTTGATGGCGATACGGTGCTACATGCCGATTTTGTCGCACAATCGCTGGGTGAATTCAGCGACCCGAAGGTGGCTGTGGTATGGGGCCACCGCCGGGAAATCCATCCAGAACAATCCTTGTTTAACCGTGTGCTTGATCTCGACTGGATTTACCCCCCAGGGCCGTCTGAGTTTTGTGGCGGCGATGCAATCATGCGACGAACAGTTTTGGAGCAGGTCGATGGATTCGATGCCAGCTTGATTGCAGGGGAGGAGCCAGAACTTTGCCAAAGGATACGCACACTGGGGTACTCCATCCTGCATGTGGACCGGCCCATGACAGGCCACGACCTTGCCATGACTGGCTGGGCGGCTTACTGGCGTAGGGCATTTCGTGCCGGTTATGCTTACGCGGATGTTGCAGACCGGCTAAAGGACGGGCCGTTTCCATTGTGGGTGCGGGAGGCAAAGCGCAACTGGATACATGCCATGGTTTTGCTGGGACTGCCAATGTCCGGTGTTTTTGCCGGGTTCGCTTTTGGCTCATGGTGGCCGCTAGTTTTGGTGACGGTGTCGTTAGGGGGGCTGGCGATTCGTACTGCTGTCAAAGTTAGGTGGAAGGCACGGGGCAACCCGCTGACACTATTGCTTTATGGGATTCATTCGCATCTTCAGCAAATCCCCATTTGTTTTGGGCAGATCGCTTGGATGCGGGACCGGCGAAACAGGCAGAAACGCCTCCTGATCGAATATAAATGAGCGTCATGAAAAAAAGCCTTGGTTATCGTTCAGCCCACCAAATAGGGAGTGCGGAGACTCGTCGCCGCTTTCCGAACCCTGCGGCGACGAGTCGCCGCACTCCACAAACTCACCCATCGGGCTGAACGATGACCAAGGCCAAAAAAAAATTGCTGATATTTATCCTCTCGCCGTTTGCAAGATTTTACAATGGGTTGTCTGCTTGGCGGCGTCTGTGGGCCCATGCGCGCTTACGCACGGCGTTGGGCGGATGCCTACACCCTTCTGTCGTGGTGCTGGGTATGCCCGAATTACATGGCACTGTGAATATTTTGCTAGGGAAAAACCTTTATCTCTACCGCGAACTCTACTTGGAAACCCAGGATGAAGGCCGCATCGAAATAGGCTCAGGCGTGGTGTTGTCCAGGGGTGTCCATATCGTATCACATGCCTCTGTGGTGCTTGAGGATGGCGTTATGGTCGGTGAATACGCGAGCATCCGCGATGCCAACCACCAGATCGCCGAAGGCCAACCGATCCGCGATAGTGGCCATGATGCAAAGCCAGTCCATATAGGGCGGGGCGCATGGATAGGCCGGGGTGTCGCCGTTTTGGCCGGTGTGCATATCGGCGCAGGCGCGGTGATCGGCGCGAACGCGGTCGTCACGCGGGATGTCGCGCCGGGTGAGATAGTCGTCGGCGTACCCGCAAGACCTATCCACAAACCCTCCGTTTAAGCCACGCCGGAGGCAGTCCCATGCTGTCTTTCATCGGCTTCCTACCAGCGTTCCTTGCCTTCCGCATTGCGATGAACTCCTCGCCCAGCAACGCGTTCTTCCGCGTTTACATCCCGACGCTGCTGTGCCTGCCGGATTATTACCGGGTCATTACGCCAGGTGTGCCTGACCCGACCTTCAACCAAGGTGTGGCACTAGTCATTTTTATCGTATCGATGATGCGTGGAGGCTTCAAGGGCTACCGTTTCAGCCATCTGGATGTCGTGGTGTTGGTTTACGCCGGACTCGTGTTCAATTCGGAGCTTCAGGCTTCCGGCTATTCCGATGCGCAGAACTTAATGTTCACCATGCTGTTCTCCGTGCTCACACCGTATTTCATGGCGAAAAGCTTTATCGAACCAGCCGGTATGCGCTATGATTTCGCCCGGCGAGTCGTCGCTTGCCTTGCCATCGTCTCAATGTTAAACACTTGGGAAACCCGTTTCGGCGTGAACCTTTTTAGAGTGGTTCTTAGCCCTTTTTTCCCCGGCCAAGGCGAGGGTTGGATGATCACGTTCCGCTTCGGCATGGCCCGCACAGCAGGGCCTTACGGACATGCTCTGTCGGCTGGCATCATTATGATGTTGGGCTTCAGACTGCAGCGCTGGTTGCAATTTTCTGGCGCATGGCCGGATAAATGGAAGCTATTGCCTTGGTTGCCTATCAAATTCCCGGCTTTCTTGACGCTGATTCTTACCGGAGGGTTCTTCATCACCTTTGCCAAAGGTTCTTGGTTGGCTGGATTTCTGGCTGGTTTCATAGTCGCTGCCGGGCGGATGAAGCAAAAGTTACTGGCCTTCATGGTAGTATTGGTGCTTCTGGTGGTCGTTGGTGTGCCTGCACTGTCGGCATTCCTCGCCTACGCCTCGGTGGGGCGGGCAAATGCCAAGGATGACAATCAGGAAACCGCTTGTTATCGTTACGAACTGATCCAGCTTTATGTCGATATAGCCAAGCAAAAAGAACTTTTCGGCTGGGGCTTGACCAAATGGCCGGCAATACCCGAAGCACCGTCGATTGACAACCACTATCTATTGCTGTTTTTGATGCACGGCAAAATTGCGTTCTACTGCTTTCTCTATGTGTTAATAGGCACTATGGTTCGCCTACTGATATTTGGCATTAAGCAACCGCATCCACCTAACAGCGGAGGTTCGCTGGCGTTCACGCAGGCAAGCATTTACTTGGGCTATATCATCGCGATTGCCACCGTATACATGGGCGGACAGACTATTCCCATGCTGTTTATGTTAACTGGGTGGGCGGAAAGCTTCATGCACTCACAAGGGCGGGATTATGCCCCTTCCGGTTCGGTTGAGCCTGAAATTGCCACCGCGCCATTGTGTGGATTCCGCAGAGTGGTTTAGTCGAAGGAAGAATATATCAGTCAACTAATTTAAGGATTCAAGATGGAATACAATAATAATATCCCCGACCCAAGGGTATCCTTGAACTATGAAGTGCGAGGCACACTATTTAAGGCTTTTTTAGAACAGGCTATTACGACACCCGATTCCACTGCATTAGTTTCTTGCCAAGGTGAATGCAGTTATGGTGAATTGGAACTGATAAGCAGACAAATCGCTAATTGCCTGGCAGAAAAAGGGGTAGGGAAAAGTAACCGGGTTGTCATTCTATCTGACCGTAACCCGGCCTTGGTGTATGCGATGTTGGGCGTGTTACGATCTGGGGCCGCATTCAATATTGCCGATTCAGCGTATCCAACGGCAAGGATACTCTTGAGCATAAAACTCATCCAGCCGGCATTGATAATAATTTGCGGGGATGTCCCCTTGCCTAGTGAACTGAATCAAATGCCCGACAGCCCGGAAGGCGTTAAAATTCTGCGGGTGCCCGCCGCCAGTGTCGAGGCTGTAGAAGCATTCAGTCAATTTGGAACGGATACCCTAGGCGAGGTGGACCCTGCGCAAACTGCCTACATCACATTCACCTCAGGAAGTACCGGCCAGCCCAAAGGCATTGTCACCCCACATGCACCGCTTCCGCATTTCATTGATTGGCACGTCACCAAGCACGGCTTGACTAGGCAAGATCATTTTTCGATGCTGTCCGGTTTAAGTCACGACCCATTATTAAGGGATATTTTCACCCCGTTGTCCATTGGTGCTCGTTTATGCATCCCTAGGCAGTCGGTTATTTTCGATCCAACCGATTTAGTGGAGTGGCTGGAACAGTACCAAGTTTCTATTTGCCATCTTACCCCGGCCCTAGGCGAGATCATCATCACCGGTGCGGATGTGCAACAAACGGAATTGCCCATTCTGCGCCATTTCTTTTGGGGAGGCGATGTATTGAGTTTGAAGACTAGCCAGCGTCTGCGCAGTGTGGCACCCAACGCAGCCCAAACCAATTTTTATGGGGCTACCGAGACCCCGCAGGCGATGGGCTATTTCCTTATCCATCCACAATCCCAGCAAACACCGTTTCCGATTGGACAAGGCATTAAAGATGCCCAACTGTTGCTCGTCACCGAAGCAGGGACATTGGCAGAAACCGATGAAATGGGAGAAATTTGGATTCGCACCCCTTATCTTTCGCAAGGCTATTTGAACGACCTAGAGCAAACCCATACCCGGTTTGTCAGCAATCCATTTTCCGGGGTGGCCGACGATATGTGTTACCGCACCGGGGATTTGGGCAAATATCAGCCGGACGGGAACGTGGTGTTTGCCGGCCGGTCGGACCATCAGGTCAAAATCCGTGGATTTCGCGTTGAGCCGGGTGAAGTCGCTTGTGCCATTGAACGCTACAAAGGTATTGCCCGCGCTATCGTGCTAGCTCGGGATGATGGGCGTGGAAGTAAGGTGTTGGTAGCCTATTTAACCGTTGATCTCAATGTTACATTCGAGCATGCCGAAGTGCTGGGCTTTCTCCGGCAAAATCTCCCTAGTTATATGATCCCCTCATTTATAATCCGTCTGGGCAGTTTCCCGCTGTTGCCAAATGGCAAGATTGACTTATTGGCATTGCCTCCCCCGCAAGTGGTTGACATGCCTGAGAGTGCCGATTATGTCGCACCGTGTAATGCGCGTGAACTGGAACTGGTGGAGTTATGGCAGGATATCCTCGGCATTGATAAAGTGGGTGTCAATGAAAATTTTCTGGCTTTAGGGGGCGATTCGCTGAGCGCACTGAAAGCCTTGGTTAGGATGAAAAAGCTCGGTTTTCCTAACGAAGTCGCCCGCAGTATTTTCCAGGGCAAGACTATACGCGAAATTGTCGGCGAAGAAGGTGGGGAACTGAGAGAGACAGTCGGCCTAGCCGCCGAATCAAGGACGAATTTGCTGATTAACATTCTGCGTGGCATATTATTAACCATCGTCGTCATCGATCATTGGTTTGAAGGAATATTGAACCAACTCGCGGGCAGAGGAAAGATGAGCTTTTTGCTGGACACGGTCGCCCCCTTATTTAATATAGCGACACCGGGTTTTTCATTCGTGTTCGGCGCAAGCCTAGGGTATCTTTTCTACTCTAAATACAAAGCCAATCCTAACCAGACCCGAAAAACCATGCTATTTGGGGTCTGGCTGCTGCTTGCCGGTGTTTCGGCCGATGTCATCCTGCGATTATTGGCATTGAGTCCAGACAAAATCAACGCCACCTTATTTTTTAGCGCATTTTTTAGCCCATTGCTCTATTATGCATTGGCACTGACGACTGCCCCATTATGGTTTTGGGTTATCTCCAAGTCAAAACGCGAATATCTCGCCTGTGCCGGATTGATGGCACTGTGCTATGCCGCTTTCCAAGGGTCGCTTGTTTGGCTATTGGAACGTGAGCAACAAGGGTTTTGGCAATTATGCCGCTTGATGTTGGTCGCAAAATTCAATTATTTCAACATGTCGATGGGAACCTTGGGCGGAGTGATGGTCGGCATTTATCTAAAACGGCACTATCGCGATGAGATAGCACGTAAGACCTTGCTTGCCGGTGTATTCGGCGTAGCCTTGGGCATTGCGATACTATATTTTGGCAACGGTAGTTTCGATGGATTTTATGATCCCATTGATATGGGCGTGTGGCGCTGGACATTCTATTCCGGTTTAGTGCTAGTGCTGGCTTCTGGCGTATTAACCACCCTGCTGCATTTTGCCAGCCTGCCAGTGTTTATGCAGAAGGGACTGCAAATTGTCGGTGTCCTAGGTCAATGCACCTTTCCTATCTTTGTGTTGCACGGGCTTGTATTGCGTGCCAAACTATTATTTCTGCTGGCCGGTATGCCAATGTGGGCGGCGTTGGCTATCCCATTTGCCCTGTTTTTCCTGTTCTGCGGCTGGATCATGCGCCGACTATACCAGCTTTACTACGGCATGGTTACGGATTGATCGCCTATGTTGAATAAAACTATCCTACTGTCAGCCTTTGTTGTTGCGTTGAACTTTTTCTTTGCCTCCACCTGTTCGGACGATACTGACACTACTATCGATACCGGCTTTCTCGCCGGTTCTAACTTCGCAATAGCGGCGTTCCGCTGGTGGCATCCATTCGAAACCAAGGATTTGCGTGGCGTTTTGGTGTTGGTTCCAGGCAGCAATAGTGACGGTCGGGCATTTGTGGATGATTCGTTCTGGCAGGATTTCGCGCGACGCCACTCACTTGCGCTCGTAGGCACTTGGTTCAAAGATCTACCGCACAAGCAAATGAATATTGAGCATTATGCGCTTGCAGGCAATGGTAGTGGTCAGGCTTTATTAGACGCTGTGGCCTATCTGTCTAAAAAAGCAGATCATCCTGAGGTCGCCACTTCGCCGCTGCTGCTTTGGGGCCTTTCCGCTGGCGGCGAGTTTAATTACGAATTCGCCTGCTGGAAGCCCAATAGTGTGCAGGCTTTTGTAGTGAACAAAGGTGGCTATTACTTTACTCACCTTGCGCCCGATGCCACGCGCGCGTTGCCAGGCCTGTTTTTTATTGGAGGCAAGGATGAAGAATTCCGCATCCAGAGTATTCAGGGTATTTTTGCCGTGAATCACCATGCTGGCGCTAATTGGAAACTTATCATCGAGCCTGACTACGCGCATGAATTAGGTAAAAGCCGTGAATTGGCATTAGAATTCTTTGACGAGGTCATCGCAAACGCTCGCTGACTACTTTCCATTTTTGTGAAGAGGCACCATGAAATCAACTATCAGTAGTATCTCGCACAGTAAGTGTTGCAAGGATGTTCACGGTTCGCGCATTACTTGGAATATGGGTTTTTGCGACCCATGCCAGGACGACCAATGTTTCCTTAACGTAATGTCCTTGGTTTTTTGGACGGCTTCCATACTCGTTGTATTGGCCAGTTTAATCAACAACGCCCAGGCAGCCGGTTATGCAATCACCGAGCAAAGCGGTAGCGGCATTGGCAACGCCTTCGCAGGGGCGGCCGCCACGGCTGAAGACGCAAGCACTATCTTTTTTAATCCGGCGGGCATGACTTATCTGCCTGACAATCAGTTGGTGCTGGGCGGTCACGCGATTGATTCTTCCATAGAATTTAGTAACAGCGGTTCACATGGCTCGGCACTGACCGGGACCTTGCCAAACTTTGGGGGAAATGGGGGCAATGCCGGTAATTGGGCCTATGTGCCTAATGTCTATTTTTCTAAAGCAGTGAATGACACCATCAAGCTAGGCATTGGCATCAATGCCCCGTTCGGGCTCCAGAGCAATTATGACAGTGGCTGGGTCGGACGCTATCAAGCACTAACGTCAAATTTGAAGACGGTCAACATCAACCCTTCCCTTGCTTACAAGGCCAATGACTGGCTCTCCTTGGGGCTAGGTTTTTCCGCCATGTGGGCGCAGGCCGAACTAAGCAATGCGATTGACTTTGGGACTCTTCTAGGTGCGCCACAAAGGGTTGACGGCCTAGGGGTGTTAAAGGGTGAAAGTTGGGGCTGGGGCTGGAATTTAGGTGCCCTATTCCAAGTAACCCAGGCGACACGGGTTGGTGTGGCCTACCGTTCGCAAGTTCACCAAAATTTAGAAGGGATTGTCTCATTCAGCGGTGTCCCAGGTCCGATTGCACCTTTATTCCCCAATGGCCATGTGACTGCCAATATTTCCACCCCCGATAGCGTATCCGCTTCGGTTTTTCATCAATTGAACGGTCAATGGGATATGATGGCCGATCTAACCTGGACCCATTGGAGTGTATTTCAAGACTTGACAACCCTACGCACCTCAGGCGTTCCGTTGTCGAGCACCCCGGAACATTGGAACGATACTTTCAGGGCTTCAATCGGTGCCAGTTTCCATTACGATGAAAACCTCAAGTTTCGAACCGGTTTTGCCTATGACCAGACACCTGTGCCTAACAATACCTACCGAACCCCGCGCATTCCCGATAGTGACCGGTTTTGGCTGTCAATCGGAGCTAATTACAAACTCACCCAGGCTAGTAGCCTGGATTTCGGTTATACCCATATCTTCCTGGCAAATGTCTCAATCAACAAAACCACAGATTCTCCCGTACCCGCCCTCAGGGATACCGTTTCCGGCAGCTACTCCAGCGACATCAATATTCTGAGCGTACAATTCACGCAAGCTTTTTAAGTTAAGCCGGACGATGCGCAGCACATGAAAAAATCGAGTGCCGGAGAGGCCGATGCGATTGTTGCCGAACAGGTACGTTTGCTCTATGAAAGTGCGCTGGGGTCGATACTTACCAGTGCGGTTCTTGCCGCTATTTTGATTTTTTTGCAGAGCGACGTGATCGGGCTAAACCCGGTCGTTGCCTGGGCGACATTATTTTTGGCGACGCTTTGCGGGCGTCTGCTGCTGCTTCTGTCTTATCGCCGTGCCTTAAGACGGGCAGGCCGTAGCTTGGACAACACACGATGGTTGATGCTCTTTCGTGTCGGAGTTGTGCTAGCCGGCTTGGTATGGGGATTGGCAAGCATACTGCTTTTCCCCAGCGGCGATCTCGCCCATCAAACCTTCCTGGCATTCACCCTGGCTGGATTGTCAGCGGGTGCGACTGCTACGCTGGCAGTCGATCATCTAGGGGCAACTGCCTTTTTGTTGGGGGTACTTGCTCCTCTAGCGGTTCAATTATTAGGAGAAGGGCAGCGAATTCCGTTGGCGATGGGCGTGATGGTCATATTATACTTCGGTTTGCTGGTAACCAACGCCAGACGCTCCTGCCGCGACATTATTGAGCGGAAGACGGCCGAACTGGCACTGGATACTGCCAAACATCAAGCCGAGGCCGCCAACCGGTCCAAGTCAGTGTTTTTGTCCAGCATGAGCCACGAATTACGCACCCCGCTGAATGCCGTTTTGGGGTTTGGCCAATTACTGGAGATGGAAAGCAACTTAAACGATGAACAGCGCGATTACGTCAATGAAATCATGCAAGCGGGTTATCACCTGCTGGAACTGATTAATGATGTCTTGGATTTGTCCAAGATCGAGTCTGACAATATTGATTTTTCGATTGAAGCAGTCGATTGCGCCGATTTGGTGAAAAGCTGCATACCCCTAGTCCATTCCTTGGCCGCAAAGCTATCTGTGACCATTGAAACTGACGGACTCGCCAATTTAATTCTAAGGGCTGATCGCATCAGGCTAAAGCAAGTCATGCTTAACTTAATCACCAATGCCATCAAATACAATCGGCCAAACGGACGTGTCTGGCTTCATGCCATGGATGGCAAGAAAGGGAGGAAACGCCTGGCAATTAGCGACACGGGCTTAGGGATTCCCGCCGATAAGCTGCCTATGCTATTCCAACCATTCAATCGTTTGGGCGCGGAGACCGGCACCATTGAAGGCACCGGCATCGGGTTGGTCATCAGTCGGCGCATAGTCGAAATGATGGGGGGGGAAATGGGGGTGGACAGCGATTTAGGCAAAGGGAGCACGTTTTGGATAGAACTTCCCCCCGGCCAACTGGATGGCTAAGGTTTAATCGGCTGGCTTACGGATCAAAAACACAAATTGTCCGCAAAAAAGTAGCTTGGTGGCGTTAATCCAAGCGTGATCCTTGCCTTTTATGCGGCCTGCCAGTCCAATCAAGCGGTTTACCGGCGATTCCTTTTCCCACCAGCGGTACATGACTGTTGGGTTTCCGAGGACTCTAGCCAGCAGCATGGTAAAAGCGTCCACCCTAGGCCGCAACTCCAGTAGCTCAAGCCCTGCCTCCTCGACTAGCAGCGAAAATCCGTAAGGCGTGTAGTTCCACAGACTGTGGGCGTGGTAAGGCTCAAGGTTGGAGGTGGAGCCGACGAAGTAATGCCCTGGCTTTAACACCCGCCGTGCTTCCTGTAAAACGGTGGCGGGATAGCGTACATGCTCAAAGACTTGGTTGGAAAAAATCAGGTCGAAGGCATTGTCCTCAAAAGGAATATGCGTACCATCATAGACCAAGTATTTGCCTTTGTCCCCGATTCGTCCGGCAACTATCTCGGAAGGCTCAATATCTATGCCTGTCCATTCCGCCGAGGGCGCAACCTCCGCAAAATAGTAAAAAGAAACTCCATCGCCGCAACCCAAATCCAATACCTTTTGTGGCATAGGGCCTTCCTGTAGAACCTTGTCGGCCATATGGCGGGATGACGCTTGCCCACTGCTTTCGGTGGGGATATAGGCTTTAAGCAAATCTTGAAATACAGTCATGGCAGATATTGTCCCATTGTGGCGGCAGAGTACCTTGCATAATCGCGCAAATAACACCTGAACCTGTCGCCAACTTAAGGGCAGTCATCAGAGTTGCGTTCGCATGAAAGGCGAGTAATTTTCTTTATAGAATCACGCAATATAATTCATCATCTTAGGCTTATGGAAGATTGCTGTCAACTTCAGCAATTCTCATTTTGAGCTAAGACGGTGATTGTGATCCGTCATTCCGGCAGGGACCGCCGGAATCCAGATTGCATGGATGCCCAAAGTCCCCCGTCCATGGAGCCTAGATTCCGGCGATCCCTGCCGGAATGACGACGTTTTGGGTTTAGCTGAAACATCTTCCTAATAAGCAAGATTAATTAAGGGCGGGTTCCAAACCCGCCCGGTTCTGTTCAAAATGAGAATTGCTGCATAAAGCGGGATTTCGCCATGTGCGCCTAACCCGACCTACGGCATTGAAAAATGAGAATTGCAGGTAAGGATTTCATCTGGGGTTCTGCTGGATAAACTGATACAAGGCTCCGTACTTCGGTGAAGTTTGCTGTAGCATGTTTTCCAACGCACCCCAACTGCCAAATTTGCTAAATTGGCCTACGCTCAAAAAGTGCATGAACAGCCCACCCCCTGCATCGCGCCAATTTTCAAGCATTTTCGCGTAGATGTCTCCCATGCGTGGGTCGCGGTTGGCTGCGATGAATAGATTGGCAATACTCTGATTATACGTGACACTGCCAATGCCAACCAGGCTCTGCCCACCTTCATAAGCCAACAATGTCAAATTCCTGTGGCGCGCTAGACTGGCGTAATTGGTTATCCATTGGGCCGATTGTGCCAATGCACCGCCGGTCGGGCCTCCTGCCAGTTGGCCGCCATACTCCAATTCGGCGAATAGGCTTCCCAATCCGCCATCGGCATTTGCAGTCCAGCCAGCCACTACCGGCCCGTTGGATACGGTTCCCAGATAGTTACCGAAGTAGGGTGCGATGGCCACCGCCTGGATGCCATGGGCTTGGCACGGTGCCTGATTCCAGAGTTTACAATCCAAGGCGGCGTTGGCGGTGAAGGTATTGGCGGCTTGAGCCGACAGTACACACACAACCCGGCTTGCGTCGCCAGCCCACTCGGCCTTCCAGATGTCGCAAGTCTCGGCGGTGCGCATGCCATACCAGTTGATGCGTTTGGTGTAGGCGGAATCAGGGGTGTTCCAAAGGGCCACCCCCTGTTGTTCCACCCAAGTCCCGGCGGAGAAGGCGGTATTCCAGATTTCGTTGGCATATTCGACATACACCTTGCGGGATGGGTCCAGCATTGTGTGAGCCAAACGGGCGAATTGGCGGATGTAATCGTCAGAGGCTTGGAATGGCATATTCAGCCACGGGTCGGCTTGCAGAAGGTTGGATAGGGAAACCGCCACTTCAACCGGAATCCCGGCTTGGCCGCTCCAATTGGGGGCGTCCAGCTTGGCCCTGTCGGTCCAATTGACCTGTTGGGGCAAGCCGCTAGATATTACATTAGTGTTCTGCGGCATCATGAAGCGCAACGCACGGTAATTGACTAGGTTTCTTAGGAATAGCGGATGAAACAAACGGCCCGACGCTAAGGCGGATTCCATGCTGCTGCAAGCGCTGCGCTGACAGGCCGGGTCGCTGCCGAGGAGGCAAAAGGCGAGGGGGTCGTCATTACAGACTACTCCGGGCGGAACCACCCGAATATTGCGAATGTAATTGCCGGTGTGATTAGGGTCAGTGCTGGTTAAATTAATCTGGATACCGCCCGAATTAACTTGATCCACGTTGATGACATCCCGTCCGGGACTGGAAAGGGAAGCAATCTTGGATGCAGCCAAACTGTAGGTCAAAATGCCCTCACCGTCGTATAGCACCACATATTGACCACCTTGGCGAATGCCGACAAAATCAGTGCCATCCAACAGCAGGGTGGTAACCGTGCGATACTTGACCGTGCCGTCGGTCGCGGCGGGTAATGAAACCACCCAACCATTTGCGTCCAGATTCAGGGCTTGTTCTTCGCCAGTGTCCCAAACCCCTGGTGCCTGAGTGATCCAACTGCGCGAGGTCTTGAATACATTGATGAAAGGCTGTTCGGTGACCCAGTCTGACCAATCGCTCAGGTTGGTACCCAAGGGGGACGCGGCATTGGAACCGATAGGGGCAGGTGGCGTGGTTGATGCCGGTAGCAGCAAACTCCAATTAGCCTGTAGCAAGGCGTTGCCATAAGCCTGGAAATATTCCACGGTGATTTGATGGCGTCCGCTCAACCAAAGCCATTGGTTGTACTGGGTAGCCGCCTGCCCCACCCAGTCATTGATCAGCAATTGACCATCCACATACAAGCGGACACCGTCGTCCGACGTGGTTGTGAATGCATAGGTTCCGGGGGCAAAATCGAAACTTCCTTGCCAGCGGCCCGAAAAATTATAAGTTGGCAGGCCGGGTGCGGGAGGCCCACCAGTCCAAGTGTGGTTGATGCTGGCCTCATGGGCAATGAGGCCGGGATTTCCAGCAAGATTGGCATTGTTGAAATAAGCCACGCAAAACTGACCCACCGGCGTGTCGCAAGTCAGAACGGGTGTCCAATTAACCGCCAAACGTGCGCCGCCCCACGCTTGAAAATACAATACCTCCACCAAGTGTTGACCGGCAGACATTGCAACGGTGGCCGTGTACTGGGTAGCCGCTTGCGGTTTCCAACCGTCAATGACCAGTTGCCCGTCAACCAGAAGGCGCACCCCGTCATCCGCCAAGGCACTGAAGATATAATTACCGGCATTGAAATTGAATTGCCCTTGCCAGTGACCGGAGAAATTGTAAACGGGTACGCTGGGACTGGGGCTGGTGTTGTTCCACGTATGGTCGATGTTGGGTTCGGTGGTTGTGAAAACCGCCGACCCGATAAAATTGTTGCTGCTAGAATAATTAAAATAATCGACGCAGAAACTGTCCGCCGGGGCTTTGCATGCGGATGCGTCACCAATGGCTAGGGCCAACAAGGCAAGCAATAGGGTGCAAGCTTGCATGGTTGTGTGCCGCATTGCAGAATGCGGGGCAAAGGATTGCGTGTTGGAAGCCATTTTATAAACCCTAGATGAGTGTTGAATTGCCGCGTAAAGCCGTGTTTTTTGAATATACCTAACAGTATAGTCAAAAAAAATTCATTTAACCGGCATTCGTCATGCTTTCTTTTGTTGGAAAGTCAGCATCCTTGCCCAATGCTGTTGAATTAAGGCGATTTCCGATAAATAAACTCCCAAAGTAGAAGCGGCATCCTGCCGCTTAAAGTGGCTGGAAGCCGCTTCTACTTGGTATAAACATTTTGGGAAATCGCCTACGGTGCAATGCGCGGAGTACAGCTATTGCGACCTTCGGTCCTGCGAACCTAGAATTTCTGCAAGCCGTCTACGACCCTGATTACGTCTATCAACCAACTTGCAATCTGGTCGTTTTTGGCGTTCTCGAAGATCAGCCACCATTTCATCTAAGCTGTAGTGATGCCGGGCAGCGTAAGCGTCCCGGTTTCGCCAAACTTCAACGATAATTTCATCGCTATACATCGGTATTATCCTCCTCCGGTAACAGTTCCATGGGGGTACAGATTTCTGGGTAGAAATACCCGGCGGTAACACAGATAGTGCGGATAATGGGTTTTGTATTAGCATTGTTAATATGTCTGCAATTCCAAGTAAGCAGGTAATCAATGCCATGAACTGCCGCAACCGCGACATGCAGTGCATCCGCTTCAGCAGACGGGGGTATCCCACCTTCCGTAACCAATTTTTCAGCTAGAGCTTGAACCTCCTCATCAATAACTAGTTCAGCAATTCCTTGGAGTGCTTCTAACCGTCGTGCGGCAGCTTCTGGATTTCCATCCGATGCCTCAACAATGACCAAGGCAGAAGTAAAAAGCTCGTAATGATCACGCGCTTCGTCCCACCATTGGCTGGTAATTTGCTGCCAAGCTGCGGCCCTTACATCGCGGCTTGATCTCGCGGTGAGGTAACTAGGAATAGATGTCTCAATATAGACGCTTTTCTTCATTATAATATATTGCAAGGCCTAACCCATTGACAGATGCAGCCTAACACCCGAGTTCAGTGCCCCGCGAAACCCTAAAACACCAAGCCGCTTTGTGGCGCGGGTACGCTGGAACAAATCGTTGGACGACTTTGCTGATTGGAAATATCTCGGCAGCGATAAAGCCATTGCCAGACTGGTTTGGCGGAAGTTTAGATATCCCATAATTTAATTGAACCATCCGAATAACCAGCAGCAATTTTGCTACCATTATGATTAAATGCGATTGCCTGACAAATAGCGTCACATTCAAAAAGCTTAGGAGAAATTGGAGTACCCACTTCTCCTGATACAGCATTTTCAACATCAAAGAGTTACTTGGTAGTGGGTATGATAGCACAGGTTATTCGGTTGACCTGAAGGTTTAACGGAATGTCTGTTTTAGGT